>Ga0207813_100023_pt1 | contig 157902 bp, 138 predicted proteins | sample A23E3SouthBayCA_2_FD_187730 | JGI IMG/M metagenome (GOLD analysis project Ga0207813, IMG submission 187730) | Aerobic enrichment media microbial communities from Eden Landing Ponds, California, USA - A23 E3 (4) (SPAdes) | ecosystem: Environmental > Aquatic > Marine > Unclassified | place...
CTCACCTTTCGAGGTCTCCCTGCGGTCGACCTCGCCCACGGGTTCGCGGGTCGTCTCTCCCCGCTCACCTTTCGAGGTCTCCCTGCGGTCGACCTCGCCTACCAGGAACTCTCCACCACCGTTCAGGTAGTGGCCGCGCACGTCCAGCAGGTCCTCGTCGGGCGCGTCGGGCACCCACTCGGGCGTCTCGGCCATCGCGACGCGGTTCAGTTCGCGGACGCGCTCGCCGTCGCTCGGCCGGTACCGCCGGATTCGCAGCGTCGTCGTGCTCATACCGAGGCGACCGGCCTGTCACCGTAGACGGGGTAGCGCTCGCACAGGTCGGCGACGGTGCCCGACGCGTCGGCGGCGACCGCGTCGTCTCCGGGCGCGTCGAGCACGTCGGCGACGGCGTCGGCCAGTCGCTCGGTCGCCGCCGCGTCGAACCCGCGAGTCGTGATCGCCGGGGTGCCGATCCGCAGACCGCTGCCGACGGTCGCCGACCGGTGGTCGCCCGGCACCGTCTGCTTGTTGGCGACCAGCCCCACCGACTCCAGCGCTTCCTCGGCGCGCTCGCCCGTCAGTCCGGGGTGGGTCTCTCGGAGGTCGACGAGGACGAAGTGCACGTCGGTGCCGCCCGACACGAGTTCGAAGCCCCGTTCCTGCAGCCGGTCGGCCAGCGCCGCGGCGTTGTCGAGGATCTGTCCGGCGTAGGCGTCGAACTCTGGGGTCAGCGCCTCGGCGAAGCCGGCGGCCTTGCCGGCGACGTTGTGCATCAGCGGACCGCCCTGACAGCCCGGCATGACCGCCGTATCGACCGCGTCGGCCAGCGCCTCGCCGCACAGCACCATCCCGCCGCGGCCCGACCGGACCGTCTTGTGGGTCGAGCCCGTCACGAGGTCGGCGACGCCCACCGGCGAGGGGTGGACGCCGGCGGCGACTAGGCCCGTGAGGTGGGCGATGTCCGCGACGTGGGCGGCGTCGACGGCGTCTGCCACCGTCTGCATCCGCTCCCAGTCGACCCGTCGCGGGTACGCGGAGTACCCCGAGACGATCAGGTCGGGGTCGACCGCTTCGGCGCGGGCTTCGACGGCGTCGTAGTCCAGGCGGCCCGTCGTCTCGTCGACGCCGTAGTGAGCCACCTCGAAGTGCTCGTCGACCATCGTGTACGGCTGGCCGTGGCTGAGGTGGCCGCCGTGGCTCATCTCCAGCGAGAGGATGGTGTCGCCGGAATCGAGCAGGGCTTGATAGGCGGCGAGGTTGGCCTGCGTGCCCGAGTGTGGCTGGACGTTGGCGTGGTCGGCGCCGAACAGCTTCCGGGCGCGCTCGCGGGCGAGGCGCTCAACCGTGTCGGCGTGCTCGCAGCCCCCGTAGTAGCGATCACCGGGGTCGCCCTCCGCGTACTTGTTCGTCAGGACCGAGCCCTGCGCCGCGAGGACCGCCTCGCTCGCGTAGTTCTCGCTCGCGATCAGCGACAGCGTCTCGCGCTGGCGCGCCCGCTCCGACGCGAGCGCGTCGGTCAGCGCGTCGTCGACCGGTGAGAGATCCGTCGGCATGGTCGGGTGGTCCGGCGGTCCCGGCTTAGCTACTGTGCTGACATGGCTCTGTCGCACGTGACCGACGACACAGTCGACACAGTCGGTTCGGCCGACGGCCGCTCACGCCAGGAAGTACTCGATGTCGTCGACGGCGTCGCCGTGGGCGTGGTACGCGTCGTCTGGCACCTCGGCGAACCACCCCAGATCGAGGTCGGACCACTCGCCGAAGGTCGGGTCGTCGGCGACCGGTTCGCCCGCCACCGGCTCGGTCCCGACGACCGCGTCGTAGCTCGTGACGGTTCGCTGGGGGTCGTTGCGCAACTCGTGGGTGACCGCGCTGACACGGAGGACCTCGGCCGCGGCGGCGTCGACGCCCGTCAGCGTCGCCGCGATCTCCGCGACGCGGTCGAGCCAGTCCGCGCCGTCGGGGACGTGTCCGTAGGGGAGCCGCCACCCGTGAGGGCTGTCCATCAGCAACACCGCACCCGCCTCGTTCGTGACGCCGACGGCGACCAGCCCCTCGACGGTGTCGTAGTACTCGAAGGCGTCGCCGCCGTCCGTGGTTCTCGCTTCCGTGTACTCGACGCCGGACTCGTCCCGGAGCGTCGACGGGTCGCGCAGTTCGTCCATACGCGGCGTTGTCGGCGGGAGTATTTGGTCGTTGGTACCTCGATCCGGCTGAGAGTCGACGGTGCCCGTCCGAACCGGTGAGTACGGGAGGAGCAACCGCGAGATATTCGGTAACAAACGGCATATCGCTGGCGAACTGAGCCACTATCGGACCCAGGACCGATGCCAATCCACTGGAACGCACGCCGCTCGAATCGACCGCCGGACGGGAGCGTCCCCCCACACGCCGGTGTGACGAGGGTGGCCGAGTCTCCCGGACGGACGTACGTCTGCCTGACGTGTGACGTCGAGTTCGTCATCCCGCGGGGCGAAACCGCGGTCTGCTGTCCTATCTGCCGCATGAATCGTATCCGGGCGGTCGACTGACCGCCCATCGGTGACCGTCGCCGACACCGACCAGCGGCGGCTCCGCCCCGCTCACTCGATCTCCGCAAGCGAACCGAACTCGCTCCAGCACTCGCAGTCGAGGTCGTCGACGGAGGTCACCTCGTCGGGGAGGTCGGAGATCGGCATCCCGTCGTCGAATCGGTCGCAGTCCTCGGTGTGGACCGAGAAATCGTCGCTCGCCATGACCGGCATACACCGAACGGTTGCCCCAGACCCGGAAAAAACCCCGCATAGCGTTATCAGTCGATGTAACTGCCACTACTGTGTCAACTATGTCGGGACAATCGTTTTAGGGCCGGGCCGAGAGGCGTGGGACATGGAAGTCGCGGAGCGGGTCCACCTGATCCCGGTGGGCTACGAGAACGACCGGATCGTCCTGCCGGCGGTCGAGTTACGTGCCGACCGCGTCGTCCTCCTGCGCTACGAGGACGAAACCGACCATCCCTCCTACGTCGAGACGGTCCGCGGGCGCTTCGCCGAAGCGGGCATCGACCACGAGACGGTCCCGTGCAACATCTTCGATTTCTACGACTCGATCGGGACGGTCGCGGAGCTGGCGACTCGGTTCGACGACCACGAGGTGTACGTCAACCTCGCCTCGGGGTCGAAAGTCACCGCCATCGGCGGCATGATCGCCTGCATGGCGACGGGCGCGACCCCCTACTACGTCCGCGCTCAGCGGTACGCCGCGGAAACCGACGGCGACGTGGCCGAGGGGATCCGCGAGATCACCGAACTCCCGACCTACCCGATGCAGAGCCCCGAGCCCCAGCACGTCTCGATCATGGAGTATCTCGACCGGGAGGGCGGCGCCCGCAAGCGCGACCTCATCGACTTCGGCAAAGAGGTCGGGCTGCCGTTCATCGCCGACCGCGACGCCGCCAACCGCAAGAGCGAGTACCGCCTGCTCGACAGCCACGTCCTCGGCCCGCTGTCGGACAACGGATACGTCACCCTCGAAACGGTCGGCCGATCGACCCGCGTCTCGCTGACCGAGAGCGGCCGCAACACGCTCAGGGCGTTCCGCTATCTCGTCGAGGAGTGACCGGGCCGTCCGACCCGTGCCATCGCCCCGCAATTGTCAGAGATGAGAATTACACCGCGTGACTCAAGGGGGGGCGTCGAGTGGTACGACCACGATCAGATGCCAGACGTTCACGAACGGGAGTCGGGCGCCGACGCGCACCGGCTCGCCCCCGCCGCACCGGACGAGGAGCACGTCTTCGGTGCCTGCAGCCCCGGCTGGCACAGCGCCGCCGACCGGGCTGTCGCCCTCGCCGACTGGATCGCCGTCGTTCGCGGTGCCGACATCGAACGGGTCTGCTGTCTCCTCCCCGGCGCACAGTCGGTCGACGGCTGCGATGTCGACGGGTACACCGACGCGTTCGAGGCGGAAAACGTCCTCCACGCGCCGATCCCGGACGGCCGACTCGCCTGTCCCGCCCTCCTGAAACAGGAGGTGTTGCCATTCCTCGACGACGCCGTCGCCGCCGACGAGCGGGTCGTGGTCCACTGTCTCGACGGGATGGGTCGCACCGGTCAGGTGCTCGCCGCCTGGCTCGCACACGACCGCGAGTACGAGCCCGAACGGGCCCTCGAAACGGTCGAGGAGATGGGGCGCCAGCCCCGCGAGCCCGTCCGCGCCGGCAACGCGACCGAACAGGAGCTACGCGATTTGCTCACGGTCGTCCGCTGAGCGGTCGGTCGGCTCCCCGTGGCCCGCCGACCCGCCCGAGACGGTGACGGCGGGCCCTCCCCGCTGGCCGTCCGCATCCTTATGTCCAGTGGCGCGCAACTCCGGGGTAATGACGACGATCAAGGACAGCGTCCACGACCACATCGCGGTCGAGGGCGTCGCGGCGGCGCTGCTCGACACGCCGCCCGTCCAGCGGCTCCGGCGGGTCAAACAGCTCGGGACGGTGACCTACGTCTACCCGTCGGCCAACCACACCCGCTTCGAGCACTCGCTGGGCGTCTACCATCTCGCCAACGAGGCGCTCGCGCATCTCGGCATCGAAGGGCGACAGGCAGAACGGGTGCGCGCGGCGGCGATGCTCCACGACGTGGGCCACGCCCCCTACAGCCACAACGTCGAGGACATCGTGTACCGCCGGACCGGCAAGTACCACGACGACGTCCACGACCTCATCGACGACGGTCCCGTGGCCCGCGCCCTGGCCGACCACGACATCGAGCCGGACGCGGTCGCCGACCTCGTGGCCGGTGACGGCGAACTCGGCCAGATCGTCTCGGGCGAACTCGACGTCGACCGGATGGACTACCTGGTGCGGGACGCTCACCACACCGGCGTCCCCTACGGCACCATCGACGCCGAGCGGCTGGTGCGCGCGCTGCGGTTCGTCGACGGGGACCTCGTCCTCGACGAGGGCAACGTCCAGACCGCCGAGAGCCTCCTGCTCGCGCGGGCGCTGATGAATCCGACCGTCTACAGCCACCACGTCGCCCGCATCGCCAAGGCGATGCTCCGGCGGGCGACCCAGCGGCTGCTCGCCCACGCCGACCTCGACGCCTTCGAACTGCGGCGGATGGACGACTGCGGGCTCCGAGTCGCCCTCCGCGACTGCGAGGCGACGGCCGCGCTCGCTCACCGCCTCGACCGCCGGGACCTGTACAAACGGGGGGTCTGGGCGGAGATGGCAGCCGTCCCGGAGGACCTGTTCGACGCCGACCAGACGGCGGTCCACGACCACGAGCGGGCGGTCGCCGACGAGGCGAACGTCGACCCCGACGCGGTGATCCTCGACGTGCCCGATCGTCCCTCGATGAAAGAGTCGTCCAGCCGGGTTCTCGTCAACGGCGAGGTGCGCCGGCTGAGCGAGCAGTCGACGCTCGTCAACGCCCTGCGGGCCGCCCAGCGCGACCAGTGGCGGCTGGGCGTCTACGCGCCCGCCGAGACAGCCGAGCGAGTCGGCAACGCCGCCGTTCGAGTGCTCGGGCTCGACCTCGACGACACGCGCGTCCGCGACGTGCGTCCGGGGGTCCACGCGACCCTCGACGATTTTAACTGATTCCTCCAGAGAGTCCACGTAATGAGTTCAACCACGTTCGAGGGCACGGTCCTCCGCGGGCGCGAGTTCGAACCCGTCGAGGGTCGCGTCGTCGTCGAGGACGGCGAGGTCGCTGCCGTCGAGGAGGCCCCCACCGACAGCGACGACATCGTCCTCCCGGCGTTCGTCAACGCCCACACCCACATCGGCGACTCGATCGCGAAGGAGGCCGGGGGCGGCCTCTCGCTGGAGGAGCTGGTCGCGCCGCCGGACGGCCTGAAACACCGGCTGCTGCGGGCGGCGAGCAGGGAGGAGAAGGTCGAGGCGATGCGCCGGTCGCTTCGGTTCATGGCCGATTCCGGGACGGCCGCCTGCATCGAGTTCCGTGAGGGCGGCGTCGAGGGCGTCGAGGCATTCGCCGCCGCGGTCGAGGGGCTGCCCATCGACCCGATGGTCATGGGGCGCGAGACGGTCGCGGCGATGGAGGCCGCCGACGGGTTCGGCGCCAGCGGCGCCAACGACGCCGACTTCTCCCGGGAGCGCAACGCGACCGCCAGCGCCGGCAAGCCGTTCGGCATCCACGCCGGCGAGGTCGACGCTTCCGACATCACCCCCGCGCTGGATCTGGACCCGGATTTCCTTGTCCACATGGTCCACGCCGAGGAGCGACACCTCGACCGCGTCGCCGACAGCGAGATCCCGGTCGCCGTCTGCCCGCGGTCCAATCTCGTCACCGACGTGGGGTTCCCGCCGATCGCCGAGTTGCTGGAGCGGACGACGGTCGCGCTCGGCACGGACAACGTCTTCCTCAACAGCCCCTCGATGTTCCGCGAGATGGAGTTCGCGGCGAAGCTCGCCGACGTGAGCGCCCGCGACGTGTTGCGGATGGCGACGGTCAACGGCGCCGAGATCGCCGACCGCAACTGCGGGCTGGTCGAGCCCGGCCGCGAGGCGAAGTTGCTCGTCCTCGACGGCGATTCGGACAACCTCGCCGGGGCCAAAGACCCCGTCCGCGCGGTCGTCCGCCGCGCGGGCGTCGCCGACGTGACCGACGTGCACCTCGCCGGCGACTGAGCCGACTGCGGGAGCGCCGCCGACGGCTTGGAGATTCAGGCACCGAGTTGAGACGGCGTCCGCTCGTATCGGGGCGTGCGATGTCACTCTCCGAAACCGTCTCGAGGATCGACCGTCTGAGCGACGACGAGCGCGAGTGTATCGAGATCTGTAACGAGGCCACCGAGGTCTGCGAGTGGTGCGCCGACGAGTGCCTCGGGAGCGAGGACATGGAGGATTGTGCCCGCCTCTGTCGGGACGTGGCGGATATCGCTTCCCTGCACGCCCGGTTCATGGCGCGGGACTCCAACTACAGCGCCGAACTCGCCGAGGCCTGCGCCGGTGCCTGCGAGGAGTGCGCCGCGGAGTGCGACCGCCACGACGCCGACCACTGCCAGGTCTGCGCCGACGTGCTCCGCGAGTGCGCCGAGTCGTGTCGGTCCATGATGGCGGCCTGATCCGGCGGACCGCGAAGCCCCGGACCAACCGCCTCTCTCTCCCGTCGCAGTTCGGTCGCCGATATCGACCCTGGCGAAGGGTTATACGCCCGTGGATGGTAGCGTTTGTCATGGGGATGTACGATACGATCCTGCTGCCGACGGACGGCTCGGCGGGCATCGAGCGGGTGGTCGAACACGCGGGGGAGCTCGCCCGGGTCCACGACGCGACGATCCGGGCGCTGTACGTCGTCGACGCGACGAGTTTTACCGGACTCCCGATGGAGACGTCCTGGGACGGGGTCCGCCAGGTGCTGGAGTCGGAAGGGGAGACGGCCCTCGAAGCGGTCCAGCGGCTCGCGCCCGACGACGTGGCCGTCGAAACCGAGACAGTCGAGGGGACGCCGAGCACCGAGATCGTCCGCTACACGCGAGACGAGCCGGTCGACGTCGTGGTGATGGGCACCCACGGGCGCGGTGGGATCGACCGACTCCTCCTGGGGAGCGTCGCCGAGCGGGTCGTCCGGAAGTCGGCCGTCCCGGTCGTCACCGTCCCCGTCACCGGTGGTGCCGCCGAGTCCGACGAGGTCGTCGAGGCCGACGCCGACCCCGCCGCGGGCGTCGAAAGCTCCTGAGCGGGCCGGCGACGGAGGTCGCGACCGCTCGGATCACGCCCGAGCGAGGGCCGTGCCCGCCTCACTCGCCGACCGGACGCAGGTGTTCGCAGTCGCCGGCGGTGACCTGCACTCGCTCGTCACCGGTGTCGACGACGAGCGTCCCCGGAAACTCGACGTCGACGGCCTCGCCCACGACCCCGCCGCCGGGCGTGTCGACCCGCACGCGCCTGCCGAGCGTCGTCGCGTACTCCCGCCACGCGGGCACGACCGATTCGAGGTCCCCGGACAGGTCGGCGAACTCCTCCAGAATCCGCTGCGTGAACAGGCGCCGGTCGACCGCCCCGACTTCGGCCAGCAGCGTCGCCGGCCGCGCTTCGCTCGGCAGATCCCCCGGGTCGACGTTGGCGTTGATCCCCATCCCGACGACCACCCACGAGACGCGGTCCGCTTCGCCCTCCATCTCCGTGAGTATCCCCGCGAGTTTCCGCTCGATCCGGTCGCCCCGGCCGTCCTCGCCGGGGACGACCACGTCGTTCGGCCACTTGATCCGGGCGTCGACGCCGGCCTCACGGGCGACTCGCGTGACAGCGACAGCGGCCGCGAGCGTGAACGCGGGCGCGTGCGTCGTCGGCACGTCCGGACGGACCAGCAGGCTCAGCCAGATCCCGCCGCTGGGCGAGGACCACTCGCGGTCCAGTCGACCGCGTCCACCGGTCTGCTCGTCGGCGATGACGGCCACGTCTGAGGCGCCCTCCGTCGCGAGGTCCCGAGCGCGGGCGTTCGTGGACGGGATCGAATCGTGAAACTCCACGTCGAAGGGCGCCTCCAGGCCGTACTCGACGGCGGCGCCGCCGAACTCGGGCACCTCGACGAGCGCGTAGCCCTCGCCCTGGCTGGCGATCCCGAACCCCTCGTCGCGCAGCGCCTCGACGTGCTTCCAGACCGCCGCCCGCGACACGTCCAGGCGCTCGGCCAGCTCCGGCCCGGTGACCGGCCCCTCGGTCAGCGCGTCGAGGACCCGCTCGCGCGTCTCCTGCATGGGCGTCCATCTCTCGGGAGCGACCGTAAGTGGTCCGGAGCGGAGCGCGGCCGACGCGGCGGTCGTCACGTTTCGGTCGCCGAGTCGGGTCCGCCGGCTCGCCGGACGAACGCCGCGACGGCTCCGACCTGCACCGCCGCGACGACGCTCGCGAGGACTGGTCCGCCGACGGGCGCGCTCGCCGAGAGGAAGGTCGCGAGCCCGATCAGGACCACGACGCCCCCCAGCGCCCAGCCGTGACCGGTCGCTAGCCGCCAGCTCCGCCCGATCGCGTCGAGGATCGACCACCCCTCGACGAGTAGCGCCGGCAGCGCGACCAGGTGCGCGACGACGTAGAGATACAGCGCGACGAACGGGATCCCGACGAGCAGCGGCACGTCGGCGCTGGGGGCGAACGCCCGGAGGAGCCCGTCCGCCGCGAAGACGAGCCCGTAGCGGGACGCCACCGCCGGCGTCGGCTCGGCGTCGAGCAGCGTCGCGAACGCGTAGACACCCGCCCCCACGAACACTGCCGTGCGGAGCAGTTCCAGCGCCCCGAGCCACACCAACCAGCCCGGTTGCAGGCCGGCCAGCGCCGACGGCGTCGTCGTCACCCCCGCCGGGACGCTCACCATCACGCCGTAGTGGACCGTCAGCCGCCCGGTCGTGATCCCCTCGAACGCCGCGACCGGGATCGGGTCGGCCAGTCGCACCCAGTCGACGACGGCGACGGTCAGCCCCGCCAGGACCACCGCGAGGACGACGCTCGGATTTCGCCGGAGGAGGGCGAGCCCGTCCCGGAACAGCCCGGTTCCCGTGAGCGGCGCCCCGTCGGGCCGCCGGGCGTCGGCGGCGGTCGGATAGCCGCCGTCGGTCTCGCCGGTTTTCGTTTCCGCCCCGTCGCTCATGGTTCCTCCAGCGCGTAGAGGTGTGCGTTCCCGACGACGTACACCGCGTCGCCGACGATCGCGGCCGGCGAACACGGCTCCGCTCCGGGGTCGAACCGCCACAGGACGGACCCGTCGGCGGTGTCCAGCCCGGCCAGCGCGCCGTCGGCCGTCGGGACCGCGACCAGCCCGTCGGCGGCCGCCGGCAGGAACAGACCGCTCGCGACGGCGACGGCTTCGGCGACCCACTGCACGGATCCGTCGGCGGCGTCGAGCGCACAGACCCTCGCCGTCGGTTCGGCCTCGGGTTCCCCGCCTCCGACGCTCGAAGGTGCGGGACGGCGGGCGTAGACCGTCCCGTCACCGACGGCGAGCGGCCCGGCCGGCACGCTCTCACCGCCATCCTCGAAGGTGGTTTCCCAGTCGACCTCGCCGTCGGCGTCAAGCGCCCGGATCCAGCCCTGGCCACTGACGAACAGGTGGTCCGGTGCGGCGGTCAGGTACATCGGTGACTCGGGGAACCGTTCTCGAACGGTAGCGTGGTCGCCGGTTACCAAGTCGTATGCGCGGACGCCGTCTTCCGGGCCGACGACGTACGCGGTGCCGTCCCGGACGGCCGGGCGCGTGGCCGGGAGCCCCTCGTCGCTCGTCCACCGGACCGTGCCGCTGCTCCCGTCGACCGCCGCGAGGGTCCCCCGGAAGTACGTCACGAGCGTGTCGCCGGCCGCGACCGGCGGGGGTGCCGTGCTCCCCCCGAAGTGAGTCCTGCTGTAGCTGTCCGCGTCCGCGTCGACCGACGCCGTCCACCGGGGCTCGCCACCGCCGAACCAGTCGCTCGATTCGCCGCCGGCGCTCGGAAACCCGACCAGCCGGTGGGGGTCGAACGTCGGCGTCTCCAGCGTCGCGACGGTCCGGCCCCGGTAGGCGCGAGCGGGCGCGACCGCCGGCGCGGTCCGAGCCGGACGCCGGACGTGCGCGAGCACCTCCCCGTCGCTCGCCGACACGGCGAGCAGTCCGGGACTGCCGGGGACGCCGCTAGACCCGAACGGACCGACTGCGTAGACGATGCCGTCGGTGACGACGGGCCCCGGCCGTTGGTCGGGGTCGGGTCCCGACCGGATCCCGCACCGCCAGCGCACGCGGACGCCGTCGGTCGGCGGGTCGGCCTCGGGGGCGTAGGCCGTGGCACCGGGGTCGCGAGCGGCCATCGGCCACGCACTCGGCTCGTCCGCGTCCGGAGACGCGTCGGCGGCCGCCGTCCGGAGGTATCGTCGCGCCAGCGCGCCGCCGCTCAGCAGCGCGCCCGCACCGGCGCCGCTCGCGAGTAACTGCCGTCTGGAGAGCGAGCCGTCGGGGACCATCTACCGGATCGTCCAAGCGCACTGTCAAAAGCCTTCTATTCGGCCGTCGGCCGGGCGTGCGTCAGTCCAGCACGAACATCGTGTCGCCCATGTCGACGGACTCGCCCTCGCTGACGGCGACGGCGGTGACGGTGCCGCCGTTCTCGGCGACGATGTCGTTCTCCATCTTCATCGCCTCCAGCACGCAGAGCACGTCGCCGGCGGCCACCTCGTCGCCTTCGGCGACGTTGACCTCGAGAATGGTGCCCTGCATCTCGGCGGTCACCTCCTGGCCCTCGGCGGAGACGCCGCCGGAGTCGCCGCCGCTCGAACTCCCGCCGCCGGGCTGGGGCCGCTGAGCCTGGCCACCGTTCCCCGCGGCGCCGTCGCCGCCGGTCGGGATGGCCGGCGCGCCGCGCTCTTCGAGTTCGACCTCGAAGCGCTTGCCGTTGACCTCGACGGTGAACTCCCGCTCGACGACCTCCTCGTCGTCGTCGCCAGCGCCCGCCGGCTCGGTTCCCCACTTCTCCTGGGCGGCCTCGATGCGCTCGGGGTCGAGGTCGTCGTCGAGGTACTTCGTCGTGTGTCTGCCGTCGAGGAACGACTCGTCGGTCAGCATCATCCGGTGGAACGGGATGATCGTCGGGAAGCCCTCGATGGTGTAGTCGGCCAGCGCGCGCTTGCCGCGAGCGATGCATTCGGCGCGGTCCTCGCCGTGGGTGATGAGCTTCGCGACCATCGAGTCGTAGTCAGTCACGAGGGCGTCGCCCTGTCGGTGGGCGTCGTCGACCCTGACGCCGATGCCCCCCGGCGGGTCGTAGACCTCGTACTCCCCGCCGGTGGCCGGCGCGAAGTCGTTGGCGGCGTTCTCGGCGTTGATCCGGAACTCCATGGCGTGGCCCTCCAGCTCCACCTCGTCCTGCGCGAAGGTCAGCTCCTCGCCGGCGGCGACGCGGATCTGCCACTTCACGAGGTCGATGTCGGTCAGCTCCTCGGTGACGGTGTGTTCGACCTGGATGCGGGTGTTGACTTCGAGGAAGAAAAAGTCCGTGTCGGCGTCGAGCAAGCCCTCGTCGTTGCGCTGTTCGTCCTCGACGAGGAACTCGAAGGTACCGGCGTTGTAGTAGTCCCCGGCGTCGGCGCCGCGGCGGGCGGCCTCCCTGATGTCCTCGCGCAACTCGTCGGTCAGGGCGGGGGAGGGGCCTTCCTCGATGACCTTCTGCTGGCGCCGCTGGAGCGAGCAGTCGCGCTCGCCGACGTGGCGGACGTTGCCGTGCTTGTCGGCGATGATCTGTACCTCGACGTGACGGGCGTTGTCGAGGAACCGTTCGAGGTACACCGAGGCGTTCGAGAAGTACGCCTCGCCCTCGCGCTGGGCGGTTTCGAGGGCCTCCTCTGCCGCCTCGGGACCCTCGACGACCTCCTGGCCCATGCCGCCGCCCCCGCCCTCGGCCTTTATGAGCAGGGGATAGCCGTGCTCGTCGCCGAACTCCGTGATCTGGTCGACGCTCTCGATGGACTCGGTGGTGCCGGGGACGATGGGCACGTCGGCCTCCTGCATTACCGTGCGGGCGTGGGTCTTCTCGCCGAGCCGTTCCATCGCCTCGCTGGCGGGGCCGATCCAGATGATCCCGTCGGTCTCCTCGACGCGGGCGGCGAAGTCGGCGTTCTCGGCCATGAACCCGTAGCCCGGGTGGATGGCGTCGGCGCCGGCCTGCTCCGCGGCCTCGATGACGGCCGCCCCGTCGTTGTAGGAGTCGGCCGCGCGAGCGGGGCCGATGTTGTACGCCTCGTCGGCGTAGCGCACGAAGCCGGCGTGTTTGTCGGCCTCGCTGTAGACGGCGACCGTGCCGACCCCCAGCTCCTCGCAGGCGCGCATCACGCGGACGGCGATCTCGCCGCGGTTCGCGACGAGGACCTTCTCGAACATACCATCCTGTACCGAGCGTCACCCTTTAAATCTAATCGGAGTCGCGAGTGGTCACCGCTCCACGTCCGTCGCGACCGCTCCGTGGGGGCCAGGCGAACGGGTCGGGGCTGCGGCCCCGAAGCGGGTCGGGCTGGACGGTCAGTCGTCGGTTGGTTCCGGGCCGTCGCTGCCGGGGTCGCCAGCGCCGGTCTGGAAGACGAACTCGTGTTCGGCTTCGGTCTCGAAGTTACCCAGCCCGTCGCCGAGGTACTGTGCGTATCGGACGAGTTCCTCGGCGCGCGAGGAGACCTCGTTGAGCTCGGCCGCCTGCTCTTCGGCGGCGCCGGCGACGTTCTCGCTCTCCGCCATCGTCTCCTCGCCGAGGTCGACCGCCGTGTTCAGCGTCGCGGCGATCTCCCGGACCTGTCGCAACGAGTCGCCGAACTCCACGTTGTCCGTCTCGGCCTCGAACGTTTCCAGGCGCTCGGCGACGGAGTCCATGTCCTCCGAGACGTCCCGGAGGCGCTCCTTCTGGTTGTAGGCGTCGTCGGATATCTTCTGGATCGACTCGGCGACCTGTTCGCTGGCCTCACGGACCGTCTCGGCGCTCTGCTGGACCGACCGACCGCTCTCTTCGACCTCCCCGGCGAACGTCTTGAGCTGACCGGTCGTCATCTCGAGTTCGGCGATCATCTCGTTGAAGTCGGTGGCGATCTGGTCCATCGCCTCGTTCTCGTCTTCGGGTTCCATGCGGCGGGTGAGGTCACCCCGTGCGGCGGCCTGCATGATCTCGGAGTACTCCTCGGCGCGCTCCTGGAGGTAGCTGCTCATCTCCATGGCCTCGGACCGGGAGACTTCCGCCTCCTTGCGGGCCTGCTCGGCCTCCTGTATCTGCGCTTTGAGCGAGTCGCGCATCGAGCTGAACGCCTCGTACAGCCGGCCGACGTTGTCGATCCGGCCGGTCTCGATCGCCACGTCGAGGTCGCCAGTCTCCATCGCTTCGGCCTTCCTCGTGAGCCGGTCGATCGAACTGGACGTGTTGTACCCGAGCACGGCGCCGATGAGGCCCATCAGCAACACCGCGGCCCCGGTCGCGACGAGCCCGTAGTCGGAGACCGTCTGGACGAACCCGAACACTTCGCTGGTCGGGGCGTGCACGAGCACGACCCAGTCCTCGGGCCCGCTCGTGATGAAGATCGGCGCATACCCGACCGCGTACTCCTCGTCGATGACGTTCGACTGGGCCGGCATCGCGGGGCTGACGCCGTTCGGGTCCCGCTGGTCGCGGATCGCGTTGGCGTCTCTGATCGGCTGGCGGGCGGCTTCGTCCCCGTACGTCGAGAACAGTTCCGCGCTGTCGTCGTCGCCCATCCGCTCGTCGATCAGGATCGTCCCGTCGCCGTCGACGACCTGCGTGAACCCGCTCTCGGCGCGTCTGGAGCCCTGGAACTCGCCCGCCAGTTCGTCGACGGCGGACTCCAGCACGAGGTAGCGGTCACCGTTCCCGACCGGACTCACGAAGCCGACCACGGTGTCGCCACCGGCCTCGTAGACCGTCGAAGTCTTGACCTGCCCGATGCTGGCGAACTCGAGGCCTGCGACGTACTCGCGACTGGTCCCCGCGACCGAGCCGCTGGCGTCCAGTTCGGTGCTCGCGACGACGGACGCCCCGCTCCCGCCGGCGGACACGACGTGGACCTCGTCGATGTCCGTCGTGTCGCTCTGGAGCTCGACCGCGGCGCGCTCGACCGACGACGGGTCTTCGGAGGCCCACACGTCGTTGTTCGAGGCCAGCCGCGCCGACTGGCGGTTGCGGTCGACCCACTGCGTGATGATCGTGGCTTCCTGGTCCGCGAGACTGCTGTACTCGTTTTCGATGCGGTCCTGTGTCTCCGCCGTGATCTGACCGGTCGCCAGGACGCCGACGGCCCCGATCGCCAGCCCCATCATCAACAGGACGATCAGAAACTTCAGTGCGAACCGCTTCCTGATAGCATCGGGAACGACAGTGCGCACGACACCCAGCACTGCCCCGCCCCCACCGTCGCTACTCATCGGAGTTCACCGCGTGTCTGTCCCGCACGTCGCACGACCTCGGCCGCCACTCCCAGTTGACGCCCGCCCCCCTCTGTTCCCAGCGACTCCCACTCTTTCGTTCGATAGTGCCCGTTCGATGATGTCATAAAAGCCATGAATATAATGTTTAACAATCACACATTAATTCTTCGGCCGGTTTCGGCGCGGGTCCCGACGGGAGAAACGATTATGCCCGCCTGCCCCGTTCGCTCGGACAGTGACCGACAGCGGACGCATCGGCCGAGACGACGACGGACTGGCGCAGGTGCTCGACGCGGACGGGCGGGTCCGCGAGGGTGCGACGGTCCCAGACCTCCCGGACGACGAACTCGTCGCGATGTACGCGGAGATGAAACTCGCTCGCCACCTCGACGAGCGGGCCGTCTCGCTCCAGCGACAGGGCCGGATGGGCACCTACCCGCCCCTGGCCGGCCAGGAGGCCGCACAGGTCGCCTCGACGCACGCCCTGCGCGACGACGACTGGATACTCGACCAGTATCGCGAGCACGGCGCCGTCGTCGTCCGCGGCATCGAACCGGAGTATCTGCTGTACTGGATGGGCCACGAAGTCGGCAACGAGTGGCTCGCCGGCAAGCACGTCTTCCCGCTCAACATCTCCATCGCCAGTCACCTCCCCCACGCGACGGGGATGGCGTGGGCCGCACGATTGCAGGGCGACGACCGGGTCGTCTGCTGTCACTTCGGCGACGGCGCCACGTCGGAGGGGGACTTCCACGAGGCGCTCAACGTCGCTGGCGTGTTCGACGCGCCCGCGGTCTTTTTCTGCAACAACAACCAGTACGCCATCTCCGTCCCGCGCGAACGCCAGACGGCGAGCGCGACCATCGCGGGGAAGGCCGACGCCTACGGCTTCGCCGGCGTCCGCGTCGACGGCATGGACCCCCTCGCGGTGTATCACGTGACCAAGGCCGCCGTCGACAAGGCCCGCGACCCCGGCGAGGGGGCGCTACGGCCGACGCTGATCGAGGCCGAGATGTATCGCTTCGGCGCCCACACCACCGCCGACGACCCCTCGCGATACCGCACCGACGAGGAGGTCGAACGGTGGCGCGAGCGCGACCCGATCCCGCGGATGGAACGGTTCCTGCGCGAACGTGGCCTGCTCGACGACGAGCGCGTCGCTACCATCGAGGACCGGAATCGCGAGCGGGTGGCGGAGCTGGTCGAGGCGGCCGAAGCCTACGAGCCCGAGGTGGAGGCGTGGTTCGAACACGCCTACGAGGAGCCGACCCGTCGCGTGCGGGAAAGCCAGGCGTACCTCCGGGGACTGCGTGAGCGCCACGGCGACGACGCGCTCCTGCGCGACGAGTGACCTCGAAAAGGCGACGATACTCGCGGATGCGGCGTGCTACCGACCGCCGGGGAACGACCTACCACCCGGAAGCCGGCGAATAGCAATACCGGTTCGGTCCGTCGGCGCTCGTATGGCCTACCAAGTCGAATGTAGCCAGGAGGACGAGTTCATGATCAGATCCGAAGACGAGCACGAGGTCATCGAGCACGTCAAGGAACACGCCCACGAGAAACACGACATGGAGCTGAGCGACGACGACGCCCGCGACATGGTCCAGGAAGCGTCCTGACGCGTCGGTCCGTCGCCCCGCGGTATCGTTTTCCGGTGCGAACGACGTCGAGCGGCGCCACCAACCGTTTTGTGGGCGGCGACCGCAGTTCACGTATGGAGACGGCGACTGGGGCGGCGGTGGTGGCGTGACGGGCGTCTACGAGTACGCGCTGGGGGAGGCCGCCGAGGACCTGCACCCGAACGTGCGCGAGCGGTACGCGCTCGGTCCGGACGACGCGTTCGCGACGGTCGGGCGCGGCCTGATGGACATCACGCGCGGCGCGATCGCGCTGCCGGTGCTGGCCGTGATGCCCGTGCGGAACCTCCTCTTTCCCGAATCGGGCGAGGACGTGCCCCTGTCGGTGACGACCGTCGGCTGGCGCGACCCCGCGGGGTACGAGGCGCTGACGACGCGCCGCGAGTTCGACTTCGACGGGAAGGTACGGCAGTTCGACTCGACGACGGTGTGGGACGCCGAGCGGGAGCGACTGTTCGACTTCCTCGGCACCGGCGGGATGGTCGTCTCCGAACTACATCCGCGCGTCGAGGACGGCGTCCTCGTCGTCGAGGGCGGCAAGCAGTGGGCACGGGTCGGCGGCCGGTACCTGCCGACGCCCGGCCCGCTCGGCGTCGACGTGACGGTGCGGGACCGCTACGACGAGCGCGACAAGCAGTTCCACGTCACCGCGACGGTCGAGAGCGGCCTCCTCGGGCACATTCTGGGCTATCGCGGCTCGTTCACGCAGGAGCGTCGGGAACTGGAGCGGGTGCCAGACGACCTCAAGCCCGTCACCGGGATCGACCCGCTGCCGCCATGAGCGGCGCGGGAACGGGTGGAGACACTGACACCGGGGCCGAGGCGGCGACCGACCCGGACCCGTTGGCACGGTTCGTCGCGGGCGTCTCGCTCGCCGACCTGAGCGCCGTCTTCGGCGCGGGCCTGTGGGCCGTCCTCGCCCTCGCCGGCGGACTCTCGCAGGTCGAGCGCGCGCTCGCGCTGGCGCCGCTGGTCGTCGTCCCGCTGGGCGTCGGGCTTGTCGCTCGCGGCGAGTTCACCGGGCTGTCGTCCCGACTGCTCGGCGCCGCAGTCGCGTTGCTTCCGGTCGCCGCGGCGTCGATGGCTCTCTCGCTCGTGGTCGAGGCGGGACCGGTCGCCGCGGGACTGGCGGCGCCGTGGGTGTTCGTGACGAGTCTGCTCGCGCTCGCCGGCGTCTCGCGCGCGGTCGAACGGGGCAGTATCAGACCGTTGACCACCGGGCTCGTCGACGCCGGCCTCGCCTACGTCCCGGTCGCCGCCGTCGCGCTCGTCCTCTCACACCTCGGGATCACCGTCTGGTTCGACCCGACTATCGTCTTGCTCACCGCGGTCCACTTCCACTTCGCCGGGTTCGCGCTGCCCGTCCTCGCGGGCGTGACCGGGCGACACATCGGCGGCTTCGAGGGGGCCGGTCGCGCCGTCGCCGGCGTGATCCTCGTCGGACCGGCACTCATCGCGGTCGGCATCTCTTTTTCTCCGCTCGTCGAAGTGGTCGCGGTCGGCGCGTTCACCCTCGCCGTGGCCGCGTTCGGCCTGTCGACTCTCGTCCGCGCGGTGCCGTCGCTGGCTCCGCTCCCGGCGGTGCTCGTCGGCGCGTCGGCGCTCGCGCTCCCGGCGTCGATGGTGCTGGCGCTGGGCTACGGCGTCGCGGCGTTCTCCGGGACGAACCCGCTCGGGCTGAGTATCGGCCGGATGGTGACACTACACGGCTCGCTCAACGCCTACGGGTTCGCGCTCTGTGGCGTTCTCGGGTGGCGACTCCGGAGCGGCTAGTTCGCGGTCTCTGCCGACGCCGTCGCGTTCGCGTCGGGGGCCGCGATCCGTACCGACTCGTTGGTCCCGGTCGCCGCGGCGCCGTCGACGAACGTCTCGTTGCCGGCGAAGACGGTGACCGTCTCGGGCGCGACGCGTTCGCTGGCGAACGCCAGCGAGGCGTTCGCCGCCCGGCGCTCGGCGAAGCGGTCGAACGCGGCGGCGAACTCGTCGGCCTCGGTCGCCGACTCCCAGCGGAGCGTCCACGCGACCGCCGTCCCGGTCCCGTCGGAGTCGGCGAACGTGAGGCTGCGGTCGTTGTCCCACCCGTTGGCGGCGGCGTCGGCCGTCGCCCGGTCCAGTTCCAGACGCAGTATCTCCCGGAGGTAGAGTTCGCCGCGCCTGTCGGCGCCCGACTCGTAGTGGCCGTCTCGGACTCGCCAGTTCGCCGACCCCTCGGTGGCCACGGACAGATCGCCGAGCGAGACGTTGCGCGCCGGGTGGAGGACCCCCTCGGTCGCAGTCGGTGGGTCTGTCAACACCGGTTCGAGTTCGCTCGGGGCGTCGACCAGCGCGTCGACGTAGCGCTCTCCGGCGATGTACCGCGAGATGGTCAGCCTGAGTCCACCGCTTCTCGACCTGTAGGCCCGAACGTCGTCGCGGGAGTCGTTGAGCGTGGGGTCGTCGCGGGACGCGGCGTAGGAGTTGGTAGCGTAGACTGCCGACCCCTCGATGACGGCGTCGCCGGCGGCCGCCTCGTCGGTCGACAGGTCGCCCTGCCGTTCCGGCCACCAGCCCGACTGGTAGTGGAGGTAGTGGGCGAACTCGTGTACGAGGACGCGCTCCTGTTCGTCCGCTCCGACCTCGTCGTTCAGGTAGACGCTGTTCCCGAGACGGTACACGCCGGCGGCTTCGGCAGTGCCAGCCACGCCGAACGCCTCGTAGAAGGGCTCGCCGAATAGTTCCCGTTCGGCGCCGAACCGCTCGACGACGACGTTCGGCGGCGGCTGCTCGACGCCGTGGAGCCGTTCGACCCGCTCGTAGACCCGGTCGGGGTCGACCGAGAGAGTCCCGGTCCCACTGACGCCGACGCCTTCCCAGGGCGCGTCGGTCGGCGTCCCCGTCTGCTCGGTCTCGGGCGTCGACGTCGGTTCAGCGCCAGCAGGCGTCGGCGAGTCGGTCGGCTGTGCAGTCGGTTCGGTGCCGGTCGCCGTCGGCGTCGCAGTCCGTGGCTGGGCTGTCGAGGACGGTCCACCGACGAACGAACAGCCGGCGGTCACCGCGAGCAGTGCCACCACCACCGACGCGACCACCTGTTCCTGTCGTGTCACACGCATGCTTGGAGGGTGCGGTCCGACGGATTCGACGGACCGTTGTCACGACTGGCGAATGTGTGTATATAAACATTTCCCCGTAGACCGCTCCGGTCCCGCCTACAGCGGAATGTTCCCGTGTTTCCGGTCGGGGTGGTCCGTCCGTTTGGAGCGCAGCGTCTCCAGGTCGCCGATCAGTCGCGAGCGCGTCTCGGGCGGTTCGATCACGTCGTCGACGTAGCCGCGCTCGGCGACAGTGTAGGGGTTGGCGAACTCCTCACGGTACTCGTCGATGAGCTCCTGGCGTTTCTCCTCGACCTGCTCTGCGGCGTCGAGTTCGTCGTCGTAGAGGATGTTGACGGCGCCCTCTGGTCCCATGACCGCGATCTCCGCGGTGGGCCAGGCGTAGTTCACGTCGCTGCCGACGTGCTTGGAGGACATCACGTCGTAGGCGCCGCCGTACGCTTTGCGGGTGATCACCGTCATGAGCGGCACGGTCGCCTCCGAGTAGGCGTACAGCAGTTTCGCGCCGTGTTTGATGATGCCGCCTTTCTCCTGGTCCTTGCCGGGCATGAAGCCGGGCACGTCGACGAACGTCAGGAGGGGGATGTTGAACGCGTCGCAAAAGCGGACGAACCGCGCCCCCTTCAGCGAGGAGTCGATGTCGAGCGTCCCGGCGTTGACGCGGGGCTGGTTGGCGACGACGCCGACCGCGTGGCCGTCGAGACGGGCGAACCCGGTCAGGAGGTTGCGAGCGTAGCGCTCGGCGACCTCGAAGAACGAGTCGGTGTCGACGACGCCGTCGATCACGTCGTGCATGTCGTAGGGCTTCTGTGGGGCCTGGGGAACCACGTCGCGCAGGCCTTCGTCGGCGCGGTCGGGGTCGTCCCACGGTTCGACCCGCGGCGGGTCCTCGGCGTTGTTCGCGGGGAGATACGAGAGCAGATACCGGATGTCGTCGAGCGCCTCCTCCTCGGCGGCGGGCGCGAAGTGCGCGACGCCCGACTCGCCGGTGTGGGTGGCCGCGCCGCCGAGTTCGTCGAAGGTGACCTCCTCACCGGTGACCGTCTCGATCACGTCGGGGCCGGTGATGAACATGTGGCTGGTCTCCTCGACCATGAAGATGAAGTCCGTGATCGCCGGGGAGTAGACGGCACCGCCCGCACATGGCCCCATGATCGCCGAGATCTGCGGGACGACGCCCGATGCGAGCTGATTTCGGTGGAAGATGTCGGCGTAGCCGGCCAGCGCGTCGACGCCCTCCTGGATGCGCGCGCCGGCGGAGTCGTTGAGGCCGATTATGGGCGCGCCCGTCTCCATGGCCTTGTCCATGACTTTGCAGACCTTCTGGGCGAAGGCTTCGCCGAGCGAGCCGCCGAGGACCGTGAAGTCGTGTGCGAAGACGAAGACGGTGCGTCCGTCGACTTTCCCGTAGCCGGTGACGACGCCGTCGCCGGGGAACTCCTTGTCGGCCATGTCGAACTTCGTCGAGCGGTGCTCGCGCAGCGCGTCGATCTCGACGAAGCTGTCGTCGTCGAGGAAGTAGTCGATGCGCTCGCGGGCGGTCATCTTGCCGCGGTCGTGCTGGGCATCGATCCGGTCCTCGCCGCCGCCCTTGCGGGCCGATTCCTTTCGCTCGCGTAGGTCCTCGATGTCCTCCTCGCGGGTCACGGCGAGTCACCTCCGAACGGTTCGAGCGGCCGGCCGACGCGGGTCCGTCTCGTCATTGGTGGGGGATCGGCAGTCCGGGAGAAAAGCGTTTCCCGATTCCGGGGGTGGGTCCGGCCGGCCAGTCCGACCGACGGATAGAGTGGAAACCGGCGAAGTTTTGCCCGCCCGCCCATTGCGACCCGACGTGAAAAACGTCACGGCCCGCCAGTCGAACCCCTTCGACTTCTCGCCGCCGTGTGAGCCGTTCGTCGCCGGATTCGGCGACGTCAACGCCGATTTCCACGTGGTCGGGGACCACCCCGGCGTCCACGGGGGAGCGGAGTCGGGCTATCCGTTCACGGAGTTCGACGCCAGCGAGCGCCTCCAGCGCGCGCTCGTCGAGGGCGGCCTGCTCGCCGAAGCGGGGGAACCGCCCGTCGTCGAGACGACCTACTTCTCGTATCTCTACCCCTGTGTCCCCGAGGGCGTGCCCAGCGCCGACGACTACGCCGACCTGGAGAACATCTTCGACTCGGAGATCCGGGCGATCACGGCCCACGTCCTCCTGCCGGTCGGCGAGCGCGCGACGCGGCACGTCTTCGCGAACATGACCGCGCGACCGCCCGCGGAAGTCGACATGGACGCTCAACACGCCACCGAGATACCCGGCAGCGGGTGGCTCGTCGTCCCGGTCAAAGACCCCGCGCAGTGGTCCGACGACGACGAGGAGGCGCTGGTCGACGCCCTGGACGAGCTCCGTCGGCGCGACTACGTCCGCCGGGCGGACCTCGGCCGGTTCCTCCCCGACGACGACCCGTACATGGTCCGGTAGGCACTCCGTCGGCTCTTACGGACAGCAGACAGCGGCGAACAGCGGTGGGATCCCCGTGGGGTCCGACTGGAGGAACAGTTCGTAGACGCCGAGCCCGAGCGTCGCGAGCACGCCGACCACGGCGACGAGCCGGAGCGTCCACAGCCAGAGCGGGCCGAGCGACCCGAGACCCCCGGTGCCGCGACGCAGTTCGTCCAGCGCGTCGGCGCCGATCTCCCAGCCGACGAAGACGGCGACCGCAAGCACGGATATCGGCAGGAACAGGCTGTATGCGAGGTTGTCGAACCAGGTGAGCCAGGCGGTGTCCCAGGCGGCGGGGAACCCGAGGGCGAACAGGCCGGCGCCGACCGCGACGGCCAGGGTCGGCCGCGAGCGCTCGGAGTTGTCCACCGCCCACGAGACGGTGACCTCCATGAGGCTGATCGCCGACGACAGCGCCGCGACGAGCACGACGGCGAAGAACACGACCCCGACGAGACGGCCGCCCGGCAGCTGGGCGAAGCCCGTCGCGACGGCGACGAACAGCGCCGCGGCGCCGCCGCCGCCCGTCAGCGCGAGGTCGATCTCGTTGGCGAAGAGGATCGGGAAGACGACCAGTCCCGCGAGGATCCCGACCAGCGTGTTCGCGACCACGATGACGCCGCCGTCGAACGGGAGGCTGTCGTCCGCATCGACGTACGAGGAGTAGGTGATCATGATCGCCATCCCCAGCGAGAGCGTGAAGAAGGCCTGCCCGACGGCGAAGGGGATCGCCGTCCCGGCGTTGTCGACCATCGCGTCGAGGCTGGGCGAGAGGAAGTAGGCGTAGCCCTCGCCGGCGCCCGACAGCGTCGCCGCCCAGCCCGCTAGCACGAGCATGATGACGATGATCGACGGGACCATCACCTTCGTCGCCCGCTCGATGCCGTTCTCGATGCCGAAGGCGACGATCGCGACGGCGATCGCGAGGAACAGCGCCTGCGCGAGGACCGCGTCGGGACCGGCCGAGACGGCGCCGAAGTACGCCTGGGGGGCGTCGAAGTAGGCCCCGGTCGCGCTCCCGAGGATGTACCGGAGCACCCACCCGCCGACGACGTTGTAGTACGAGAGGACCCAGAACCCGGTGGCGACGGCGAAGCCGCCCACGATACGCCACTGACTGCGTCCGAGTTCCTCGAACGCGTCGATGGCGTTGGTGTGTGTCCGCCGCCCGATCACGAACTCCGCGAGCAGCGCCGGGAAGCCGATCAACACCACCGCGATCAGGTAGAAAGCGACGAACGCGGCGCCGCCGTTCGCGGCCGTCTTGAAGGGGAACTGCCAGAGGTTCCCCAGGCCGACTGCGCTCCCGATCGCGGCGATGAGGAAGCCGACCCTCGTCGCCCACGTCTCTCGTTCGACCATACCCGAGATTCGGACTTCGCGCGGGAATATCTATGGTCGAACGGCCGTGACTCGTCGCCCGGCGTTCGAGCCGTCAGGACAGGTACTCGCCCGGGTCCTGATCGACGATGCCACCGCGTTCTTCGATTGTCGCGGCGTGTTCCTCGCGGCCCGTTTCGCGGAGTCGCGTCGTGTACGGTTCCTCGACGTCCCGGAGGTAGACGGAGCCCCCGTCGCGGACGACTTCGAACAGCGGATCGACGAGCGACCGGGGCGCGGCCGGGTTCCCACCGTCGGTACCGACCGCCGCGTCGAGTCCGCGTTGACTCCGCCAGCGGTCTAACAGCGCCATCCCGCGCTCCGCGACTGCCGGGTTTTCGCGGGCGACGTTCTCGACCTCGTGGGGGTCCGAGGAGAGGTCGTACAGTTCGACGGGGTCGAACTCCCGCCAGCCGTCGTGGTAGGTGCGGAGCAGGAGCCAGTCGTCCCAGCGGACCCCTCGTTGACACGCCCACGCCCCCTGTCCGGTGACGAGAAACGGCCGCCCCTCGGAGTCGCCGTCGGTCAGCGCCGGCAGGAACGACCGACCGTCCCAGCCGTCGGGCACCTCCCCGCCGGCCAGCTCGGCGAGGGTCGCGGAGAGGTCGACGTGGTAGTGGAAATCGTCGTCGACGCCGGGTTCGACGTCGGGGCCCTTGACGATCAGCGGGACTCGACAGGTCTTGTCGTCGGCGGTCTGGTGGTCTCCGTAGACGTTGAGTTCGCCCAGATTCTCCCCGTGGTCGGCAGAGACGACGATCATGGTGTCGTCGTAGATGCCCTGTGACTGGAGCAGGTCGACGAGGTCGCCGATGTACTCGTCCATGTAGCGGATCCCGACGTCGTAGCCGTCGACCCAGCGACCGAAGTCGGCGCGATTCCCGATCTCGTCCGGCGTTCGCTCTAAGTCCTCCGGCCCGTCCCCGGACAGATAGCCGTGGTGAAGGTCCTGTGCGCTGTGGGGCCCGTAGCTCTCGTAGTGTTCCTGGATGCGTTCCTCGGTGAGCCACGCCGGGGCCGGGTCGTCGGCGAAGGGGTTGCCGAACTCCTGTGGTGTGTCGTAGGGCGTGTGCGGGTCCCAGAAGTTGACGTGGAGATACCAGTCCTCCTCGTCGGCGTGTTCCTGAAGCCACTCCTCGGCGTGGGGGTAGACCTCGTCGGCGTGTTCCAGTCCGTAGTTGCCCGTGTCGATCCACTCCTCGAACCCGTCGACGGCGTGCCACGCCCCGTGTCGCTGCGGGAACGGACTGATGAAGGCGGTTCTGTGGCCTTCCGTTCGCAACACGGTCGGGAGCGATCGGTACGCGCCGCGGTTCATGTGACGGCGTTTGTCCCCGCGATGGCGCACGTCCGCGTTGATACCGGCGTGGCTGACTGCGCCGGTGTGGATGCCGAAGCGACCGCTGAGATACGCGGTCCGCGACGGGAGACACGGGGCGTCCGAGACGTAGTAGTTCGTGAAGCGACGCGCGTCGTCGGCGATCCGGTCGACGTTCGGCGACGTGTCGCGTTCGTATCCGTAACACCCCAGATGGTCGGGCCTGAGCGAGTCGACGTCGATGTACAGGGTCCGCATCGATATGTGTGTCTTCATCACGCACGAAAACTGCTCTGGTCCCGGAAGCGTCCAAGGTGCTAAGACGCCCCCCGTCTCACGTTCACACACAATGCCCTCCCTGCTCGAACGACTGCTCGGCGACGGGTCGACCGAAGAAGGCGTCGACCTCGAACAGCGCGAAGACGACGCCCACGAGGCCCTGCAGCATCGGGTCACGCCGGAGACGTACGGCATCGACGACTGTGCGGTGACCGGCGTCGCCGTCGTCAACGAGGGGCCCGACGAGGAACCGATCGTCGTGCCCATCGCGCGCTTCTCGCTCGGCGAGGACGTGGAGTCGCCCGACTACGACCTCGTGTGGGAACTGGCGGGCGAGGCGATCCGAGCGATGCGGCCCGCCTTCGACGAGGTGTTCGTCCGCCACTACGACGTGCAGTTCACGTTCGCTGGCGACGGCCTGTTCGAGGCCGAGGAGTGTCGCCGTATCGCGGTCTCGCCGGCGTACGCCGACCGCCTCGTCACCGAGACGGGCTTCGGTGTCGGCGCGTTCAAGTCGGCGATGCTGAAGGCGGACGATATCGACGACCACGTCGCGCCCGTCGCGTGGGGCGAGTGCGTCGACTACAGCAGGAACGACAGCGCCGCGGTGGTGACCGGCGGGGCGGCCGCCGCGGCGGGCGCGAGCGCCGCCGGTGCGAGCTGCGCGGGTGCCGGCGGCGCCGGTGGCTGTTGAATCTCGCCAACCCGCTCCGCTACGCCTCGCCGTACACCGGCACGGCCGCGCCGCTGGTGACGCTCGCGGCGTCCGAACAGAGATAGAGGACGGTCTCGGCGATGTCCGATGGGTCGACCCACTTCTCGTGGTCGGCGTCGGACATCATCTCGCGATTCATCGGCGTGTCGATGACGCTCGGCATCACCGCGTTTGCGCGCACGTCGCCGAGGTTCTCCTCGGCGATGGTCTCGGTGAGGATCCGGACGCCCGCTTTCGACGCTCGATAGATGCCGTCGCCCTCGCCGCCCTCCAGCGACGAGCGCGCGGAGACGCTGACGATGGCCCCCTGTCCCGCGGCGTCGCTGTCTTCGAGATGTGGAATCGCGTGTTTCGACGCGAAGAACATCGTCTTCAGGTTCACGTCCATCAGGAAGTCGAACGTCTTCGCTTCGGTCTCGTCGATAGGCGTGCCGCCGCGCCACGTCCCCGCGATATTTGCGAGCGCGTCGAGGCTACCGTGGTCGTCGACGACGGCGTCGACGGTGTCGCGCACGTCGTCCTCGTCGGTGAAGTCACCCTGATAGAAGTCGACGCGGTCGGTGTCGAGCGCGAAGTCCTCGTTGTCGGGGCCAACCACGTCCGCCCCGCAGACGGTCGCGCCCGTATCTGCGAAGGCGTCACACACCGCGCTCCCGAGCGTCCCGCCTGCGCCGGTCACGAGCACTACGCTGTCTCCGAAGTCAAAGTCGGATGACATACACGTGGGTTCGGGTGGAACCCCGTTAAAGATGGGGCGGGTCGCGCGGCGCAACACCTACCCCCGACCCGGTCGAACGCCGACCCGTGAACTGCATCGCCCATCGCGGTTTCTGCGGCGTGAACCCCGAGAACACGGTCCCGGCCGTCGAGGACGCGGCAGAGCGGGCGGACGGCGTCGAGGTGGACGTGCGCATCTGTGGCTCCGGCGAACTCGTCGTCTGTCACGACGAGACTGTCGACCGCACGACCGATGGGACTGGGCCGGTGAGCGCACACACCGTCGACGAACTCGACGCGCTGTCCGTCGAGGCGTCCGGATTTGGCGTCCCGACCTTCGAGGACGTGGTGGCTGCGATGCCCGAGGGCGTCGTGCTCCACGGCGAACTGAAAGAGCGCGGGACGGCCGAGGGCGTCGAGTCGATCGTAGCCGACGCGGCGTGTGAGACGGTCGTCTCGTCGTTCGACACGGCGACGCTCTCGGCGGTCGACGAGTTGCCGACCGCGCTCGTCCAGTGGGACGGTGCGGACGTAGTGACGCAGGCGGACGAATTGGGCTGTTCGGTGGTGAGCCTCCATCTCGACGCGTGGACCCCGTCGCTGGTGGATCGGGTGCAGGACGCCGGACTGCAGGCCAACGCGTGGACGGTGACGGAGACGGCCGAGACCGAACGACTCCGGGAACTGGGCGTCGACGGCGTCATCACCGACTTCCCCGACTGCTGCCCGTCCTGATCGTATACGGTGTGTTACAACGCTTGACGGTGGCCGGGGAACGCCCTCGGTCGGGGCCTCTCGCAGCGGATTCGACTGTAGACAACTGGGTGCGTCGAAAGCCCTCGACCCGCTCGCCAGCAGTGACGTTTCCTGTAACCGACAGCCAGCGATGAAAGCCCTCGACCCGCTCGCGGTCGCTGTGCGGGATATCCGCGCTCGGACAACAGCACCGCGCCGCACTCGCGCGGATAGTGCCCGCTCAGGCGACTCTATAAACGCGAGCGCGTCTCGCCCTTTCAGTCCACCAGGGACAGCAGACTACACCGCACAGCACCACAGACGGCCACACACCTCCCCAACCGATTCCTTCGCTCGCTGTGCTCGCTCAGTCATCCCTCGCGCGCACGAAAGCGCGCGACAGCGCACGCCACAGCCGACGCCGCTCTCACACCGGCTACAGACTCGCCAGATTCTGTCGGAGTTTGATCGTCGCGGTCATGAGGGCGGTGGCGGTCATGATGACGAAGACGATCTGGACGTGCATGACGACGACGCGGTCGAGGCCGGCGACGGTGGCCAGGTCGACGGCGGGGACGAGCGTGGCGAACGCGAGGACGGGCAGCAGGTGTCGGAGCAGCGAGTCGATCATGGTGCCCTGGACCATCGCGGCGGCGGTCTGCTTGCGGCCGAACCAGAAGCCGTAGCCGGCGAAGGCGAGCGCGCCGACGCCCTGGAGCGCGAGCAGCGCGGGGCGCAGGCCGACGAGCGCGACCCCGAAGACGACGGCGGCGACGACGCCGACGAAGGCGACCTCGACGAGGCGTCGGCCCGCGAAGGCGTCGTCGGTGTCGGTCGTCGAGAGCGCGGCGTTGAAGTAGATCTCCCGGACGGCCAGCGCGAGCAACAGGACGACGGCGAGCATGAGGCCGGTCCTGTAGGGAGTGCGGATCGAGGAGACGATCTCGAGGACGCCGACGACGCCGTAGAGAGCGGCGATCAGCCCGACGTACAGCAGATACTCCCAGAGGACGCGCTGGGCGTCGACGCCCGTGGCGTGCATGTTGAGGTAGGCGTAGGCGCCGAAGCGGGCGGCGATGACCGTTAGGAGGACGAGCCCGATGAAGACGATGAAGGTGAGGTTCGGGTTGTCGGCGAGCAGGTAGAGACCGAACTCGACCTCACCGGCCATCGACGTCGACCCCCCGTAGCTCCCGGCGGAACCCCGTGACCGTCTCGTACCTGGTGAGTTTGCCCGTCGCCGTCGCCTTGCGGACGACCCGGTCCAGTCCGCGAGGGAGGTCGGAGTCGACCTCGCTCGGCACAGGCGTCCGGTCGGAACACACCCCCGCGCGGACCTCCTCGACGGCACCGTCGTACGGCGGTTCGCCCGTCACGAGCCGGTAGAGCAGAGCGCCGAGGCCGTACACGTCGGTGGCGCGGTCGACGCCCCCGAAACGGTCCGAGAAGTGTTCGGGCGCGGCGAATCGGGGGTCGACGACGTTCGCGAGGCCCAGGTGGTCGGCGTAGACGCGGGCGAGGCCGAAAGCGGTCGCTCGCGGGCGCTGGCGCTCGCGCTCGGTGAGCGTGTCGCCGGGGTAGGCGACGGTCCCCGGGTCGAGCGCGCCGTGGACGACGCCGCCCTGATGAGCGTGGGCGACGGCGTCGGCGAGTTCGACGGCGTTCGCGACGGCTTCGGGAGTTTCGAGGGAGTCCCCATCGCGGTCGGCCAGCGTGGACCCGGTGTGTTCGAACGCGGCCCAGGGCCGCGGGCGCAGTCCCCAGTCGTGGACCGACACTACCGACTCGTGGTCGTCGACGCCGGCCCAGGCGTCGAGGGCGTCCCGGAGCGCGCCGGCGAACGCCGCGCGGTCGTCCTCGGGGACCCGGAAGACCGCCAGCGAGAGGGGGACCTCCGCCTCGTCGACGCGCCCGGCTGCGCGGTAGCGGTCGCCGAACCGACCCCGCGTGCGGTCCGAGCGGACCGAGAGGTCCGCGAAGCGACTCCGATCGATCACCGCCGAGAGCCGGCGCGCGACCAGCGCCAGTCGCCCGCGTGTCAACTCCCGACTGTCGTCGCCCGCGCCGTCGCCGCCCGATTCGCGCTGGTCCGCTCCGGCGTCGTCGGCTTCCGCTCCGTCTGCGCCGTCTCCCTCGGCGAGCGTTGACGGGTCGAAGTCGGCGCCGGGCGAGCGGTCGGTGTAGACGCGTTGGCCGTCCCCGCCCCCACCGCTACCGCCGCCCGCGACGCGGGCGCGACCGACGTCGCGGTCGCCGGGTGACGGCGAGAGATACTCGCTGCGGGCGAACCCCCCGCCGGACTGGTAGAGGTGCTCGCGAGCGCGCAGTTCCCGGTCGTCGTCGAAGGCTGTGACCGCCTCGTCGACCGCCCGGGGTCGGCGAGCCGCGAGGTAGTCCAGCGCGTGGGGCACCTCGACGGGCGAGTCGTCGTCCAGCCGGTCGACCAGCCGCCGGACCACCGGGTCGAGCAGGTCCGGGTCGGCCTCGACGACGAGACAGAGCGCGAGCGCCGCGCGCAGCCGATCGGGGCGGTCGTCGCCGTCGAGCGCGCCGAGCAGCTGCGGCAGCCGCTCGTCGCCGCTGGCGGGGTCGTCGAGGACGGTCAACACCGGATCGTCGCCGTCGCGGCCGTTCCCGGCGGTCGCCGCTCCGTCGCGGTCGCTCTCGCCGGTTTCCGTCCCCGCCCGGTTCGACTCGTCGGTGTCTTCTGGCATCGTGGTCGGTCGCCGCGCCGCGCTGGGCGGCTCGTACTCCGCATATTTCTCCGGTCATATACCAAGACTGTTTGGGTCCGCGAGAGGTCTGACGCGGTCGGTCCGCCGGGAAGCTTAACCCACAGCCGTGCCACCTCGGTGGTATGTCCGTTGAGACAGGGGCTCGGCCGGCGGTCGGCGAGGGCCCCGCGCCACCCCGTCCGGGGCGGTGGTCCCTGTGCTGACGAAAGCCATCGAGTCGGTGAAGGTCTTCGCCGAGAACAACCCTTCGCTGGGGGAACTCGCGCGCGGTCGCCGCCGGCGGTTCGACGACGCGGAGTGCGTCCTGCCCTCCCGCGTCGCCGTCGCGGAGTCGCTGTCGGCCACCGTCTCGGTCTGGGACGAGTACCTCCGCCTGCTCCCCGACTACGACGGGACGCTCGCTCTCGACAGCACCGACCCCGAGGCGACCCATCCCGACGAACTCGACTTCGGGTCGACCGACGAGGCCGTGACGGAGCTGGCCGGCGTCGCCTTCGAGACGCCCGGCGTCCAGTACCTGACGCTCACCGACGAGTCGGGCCGGCGGTTCGCCAGCAACCCCGTCCAGGTGTTCGAATCCGAGCCCGACGAGCGGCTGTTCTGGGGCGACATCCACCTCCACTCGCAGTTCTCCGACGGCGCGGGGTCGATGAGCAAGGGGTTCCGTTTCGGCCGCGACGTGATGGACCTGGACGTGGTGGCCTACACCGACCACGACACGATGGGGTTTTTTATCCCGCCGAAGCTCCAGCGCCGGCGGATGCACCGGCGGTACTTCGAGAACATGAAGACGGTCACGAAGCGCTTCCACGACCCCGGGGAGTTCGTGACGCTCTTTGGCTACGAGTGGACGAAACAGCCGAACATGGGCGGGCACATCAACGTCTACTTCGAGGGCGTCGACGAGGCGGAGCTGTTCGACTCGCTCGACGTCGACACCAACCGCTACGAGAAGCTGTTCCGCCGCCTGCAGGAGTGGCGCGAGGAAACCGGTAACGAGGTGCTGGCCATCCCCCACCACCCCGCCGAGGCGATGTACCCGCTCGACTTCTCGGCGATGGAGTACGACGACGACATCGCGCCGCTGGTCGAAGTGTACTCCCAGTGGGGGTCCAGCGAGCTACCGGGCGACGAAGGCAACCCCAAGCCCGTCCGGATGGGACAGGGCGAGATGGGCGACCCCGGCCACTACGTCCAAGACGCCCACCGGCTGGGCTACCGCGTCGGCATGATGGGGTCGTCGGACTTCCACGCCCCCCGGCCGGGCCGGTCGCACATCCACCTCCCGCCCCATCTCCCATCCCTGTCGGACATCTGGGAGGACGGGGTCGGCTGGGGTCACATCTGGCGCGTCTGGGACGAGGGGTCGTATCCGGGCGGGTTGACGGGCTTCTACGCCGAGGACCTCTCGCGGGAGTCGATCTTCGAGAGCCTGCGCTCGCGGCGGGTGTACGCGACCAGCCAGCCCCACCGGATCCTCGCCGAGTTCGCCGTCGACGGCACGGCGGTCGGCGAAGACGACAGCACGGTGGTCGCCGACGGTGACCGGACAGTCGAGTGGCTCGTCGCCGGGACCGCCCCGATCGAACGGGTCACGATCGTCAAGAACAACGCCGACTGGCACGTCGTCGGTGGGACGACCGACGAGGCGGCCGGCCTGGACGCCTACACCGAGGCGGGCGAGGTCACCGACGACGAGCCGGTGACGGGGATGTCGTGGGACGCCGACGGGACGAGCGCCACCGGGTCGCAGGCGGCCGACATGCCCGGCGGCGAACCGCGTGGCAGCGACGCGGACGTGTACTACCTCCGCGTCGAACAGGCCGACGACGGGATGGCCTGGGCCGGCCCGGTCTGGGTCGAACCCGAGGACTGAGCGGCCGCGTCCGGTCGGATCCCAATTCGACGGCACTCGCGGCGAGATATGCCACGAACGCCGCCGCAGCTATCACCGCTGAGAATCGCGCACGAACGTTTTACAGGGAGTACTCCCCTGTATCGCACGATGAGATCGGATGCACCTTCTCTCTTGCCCGGGGTGATACGGCGGTCCTACGCCGCTCGCCTCGGTGCGGCATTGGCGGTCGCGGTGGTGGTGATGGTCGGCTTCGGCGCCGTCATCAGCACGCAGGCCTCGGCGACGCTCCAGGACGACGTCGAAGGGGACCTGCGGACGCTCTCGGAGACGCGGACGACCGAACTCGACTCGTGGCTCGGCAGCGTCCAGCGGGAGGCCGCGCTCACGTCGCAGCTCTCGGCCGTCCGGTCGGGCGACGGTGAGGCCGTCGACCGTGCGCTGACCAGCCAGTTCGAGTCGGGAGCCGTCCCGCCGGACGTGGTGGCGATCCACTACCTCGACACGGAGTCGATGGTGTTCACCCAGAGCACGAACGACGAGTTCGAAGGACTGAGTCCGGCCGAACAGGGCGCGCCGTTCGCGACGGACCCGCCGCAGTTCGACGGGCCAGACGACACCTACGTGACGGAACCGTTCTCCGTGCCGGCTGTCGACCACCCGGTCGTCGCCGTCGTCACGCCCGTCTCCGGCGTCGAGAACCGCGCGATCGTGTACATGACCGACCTGGAAGCGCGGTCGCAGGCCCTGGCGGACTCGCGAAACGACACGTCGACGGTCGTCGTCAACGCCGCCGGGCGGTACGTCGCTCACCCCAACGCGAGCAAGATCCTCACGCCGCACGAGGGCCACGACGTGAACGTCTCGGCCGGGGAAACGACGTTCATGGAGATGGGCGACACGCTCATGGCGAGCACGAAGATGGACACCAAAGAGTGGACCGTCATGATCCACTCGCCGACGGACGTGGCCTACGCGCTGGGCTCGCAGATCAACTCCGACCTGGTGGGGCTGGTCCTGCTCGCGATCATCAACCTCGGCCTCGTCGGGGTCACTATCGGAAGCAACACCATCGTCTCGCTGCGGCGCGTCTCCGAGCGGGCGGAGTCGATGGCCGACGGCGACCTCGAAGTCGACCTCGCGACGACCCGGGAAGACGAAATCGGGGCGCTCTACCGGTCGTTCCAGGACATGCGCGACTCGATACGCGAGCAGATAGCCGAGACGGACGAGGCCCGCGCCGAGGCCGAGGACGCGCGGGCCGAGGCCGAAGAGGCCCGCGAGCGCGCGGAACAGGAGGCCGCCGAGATGGAGTCGATGACGACCCATCTGGAGGCCAAGGCGACCGAGTACGGCGACGTGCTCTCGAAGGCGGCCGACGGCGACCTCACTCGCCGCGTCAACCCCGACAGCGACAACGCGTCGATGGCGTCGGTCGGCGAGAGCATCAACGAGACGCTCGACGCGCTGGAGGAGACGATCTCGCGGATGAAATCCTTCGCCGACGACGTGTCGGGCGCCAGCGAGCAGGTCGGGACCAACGCCGAGCGGGTCGACCAGGCGAGCGAACAGGTCCGGTCGTCGATCTCGGAGATCTTCGACGGGACGACCGAGCAGTCCGAACGCCTCTCGGCGGCCGCCGGCGAGATGGAGAACCTCTCGGCGACGGCCCAGCAGGTCGCCTCCTCGGCCCAGGAGGTCGCGACCACCTCCCAGCGGGCCGCCGCCGTCGGCGAGGAGGGCCGCGAGGCCGCCCAGCGCGCCATCGACGAGATGGGCGCGATCGAGGGCGAAACCGAGGAGACGGTCGCCGCGATCAACGACCTGGACGACGAGCTCGACGAGATCGGACAGATCGTGAGCGTCATCACGGAGATCGTCGAGCAGACGAACATGCTGGCGCTGAACGCCTCGATCGAGGCGGCCCACGCCAACGGCGACGGCGCCGGCTTCGCGGTCGTCGCCGACGAGATCAAGGGCCTCGCCGAGGAGACCAAGGAGGCCGCCGGCGACATCGAGTCGCGGATCGACGGGATCCAGGCGCAGGCTGGCGAGACGGTCGAGCGGATGGAGTCGACCAGCGAGCGGGTCACCGACGGCGTCGGGACGGTCGAGGAGGCCGTCGACGCCCTGGAGACGATCGTCGAACACACCGAGGAGGTCGACACCGGCATCCAGGAGATCGACGACGCGACCGAGGAGCAGGCCCGCACAGCCCAGGAGGTGATGGGGACCATCGACGAGCTGACGGCGATCAGCCAGCAGACGGCGACGGAGGCCGACACGGTGGCCGGGGCGGCCGACGACCAGTCGCAGTCGATAGACCAGGTCGCCACCTCCGCCCGCGATCTGCGCCAGCGGGCCGATGAACTGACGACGGCGCTGTCGCGCTTCGAGACGCGGACCGGCGTCGGGAGCGCGGGAACGACCGCGACCGCGGCCACGGACGACTAACCATGCTCGGACTCTCAACCTGGTTCACCATCGGCACGCTCGGAATGGTCGTCGGGACCGCGATGCTGGCGTACGGCATCCTGCTGGTCCCGTCGGAACGACGGCGCCAGCTCGGGCTGGCGGCGCTGGTCCCCGCGATCGCCGCAGTCGCCTACGGCATCATGGCGCTGGGGATCGGGGGGCTCACGACGGCTGACGGCGGAACGGCCTTCGTCCCGCGCTACGTCGACTGGCTGTTGACGACGCCGATCCACGTCGCGCTTATCGCGCTGATCGTCGGCGCGTCGACGCGCGCCATCGCTCGTCTCGCCGCGCTGCAGGCGGCGACCATCGTCTTCGGCTTCGTCGGCGCGACGCTCGCGGCGCCGCTGAACTGGCTGCTGTATCTCCTCGGGAGCGCCTGTTTCGCGGCCGTCGTCTACCTCATGTTCACCGAGACGGAGGCGCTGGCGGACCGGAAGCCCGACAACGTGGCCGCCCTGTTCCGGAAGCTCCGGGCGTTCGTCGTCGTGCTGTGGCTGGTCTACCCGGTCATCTGGCTGGTCGGCCCCGCGGGGTTCGAGATCATGGACCTCGAGACCACCGCGCTGGTCGTCACGTACATCGACGTGGTCGCGAAGGTCGGCTTCGGCCTCATCGCGATCAACGACTTCGTCAAGATGGCCGCCGCCAGCGACGAGACTGCCAACGTCGACCTCTCCGTCGACGAGCCGCAGGTCGCGGACTGACGGCGGCGAACACGATATTTTCGGCGGCGAGCGACGATGGCCGGCGAGCGACAGCTATCGCTCGCGAGTCGAGCGCGCGGAGAATGGAGGACGGCGCGAAGCCGTCGATGCCGAACGGACTGGATCGTCACCGGATCGGCGGGGCGCCGGTCAGTGGATGCCCATCGCTTCGATCTGCTCTTGGTAGCGGTTCCGGATGGTGACCTCTGTCACCTGCGCCACGTCGGCGACCTCGCGCTGTGTCTTCTTCTCGTTGCACAGAAGCGAGGCGGCGTAGATGGCGGCGGCGGCGTAGCCGGTCGGGGACTTGCCCGAGAGCAGGCCCTTCTCGGCGGTCACGTCGATGATCTCGTTGGCCTTGGCCTGGACCTCCTCGGACAGTTCCAGCTCGGAGACGAACCGGGGGACGTACTGCTTGGGGTCGACCGGCTCCATCTTGAGGCTGAGCTCCTGGGCGACGTAACGATAGGTGCGGCCGATCTCCTTCTGCTCGACGCGGGAGACCTCCGAGACCTCCTCGAGCGAGCGGGGGATGTCCTCCTGGCGGCAGGCGGCGTACAGACAGGCGGTGGCGACGCCCTCGATGGAGCGGCCGCGGATGAGGTCCTCGTCGAGCGCGCGTCGATAGATGACCGAGGCGACCTCGCGGACCGACCGCGGGACGCCCAGCGCGCTCGCCATCCGGTCGATCTCCGACAGCGCGAACTGGAGGTTGCGCTCGCCGGCGTCTTTCGTTCGGATCCGCTCCTGCCACTTGCGCAGGCGGTGCATCTGCGAGCGCTTCTCCGACGACAGCGACCGACCGTAGGCGTCCTTGTCCTTCCAGTCGATCTGGGTGGTCAGCCCCTTGTCGTGCATGGTCTGGGTCGTCGGCGCGCCGACCCGCGATTTCTCCTGGCGCTCGCTGTGGTTGAACGCCCGCCACTCCGGTCCGCGGTCGATGTTGCCCTCGTCGATGATCAGCCCGCAGTCCTCGCAGACGATCTCCCCACCGTCGGCGCTCGTCACGAGCGCGGACGACTCGCACTCCGGACACTGCTGCTGTTCGGCCTGTTCGTCCGTTTGTTCGTCCTGTTTTTCCTCGGACTCCACACGCTCGCGCTGGCGGCTCGGCCGTTCCATTGTTCTTATATAGACAAATTTTGGGGACATATAAACCCTTCGGCCAACTTTAGTCGTATGTCAGACAACACAACGTCGACGATCGCACACATTCGGGGTATCGGGCGTCGAACCCGGAGGTATCGAGGATCGGACCGGAGGCGAGACACGCGTCTGACATGCGGCTGACGACGGCGTTCGCGGGGGTCCAGCGGGCGTTCGTATAGGACCGCCGAGACGATCGGGGAGTCGGTCGAGAGCCGCGTCCGGTCCCTTCGCGGTCGCTCGCGGTAGTTCGCGAGGGGCCCGGTGTCGCCGTCGAACACGGCTCGGCCGTCCCTGCCCGTCGTCGCGCAGTCGACCGCGACGAGGCCGGCGTCACCGCGGCTGTGAAGGTCGCGAGTCTCGGTCACATCGATCGCCTCGAACGAACGGGCCCCGGAACCGCCTGGTGTGGGACGTCTCGTATCGTCCCGGCCGCTCGGCCCCGGGGGCGGGCCGGGGAACAACGCTTAATCGGGTCGCCGCTCGCATGGAACGTATGGACGTAGCCGTACTGGGCGCGGGCGCGACGGGGCGCGGGATCGCGCAGTGTTGCGCGGCGGCGGGTCACGCCGTGACCCTCTACGACGACGACGCCAACGTCGCCATGGACGGGATCGACGCCGTCGAGGCGGGGCTGGACGACGCCGTCGCGGCGGGCGACCTCGCCGTCGACGCGCGCGAGGCGGCCGTCGACAGCATCGAGGCGACCACGGGACTGGAGGGCGCGGTCGCCGACGCCGACCTCGTGATCGAGACGACCGACGCCGACCGCGACGAGCGGCGGGCGCTGTTCGCGGACGTGGAGGAGGCGGTCGAGGAGGCGCCGCTCATCGCCACCAGCGGGACCTCGGTGTCGGTGACGGCGGTCGCCGCGGGGCTCAGGAACCCCGGCCGCGCCGTCGGGCTGCACTTCGTCGATCCGCCGGCGGCCCCGCTGGTCGAGGTCGTCGTCGCCGAACAGACGACCGAACCGACCCGCGACGCGGCCGTCTCGTTCGTCGACGGGCTGGACCGCGAATCGATCGTCGTTCGGGACACGCCCGGGTTCGCCGCGACGCGGCTGGGCCTGGCGCTGACCGTCGAAGCGATGACGATGGTCGACGAGCGCGTCGCCGGCGTCGCGGTCATCGACCGGGCGACCACCGCCGGCCACGACCACCCCGTCGGCCCGCTCGCCGCCGCGGACGAGCGGGGACTCGACACGACACTGGCGGCGCTGGACCATCTCCAGGGGGCGCTCGGCGAGCGGTTCGCACCGCCGCCGGTCCTCCGAGCGAAGGTCGAGGCGGGCGACCGCGGCCGCAAGACCGGGGAGGGGTTCTACGTCTGGGAAGGCGGCGAGCCGGTCGAACCGAGCGAGCCCGACCCCACGCCGGAGTTGCGCGCCGAGAGCCCGGTCGACCCGGACGACCAGTCCGCCGACGAGGGGCCCGACGGCGAGTCGGGCGACGGTCCGGACGGCGGTGGACCGAGCGGCGACTTCGACGACTTCGGCGGCCCCGTCGGTCCCGGTGACGAATGAGCGGCCGGCGCGACCGGACGGGGGACGGCGAGAGCGAGCGCGGAGCGCGAGCCTCCGACGCCGAACCGACCGACGACGACCCGGACATGGGCGACCTCTTCGACGAACTCGCCGAGCTGGAGGAGGCGGTCGACTCCGAGGACGAACGCGAGCAGGTCCGCGAGACGATGCGGACGGCCATGGAGGTCCAGGAGGGGGACGCGCCCGTCTTCGGCCGCGTGGTCTTCGGGTTCGACCGCAGCGACGCCGCCGAGGCCCTGCTTGGGTCGCTCCTCTTTGGCATCCCCATGTTCGTCGAGGGCGGGACCTACGACGTGGGTCTGTTCCTCAGCGACCATCCCATCTATTTCCTGCTGACCAACGCGCTGACGCTCGCGCTCGCCGCCGGCATCCTCTACGTCGCGGACTTCCAGGACGTGCGCGTCTACCGACCGATCTTCGGGTTCCTCCCGCGGAAGTTCCTCGGCGTCCTCGCCATCCCGCTGGTGACCGCCGCCGTCGTCATGACCGTCTGGGGCATGATCGACTGGGCCGACCCCTGGCTCGCGGTCTGCCAGGTCGCCGTCGCGCTCGTCCCGATGGCCATCGGCGCCGCGCTCGGCGACCTCCTGCCGGGGTAAGGGCCGACCCCCAGGTCGCTCCGCCGCGCCCGCTCAGTGCTCGACGAACTCGACCAGGACGCCGCCGGTCGACTCGGGGTGGAGGAAGGCGACCTCGTGACCCCACGCGCCGGGTCGGGGCTGTTCGTCGATGAGGTCGACGCCGGCCGCGCGGGCGCGCTCAAGCGCGTCGCCGAGGTCGTCGGTTCGCAGCGCGAGGTGGTGGATCCCCCCGCCGCGGCCGTCGAGGAAGTTCGGGATCGGCCCCTCGGCGTCGGCGGTCGGTTCGAGCAGTTCGAAGTACCCGTTCCCCAGGTCGAGGAAGGCGACCTGAAGCTCGCCGAACTGTTCCTCGTGAGCGACCGAGGCGTCGAAGATCGCTCCGTACTGTTCGATGAGCCCGTCGCGGTCCTCGGTCGCGATGCCGGCGTGGTCGAACTCCATAGCGACGGTTCGGTCGTCTCCGGTTTAACGGCGGCGTCGAGTGCGCGTCGTTTTTGCTCGTTCGCCCCGTCGATTCGGCCATGACGCCCGAGGAACTCCGCGCGGACATGCCCGCGCTCGACGACGCGATCTACCTCAACACCGGCGCCGGCAGCCCCAGCCCGCGCCGCGTCGTCGAGGCCGTCCAGTCGGAAGCAGCCTACCACGAGTACGACGCGCCCGTCGGCGCGGGCACCTACGGGGCGCTGTTCGAGGCGCTCGACGAGACACGGGAGACCGTCGCCGCCCACGTCGACACCGCAGCCGAGGACGTGGCGCTCACCCAGAGCACCGCCGACGGCATCGCCCGCATCGCCGGCGCGATGGAGTGGACGCCCGGCGACGTGGTGGTCCGAACCGACCAGGAACACCCCGCCGGGATCCTCCCCTGGCAGCACCTCCGGGAGACCCGCGACGTTGACGTCCGCGTCGTCGAGGCCGGCGGCGGAACGGTCGACCGCGACGAGTGGAAGGCGGCCGTCGACGGCGCGAAGCTCGCGGTGTTCAGCTCGCTGTGCTGGACCGACGGCTGTCGGCTCCCCGTCGCGGAGCTCACCGATATCGCCCAGGACGCCGGCGCTCGCGTCCTCGTCGACGCCGTCCAGTCGGTCGGACAGCGTCCGGTCGACTTCGAAGCCTGGGGCGCCGACGCGGTCGCCGCCGCGGGCCACAAGTGGCTGCTCGGCCCCACGGGCACCGGGTTCCTCTACGTCGACGAGGAGTTCGCCCGCACGCTCGACCCCGCTGCCGTCGGATACAAAGGCGTCGAGGACCCCGCGGCCGACCCACACGAACTGAAGCCCGACGCTCGCCGCCTGGAGGTCGGTAGCGTCTCGCCAGTTCCCTACGCCGGGCTCCAGGAGGGTATCGCCGCCGTCGAGGAGGTGGGGTTCGACACCATCACCGACCGGGTCGAACGCCTGACCGACCGACTCAAGGAGGAGCTGGGCGACCGGCTCGTTTCGCCGGAATCCTACGAGTCCGGGCTGGTCTCGTTCGCGGCCGACGACCCCGAGGCGACCGCCGAACGGCTCGCCGAGGTGGGGATCCGCGTGCGCTCCATCCCGCCGACGGGGACGATCCGTGCGTCCGTCCACGTCTTCAACGACGAGAGCGACGTCGACGCGCTGCTCGACGCGCTCTGACCGGCAAACTCGAACCGACCCGTGACCGCCGCCAGAGTCGACCCGAAGGACCATACTTCAGACGACGCGAGACCGATCATGGACGAGTACGGCTACGTCGTCAACGTCGACGGGGTCGTCGCCCGGGGCGACGAGTATCTCCTGATCGAACGCGGCGCCGACGAGGAACACGCGCCGGGAGCGCTGGGTCTGCCCGGCGGCAAACTCGAGGCACCACCGGGCACCGACAACGCGCTCAAGACGGCCGCCAGACGGGAGATCGAGGAGGAGGTCGGCGTCGAGGTCGGAGCCGTCGAGTACGTCTGCAGCGGGACCTTCGAGGCCGACACCGGTACCGAGTGTCTCAACGTCGTCACGCTGTGCGAGTACGTCGACGGGGAGGTCCAAGCCCGGGCGACCGACGAGGTGGCCGCGGTCCACTGGCTCACGTTCGAGGAGTTACGCGAGCACGGGGACGTGCCCGCTTACACGGAGACGTACGTCGAACGAGCCGAAGCGGTTCGGAACGGGACCTGACTCGCTCGACGCCCGATCAGGTGTCGGTTACGGCCGCTCAGAGACGGTTTCTGTCGACGCGTAGCGATCGCAACCATTCGACGGCGATCCATCCGCCCCAGACGGCGAACGCGGCGGATCCGACGATTTCCGGGATGGCGATGCCGGGTGGGAACCAGGGGAAGACGAGCCACCAGACCCACGAGACGAGGTGGAGAACGCCGAGGAGCACCAGGACCAGCCCGCGGACCGGTCGACCGGCGGCGTAGTCGCCGCCGCCCCAGAGGAACACGGCGAGCGTGAGCGTGATGAAGAACGGGATCGCAACGACGCCGTGGAGTGGATGAGGAAGCGGGAACACCCCGACGAGGGCCATGAACACCATCGCGAGCAGGGCGAAGAGGCCTCCCGCGGCACGGATCGGATTGTCGACTTCGGCCAGCACGGCGACGACGAACCCGGCGCCGAGCGCGCCGCCGACCGCGAGCGCACCGTTGAATATCGGCGCCGTGAGTTCGCCGCGTGCGCCGAGATCGGAGAGGGCGTAGAACAGCGGCGAGAACCACGGCGCCGCGACCATCGCGTAGACGACGCCGCCGAACGAGATCGCGACGGCGGCCAGTCCGAGGGAGGGCGCGACCCGCTCGCGTCCGGGGTCGTACTGCCTGTGAGCCATATCGGCGCTGTGGGCGCCCCGAGGATAAGGGTCGGGGGTCTCGGTGCGGACCGCTCCGGTCGCCGGGACGCCGCGACTGACCCGGCCCGGCGACTCACATCGCGGCGCCGGGCTGGTACTCGCCGAACTCCTCGCGCAGCGCGTCGCAGATCTCTCCGGTCGTCGCGTAGGCTTTGACGGCGTCGACGATGTACGGCATGAGGTTCTCGTCGCCGGCGGCAGCCTCGCCCAGCGCCGAGAGGGCGTCCGCGACGGCCTCGTCGTCGCGCTCCTCGCGAACGGACGCCAGGCGCTCGGCCTGGGCGCGTTCCTGCTCTTCGGAGACCTCCTCCACGTCGGGGTCCTGCGCGTCCTCCTCGACGGTGTACTCGTTGACGCCGACGATGACGCGCTCCCCGTTCTCGATCTCCTCCTGGCGCTCGTAGGCCACGTCCTGGATCTGTCGCTGGACCCAGCCGCTCTCGATGGCCTGCCCCATCCCGCCGCGGGCGTCGACCTCTTCGATGATCTCGCGGGCCTCGGTCTCGACCTCGTCGGTGAGCGATTCGACGTAGTAGCTCCCGCCGAGCGGGTCGATGGTGTCGGCGGCGCCCGACTCGTGGGCGAGGATCTGCTGGGTCCGCAGGGCGGTCCGCACGGACTGTTCGGTCGGCAGCGAGAGCGCCTCGTCCTTGCCGTTGGTGTGGAGGCTCTGGGTCCCGCCGAGGACGGCCGCGAGCGCCTGGTAGGCCACGCGGACGACGTTGTTCTCGATCTGTTGGGCAGTCAGCGTCGACCCCGCCGTCTGGGTGTGGAACTTCAACTGTTTGGAGGCGTCGGCCTCGGCGTCGAATCGCTCCTCCATGATGCGTTTCCACATCCGGCGGGCCGCGCGGAACTTCGCGACCTCTTCGAGGATGTTGTTGTAGGAGGCGAAGAAGAAGGACAGTTGCGGGGCGAAGTCGTCGACGTCGAGGCCGGCGTCTTTGGCCGCCTCGACGTACTCGATGCCGTCGGCGAGGGTGAAGGCGATCTCCTGGGCGGCGGTCGAGCCGGCCTCGCGGATGTGATACCCCGAGATGGAGATGGTGTTGAACTTCGGCACCTCCGCGGCGCAGTACTCGAAGATGTCCGTGATGATCCGCATCGACGGCTCCGGCGGGAAGATGTAGGTGTTGCGGGCGATGTACTCCTTGAGCACGTCGTTCTGGATGGTGCCCCTGAGCTCCTCGCGCGGGACGCCCTGCTGGTCGCCGATGGCGATGTACATCGCGAGCAGCACGCTCGCGGGAGCGTTGATCGTCATCGAGGTGGACACCTCGTCCAGCGGGATCCCGTCGAAGACCGTCTCCATGTCCCGCAACGAGTCGATGGCGACGCCCGCTTTCCCGACCTCGCCGGCGGCCATGGCCGCGTCGGAGTCGTAGCCCATCTGGGTGGGCAGGTCGAACGCCATCGACAGGCCGGTCTGGCCCTCGTCCATGAGGTAGTGGAACCGCTCGTTGGTCTCGCTCGCGGTGCCCATCCCGGCGTACTGGCGCATCGTCCACAGCCGGCCGCGGTACATCGTGGAGTAGACGCCGCGGGTGTACGGCTCCTCGCCCGGGAAGCCGAGATCCGACTCGTAGTCCAGTTCGGCCACGTCGGCGGGCGTGTACAGCGGATCGACTTCCTGACCGCCGGTGTCCGTCTCGAAGGTCTCCTTGCGCTCCCCGAAGCGGTCGACCGTGGGGCCCCGGGTTTCGGCCGCCCACTCCTCGTGACCCTCGCGGATGGCCGCGAGGTCGTCGGCATCGAACATACCCCCGTGTTCGCACGGCGGCCCCTTAGCCGTTGGCGAGCGAGCGGTCGCTCGGCGTCGGCCGAGGCGTCAAGCGTCGGTCGGCGCGTCGGGCCACCGCGACCGGGCCACGGCCGATAGCGCCGTGAGGCTTTTCAGACCGACGCGAGAACCATCAGTCGAATGTCAGTCCCCGCGATCGACAGCGTCTGGCTCCGCTACGCCGCCAGCCTCGGGGCGGTGCTGGCACTGGTCCTGGTGGGAATCGGCGTCACGCTCGCGCTCCCGGAGACGATGCCGTACCGCGAACCGGCGATCTGGACTGTGGGGGTCACCGTGTTCGCCGTCGCGATCGAGGCGATGGGTCGCATCGAAACCGGCGAATCGCCGGTAGGCGAACGACTGCGGCGGCTCCGCTGAGGGGCCGCCGCCCCGGACGGGCCCGCGTCGTCGGCTACGGCGAGCCGTCGGTATCGGTCTCGCTCGCCGTAGCGTTCCCACCCGCCCCGTTCGCACCGTCACTCTCGTCGGACTCGACGACTACGACGAAGTCGTGGTCGGCGATCGGCGTCCCGTGGACCGTCTCGCCGACCAGCCTGGCGGCGAAGTCGTCGGCCGCGAACCCCGCGTCGACGACCGGGAACCGCATCACCAGGTCGCCGCCGCCGTCGGAGTCCGTGTCGCGCCGCGTCCCGCCGTCGACCGCTCGGGCGCCGCCGCCGTCGTCGACGACGCGCGGCGGGCCGAACCGCACGGTGTCGACGTCGACCGTCGCCGGGTCGAAGTCGTCGGTGTGCTCGACGGCGACCGCGATTTCGCCGCCGCCCGCGTAGGGGACCGTCGCCGGCCACTCCTCGTCGGGTTCGATATCGATCGACAGCGTCGGCGACTCCCGGACGAAGACGGTGACCGTCCCCGCGGGGTCGGCCGACCCGTCGGCCCCCGGGTCGCCAGTCCCGCTCGTCGTCGCGGTGTCGGCATCGCGGCCGCCCGCGCGACGGCCGGCGACGGCGACGACGCGGCCGTCGGCGTCGAGGGCGACCGACCGGCCGAACGCCGTCACCGCTCCCGAGTCGCTCGGAGTCAGACGGTGAGATTGGCGCCAGCCGTCGCGACCGTCGTAGACGTGGACGCCCCCCGTGGCCGGCGCCTCGCCGGTCTCGTCGCCCGCGTCGGAGCTCCTCGCGGTCGAGTCCGGGGCGTCGAGGACGCCCGCGACGACGGCGCTGTCGCCGTCGGCCGCGATGGCGGCGTCGGTGCCGAATCGGACGGCGGCCGGCGCGTCCGTCGGGGGCAGTCCGCGCGCGGCCGCCCAGGCGCCGCCGTCGAGGCGGGTCGCGAAGCCCGTCGGCTCGTCGGCCGTCGCGGTTCCGTCGCTCGCCCGCTCGGCGAGCTCGGGCGCGGTCGCGAGCCCCCCGCGGCCGTTCGTGGCGACCGCGGACCCGAACGCGACTGCGGTCTCGGCGGGGTTCTCGACGCGGCCGATCGGACTCCACGGGTCGGCAGTGAACGGGACGACCGCGCCCGCTCCGTCGTCCGCACCGGGCGCGCCGACCAGCACCGTCTCGCCGTCGCCGGCGAGCGAGAGCGCCGCGCCGGCCAGTGCCCCGGACCGACGGTCGGTCGTCGTCAGTTTCGCCGTCTGCGTCCACTCGGCGTCGCCGCCGTCGCGTCGCAGGTCGAAGACGTACGCCGCGCCCGGTCCGCCCTCGCCGGCGGCGCCGTCGCCGGGCGCGCCGGCGACGACCCGCTCGCCCGCGTCGTCGACGGCCACGGCCCTGCCGAGGCGGTCGCGGGTCGCGGCGTCGTCGGCGAGCAGTTTCGTCCGGTGAGTCCAGGCGCCGCCCGTCCGATCGTAGACGGAGACGGCACCGCACTGCCCGCCGAGCGCGTCCTCGCCGGGAACGCCGACGACGACCGTCTCGCCGGCCGCGTCGACGGCGACCGCCGCGCCGACGCGGTCCAGTCGCGCCCGATAGCCCGGCAGGAGCAGCGCCTCGCGGGCCCAACCGCCGTCACCCCGCTCGTAGACCGAGACGCCCCCGGTTGAAACGTCGCCGGACAGCCGGAGCGGGTCGCCGACGACGAGGGTGTCACCGGCGGCGTCGAGCGCGAGCGCGGCCCCGAATCCGTCGCTTGCCCCCTCGGCGTCGAGTTCGGTCGACGCCCACTCCACCGGGGGCGCGTGGTCGGCGGCCCCACGACCGGCCGTCGCGCCGAGGACGCTCCCACCGAGCGCGGCCGCGGCCGCCCCCCGGAGGACGCCCCGTCTGGAGATCCTTCCGGGAACGGCCCGTCCGGACCCCTCCCGGTCCTCGCCGGTCGCTGCCCGTCGGTCGTCCGTGTCGTCGGACGCGGAGTCGTCGCTGGACATGAGTCGATACCCGACCCGTCGTGGCTCTCGTGGATTGTAATAGGCAACTTATCCCGAGCGAGCGGCCGTATACCGACCATCGACCGCCACTATCCGCGAGAAGCGGCCACGGAGCGGGGCAGGCGGCGATCCGCGCCGGGTAGCCGGTCGATTATCGGCGGGCCACGACGCCGCTCACTCGGCGTCGCCGACGACGACCCGCAGGTCGTCGCCGTCGAGTCCGTCGACGGTCGCCTCGACGTCGATCCGGCCGCCCTCGCGGTCCGCGCGGACGACGGCGATACAGGTGCCGTGGTAGGCCGACCGGGACTCGCCGACCCACGGTTCGTCGCTGTCGAGGTCCCCGTTGTCGACGCCGGCGATCTCGCCCGCGCCGGAGACGGCGAAGTCGACCTCGTGGTCGGCGCGCGGGACGCGCACGCCCCCCTCGTCGACGACGGTCGCCTCGACGTACACCAGATCGCGACCGTCGGCGGCGAGCGTCTCCCGATCCGCGACGAGTTCGACCGCCGCGGGCTCGCCCGCCGTCTCCAACTCGTGTTCGGCGACGACTTCGCCGCCCTCTCTGGCCACGGCCCGGAGCGTCCCAGACTCGTAGGGGACGTACCACTCGATCGGGCGGGGGCCGTAGTCCTCGGCGTGTTGGGTCCCCAGGGACTCGTCGTTCTGGTACAACTCGACCTCCTCGGCGTTGGTGTACGTGTAGACGTTGACGAAGCCCTGGGAGTCCTCCCGGTCCGGGAAGTTCCAGTGCGCCGAGAGCGGGGGGCCGCTCCACGCGGGGCGACAGGCCGGGCGCTCGCGGTCGTGGTCGACGGCGGCGGCGAAGACGACCGGCTCCTCGGACCAGGCGGCCTGGTGGAACCGTCCGGCGGGCTTGATCGAACCGGTCGTGTCGATCAGACCCGTGGTCCACCCCTTGTTCGGCCAGTCGCGAGCCTCGCCGAGGTAGTCGATGCCCGGCCAGAGGAACTGCCCGCACACGTCGTCGCGTTCTTCCACGTCGTACCAGGGGTTGCGCGGGACGAACGCCAGCGGGTCGTCACCGGACCCGCGGAAGAAGCGGCGGTTCTCCGAGCCGAGCAGCGGCAGGTCGATGGCGGCCTCGCGGTAGTCGTCGTACCAGTGCTCCTGGTAGTTGCCGACGAGCACGTCGACGTGTTCGGCGACGCGCTCGATGTTGTCGACGACGCCCTCGGTGCCCTCGCCCCACGGCGGGTTGCCGTAGGTGACGGGACGGGTCGGGTCCATCTCGCTGGCGGCCTCGGTGAGCATCGCCAGGTCCTCGATCATCTCGTCGGATCCCTGGTCGAAGTTCTCGTTGCCGACGCTCCAGAGCACGATAGAGGGATGGTTGCGGTCGCGGTCGATCATCGCCGCCAGGTCCTCGTCCCACCACTCGTCGAACCACTCGTCGGCGCCGACGTGGCGCCACTTGTCGTACACCTCGTCGATCACGAGAAAGCCCATCCGGTCACAGAGCTCGAGCAGTTCGGGCTGGGGCGGATTGTGGGCCGTCCGGATGGCGTTACAGCCCAGCTCTTTCAGCGTCTCCAGGCGCCGTTCGAGCGCGCGCTCGGTGACCGCCGCGCCGAGACAGCCCGCGTCGTGGTGGAGGTTGACACCTTTCATGTCGACGGGCTCGCCGTTGAGGAAAAAGCCCTCGTCGGCGGTCCACTCGAAGGTACGGACGCCGAAGGGCGTGACGTAGTCGTCGACAGCGATGGCGGCGGCGCCGCCATCGTTTCGCGACGGCGGAGCCGTCGCGCCCCCGCCGTCCTCGCGGTAGACGACGCTGCGGGCGTAGTACTGGGTGGGGTCGTCGAGCGTCCAGCGCTCGGGGTCGGCGACCGAGAGGCGCTGTTCGAACTCGTGGGACTCGCCGGGGTCGACGGTCGCTTCATCGCCGGCCGTCGCGACCACCTCGCCGTCCTCGTCGAGGATATCGGTCTCCAGCGCGACTTCGACCGATTCGTCGTCGTCGTTGGTCACCTCGGTGAGCACCTGCACCTCGGCGCGCTGGCGGTTGACGGCGTTCGTGCGCACGTCGGTGCCGAAGGGCGCGACCGCGACCGGATCCGTCTCGGTGAGGTGCACGTCGCGGTAGATACCCGAGCCCGTGTACCAGCGGGTGTGTGGGTGTTCGTCGTTGGCGACCCGAACGGCGAGGGTCTCGCCCCCGGTCACGCCGAACTCGCTCAGGTCGTAGGTCACCGTCGAGTAGCCGTACGGGCGGGTGCCGACGTGGTCGCCGTCGACGTACACGTCGAAGTTGCGGTAGACGCCGTCGAAGCGCAGCGTCGGCTCGCCGTCGATGTCTTCGGGCAACTCGCGGCGGTACCACCCGACGCCCTCGGGGGCGAACCCGCCCGCCGCCTCGCTGGGGTTGTCGGGATCGAACGGGCCCTCGATGCTCCAGTCGTGGGGGACTTCGACGGCCTCCCAGTCGCCGTCGTCGAGCGCGGGGTCGGCGCCGTCGTCGACGTCGCCGCGCGTGAACCGCCAGCCCGTCTCCAGGCGGCGTGTCCGGCGGTGCTCCTCGTCAGGACCGTCCTGCATTGACATACGCCCAGGTCGCCCACCCGAGTCAACTAGCTTGCGGCACCGGCGGAGGGATCCGGGGCCGGAACCGAGCGGAACGACCGGTGCCACGCCGGTCGCCGTCACGCAAAGCTTTAGCCCGGGCTCACCCCTACGCCGGGGTATGGTGACGTTTCTGTCCGGCGGGACGGGCACGCCGAAGCTCCTGTCGGGCGCCGACGCCGTGTTCGATCCGGCGGAGACGACCGTCGTCGGCAACACCGGCGACGACGTGGAACTGGGCGGCCACCTCGTCTGTCCGGACGTGGACACCGTCCTCTACCTGCGCGGCGACCGCCTCGACCAGAACACCTGGTGGGGCATCGCCGACGACTCGGCGACCACCCACGGGGAGCTCGTCGACATCGCCGAGGCGGCCGGGCTGGGCACCGAACCCCGATACCTCGACGACGAGCGCCAGACCGCGGGCCGCGAGATAGCGCGCTGGCGCCGCTTTTCGGGGGTCGGCGAGTTCATGCTGATCGGCGACGCCGACCGCGCCGTCCACCTCACGCGGACGAGCCTGCTCGACGAGGGGGCGACGCTGACCGAGGCGACCCGGACGCTGGCCGACGCGTTCGATCTGACCGTCGACCTGCTGCCGATGAGCGACGACCCCGTTGCGACCATCGTCCACACCGCGGCGGGACCGATGCACTTCCAGGAGTTCTGGGTCGCCCGCGGCGGCGAACCGGCCATCGAATCCGTCGAGTTCCGCGGCGGCGAGGTGGCGATCGCGACCGACGCCGTGCGCGACGCGCTGGCCGACCCGGTCGTGGTCGGTCCCTCGAACCCGATCACGAGCCTCGGGCCGATGCTCGCGCTCGACGGCGTCGGCGAGGCGCTCGCGACGACGCCGGTCGTGGCCGTCTCGCCGTTCGTCGAGGACACCGTCTTCTCCGGCCCGGCTGACGACCTCATGGAAGCGGAGGGCTACGAGGCCAGCACCGCAGGGGTCGCCGAGGCGTACCCCTTCGCCGACGCGTTCGTCCTCGATTCGGCCGACGGGACCGAACTCGAGCGGCCGGTCGTCCGCACCGACACCCGGATGGACGACGAGGCCGACGCCGAGCGGGTCGCCCGTGCCGCGAAGGAGGCGCTGGAGGGGATCTCGTGACCGAGGTCCGCGCCGCGCCGTTCGAACCGCGCCTGGCGCTGGCGAGCCTGAGCGGCCGGTCGGACGCCGAATGGGCGCGCGCCGCGAGCGAGTTCGCCGGCGCGGCGTTCCTCGGGGGCATCGCCCTCGACGAGCCCACGCGCGACGCCGCCTGCCGGATGGTCGAACGCGACCGCGAGGAGTTCCTCCCCGAGAACCCGCTCGCGTTCGTCGACGACCAGCTTGCCGCGCTCGCGGACGCGCCGCTCCGAGCGGGGTTCAACGTCCGCGCGAGCGAGCCCGAGCCGATCCGTGCGGCCGCCGCCGTCTGCGCCGAACGGGACGCCGTCGTCGAGGTCAACGCCCACTGTCGCCAGGAAGAGATGTGCGCCGCGGGCGCCGGCGAGTCGCTGTTGCGCGAGCCCGACCGCCTCGTCGAGTACGTCGCGGCCGCCGCCGAGACGGGCGCGACCGTGAGCGTGAAGGTTCGGACGGAGCTGGCGGGCGTCGATCTGCCCGCGGTCGCCGCGCGACTGGACGACGCCGGCGCGGACGTGCTCCACGTCGACGCGATGGACTCGGAGGCGGTGATCGCCGACGTGGTCGACGCGACCGACGCCGTCGTCGTCGCCAACAACGGCGTCCGCGACCGCGAGACGGTCCGCGAGTACCTCGCCCACGGCGCCGACGCGGTGAGCGTCGGCCGGCCGAGCGACGACCCGCGCGTCCTCCGCCGGGTCCGCGCCGCCGTCGACGAGAACGGCGGCCGCCAGTCGGACCCCGGTGACACCGCCGTCCCGGTCGGCTCGGGAGGTACGGAGTCGTGAGAACCGTCACCCAGAACGCGGAACTCGCGCTGCTGCTGGAGGTCGCCGGAACGCCGAAACCAGGCAACGTCGACCGCCACCGAGAGTACGACGACCTGCGCTTCGAACACTTCCTCGCCGGCGCGGTGGGTGCGCGGCCGGGCCTGGAGCGGGCCGCCGCGGGCGAGCCGCTCGGCGAGTCGTTCCGCCACGCGGTCGAGGGGATGAGCGAGCAGCGCGGCGGCAACACCCAATTCGGCGCGCTCCTGCTCCAGTTGCCCCTGGTCGCCGCCGCGGGTGCCGAGGACCGGCAGCTCTCGCCCGAGGGCGCCACCGCCGTGGTCGAGTCGACGACCGTCGCCGACGCCGCCGGGTTCTACCGCGCCTTCGAAGCGGTCGACGTGGCCGTCGACGACCCGCCGGAGGACATGGCCGCCCTAGACGTGCGCCGCGGGAGCGACGCCGTCCCCGCCCTGGAGGAACGCGGGCTAACCCTCGCCGACATCATGGACCGGTCGGCCGACCGCGACGGCGTCGCCCGCGAGTGGATCGGGGGGTTCGAGCGCACCTTCGCCGCCGCCGAGTCGATCGAGTCAGAATCGGGGCCGGTCGCCGACCGCGCCGCCGACGCGTTCCTCGAACTGCTCGCCGCCGAGGCCGACACGTTCGTCGTCACCCAACACGACCACGCGACCGCCGAGCGGGCAACCGAGCGAGCGCAGGCCGCGCTCGACGGCGATATCGACGTCGAAGACCTCGCGGCGGAGTTCGTCGCCGAGGAGATAAACCCAGGGACGACCGCCGACACCGTCGCCGCCGCACTCTTCGTCGCGCTGGAACGGGGGCTGGAGGTATGAGCGACGACGGCGGGCCGCAGGACGACGACGGATCGACCGTCGAGTGGCCCGTCGAAATTTCGGGCGTCGTCGAGTCGGTCGTCACTACACTCGGCCCGAACGACCGCTGGAACGTCGCCGCGCTCGGCCTCCACGCCGGCGACCCGGTCACTGCACGGACCTACGGCCGCACCCGCACCTGGCGCAACTTCCGTGAGCGCGGCGCCGGCGTCGTCCAGTTCACCCGCGACCCAGTCGACTTCGTCGACGCCGCGCTCTCGGTCCGCGAGATCGACGACCCCGTCCTCGACAGCGCCGACGCCTGGGTCGAGATCGAAGCCGACCGCGTCGGGAGCGACCGCGAGGGCGACACCGAGATCGTCACCTGGGAGCTTCGACCGGTCGACAGCGGCGTCGAGCGCCGCGTCGTCCCGACGACGAATCGCGGCTTCTACGCCGTCGTCGAGGCGACCGTCGCGGCCTCGCGACTGGACGTACCCGACTACGACCGCGAGGCGCTTTGCGACCGCCTGGCGTACTTCGAGCGCGTCGTCCAGACCGCCGGTGGCGACCGCGAGCGGGACGCGTTCGACCGGATCGACGAATTGGTCGACGCCGAATGGTGACGCCCCTCGACAGATCCGGACAGCAGCTTTTCCAACCGAATAATCCAATACGACGAACATTTATGTATCGAAGGGGCAGAACGTCGTGCCAACGGGACGATGCGCTGGGAGCCAGCGATCACGACTGTCGCGGCGGTCGCGGTACTGGTAGCCAGCGCCGTATTCGCCGGAGGCCCGCTCGCGAGCGAAGCGAGCGCAGACGCTGCGGACGGCAACGAGGCGCCGCTGGCCGACGCGGGACTGGACCGAACCGTCACGGAGAATACGACGGTGTATCTGGACGCGACCGAGTCGCGGGACCCCGACGGGACCGTCGACGCGTATCGCTGGCGGATCGAGCGACCTGACGGGGGGTACACGACCCCCTCCTGTGAGCGGTGCGGGCGGACGGAGTTCGTTCCGCGCGAGTCCGGACTGTACAACGCGACAGTCGTCGTCACTGACGACGACGGCGCGACCAGCAGCGACACGCTCCGCGTCCGAGTGAACGAGTCCGACGGCCCGACGCTCAGTGTCACGGGGCCCGACGAAGCCGTCGCGGGACGGTTGGCCGGCTACTCGGCGTCGGTGTCGGCCGGAAACATGGATCTGGCGGCCGTCGTCTGGCAACTGAACGACCACCGACTGAATCGGACGACCCTCACCGGCGAGAGCGCCGTTCTCGACCACGGCCACGTGTTCGAGTCGACCGGCGAGTACACGCTTCGCGTGCAAGTCGTCGACCGACTGGGACGCGAGCGGACCGCAAGCAAAAACGTCACCGTCGTCTCACCGACCTCCCCGTCCGGCGGCGGTTCGGCTGGTGTCGGAGATGGTGGTGGTGGCGCTGGCGGTGGCGGCGGTAGTGCCGGCGGCTCCGGGAGTGGCACCGGGGACTGTTATTACCCACCCGAGAGCGTGTTCTCCTGCGAAGCCGACTCGGTGACCGGGATCAACGGCGGGAACGGGTCGGTGATCGTGACTGACAGCGACAGAGACGGTAACGTGACTGTCAACGGTGAAACGTTCAGCGTTCGTGAAGGCGACTCGGTCAGTATCAATCAGTCAACGTGGGAGGAACATTATCAGATAGAGACGAATAGTAGTCTGTACGAGGGTAGTAACGAGAATCAGGTCTACTATCAGCCTGGTATCGAACAGGGGCCGAACGATGGTGATGAAAGTATGGTCGGTGACTGGGAGGTTCCTCGTACTTCGACGCCAGTAATAGATATTGGAGATGGATTAAGTGGTGGTGGGACTGGCCCGTGGACAGGAACCGTCGGCCAATCAGACCGGAATACGGAGTCCGCTTCGAATCTTCCAGAGGGTGCTCCAGAAAGAATCCAAGAGCAGATCGATAGAGCAAGAGGAGATGAAAGTGATTGATCCCAGCCAACATTTAAAAACATGATTCGATACAGAACAGAATATGCTCATGTCGTCGCAGTCACACTATTGTTAGTACTCGCTGGGTGCCCATCCTCTGATGGACCAGTTGATATTAACGCTACGACTACTGAGGTAGTGCCGGATACACAGACCGCCCCCCACCCTAACTCAACCCCGAACGTCTCAACGCCTGCTACAACTTCACCCCCTGCTGAAACTACACGCGAGCCAACGAAATCGATCACAGATACGTTAACTCAGACAGCCACTTCAGCTCGCCCTACCACAACCCCCTCAAATTCGAATCATCCGTATAGAGAGTTTGCTTTCGTGTTTAATCAGACTCTTGGAGAGTACGCAGCAGTCCCGCTTAACATACTCGCATATGGAAACCGGACTAATACCTGGTACGTGGTGATCGATTCGACAGCACCATCTGTCGATCAAAACCGACACGATGCCCAGTGGCAGAATATCGCCCGTGCGTACGCTTCGGCGGTAGTATTCATGGATAGGAACGTCAGCGAGGGTGAAGTACCAGAACAGATGACCCTTCTGGATTGGAACAGCTCAGGTTACCAATTGACCCCTGGGACGTACACAGTGCAGACTGAGTGGGCACGAGCATTAGGTAACGAAACGATATCGATCGGGGAGTACGAGGACCGATGGGTAAACACGATCCGTAATCAAACCGAACGAGAACAGCAACTCGCGAGGGAACTGGACAGCCAGGCGGAGAACAGAACGTACTACAACTCGACCGACAGCTAATCCGGAGGCCGAAAGCATTTGGTCGCACCATCCCGGACGGCGTATATGGACTACGACGAGGCGGGGCGGACCTGTCGGCGGATCCTCGACGCGGTGGGCGAGTCGGTCGTCGCCGACGACCGTTTCCTGGAGCAGGTGCTGACGGGCGTCCTCGCCCAGGGACACGTTCTGCTGGAGGACGTACCGGGGACGGGCAAGACGCTGACGGCGCGGTCGTTCGCCAGCGCGCTCGGCCTCTCCTTCTCGCGCATCCAGTTCACGCCGGATCTCTTGCCCTCGGACATCACGGGGTCGAACGTCTACAACGAGGGCACCGGCGACTTCGAGTTCGTGCCGGGGCCGGTGTTCGCGAACGTCGTGCTGGCCGACGAGATCAACCGCGCGCCGCCGAAAACCCAGGCGGCGCTGCTGGAGGCGATGGGCGAGGGGCAGGTGACCGTCGACGGCGAGACGACGGGGCTGCCCGACCCGTTTTTCGTCATCGCGACGCAGAATCCCATCGAACAGGAGGGGACCTTCGGCCTGCCCGAGGCCCAGCGCGACCGCTTCGTGTTCAAACTCGCGATGGGCTATCCCGGCTTCGACGACGAGCGAACGCTGATCGACCGCCGGGCCGACCGCACCAGCCAGTCGCCGAGCCTCGACCCCGTGGTCGACCCCGAGACGGTCGCGGAGCTGCAGGCGGTGCCCGAAACCGTCTCGGTCGACGGGAAGCTCAGGGACTACGTCGTCGAACTCGGCCGGGCGACCCGCGAGGACGACCGGGTCGACGTTGGCGTCTCGCCGCGTGGGGTACAGCGACTGTTCGAAGCGGCGCGGGCCGCGGCGGTCATCGAGGGGCGCGGGTACGTCGTCCCGGAGGACCTCCGGCGGGTAGTCCACGCGACGTTCGCCCACAGGCTCGTGCTGACGACGGAGGCGAGCGTCCGCGACACCGACCCCGCACAGGTCGTCGACGACGTGCTGGAACGGGTAGCCGTCCCGGCCGTCGACGAACCGCGGTAGGGTCGGAAAGCGGTGGGGTCGGCGCGCCCGCGCAGTGTCGGAGTTACCGCAACGCGGCGACGAGCAACAGCAGGCCGGCGACGACGACGGCCAGCGCGAAGGGGACGGTTGTCACGTCGGCGATCGCCGCGGTCGCGGCGACCCGGTGGACGGCAGCGGCGAGGCCGGCGGCGCCGACGCCGACCGCGAGCGTGGCGCCGACGTGGACCGACTCCGGGGCGAGCGTGTCGGTAGCGGTCCCGACCTCTCGGCCGAGCGTGGCGCCGTACTCGCCGGCGTCCCAGACGACGAGACTGGCGACGATGCCGCCGAGGACGGGCGCCGGGCCGACGCCGGTGCCGGCCGCGAAGGCGGCTGCGGCGAACGTCCCGGCGGCCGCGAGCGCCGGGCCGGGCGCCGACTCGGGGAGGACGCCGGCGCCCGCGACCAGCGCGAGCGCGACCGACAGCAGTGCCGTCATCCCGACAAGGACGGCCGCGAGCGTCGTGACGACCGGGAGCGACCCGTAGAACTCGACGACCGCACCGGACTGGCGGACGAAGGTCGTCTCGAACCCGCCGGGGAGGGCGTCGGCGACGAACGAGAGCGTCGGCCCCAGGACGGTGCCGTGGAGCGCGACGGCGAGAGCGACGACGGCGCCGCCGCCGACGAAGGGCGTGAGCGCGACGACGGCGTCGGACGCCGCCGTGCGCGCGAGCCGCCGGAGTACCCAGACGGACACCGCGCTCGCGCCGGCGGCGAGAGTCGTCGCGAGGAGCAGCGTGCGCAGCCCGTGGCTGGCGGTCACGGCCGTCAAAAAGTCGTAGACGCCGGGCGAGAGCAGCGACCGGAGGTCGGCCGGCGCGAGGACGACCTCGACGAGCGTCACCGGGAGCGCGAAGGCGGTGACGACGAGCGTCCGACGGGCAGCGCGGACGACAGACGCGGCCACCGTCTCGACGCGGTCATCCGTCCGTCGGGTCGACAGCTCCGAGACGGGCAGGGCGTCGACGCCGCGGGCGACCGCCAGCGACGCCGCCGCGAGGACGAGCGCGAACGTGAGCAGGTGCGTCCGCCCGGGGACCGGCGAGACGACGGTGCCGACGACTTCGCCGACGCGCTCGGCGAACGGCGCGAACACCGGTGCCTCGCTCGCGCCGCCGAGGCGGGCCAGGAGGGCGGTCAGGAGCATGAGCGCCGCGGCGACCAGCGGGACGACGAACGTCTCGACCGCGAGCTTCGCGTAGGCCCACACCGTCTCGGCGCGGAGACGACCGGCGACCGTGGCGAAGGCGCCGACGAGCGCGAGCGTCCCGCCGAGGACGACGGCGGTCGCGCTGGCGACGCCCAGACCCCGTGCGCGGATCTGTGACAGCTCTGGGACCGGGTACGCGGCGGCGAGCAGGTCGAGGAACGTGTAGCCGACGGCGAGGGCGAAACTCGCGCCGACGCCGAGCGCGAGCACGCCCGACGCCGCAGTCGCCGCGCCGCGCCACCGGTCGCGGTCGACCAGCCACAGGCTCGCCGCGAACGCCGCCGCGTGCGCGACTGCGACGACGACCGACAGCGCCGGTCCGGCGGCCGTCATCAGGGCGACGACCGCCGCCAGCGAGACGACGAGGACGACCGCCGCGCTCGCGGTCGTCGGTCGACCGCCCGGCGCCGCGGTCCGAGCCGACGCGTCCGGAGACGTACCGGTCCCGTCGGCGGTCGCCTCGCCGGAGGGTCGCGCGTCAGCCACGGCTCCCTCCCGGCACCCGCGACAGCGCGGCCGCCAGCGCCGCCTCGACCGACTCGTCGCGGTCCCAATCGGCTGCGGTCGCGCCGGTCGCCGACACGTCCGCCAGGCGAACGTCGCGTTCGTGCCTCGCGACTCGCCCGCCCAGCGACCGCTCGCTCGTCGCGCCCGGGCTGAGGAGCGTCACCGGGTAGTCGCGACGTCGCAGGCGCCGGACGAACGACACGGGCCAGTCGTCAGTCAGCGGCGTCACGACGACGACCTGCGCGGTCGCCGGGAGCTGTGAGAGCAACACGTCGACGGCGTCGGCCCCGCCGTCGGGCGTCGCCTGCCCCGGCTGGCCTGCGCGCTCCGGTCCGTCCCCCTGGTCGGACGATGCGTCCGGCCCGTCGCCCGCTGCCTGTGCGTCGCTCGTGGCTCCCTCGTCACCGGCTGACTGCCTGTCGGCCGCGGCGACGGTGATGTCGGAGTCCGGCGACACGCCGGCCGACCGCTCGTCGCCGACCGCGTCTTCGGGGTCGGCGGCGACGCGCTGGACGGCGTCGAACAGCGCCCGGGCGAGCGCGGTCGCGTCGTCGCGCTCGCCGTCGACCCAGGGGACCCGTCCCGCGCCGGTCGGCACCGACGGGTCGGTCCCGTCGACGCCGAACGCGGCGACGCTCGTCGTCACGTCTCCGTCGACCAGTGTCTCGTAGAGGCGCTGGGCGGCGTACCCGCCCAGCGACGCCGCCGTCGGCGCGCCGAGGTGTGGCCGGACGCGGCCGACCGACCGCGCGTCGACCACGAGGACGACGCGGACGGCCCGCTCCTCACGGTACGACACCGTCGAGAGGTCGCCCGTCTTCGCGAAGCGACGCCAGTGGATACGACCGATCGAGTCGCCCGGGCGGTACTCTCGCGTCGAGTGGAACTCGAGGCCCTGGCCGCCGCTGTCGGTCGGGTGCGAGCCCGCGCGGAGCGGCGTCCGCGACCCGACAGGCGCCGCAGACACCGGGTCGAGCGACGACAGTTCCCGCTCGCCCGCCGCGGGGACGCTCTCGGTGACGAGGCGGCTGGCGCCCGTCGACCGCAGGCGCACGAGCGGGTCGGCGAACGCGAACTCGCCGCGCTTGACCACCACGTCGTAGGCCAGCGTCGCCGATTCCCCCGGTCGAAGCACGAGCGACCCCCGGGGCGAGCCGTCGACGACCGCCAGGTCGTCGGGCACGCCGTCGACCACGCGCACGTCCGGCAGCGTCGCCTCGCAGACGTTCTCGACGGTGAGCCGGACCGTCACCGTCTCGCCCGGCGGCGGCGTCGCGTCGGCGAACGACCGCTCGATACGGAGCGCCGCGTCCCCCGGGACCGACGAGACGGCGCCGTAGGCGACGTACCCGAGCGGGATCGTCGTCGCCGCGAGCAGGAGCGGCGACGCGTACAGCAGCCCGAGCGCGACGAGCGCCCCGGCCGCGACCGCGCCGACCCGCCAGCGGTAGACGCGCTCGCGACTCACGACCCCGCACCTCCGTCGACCCCGTTCGCGCTCGCCTCCCGTCGGCCGCTCGCCTCCGCATCGGCGAAGTCGTCCAGCGCCGCGACGGTCCGCCGGATCCGTCGCTCGCGCTCGCTCTCGGGGTCGAGCCAGAGGCGGAGCCGCGAGCCGAGCGTCGGCACGGGGCCGCCCTCGCCGGCGAGGAACGCGGCCGCAGTGCGGTCGTCCGTCCACCCGCCGGTCGCGACGGCCCGGTCCGCGGCCGCACGGTCGTATCCCTCGCGGGTGAGCCTCGCGACGACGAGCCCCCGCAGGCGCTCGTCGACCGCCTCGCCCGCCCGCTCGTCGCCGCCCACCGCTCGCTCGACCGTCTCGTCGAGCCCGCTCGCCGCCAGCGTCGCCTCGGAGGCGGTCGCGGTCTCGGGCGGCTCCGCGAGGACGGCCGCGAACCGTCGACTCGCCGCCGGCGACCCGCCGACCACGCGCGACTCGCGCGAGGTGACCGCCGCCCGCAGCAACGAGAGCCCGACCGCGACGCTCCCGGCGACGAGCAGGTCCCGCGGCCCGACCGTCGCGGCCGCCTCGACGAGCGTCGCGAGCGGCTCGGTCCCGGCGACCGCCGACGGCGCCGCGACCGCCAGCGCCCCCAGCACCGTCGCGAGAACGCCGAGCCCGCCCAGCGCCGCGCGGAACGTCCGTCCCATCAGTTCTCTCCCGACCCCCGGTTCGTGCCGGTCCCAGCGTCGCGGTCGGTGGCGCCGTCCGGCCCGTCGGTCGCGTCGGCACCCTCGTCGGCGCCGAGCGCCGACTCGATGTGCTCGATGGCCGCTTCGACCGCCGGGACCGAATCCTCGGGCGTCCGGGGGCCGTACTCGACGGCACGGAACTCGTCGCGCAGCGTCGCGACCGGCTCGGGCGGGAGCCCGTCGGTCGTCACCGCGTGGTCGGCCAGTTGCCCCGGCGTCTTCGTCCACGGCCGCCGGACGGAGACGGTGTCGAGGAACCGACTCCACGCCTCCCGGATCGTCAGATGGGCGTCGCCGTCGTCCCCGACACGTCCGGCCGTCGAGTCGCCGCTCCGTCCGGCCACTCCGCTCGCGGACACGCCGGGGCAGAGCCGCCGCGACCAGTCGTCGAGCCACGCGCGCAGCGCCGCCAGCAGTTCGGCGGGCGAGCGCTCGCCCGCGACCAGCCCGCGGAGATGCGCGAGCGTCAGCCGGATGCGGACAGCGGCCGCGACGGCGCCGCCGACGAACGCCCGGACCGACCACCGCGCGAGCCCGCGGAGTGCCCCCGCGATCCGCTGCGGGAGCGTCCGCAGGGCGAACGACCGGCGCCCGGCACCGACCGCGGCGCCCGCGACCAGCGCGAGCGCCGCGAGCGCGACGCCGACGGTGTTGACCAGCGGGTTCGCGACCGTCGTCCGCGCGGCCTGCCCGCTCGCGGCGACGGCGATCGACGCCGACGACGCGAACGGGAGCGTCACTGCGAGCGTCCCGTCGACGCCGGTCGTTCCGACCCGCTCGCCGCCGACGCGGACCGGGACGCCGGCGACCGACTCGTTGCCGAGTCGCGCGGTGACCTCGACCGGCGTGCCCGCGAGGGGGAGCGGCCAGCGCGGGTCGGCCGCGACGGTCAGCCCGCCGAGGTCCAGGGTTCGGTTCCCGGCCACCGGGTCCCGGACGACCCGCAGCGTGACGTTGCCCGGCGATTCGGGGAGCGGGACGCTCGCCCGACCGTCGGCGTCCGTCCGTGCGACGGGCTCGCCGCCGATTGTCGCGGTCGCGTTCGGGACCGCCACCCCGTCGACCGTCGCCGTCACGAGGACGGTCGCACCCGTGCGCACGTCACCGGAGACCGACAGCGTCGCGTTCGTCGCCACGTCGAACGACCGCGACGCGTTGGCCGCCTGCCGGTCGACTCGCTGCCGGTCGGCCAGCCATCCGCCGGAGCCGGCGGGGAGCGACTGGGGCGCGTCCACCCCCAGTGACCCGCCGGTCGCGACGCCCGACCCCATCGTCGTCCCGCCCGAGACGGTGATCGTCAGGTTCTCGACGAACGGGACGCGCCCCGTGACCGTCCCGTCCCGGCCGGTCTGACCGATCGGCTCGCCGTCGAACGCGACCGTCGCGCCCGCGACCGGCTGGGCGCCCGCCTCGACCGTCACCGCGACGGTCGCCCCGGGCGCGGCCGTGCGGTTGAGCGACACGTCGTAGGCGCTCGTCGACTCGTCCGGTTGGCCCCCCGGCGGCGTCTCGACCGGACCGCTCGGCGTCACCGGCGTCGGTGGCGGCGTCGCGACCGGTCCCGGTTGAGTCCCCGGTTCGGTCGCCGTTCCCGGCGCTGTGGCGTTCGCACCGGACTCCGCCGAGAACGTCTCCCCGGGGCTGCCCTCCTCCTGGGGGGCGTACCGCCCCGGTGCATCGCTCTCCTCGTAGGCCGACTGCTCGGCCCGGAGCCGTTCGGCGCCGGGCGTCGGGTCGAAGCGAACCCACCCCACGTCGGCGAAGTACACCTCGACCCACGCGTGGGCGTTCATCGCCCGCACCTGGAACGTGTTCGCGCCGACCTGCCGGCCCGTCGAGTAGCCGACGACGTAGCGGGCCGGGACCTCCTGGCTGCGCAGCATCGCCACCATCGCCGTCGCGAAGTACTCACAGTACCCCGCGTCCATCCGCGTGACGAACTCCCGCGCGACGTTCTCGCCCGCCGGTCGAGAGACGTTCAGCGAGTACTCCTTGTTCGTCTCCAGCCACTGCTCGACCCGCGTAGCCGTCTCGTACGGGTCCTCGGTCCCCCCGGTGACATTGTTCGTGAACGGCCGCAGCGACACCGCCGAACTCGGCGGGAGTCGCGTGTACCGCCGCTCGATATCGGCCGGATAGTCCCGCCCGCTCGCGCGGAGGACCGCCGGGTCACGCGGCGGTGTCCGACTCACCCCCACGTAGCTGGCGCCCGCCGCCAACCGGTCGTCGGCCCGCGCCAGCCCACCCTCCGTCAGCGAGACGCCCTCCGCTCGTTCGAGGGCCGTCGGCCGCCACACCGTCGGCGCCGCGCTCGCGGACTGCACGAGTTCGACGCGGTAGCGCGTCTCGTCCCCCCGGATCGGTGCCGTCGCGTCGCTCGGCCCCGACCGGGACCACCCGCTCCCCGTGTAGGTGTCGTAGGCCCCCGTCCGCCAGTAGTTCGACTCCTGACTCCGTACCCGGAAGTGGACCGCCGTGTCCTGCGAGCGGAACGCGCTCGCACCGCTCTCGCCGATCGGCCCGCCGACGGACGTGCTGTTGCCGACGTTCAGCGCGCCGAACCCGCTCCCGCCGCCGGTCCCAGACGCCCCCGAGCCGCCGTCGCCCGACCGGTTCTCCGCACCGGGCGGTAACGGGATCAGTGACTCGGCGGGCGGGCTTCCGAGCCCGACCGACGCGGCCGCCGGGATCAGCGCCGTCGCGAGGATCGCCGCGACGATACAGACGACCGCGAGCGTCACCACCCCGTACTCGCGGGTCGGCGCCGCCTCGTCGAACTCGAAGCGCTCGTCGGCGTCGCTCATCGGTCAGTCCCGGCGAGGAGGGCGGGCCGACACGGTCCACTCCGGGCGTTGCATTCGTCGATATCTCGCGTGCCAGCGACAAATACTTCGTGGTCACTCGCTCTTCGGACGATCGCGCCGGTTTCGCGCGACGCCCGGACACGCAAAAGGGCTATGTAGCACGCCGAGAGAGGAGTGGCCATGATAGACGGCTCCACCTGCCCGAAATGCAGCGGGCACGTCAGCACCACCGACGGCACCACGTACGTCTGTGACGACTGCGGCGCCGAGTTCGACTCCGCGGACCTCTTTCTCCCCTGAGCGGGCGCGTCAACGAGCCGAACAGTCGGCCCGACTTTCGAAATCCTTTTTTCTCCCCTCCCCCCACTCGGAGATACGCCCGACGGCGAGCCGCCTTAGCTCAGACTGGGAGAGCACTCGACTGAAGATCGAGCTGTCCCCGGTTCAAATCCGGGAGGCGGCATACCTTATTCACTCGGACAACATTCGACAGACGAGAGCCTCTTACGGCGATTATCTGTCTCGTAGCCCGATTAGATTTGAACATGGTTTCACTCGCGCCCCGACGCCTTCGGGCGCTTCGCCCTACATTTGACTCGGGCGTCCCTTGTAGTTACTCGTGCCGCGCACTCACTACGTAACGACTATTTGCTGAGCAACTGACTGTTTCTCTATGACCAACACAACGGACCCTGACTTTTGCGCGTTCTGTGGCTCTGGCCTACACGAAAGAACTCAATCAGGCGACCTCAAACGGATCGGGAAAATTTTCGAGATACCCAGTGGCGATTCTGTTAACAACATGCAGGGGACTTCAAAGGAAAAGCGAGAGGCGAAACAGGCATTCATGCTCAAAATTGGGGTCTGCCCTGACTGTTTGCAGAAGCACAATCTCGGACGAGACAATCTTGATAACCTCAGCAATATAGCCGGTCAGATAGAACTCAAGCATACCGAGAACGTGCCCGAAAGAGACCTCTAAGATATTGGGATCCTCTGTTATTCTCTTGAGTCTCGTCATTCGGCCCAAGTTGCCGTGAGAGCAATTTCTCTCTGCCGACCCGAGGAATGGTCATCTAAATCATGAATCGGATTCCCGGGCCGCTCACGGCAAATCACTCACTTCGCTATTCCGAGTCGGATTCTAAGTCCCTTGCATCGAGGTCCCCGACGAGATACTGGTCCCCATTCTCGGTGATACGATAGACGCCATTCCCGAGATGCTGGACCATTCCGTAATCGGCCAACTTCCGGCACCGCTCTCCGATATACTGACGCGAGAAGCGCACATTGCCGCTGTCGGCCATCCCTTTCGGGGTATCAGTCTCCGTGTCGCTCAAATGCTCAAGAATCCGCTCGTCGGCAATCGTCATCCATTGAGCGGAGTAGCGCATGAGAAGCCATTCCGGCTTTGGCATCAAACACGGCGCGGAAAAACGGGTTAGACTACCTTCGCGCCTTTCGCATTTTGGAGAAGATATAACTTACATGGTGCGCACGGTCTCGGTATTGGTTTCTGATGGCTACGGAAGAACGACTACAACGTCTCTGCGCTGAACGGATTAGGAGCTATCTCGATGCAAACGGGTACGATGATATTCAGACGGGAGAGGGGGTCCGGGTAATCAAAGATTGCACTTTCGTCCCCGACGACAGCGGATTCACGCTCTACCTCGGGCACGCCGAGGCCGACGTTGCACTCTACAAGCCCGTGAGCGAATTGACTGAGGAGATTCAAGAGGGGGAGCAATTGAAACTCTACCAGAACGCTTCAAACGAACTGCGAATACCTATCGCCATCCTCGAAATCAAGAACGGTGTCCTCACGACCGACGCCATTCGCTCGCGGAGCATCATCGCCCGAGAGATGAACGAGATATTTCCCTTTCTCGGCTATTACTTCGTCGGGGACGAGACAACCCCGACCCCTCGGAAGATGTATCGCGCTGGCAAGCACTTCGACTCGTTCTTTCTCACCGACGAGGTCGCTGGCAAGGAATGGATACGGGACCAGATCATCGACGTGGGTATCGAACCGCACTTGCAGAAATTGGAATCGCTCGACGTGATCTGATATGCGAAGGCCCCTAATCCATCCATAGAAATTTACATCATCTACTACTAAGTCTCGAAAAGATGGCTAATTACGACACACTGCAGGTTTGCCTGAATGGCCATTATATCACGGACCGATATTACGACAGTCCACATAGAAGACAGGACCACTGCAATGAATGCGGGGCCGAGACAATTATAGAGTGTCAGAATTGTGGTGAAGAGATGGACGGCGATATGTTAGATAGTAGCATCATTATCGCAGGCAAATCAAACATTCCAGACTATTGCGATAACTGCGGAGAACCATTTCCTTGGACGCAAAAACCGGACGAAGATGAATTGATTCCGGTTTCTGAGGCTATTAGAGAAGGTGAATCCGAACAGATAGAATTCAAAGAAGAACTGAATTCTCCTCGAGATATTTCCAAAGAACTGGTTGCTTTGGCGAATCACAACGGAGGCACGCTCTTACTGGGTGTTGACGATACAGGAGAAGTGACGGGAGTCGAAGATACAAAGACGACTGAAGAACGGGTTTCCGGGCACGTCAGGTCATCTATTGACCCAGCGATGAATCCCTCAATCGGAGAGGAGACAATCGGAGATCGGACTGTGCTGAGTATTCAGGTGCCCGAAGCTGATGGCAAGCCCTACAATCTGAATGGGACCTTCTATGTCCGAACTGGGACAGGTACGGATAAACTGAGTAGTGATGAACTTGCCGAGTGGTTCAGCTGATATTGCCCTGCTCAATGAACGCGCGCCACGATTCGAGAGCATTTGCCTTCTGACTCTCCGGGTCGTCCAGCACACCGATGTCTTTGAGCATCTTGAAGATGGCATTGTCGCGCTTGCGGATCTCACCGAGTAGCGCGGCCTTCTTCTCCCGTTCGCCGCTCTCGGTCATTATCGTCTCAGTCAACCCTGACACGTTCTCGACGTAATCGCTGGCCTTGCTCACGATATGAAGCTCAATAGCGATGCGACGGGCCATCACATGATCCAGCGAGTCCACGCTTCCGGTATTCGCTCGGATACGGTCCTCGATAGTCTCCGCTACGTCTCGAACGTACTCCTTCTCCTCGGGCGGGAGGGAATCGTGGTAGTTCTGAGGATCGGCGTGCAAGGAATGGGTCGCACCGTTTTGATTCCCGTCCGGCGCTCCAGTCGAAGCGCCGCCGTGATACTTGCATCTCCCTCTCCCGAGGTGGTCTGTCCCCGACCCTGCCTTCGCATTGCAGTAGCCCGCGAAGACCGTCGTCCCGTCGTCGTCGCGCTCGGTCTTCTTGCCGTTGCACTCCTCACCAGGTTCAGCCGTCGGGACGATGCTCGACTTCATACCGATGAATTCACTCTCCCGGTCGAGCATCATGCTCTCACCTCAGGGGTATGGAGTTGCTTGCTGAATCCCGGGTCAGAGGTGGGACTCAGACGCCCAGAGATACCTAAGACCCTGCTTATTCGATTCGTGGTCCTGATTCTACTCCTGTTCATCTCGAAGCAGTTCGTTCTGTTCCTCCAGAGAGACGAGTATCCGAGCGAGCAGGGTGGTCTGAAGTTGATTCTGGACCTTCCCGCTGACTGACTGGCCCTGTCCGTAGTTGATTCGGACGACTCCCTCCTCGATGTCGATCTCGACCTGTTCCAAGTCGACCTCCTCGCTCGTGGCGTTATCGAACAGTCCCATGATTCACCACCACGCTCTGGTTTCGCCGATGTCTCTCCCCACGACGAGGTCTGACTCCGAAAGACGCTCGTGGGCTTCCTCTACGGTCAGGTCGAACTGCTCGGCAACTTCCTCAGTCGAGATGATAGGGTCCTCCCAACTACCCGTCTCTCGCTTCACGAAGACATCCATCTCGTCGCCTATCTCTTGCGCCTTCTCGTACTGGAAGCGTCGGGCTGATTGCGTCATCTCTACCACCAGATGTGCGTATCGCCGACTGGTTTCCCATTCGGTCGGGTCGCCTCGGAGAGCAGGTCGAAGGCCGTTTCTGGGCTCACGCCCAGTTCCTCCGCGACCTCCTCCGTCGAGACTGCGGGATTGTACGCCGAATTCTTCTCCTGCTTCACGACGGTATCTGCGTCCGCTGGCGTCACCGTCTCGACCTGTTCACTCGTCATCCTTCCGTGCCTCCCAGTTGCTCCGGCCACCGGCGGGAACGTCGGCGTCGTCATCACTGGCATCTTCGTCGGCGTTCAGATGCTCATACGCCGGGATACCACCGTTCATGCGACTCTGCTTCTTCTGTTCCTTGCGCTCCTGACGCTCTCTCGAAGACTCGACACGCATCTGATGGACCTTCTGATCCCACTCCTCTATGTCGTCCATCGTCGGACCGGACGGCGCTTCTTTCTCGACCGTAATCGTCTCTGGGTCATCGCCTCCCTCAATGGGGACCTCCTCGGTGTGAGTCTCGGGGGAAAGGTCACGCTGGACTTCGACGGTATTGGTTCTCCCCTCTCCCCCTTGTCGAGACTCCCAATTAGTGCGACCCCCGGCAGGGACCTCGACGTTGGTGGTCTCGACTTCCTCCTGTCGCCGGTCCAGCCAGTCGGCGAATTCGTCCTGCACTCTCCAGTCCGTCGGGGCGACATCCGTCAGGTCATCGAGGACTGACTGGACTGCCGTGCGCTGGTGAACGTCCAGCTGTTTGTTCTCCCGAACCCACGTCTGGAAGTGAGTGACCAAGGCGTTGCCCTGCGTCTCGGTGAATTCATCGAGGACTTCCCGAAGGATGACGACTTGCTCCGGGGTGACGTTGACCTTCTCGGGGACCTCGTACTCTTCGAGTAGGTCGTTGACTCGATTCCGCAACTGTTCGATTTCTCTCGACCGCTCATTGGCTGATCCAGCCATATTTGTCATTATGGCAACATACCTAAACAACCTACCGGCAATTGACACCTGAAAGCGAGCAAGATGGCGTGTAAGAGCCGATCAATACGAAATCAGAGATGACGGTTGAGGCGAACCGCCACCCCCATTACTTCACCTACAAGATACGGCTGAGCGCCTCGATGATTCCGAGGAGCAAAGCCAACCACTCCAAGTGGTCCCGGTAGGGTAACTCGTCGTCGGAGTCTGGAATTGATTCGTCTGCGGTCTCGCTCGATTTGCGTCGTGTCATGGTTTTCACTCATGGTTTTCCGCAAACGCGAGACCTGAGGCTCGGCGGGCCCATGCTCACTGCACAGACCCGCCGGTAGCCGTAGGTGCGCGTGCTTCAACACCTCAAGGTTCCGTCTGAAACTAGAACTTCAATCCCGAAATGGGACTCCGTCTCTGCTACGAATGCGTACTGTTCCCGGTAACTTAGTCGCTTTGGCGAGGAGAGTCCAAACGATGATCTCTCTTTGACATTCACTTCGCTCTCACGCCGCTCTGCGGCTCCCCACGCGATTTATTCATGCGAGCGGCGGGAAAATCGGATGGATATTCACTGCGCTCATATTGGAGTCTACTTGCTCTCAAAAACATCGGGTAAAATAGCGCCAGAAGTGGCGCTATACAGTCGACCTATTCGGTGGAATCAGTGAGTGAGGACTCCAACAATCTTCTAAGTTCTCGCGTCTCAATAGCGGGCACCCCATGGTTGGTAGCGACTTCGAGGTCCCCTATATCGACTGCGGCGTCAACGACAAGATAGTCCGTATTTTCGCATACTGTGTCCGAAACTGTTCCCCCATTACGCTCAATCAATTCCTTCCAGTCTCCCCACTCCATTCTGAGGTCTCCGCCACTAAAGACGAAGCTCGTACCATCAAGATCGATTGATCCTTGCTCAACTGTATCCGTCGTATTTGATTTTCTCATTTGCGTACTTTCTTACCACAGCTGTTGACTCACCACAGGAAAAGCACTTGAGCGGTGACGCTCAGTATTCACCTGCGGGGCACTACGCTCCGTTTGACGAAGTACGGGCCACGGTCACCACCCGGCAAGGTATTGGACCGTGGCGTCGTTTCTACGGTGGTCGTATCATAGACCACGATAGTGACTCGGCCCACTTAATACAAGATTGTCCTATTACCCGCCATGATAGCTTCTAACAAGGGCTATGCTGGAATACCCGGACCCCACAATCCATCGTAGTCGTCGTATATTGACTGCGTCTCATCAAGTTCCGGCTCTCGAATCCCCGGCCCCCAGTCGTTGTGATATGCCTCCTCGTTGAATTCGACCTCCAGGTTCTCGGTCAGCGTCTGATAGCGGTGAGCGTCATCGCTGGATTGTTGAACGTGATTCATCAGATGACCCGACTCTCCAATAACGGTGCGACTGCACCCATCAATGGGGCAGGTATGCACCTCGGGACTGTCGGTCGAACCGTTATCACCGGCTCTCGCTTGACGAATACGGTTGATATCTTGCCTTGCGTTAACTGTAGCTCTTCTAATCCCGCCGTCAGTCATTACTTCCGAACCAGATTCCTGATCGTCTGGTTTAGACGTTGGCTCATACTCTTCTCCCTCTACCTTCACCTTACAGGCATCTACTGGGTCAGGGAAGTTTGCGGGATAGTAAACATAGGTATGTTGTCCGATACGGGCCATCTTCGCCTGTCCATCACGTCGAAGACGACGAAGGATTTCTCGGTACGAGTCTTCTACCAGTTCATACTCTTTTTCCGCTTGCTCTGCTATTTCCCCCATCGTTGGATATGGCGTGTCATGCTCTGAATACCCAGTTTCTGGGGTATTATTAGTAGACAGGTGGGGGGGATTGGCAAGAGCAGATTCTGCCGAGAGATTATTCAGCACATCGTAAGCGATCTCGTAGGCTTTCTTGCAGTAGTCGTTGGTCGAAGTGCGGTGTCCACTCTGTCGCCATCGGTCCCATATCTCGAAGACAAAATTGCTCGTAGCGTAGTTGAGGGTGTTCTGCCGATAGTCCCGCTGTTGCTTCGGCGGACCTTCCAACCATTTGCGAACTTTTCTCTGCTCCTCCGTTCGGGGATTTTCCGTCACTGCATGAGTGATGTAGTGATAGGTCAGGTTCCGGGCCTTCTCTGGGTCAGCGCCTCCGTCGAGGAGGATACCGTAGGTGAGGGAGCAAAGGGTCGTCTCTGCGCCGCTTCTGTCGTCAGCAAAACCTCTTTCGGCGTATTTTCCCTTGAGCAAGTCGGAATAGTATTCTCGTGCCCGTGGCCCGGTTTCCTGACCGTGCATGAATCCTCGGATGTACTCTCTTGCCTCCTTGATGGCAGCCTCGTCTTGGTCATCTCCGGGCAGTTCTCTGACACTATTAGTATCTTCAGAACCCCTTTCTGCGAGATGTTCTGCGCATATCGCTTGAAGTTCCTCATTTCGCTCTTCGATTGTCTCTGGCGTCCCTCCGAGATGGTTTCCGGTGACGGTGAAGTAGCGGACAGAGTCGTAGACCTCGATATGTGAGCCATCTTTGTTCCCGTACTCATCTGGTTTCTTTCCGATGATGAGCGTATGAATACCTGTTCCGGATGGTGAGATTTCAGAATATGAATCAAGACGGTCGATGACGCTCTCGACCTCAGGTTTGATTTCTCCTGTCTCTGGGTCACGGCACTTATCGAAGTCGAATCCGGTCAAGCTCCCGCCCTCAGTCAGAACGAAACCGAGACCGTCGTAATCCTCTCTCTCATATGCTTCGAGGGCAGTCTCGAAGTCGCCCCATGTCTCCTGCTCGCGAATGGATGCTTTCTCGCCAGTCTCGGGATCGTAGGGGGGCTTCTTGTCTCGGTCTTGTTCGTATCGCCAGCAGACCCACCTATCCCACTCAGCGATGGTTTCAGGGATGCTACTGGCAGAAACGTTATCGGGATTGCTCTCTAAATCACTCATGTCTCGGGGTTCCTCCCTCGGACCGGGATTCGACTTCGTTCGGATTCCGCTCTCGACCAAGCAGGCAAACGGAATCATCTTCCATCGCTGTTAGCGGGAGTGTGGTTGGCCCCGGACTCCCGCCCGCGTTCTCGTTCATGGTATTACTCTCTGTGAGCGTCTAGTTCAGCCGCGCCGCGTTCGAGGAAGGCGTTCCAAGTGATACCCAATTCCTCTTTCACGGTGCGTGCCTTCTGTATCGAGTCCTCGTGTGCATTAATCCGGGAATAGCCGTCGGGAACTGGCATATTCCCATAGACGGTATGACGCCATATATTTCTACTCAGCCGTGATAATTTGGCATTGCAGAGTCCAGAGAGTGAAATTCTATTTCGGCTACTGGTGGACTCTGATACGAGAGCTACAGGTCAGTAGATAGCAAGCGGTTCTATCTGAACATCAGGATGGGAAAGTTCAAATTCAGACATAGAGACTTCTCTATCAAGCATATCGTCTGCCATATCGGCGACTTCCCCTTTTAGCCTCATTTCTTCTGTTTTCTGATTCCTTGGATTATCGACTTTCTTTTCAGCAAGCTCGGCGAAGTTAATGAATGGTATAGAATCACCCCGCTCAACTTTAGTCATGATTTTACCGATGACCACGTACTCTTTCGAACTGCTGGGGAAGTCCCTTGGACGATTGCGGAACTGCTGGTCTGGCAATCCCATCACAAAATCAACTTCAGATGAGGTACTCGTACGATAGATATCGTCGTCTTGTGAGAGAGAGTCGAACATCTTCTTCATTCCGCTGGTGGCATAACCCAGACTTTCGATGTCGTCTTGCATCTCTTCAATGTCCTCCATCTGTTCGGGATCAAACAGTCCTGATTTTGCTAAGTCAGCAAAACCCTCTCCGAGCAGATCTAACTCCTCGGTAACATCAAACTGGTTTTTGATTTCCCCAATAGGGATGCGAACCAGTGGCGCAGTAATCATAATCGGTGCATCTGTAGCGAGGTTATTCCTATCGCTGGTATCGAACTGCGCATCTATTTCAGTCGCTCCAGAAGCATCGAAGACTTCGAGTAGTAGAGCGAACTTTGCGACCTCGTCAGACAGGTCATAGACAAATTCCTTCTCTTTCCCACGCTGATAATCCGCAGATATAGCACCTTTCAATCGAGCGAGTAGCCCGGTTGGTTCACCCGCTTGCCCTTCAACGCTACCACCGACACTTACGTCACTACTCACCCGTTGGATAGTCTCCTCAAGTTCACCCCCATGATGAGCGATAAGTTCCTCATTTACCGCGTCTTCATCCAAGTAGATGAGATTCTCCATGATGCTGGTAATGTACTATGTTCGTAAAAGCGTCACCCTACCAAAGTGAAAGTAGATGGGATGTCTTGTTTGCTCGCAGTAGTTGAATCAGTACGTCTTCGTGGAATTACGAGAAATATGCAGATCTATTCTACGGCCGAGAATGCCAGTATGAGCGCGGTGAATATCTATCGGACCAATGCCCCTGTGAATTCTGTCGGCCCGCTGAGAACTCAAGTCAGCCCGCTTAGAATCAATCCAGACCCAGAGACGAAGAACAGAGGCGAGATTCGACTTAGGATAGGGAGAAGTCTCTATCAAATCCAGCCGACGCTACTCTTGTCGGTATTCTTTGAGCTTTTGTCGACCATACGTATCTTTTTCAAGTGGCTCTCCATCTTCGTCAATTACGACGAACTCCTTAGAATGAGGCTGCAGATAACCCTGAAAATCATCTATAGAATAGTAGGCTATTGCAGTCCACGGATCTGTTTTAGTAATCACCTGGTAGTGCAGATTTGAACTGTTGACCTCTGAACCCGGATGTTCAATTATATCAGTGAATGGCATACCCGGCTCAAGGAAATATGGATGGACTTTGATATGCTTCTCAGCATTACGAACATCAATGTAGACAATTGCATCCTTCTGAGAAAAATCGAAATTAGGATTTGTATCTCCCCAAGAGAATCTAGAATCCGGTCGCTTGTTTATCCCAAATGACTGTGCCCCAAAGAATCCATGAAAATCACTCAAAGGCGGCCCCTGAACAACGGGCTTTCTTTTCACATCTCCATTTGGTGATTCCGTTTTCATGTGTACGTATCCGTCTTCGTGATAGGTAGTGTGGTTCTTTCCAGAGCCGAATGCGTCCCTGTAGCTGTAGACGATAGACGTGTCCTTATGATTTATATACAGGATCTCTTTGACCTGATTACCGTCGGTAGCGATTACTCTGACATCCAGATTCCCCATAAGAATTCCAAAGAGTTGGAGGATATGAATGATGCGATGCTGTGCTATTGACTCGCTTGGTCAGATGCCGTTGATGTAGTCTCGGCGTTGTTCGACTTTCACCACCTCGTCTCGCTTGTCGTAGTGCTTGTCCAGAACGTCCTGCCCGACGTTCATCCGGTCAGAGACGACTTTTTCGGGAACATCTTCGGTCAGGAAGTGAGTGATAGAGCCTCGTCGAATATCGTGAGGAGAGACGTTCACCGGGCACTTGCTATATCCTCCGTATTCGGCCGCTTCGCAGTCGTCGGGATCACGGCCCTTGGGACAATCCTCGCAGTGATAGCAAGGTCGAGTGACCATATAGACCGCATCGCGGATGCTCGACCGATTCATGCGCCCGTTCCGACTCGTGAGAAGCGGCTCTCGGCCATACTCGTCCTCTACGTCATGGCGATTATAGTCCCGCCAGTCTTCGATTGAGCGGCAGACTTCGGCGCTTAGAGCGACAATACGCTCCCCTTCCGTCCCGTTCTTGAGCGGCGTCCCCTCCTCTGGTCGATGGCGAAGAGTGAGCCGTTCCTCGTCCTCGTCGTAATCGTCGAGGTCCAGCGCGTGCAAGGCCCCGAGTCGAATCCCGGTATGCCATAGAATCTCGATGATGACGTGGGGACGAGAGGCGTGTTCAAACTTCCGCTGGTATTCGAGTAGGGCCTTCGCTTGGTCGGTATCGAGGATGCTCTCGCTCTGTTCGTCGGTCTTATCGAGTTTCGGCATGAGAGCGTCGAACTTCTCGTGAAGTTCCGTCTCGACCGCGCCAATGGACCCACACCAGCGGATGAAGATGCGGAGGGCGTCGAGTTGTCCCTCCAGAGAGATGGGTTTCAGATCACCGTCGTCTCTCCTCCAGGTCTTGTATCTCTGCAAGTCCCGACCGGAGAGCGTATTCATATTCTCGATGCCCTCGACGTTCTCGCACCAGCGGATGAAGTGTTTCAGCCGGTAGTGGTATCCGTCGAGAGTCGATTGCGATACTTCGCGCTTGCGCGCTTCGAGATACATTTCCTTCGCCTCAACAGGCGAGATGGGTTCGAGGTCGTTCTTCGTCATGGGTTCTCCGAAGCGCCCCATGTCAGCGCGTGACGCGAGCTGTCCCCGTCCCCGTGAGCGGAGCGAACGGGGGCTCGGAAGGCGAGCGACAGCGACGCCTTCCGGTGGTTTCAAATCCGGGAGGCGGCATGTTCCGACTCGGACTGCCGAGGGAAGCCTTTCGTCGGTCGCTCTCGAACGTATGAGCGTGCGCTCCAGTCTCCTCGCCCGATCGAAGCGGCCGCTCCGGTACGTCATGGGCCTCTCGTACGCCCTCGCGGGAGTGCTCCACTTCGTCGCCCCGAAGACGTACGAGCGGATCGTACCGCCACAGTTCCCGCGGCCGCAGACGCTCGTCTACCTGTCCGGAGTCGCGGAAGTCGGGCTCGGCATCGGTGTGCTGTTCGAACGAACGCGCCGCCGCTCGGCGCTGGGTCTGGTCGCGCTACTCGTGGCGGTGTTCCCCGCGAACGTCTACATGGCCACGGGTGACGAGTTCGACCTACAGGACGTACCTGGGCAGCTACGTGACCCGCACGACGCGGCGCTGTGGGCGCGGTTGCCGCTTCAGGCCGTCCTCGTCGCGTGGGCGTGGTGGTACACGGACGAGTCGTCGGATCGGGTGTAGGGGTCCCGAATGAGCTGCCGCGTCGCCTCGACGCGTCAGAGCGGCCCTGAGGTCCAGTTGAGCACGATAGCCGTGTCTGGGTCGACGCGTTCGCTCGGGGTCACCTGGATGACGCGGGCCCAGGTGCCGCCGCCGGGGGCGGTGTAGGTCTCGCCGCCGCAGTAGCAAGCGATCGCCAGCGGGGAGTCCTGGCCGTGGCCGTCGTACGGATGGCCGCTGCGCGACCAGGCGGTCCAATCGAGTGTTTCGCCCTCGTGGCGCGCGACGAGGGTCACCGTCAGCGGTTCGCCGACGGCGGTCGTGGCGTGGTGAACGTCCTCGCGCGTGGTCTCGACGGTGTCCAGCGCCCGCGGCGAGTCGGGGACCAGACCGACTTCCGAGAAGTCCTGTGTGTCGTAGGTCTTCGTGGCGTGGACCTCGGCGTCGGTCGGGGCATGATACACCTCGGTCGTGAACGGGAGCGTCGAGTCTTCGAGACGCAGGCCGATCAGGACCTCGTCGTCGGGCACCGACGCCGCCTCGACGAGCGTCGAGTGCACGTCCTTCGGATTCTGGAGATACTCGACCGACTCGGGGATCGTCCCCGAGTCGTCCTGTTGCGTGGGGGAGTCCGTCGGTGTCTCCGTCGCCGACGCCGCGGTCTCGGTCGGCTCCCGGGTCGGATCCGACGACCCACCGGCGTTACAGCCGGCCAGCCCGACGGCGAAACCACCGCAGATCGTTCGGAGGGCGCTCCGCCGTGAAACGGGGATCGGTTCGCTCACAGCCAAAAATGTCCACCCGCAATCATTAATATTCGGGACGTTATCCCGAGGGAGAATGTCTCGACCGTCGTTCGTCTCCCGTGAGATGGTAGGCCCTGGTGCCCTTCGGCCACGCGGAGTCTTCGCGGATGGGGAGTCAGACCGGACGGCCTTCGAGTCCCGTCTGGTCGAGGGGACGAGAGGCGTTCGACCGTCCGCGGCGGCTCACTCCTCGGGGTCGTAGTCGAAGAGCTCCTCGATCCGGCAGTCGAAGTAACGCGCGAGCTCGAACGCCAACTCGAGACTGGGGTCGTATCGGCCGCGCTCGATGGCGTTGATCGTCTGTCGGGAGACGCCGACCTCGTCGGCGAGTTCCCCTTGCGTGACGTCGGCCTTCGCCCGGAAGACTTTGAGTTCGTTCTCCATGGATCACATTCTGCGAGTGTAGTACCAGTAGCTGACGGCGAAGACGACCCACGGGACGAACGACAGCCAGGTCAGCGGATCGAGCACCGGGGTCGAAAGGTCCGTGGCGTCCGCGAACTGCGGCCACGCGCTGACGGCCCAGTAGAACGCCCAGAGCGAGAACGCGGCGGCTCGAAGCGTGATCTGGAAGTACCGCTCGTCATACTCGCCGCGACGCTCCTCGGTCCTGAACGCCCAGATGCCACCGAAGATCACTGCCAGACTACCCCCCGCAGCCAGAGCTCCGCCCGCCGTCGCGCTGGGCGCCAGGTCGGCCCCCACCGTCAGCCCCAGAACGCCGGCTACCATGAGTGCGATACCCGCGTACGACCGTACTTCGCTCACCATCGTGGGTAAAGTGTGCACCACATAATGTAAAAGTCTTTTTCCATTCTGTCGCAAAGGACAGACACACCGGTGACGGGCCGCTTCGCTGGAGGTACGGGGGGCGGCCCCGCCCGGGACTCCGGTTCGAGCCGCTATCGGTGGACGGTGCGGCGGCTCCCGACCGACGATTGCGGGTCCGAAAAACGGAGGTGGCCGGCTCAGGCGGTCGCTTCGAGGCAGGCCTCGTGAACGGTTTCGTCGTCCTCGTTGGGGACCCGGATCTGTCCGGCGACGATCGGCTCGCCGCAGGCCGCACAGCGGAGGACCTCCTCGTCGGCGTCATCGCTCTCGGTGTCGCTCTGTTCGGTCACGCCGTCGATGTCCAGTTCCTCGGCGAGCGGTTCCGTCACGCCGTCGGAGTCGCTCGTCGCGCTGTAGCCCAGGGCGACGGCACCGAGTCCGGCGAGGGCGCCGCGGAGGCGCTTGCCCTTGCGGAGCGACCAGAGCGCGGCTGCACCGAGGCCGGCAGCGAGGAGTGCGCGGGCGATACGACCGTTGCCGTCGTCCGACTGCGTCGAGTCCATACGCGACCTAATGCGCTCCGGCCCCTTGTACTCGTCCGTCTCCGAACCGAAGTACGGGGGCCACCCCGCCGCTACTCGCCCCCGATGGCCGTATCTTACACAATCGAACATCTAATTTATGTGGTCGCCGTCCGATAGCAGGGCCGAGGCGATAACATGCACAAGCCACTGCTGGTGACGGACTTCCTCGACCGCGCGCGGCGCCACTACGGCGACGACGAGGCGGTCGTGGCGACGACGGGCGAACGGTTCACCTACGCGGAGTTCGGGGAGCGGGTCGACCGCTTCTCGGCGGCGCTGGCCGAGCGGGGCGTCGAGAAGGGCGACCGCGTCGCGGTGCTGGACCCCAACACCCACTACCACCTCGAAGCCGCGTACGGTGCGATGCAGTTGGGCGCCGTCCACACGCCGCTGAACTATCGGCTGACCCCCGACGACTTCGAGTACATCCTGAACGACGCCGGCGTCGACGCCATCTACGCGGACCGCGAGTACGCCGGGAAGATCGAACCGATCCGCGACGACGTGCCGACGGAGACGTTCGTGACCAACGGCGCCGACGCTACGGACGGCGACTGGGAGGACGTCGACGCGATCCTCGACGACGCCGGGCCGAACCCGGACGTCGACCGCCCCGAGATGGACGAGGACGAGGTGATCACGATCAACTACACTTCGGGAACGACGGGCGACCCGAAGGGGGTGATGCGGACCCACCGCACCGAGACGCTGCACGCCTACCTGATATCGATCCACCAGGAGATCCGCGACGACGACACCTACCTCTGGACGCTGCCGATGTTCCACGTCAACGGCTGGGGCCACATCTACGCGATCACCGGGATGGGCGCGACGCACGTCTGCACCCGCGGCGTCGACACCGAGCGGATATTCGAGGCCGTCGCCGCCGAGGACGTGTCGTATCTCTGCTGTGCCCCGACCGTCCTCAACAGACTGATCGATCACTACGAGTCCCACGACCCCGCGACGACCGGCGCGACGGACGTGCGCGTCGCGACCGCCGGCAGCGCGCCGCCGGAGGCGACCATCCGCGCCGTCGAGGACGAGTTCGGCTGGTACCTCAAGCACGTCTACGGTGCGACCGAAACCGGCCCGCTGATCACCACCTCCGACGCCCGACGGCACTTCGACGACGGCAGCCCGGACCGCTTCGCCGTCAAGAAGCGCCAGGGGCTGGGCTATCTCGGCACCGAGGTCCGCGTCGTCGACGAGGACGGCGCGGACGTGCCCCGCGACGACGAGAGCATCGGCGAGGTCGTCGTCCGCGGCAACCAGGTGATGGAGGGCTACTGGAACAAGCCCGACGCCACCGAGGCGGCGTTCTCCGAGCGGATCGAGGGCTACTATCACACCGGCGACCTGGCGACCGTCGACGAGAACGGGATGATCGCCATCCGCGACCGGAAGAAAGACATCGTCGTCTCCGGCGGGGAGAACATCTCCACGATCGAACTGGAGGACGCCCTGTTCGAACACGAAGCTGTCGCGGACGTGGCCGTGATCCCGGCCCCCAGCGACGAGTGGGGCGAAGAACCGAAGGCGTTCGTCGTCCCGGACGGCGAGCCCGACGACCCCGCCGCGCTCGAAGACGAACTGTCCTCGTTCACCCGCGAGCGCCTGGCGAGCTACAAGGTTGTCCGAAGCGTCGAGTTCGTCGACGACCTCCCGACCACCGCGACCGGAAAGGTCCAGAAGTACGAACTGCGCGAGCGCGAGTGGGACGACGAGGACCGCATGGTCGGCGAGGGGTGAGATCCGAGGGCGACTCGACGGTCGCTCGGGCGGAGGGCGGTCCTCAGAGAAGACCGTTTGCGACCATTCCGAGGCCGACCAGGAGGGCGATCGCGGAGACGATCTTCGTGAGGGCGACGTTCCACTCGGCCGGTTCGACCTCCGAGGCCGGGGTCGTGCTGCCGATGGCGTCTACCTGTTCGTTGAACCGTGTCAGGGCACGTCCCCGGAGGACGCCGACCGTACCGAATCCGACCAGCAGGAGCCCGAGGACGAGCCACTCGCCCGAATTACCGGCGTCCGCCCCCTCCTCCGACCCCTCGAACTCCGATCCCGGTTCGAACCTGTCCGGCATCCCGGGATACGGGTCCTCCGTGGGCGTGGGCGCGTCGTCACCGACGGCGGCCGGTTCGCCCGTCGGCGTCGCCCGGTCGCCGACACCGACCGCGAGGCCGTCGAGGAACGCCCGGCCGTCGACTCGGACGCGCCACTCCGTCTCGGCGACCGAGTCGAACGTGGCGTCCCACTGTTCGTCCCACGACCGCTCGGCGCCCCAGACGGCGACGCGCACGTCGCCGTCGGCCGCCCGAGCCACCGCGAACTCGAAGAACCGGCCCGAGGGGAGCGCGACCCGCTCGGAGCGGTTCCCGACCGAGACGACGGCCGTGGTCGAGAAATCGGAACCGCGGTTCTCGATCGCGAGGGTCGAACCGTCGGCGGCGGCCGGGGGTTCGGTCCCCGGACCGCCGTCGGTCGCGGTGTCGGCGGTCGCGGTACCGGCGGCTGTCGACCGGGATCCCGCGTCGACTAGCCGGAGCGAGCCGTTCGCGCCGAGGTCGAGGACGCCCGTGACGACGCCGCGGGATCCGTCGACCGTCGTCCCCGTGAGGGTCGCGCGCTCGCCGCTCGCGACGAACAGCGAGCAGTCGCCCTCGGCGCCGACGGGCGCTATCCGACCGCCGGTCCACCGACCGAGCGAGTCGGTCGACAGGTGGTCGACGGAGCCGACCGTCCAGCCGGACGAGGGCACTCGCGGGTCGTACGCGTCGTCGCGACACGGCCGCGGCGTGGCGGTCGCGGCCGTCGCTGTGGCGGGCGCTGCAGCCCCGGGGGTGGGCGCTGCGGTCGCGTTCCTGGACGGCAGAGCGGTCGTTCCGGGCGCCGCCGTTGTCGCCGCGAGCGCCGACCCGTCCGTTCCGACGTTCGCTTCGGCCGTCGGTGCAGCGACGGCTGTCGCCGCGGTGACTACCGCGCCGGCCGCGACGACGACGAACAGACACCCGACCGCGTACCTGGCGAGTGCTGTGCGGGGTGGAGGGCTACACACGCGACTCGGTATTCGTGTGGTCCACTTATCAACTTCGGGCGAGTCGCCGTCGCCGAGGGGACTCCGGAACGCACGGCGGCCCGATGCCCGCGTAAGCCGGTCTTACCGGAGACGACGAGCGCGTGAGTGGGATTGTGGCCGCAGTGACGCCGGGAGAGCGCCGGCGGTAAGCCGTCGGTACCGAGCGCGGTCGTCTGCGGGGACGAAACGGTTCCAACCGCCGGAAGTAAGCGGTCAATTGCTATCGGTGTGCCCCGCCAAGCCCGGGCGACAATGGCCGCACAGCCGAACGTCGTCGTCGTCGTCGCCGACACGACCCGAGTCGACGACGCGTACGACTCGCAGGTCGCGCCGACGCTCGCAGAGCTCGCCACCTCGGGAACGCGCGCCACGCAGGCCGTCTCCGCGGCCCCGTGGACGCTCCCCTCCCACGCCTCGATGCTGACCGGCGTCCCGCCCTCGGAACACGGGGCCCACGCCGACCACGAACGCCTCGACGACCGACTGCCCGTCCTGCCCCAACCGTTCCGCGCCGCCGGCTACGACACCGTCTGCGTCTCCAACAACACCTGGCTCAGCGCCGAGTCCGGCTTCGACCGCGGCTTCGACGAGTTCCGGCAGATGTGGCAACTCGTCCAGTCCGACAACGCGCTGAGCGAGCTCGTCGACGAAACCGAGGAGAGTCGCGCCCGCCTCGTCGCCCGGAAGCTGTTCGACGGCAACCCGCTCGTCAACGCCGCCAACACGCTGTACCGGCAGTTCGTCCGCGAGCGATCGGACGACGGCGCCGAGCGCTCGACGAACTGGATCGCCGACTGGGTGACCGATCGGTCGGGCGACGACCCCTTCTTCCTGCTGGTCAACTACCTCGAACCGCATCTGGAGTACCGACCGCCCCGCGAGACGACCGAGCGCCACCTCCCCGAGGACGCCACCTACGAGGAAGCGATGGACGTGCCCCAGAAGCCTTGGGAGTTCATGGCCGGCGATCTCGACCTCTCGGAGCGCGATCTGGGACTCCTGCGGGCGCTGTACCGCGGCGAGATCACCTACTTCGACGAGCAACTCGCCGCGCTCCGGACCGCCCTACAGGCCGCCGGCGAGTGGGAGGACACGCTCCTGGTCGTCACCGCCGACCACGGGGAGAACGTCGGCGACCACGGCATGATGGACCACCAGTACTGCCTCTACGACACGCTCGTTCGGGTGCCGCTCGTGCTCCACGGCGGCGCGTTCACCGGCGGGTCGGACCTGACGGACCTCGTGAGCCTGCTGGACCTGCCGCCGACGCTGCTGGACGCCGCCGGTATCGACGCCCCCGAGGCTCGCGAGCGGTTCCACGGCACGTCCTTCCACCCCGACGCCGACGTCCCGGCCCGCGAGTTCGTCGTCAGCGAGTACGTGGCGCCCCAGCCGTCGATGGCCGCCCTGGAGCGCAACCTGGGTCGGGTGCCCGACCATCTCCGTACCTATGACCGGTCGCTGCGGGCCATCCGGACCGACGACCACAAGCTCGTCCGCGGCTCCGACGGCACCGAGCGGCTGTACGACCTCGACGCCGACCCGGGCGAGACGAGCGACGTGGCCGACGCGCGCCCCGACCGCGTCGCCGACCTGACCGACGCGCTCGACGACTGGCTCGACTCCGTCGACGCCGCGGGCGACCGCGAATCCGTCTCTATCGGCGCCGAGCGCAAGGCGCGGCTCGAACAGCTCGGCTACCTGCAGTGAGCGGTCGGGCCGGCACTGCCGCCGCCGGCCCCCGACTCCGCGGGGCGACCGGCAGCAGGTTATTCCGTCGTCGCGCCGAACCGTTCGAGCGCATGTCAGTTCTGTCGACCGAAGACGAGGGGAAGTTCCTCATGGACGCCGAAGGCGAACAGCTCGGCATCGTGACCGAAGTCGACCCGCAGGCGCAGGTCGCCTACGTCGAACCCGACCCGGACATCGGCGAGTCGTGGCTCCAGGGACTGGGCTACGGCGACGCCGACGAGGACGACATCGAGGTGCCCGCCGACAGCGTCGCGACCGTCACGGACTCGGAGCTACGCGTCGACCGCGACCTCTGAGCGGGGGAGAAGCGGACCGTTCGCGCGACCGGCACAAGCCGTACCCGTCCGGAAGCCGAACGTGAAACCGAGATGAAGCTCTCGACGAAGATTCTCGTGGCCGGCGCGCTCGTGTTCGTCCTCCCCGTCCCCGGGACCTTCATCCTGGGCGCACTGATCCTGCTGGCCGGCGGCGTCGCGCGACTGTTCGACCTCTGAAACCGGCGGCTAAGCGCCTCACAGAGTGCCGTAGCGGTCCCACACCTCGTAGACGCTGTCACCGTCGCGGATATCCGAGCGGACGTTGTTCTCCTGTTCGAGTTCCTCTTCGCCGCGTTCGAGCACCTCGTCGACGATGTCGGGGTCGATGACGGCGATCGACTGGTAGTCGGCGAAGATCACGTCGCCGGGCGCGATGGTCACGTCGTGGACCTCTACCGGCACGTCCCACTCGCGGAAGCTGACGCGGCCGAACGACTCGATGGCGCTGTGACCGTCCGACCAGACGGGGAACTCGTGTTGTTCGATCATCGTCGAGTCCCGGGTGGGGCCGTCGATGAGCGCGCCGGTGGCGCCGTTCTCCTGGACGATCGTACTCAGGAGTTCACCCCATAGCCCGACCTCGGTGTCTTTCGGTGCGGCCATGACGACGAAGTCGCCCTCGTCGGTGGCTTCGAGGTACTGGAAGAAGTCGATGTCCTCGGCGTCGCGGTCGTCCTCGACGGCCTCGTCGTTGCCGTCGTCGCCGTCCTCGGGGTCCCACTCGCCCTCGGCGTACCCGATATCGACGCGCTGGGCGGTGTGGGCGGTGCCGACCGTCGGCTCTTTCGACCAGACGGGCCGGATCCGCGTCCCCGGAATGACGTTGTCGTCGATGCCCATCTCGTCGGTGATGTCGTTGATCAGTGCGCTGTGGAGATTCTCCAGCCGGTCGCGCTTCTCGGGAGTGAGCGTCATGACGGTTCTATCGCAGGGACTCGATACGCGGGAAAAAGCGTGTCCGTAGCGGCAGACTGGACCGGAGCGAGTCGCGGCGCCGTTGCCGCCGCGGTTCGACACCTAGAGTTCGGCCAGCACGTCGTCGGCGAACTGGTCGAGGACCGCGCGCTCGTCGCGTTCGGGGTCCGTCTTGCGGATGTTGACCATCACGTGGTCGACGCCCGCGTCGCGCAGGTCCCGGACGTGCTCGCGCAGCCAGTCCGTCCCGGCGGCGTAGCCCTGGTGGATCCGTTCCGGCCCCGCCGTCGGATCCTCGGCGAGCGCGACGTGGAGGACCTGCACGTACGGTTTCTCGCCCGCGTGCTCGCGCCACTGGGCGACCTGTTCGGCCACGTCCTCGGCGGTGCGCTGGTAGTACACCCAGCCGTCGCCCCGCTCGCCGATCCACGAGAGCGACTGCCCGGCGTGGCCGGTCACCAGCAGGGGCAGCGTCTCCGTCGTCGGCTTCGGCAACAGGTCCATCGAGCCGTCGAGGCTCCCGAACGGCGTGTCGATCTCGGGGTACTCCTCGGCCCAGACCGTTCTGAGGGTCCGGACGCTCTCGCGGAACAACTCGCCGGCGTCGTCCTCGTCGACGCCGAAGGCGGGGTACTCCGGCGGCCGGTCGCCGCTGGCGACCCCGAGGACGAGTCGCCCGTTCGAGAGACGGTCGACCGACGCCGCGGCTTTCGCGACGTGCAACGGGTGGCGCAGCGGCAGAACGATACTCCCCGTCGCCAGCGCCACGTCCTCGGTGTCCGCGGCGATATGCGAGAGGAACACCCAGGGGTCGTACACCTGCCCGGCGTCGTCGAACCGCGGCCAGAACAGCGGCACGTCGCGGAACCACAGCGCGTCGAAACCCAGGTCCTCGGCGTAGGCGGCCAATTCGGTCTGCTCGCCCAGCGGTGGGACGGGGCCGTCAGCGGTCGTGATCGGGAAGAACAGGCCGACGGAGAACCCCTCGTCGAACATGCGGCGATACCCGCGGTTCGCGTGGTCGGTCATCGCCCGTCCGTTGGGTCGTCCCCGCCGAGAAACTCCCGGTCCGGACCGGCGGGCGACCCCCCGCGACCCTGGCGCTGCCGGCCGTCCGTACTTGCGGGGCCGTCCCCGTATGGACGACTCCGCAGACCGTCCACAGCCGGAGTTCTGCCAGGATCAGACACCGAGAGCGCCTGTCCGACGACACGTGGGCTTTGTGCCGGTCCAAACGTGGATTCCGAGCGTAGCTCCGCAGAGCGGTCAGGGATCGAGCGACTCGATCCGGTCGGCGAGCGGCGCGGTGCGGTCGTCGTCGGCGAGCGCGGCGCAGATCGCGTCGGCGGGGGGCACCAGCCGGTAGTTCGGCCGCCCCTTGCCGGTGGCGGAGGTGTCGTCGCGCACGCCCTCGACGACGCCGTCGGCTTCGAGTTCGTTCAGCGTCCGTGCCACCTCGGCCTCGGCGACCGTGCCGAGTACGTCGCCCCCGACGGCGTCCATCGCTTCGTTGCACGCTCGCCGTATCTCGCCGGCGTGGGCCGGCGTCTCGTCGCGCGCGGACAGTTCGACCACGCCCGCGGCCACGACGTGCGACGCCAGCGACTCCGAATCGAGTTCGATCATCTCGCTCATGACAGCCCGTTCGGGGCGACATGTCATAACGATTGTGCGTGGGTCGAGTCCCGTCCTCGGTCACGGCCCACCGCGGTCAGGTCGTCGTGGTCGTGTTCCGCTGGGGGATCTTGGGGATGAGCCACGAGAGGAACGCGTCGGGACTGCGGGTCTGTGTCCAGACGGTCCCCTCGCCGGAGAACTCGCAGACCAGCCCCTCGCCGCTGAACAGCGTCGACTTCAGCCCGCCGACCTTCCGTACGTCGAACGAGAGACTCTCCTCGAAGGCGACGATGTGGCCCGTGTCGACGACGAACGACTCCTCGGCGCTCACCTCGTGTTCGTCGATGGCGCCGTAGCTCGACAGGAAGGCTGGGCCCGTTCCCTCCAGTCGGATGAGAAAAAGGCCCTCGCCTCCGAAGAACGTCTTCGCGCCGCCGAACTCGGTGTCTACCTCGACCGTCGGGTCCGAGGCCAGGAACGACGACGACTGGACGTACAGCGTCTCGTCGGCGAGGTCGTGGTGTTGCACGTCGCCCGACAGGGCCGGCGCCAGCTGGATCTGCCCGCCGTCGGGCGCCGAGAAGGTGTTCATGAAGAACGATTCGCCGCCGAACAGCGACCGCGAGATGGACTTGAAGATGCCGCCCTCGGCGCTGGTCTCCACGTCGACCGACGGGGATTTGCTGACCATCGCCCCCGCCTCCGACCGGACGGACTCGCCGGGCCCGAGGTCTATGGTCAACTGCGCGTACGACGGTCTGTGGGAGATCTCGTGCTCCATGCCAGCTTGTTGGCTCGAAGACACGATATTCTTGTCGGCGGTTCGGCCGCCGAGTCGAGAGTCAGTTCAGTGCCTCGACCTCGTCGGTGAGGTCGTCGGTGCCGTCGACGGGCCCGTTGACGAACAGCCCGTGGCCGATGAGCGCGATGGCCACGAGTCCCGCGACGAGCACCGACGTGGTCGCCGCGATTGACGTGAGCGCCGCCACCGCGGCGCCCGCGCCCATGCTCGCGACCACTCCGAGCAGGAGCAGGTCGTAGTATTGCCAGGTGTATCCCATGAGGTCTATCCGCGCGGCAGCGGGAAAAACGCTCGGACGGCTTCCGGCCGGAAGCCCGGCGGCCGGATCGGACTCACTCGGTCACGAGCGGGGTCTCGGCCCGATAGGCGATGGCCATGGGGAGCCCGACCGCGTCGGTGGGCGGGTCGGCGGGGAGCGTCCGGAGAGCGCCGTCACCGGGGGCGGCGGTGTAGGCCAGTGCGACCGCGTCGAGCACGTCGGCGACGGCGATCTCGTGGCCCTCCGTGGCCGCGGCGGCGGCCTGGACGACCGGTGGCGCGTCGCGGTCGTGCTGCGCGAGCGTCCGCATCCGCTCGGCGTACCCCGCCGCGTACGCCGTGTCGTGTTCGAGCGTCTCGCCCGCGAACGCGCGGAAGGAAACTTCGGGGTGGGCGCCCGCGAAGGCCGCGCGGGCCTCCGAAACGTTCTGGAGGAGTTCGTCGACGGCGGCGACGGCGTCGCTCATCGCGAACGCACGCTCGGAGATGCCTCGGCCGGTCTTGCGCTCGTTGACGCGCTGGGCGGCGGGGTAGCGGCGCTTGCGCGTCGCCTCCCGCACCGGCGGGGTGACGACCGTTCCGCTCATCGACCCCAGCGCGCGCCGCGCGAGGTCGTCGCAGCGTCGCCCCTCTTCGCCCTCCTCGACGAGGCCGACCGGCACGTCCACGAGGACCAGCTCGGCTGTCTCCTCGTAGCGGACCCACAGGTCCCCGACCTCGTCGAAGACCGCGGCGCGGTCGAACCCCGAGCGGTCGAACGCCACCGCGAACCACGACCCCTCAGACCAGGCAGCGCCGACGTACAGCGGTTCCGCGACGTCGCTCATCACTCGAATCTGCGTGCCCCCGGACTAAAACCCCTTGCCCGCACGGCCGCGTCCGACCGCAATCTCACCCGCCCCGACCGTCGACCAGCCCGCCCCCGACCCCGATTCACACCGACCCGGACCGCGGTCCGGGCCGTCCCTCCCGACGTCGGGCCGCACGTCCCGCAGTGACCGGCGCACGTCTCGCCCGCCGGAACGTCTCACGAACGCGACGGGTCGTGGTAACGGTTCTCTCGGAATCCTTATACATCCCCCGCGTCTGTGTTTAGTCGCAATGGCATCCGGTAAGGTTGATTTCTTCAACGACACGGGCGGTTACGGTTTCATCGAGACTGAGGACGCTGACGACGACGTTTTCTTCCACATGGAGGACGTGGGCGGTCCGGACCTCGAAGAGGGACAGGAAGTGGAGTTCGACATCGAGCAGGCCGACAAGGGCCCGCGAGCGACCAACCTGGAGCGCCTCTAATGGCCTCCGGTAAAGTCGACTTCTTCAACGACACTGGCGGCTACGGCTTCATCGACGCCGAGGACGAGGACGAGGACGTCTTCTTCCACATGGAAGACGTCGGCGGCCCCGACCTCGAAGAGGGTCAGGAAGTGGAGTTCGACATCGAGCAGGCCGACAAGGGCCCGCGAGCGACCAACCTGGAGCGCCTCTAACGATGGCGAAAGGTAAGGTCGACTTCTTCAACGACACGGGCGGCTACGGCTTCATCGACACCGACGAGGAGGACGAGGACGTCTTCTTCCACATGGAAGACATCGGCGGCCCCGACCTCGAAGAGGGCGAGGAAGTGGAGTTCGACATCGAGCAGGCCGACAAAGGCCCGCGCGCGTCGAACCTCACCCGACTGTAAGTCGCTGACTCCGACGGCGTCAGCGACGGGCTGACCCCGGATTCTACTACTCTCACACCGACGAGCGACAGCGCCGTCGGTTCTACGCGCACGCCGACGAGCGACGGCGTCGCCGCTCGCGGTCGCGAAACGTGAAACGAGAAACCGCACTCGAAAACAGTCAGCGACGCCGCTACTGCGGGTCGATGTCGTTCAGCTTCGCCAGGTCCTCGTCGGTCAACTCGACCTGGGAGGCGGCGACGTTCGATTCGAGGTGGTCGACGCTGGAGGTGCCGGGAATGGGCAGCGTCACGTCCGAGTGGTCGAGCAGCCACGCGAGCGCGACCTGCCGCCGGCTGGCGTCGTGTGCCTCGCCGACCTCGTCGAGGACGCCCGCGACCCCGTCGTCGTCGACGGTGTACAGCGGGCCCCACGGGATGAAGCCCACGTCGTACTCCTCGCAGGCGGCGAGTACGTCCTCGTCGCCGCGATAGGCGATGTTGTACTGGTTCTGGACCGTCGCGATGTCGACGATGTCGCGAGCGAGATCCAGCTGTTCGACGGTGACGTTCGAGAGCCCGACGTGGTCGACCTGACCGGCGTCTTTCATCTCGGCGAAGGCGTGGACCGACTCCTCGAAGTCCGTGTCCGGATCCGGCCGGTGGAACTGGTAGAGATCGATGGAGTCGACGCCGAGGCGGTCTTTGCTGGCGAGGACCTGGTTGTGGAGGTAGTCGGGGTCACCGTGGGGGAGCCACTCGCCGTCGCGGTGGCGAAGGAGCCCCGCCTTCGAGGCGACGACGGGGTCTTCGTCCACCTCGGCCAGCGCCTCGCGGAGGATCCGCTCGCTGACGCCCGGGCCGTAGGAGTCGGCCGTGTCGATGAGGTCGACCCCGAGTTCGACCGCGCGGTGGACGACGCTGCGCGCCGTCTCCTCGTCGTCGGGGCGACCGATGATGTCGTCCCCTGTCAGCCGCATCGCGCCGAATCCCAGACGATGGACCGTGCGCTCGCCGCCGATGTCGAACGTGTCGCTCTCGTTGGATACGTCGTCAGCCATAACAGACACGGCTGGGGCCTCCAGTCACAAAGCGGTGAGGGTGGCGGAACCCTGCGGGGGGTTCGATGACGGGCGACGGCGCCGGGTTCACCCTCGCAGCAGATTCATCAGTTCGTCGACGACGTCGGGTTCGACGGCCACGACGTAGCGGTCCCCCGGCGTCAACACGGTCTCGGGGCCGGCGATCCGCTCCCCGTTGCCGTCCGAGACGACCAGGGCCCCTGCGGGGAACCGCACGTCCGAGAGCGACTTCCCGGCGGCCGGTGCGTTCTCCGCGACGCGAACGAGCATGATGTCGAGCGTCCCCGTCACGTCGGCCAGCGTCTGCACGTCGCTGCCGACGATCTCGTTGGCGGCCACCCGGGCGCCCGCTCGTTCCGGGAACAGCACCGCGTCGACGAAGCGCGTGTAGGACTCTCTCGACGCGCGGTCGATCCGCGCGACGGTCCGGATGCCCGGCACCAGTTCCGAGGCGGCCAGACAGACCGCGAGGTTCACACCGGTCTCGCCGGTGAGCGCGGCGATGACGTCCGCGCGCTCGATCCCGGCCTCCTCGATGATCCCCGGGTCGGTGGCGTCGCCCTCGATCACGGTCGCGACCCACCGGTCGGCGATGTCCGAGACGGTCTCCCCGTCGCGTTCGATGACCGTCACGTCGTGACCCCGGTCGGCCAGCAGTTCCGCCGTCTGAAAGCCGACACGTCCGCCGCCAGCGATGATGATGTCGCGCGTGCTTGCCATGGTTCAGTCTTCGGCCTCCGCGGTTATGTCCGTGTCCGTGTTCGTGTCCGTGTCTGCCGAGTCCCCTCGCGATCGGGTGCGTAGCTGCGACAGCGCCACGTAGGCGCCGCCGCCGAGGCAGATCCACCCGACGCTGAGCCCCAGCGCGAGCGGGTCGGTCCGGACCAGATACCTGACGAGGACGACGGTCAGGACCAGATTGAGTACGATGCCGACCACCGGTGGCACCGGGTAGAGCGGCATCTCGTAGGGGCGGTTCATGTTCGGGCGCTCCCGGCGAAGCCTGATCACCGCGACGTTGACGATGACGAACGACAGCAGGAAAAACAGACTCGACATGTTGCCCGCACTCTGGGTCGGCAGCGCGACCGACCCCAGCATCACCACCGCACTGGCGAGGATAGCGACGAAGGGCGTGCCGTATCGGTGGTGGATCTGTCCGAACGACGGCAGCAACTGTCCCTCCCGGCCCATCGAGAACGCGACACGGGACGACGCGATCACGACGGCGTTGAGTGCCGTCAGGGTCGAGAAGACCGCGCCGAAGACGATGAGGGCGCCGCCGTTTCGGATGACCGGCAGCCCGTCGGGCATGAACGAGGTCGCCGCGGTGGCGATGCCCGCTTCGCCGGCGTCGGCCAGCCCCTGAGCGCCGAGCGTGCCGACCGCGACCGTCACGACGGCGAGGTAGACGACCACCGTCACGGCCAGACTCGCGAAGATAGCCTTGGGGATGTTCTCGCGAGGGTTCTCGACCTCCTCGGTGACCGTCGTGATGAGGTCGTACCCCTCGAACGCGATGAACGTCAGCCCCATCGCGGGGAGGACCGCCGCGGCCCCGCTACCCTCCGGGAACAGCGGCTGGAACTCCGCGCCGGAGAAGGCGGACGACGTGAGTCCGAACCCGACGAACACGACCAGGATACCGACCTTGACGGCGGTGAACACCGTCTCGACGCTCCCGCTGGCGGCCGTCGACACCGCGTTCAGTCCGACCAACGCGAGTACCGCGACGAACGCCAGCAAGAACCCCGCCGGGACGCTCGCCTCGACGACGGGAAGCACGACCGCACCGACCTCGTCCGGCGGCGGCGCCACCCCGTAGACGTGGAGCAACTCGAGGAAGTTCGGCGCGAACCCCAGCGCGTAGAGCGCCCCGGCGATCATGTACGCGAACCAGAGCATCCACCCCATGATGAACGACGCGAAGTCGTCGAATATCTCGCGGACGAACGCGTACCCGCCGCCGCTCTTGGGTATCGACGCGGCGAGTTCGGCGTAGGAGAGCCCGGTGAACGCGGTGACGGCGCCGTTCAGCGCGAACACGAGGATGGCCGCCGGACCGGCTATCTCGGCGGCCAGACCCGTCAGTACGAATATCCCGGCGCCGATCATCGCGCCCATCCCGATCATCGTGGCGTCCAGCAGCCCGAGTTCCGCCTCGGGCGACCGGTCGTGGCTAGACATGGTGGTACCCAACTGGCTCGGTCATCGACTCGACCGCGTGTCGGTGTCGAACACGCTGTCCTCGGCGGTGGCTTTCGTCTCTCATGGGAAAAAGGTACGCCTACGCAGCGGGCCGGAGTCTTCGAGAGCGGCCTACGACAGCGCCCTGACTCACACCGTCGCCGGCGCGCTCGAAACGGCGGCCCGCGAGCGAGCGCCGATCACCTCACTCACCGACCGCGGGGTCCGCGACTCCTTCGGTAGTCGCGGCAATGCCCGGAGAGACCAACCCCAGCTGGAACCGACCGGGTTCGCGGCCTCGTGCAGGGTGCAGTGCCGGTCGTCGGTGACGGTCGTGTTCGGGTCGCTCTCGACGGCTGGCTCACTCCGATCGCTCCCGGGCGACGAAGACCGTTGAGCTTCCGGCCGCAGTCCGGACAGCACAGCGCCTGCCGCGTCTCGGGGTCGAGGTCGGCGACCGTCTCGCGCCGGGTGTCCTCCGCGCGGCGGACCGAGCGCTCGCGGGTGCCGCAGTAGAGGTCGGCTTCGCTCAGCGTACTCGCCCTCCGTGCCACAGTCCGAAAAGACGCCCACCGAAAAGCCGTGGTGGAGCCCGTCTTACTCCAGGTCGAAGCGGTCGGCCTGCATGACCGTGCTCCAGGCGTCGACGAAGTCCTCGACGAGGTCCGCCTCACCGTCTTCGGAGCCGTACACTTCGGCGACGGCTCGCAGGCGGGAGTTCGACCCGAAGACGAGGTCGAAACGGGTCGCCTCCCACTCCAGGTCGCCCGTGTCGCGGTCGCGGCCCTCGTACACCTGGTCGAGGCCGTCGGCGGGCTCCCACGTGGTGCCCATGTCGAGCAGGTTCACGAAGAAGTCGTTGGTCAGCGTGCCCGGCTCGTCGGTGAGCACGCCCAGATTCGAGTCCTGGTAGGTCGCGCCCAGCGCGCGCATCCCGCCGACCAGCGCCGTCGTCTCTTCGACGCTCAGGTCCAGCAAGTCGGCCTTGTCGACCAGCAGCTCCTCGGCCGGCTTCTCGACGCCGTCACCGATGTAGTTGCGGAAGCCGTCGGCCTTGGGCTTGAGCGCCTCGAAGGAGTCGGCGTCGGTCTGGTCGGCCGTCGCGTCGGCTCGGCCGGGTTCGAACGGCACGTCGACGTCGTAGCCGGCGTCGGCGGCGGCCTGCTCGACGGCCGCGTTGCCGCCGAGGACGATCAGGTCCGCGAGCGAGACGCGCGTGTCGTCGTCCCGGTCGTTGAACTCGGCCTGGATCGACTCGTAGGTCGACAGCGCCGTCTCCAGCTCGGCCGGCTCGTTGACCTCCCAGCTGCGCTGGGGTTCGAGGCGGACGCGCGCGCCGTTGGCGCCGCCGCGCTTGTCGCTGTCGCGGTAGGTCGACGCCGAGGCCCAGGCGGTCTTGACCAGCTGCGACCGCGAGAGGTCGCTGTCGAGGATCTCGGCCTTGAGGTCGGCGACCTGCTCGTCGTCGACCAGGTCGTGGTCGATCTCGGGCAGCGGGTCCTGCCAGATCTTCGTCTCGTCGGGCACCTCGGGACCGAGGAGTCGCTCGGGCGGGCCCATGTCACGGTGAGTCAGCTTGTACCAGGCTTCGGCGAACGCCATCCCGAACTCCATCGGGCTCTCCTGGAAGTCCTCCATGATCTCGCGGTAGTCGGGGTCGCGCTTGAGCGCGATGTCCGTCGTGAGCATCATAGGCGTGACTTCCTCGTCGGGGTCCGAGGCGTCCGGGGCAGACTCGACGTCCTCGCCCTCCTTGGGCGTCCACTGCCAGGCGCCGCCGGGGCCCTTCTCAGGTTCCCACTCGTAGTCGAGGAGGTTGTCGACGTAGCCCATGTCCCACCAGGTCGGGTCCTGGGTCCACGGACCCTCGATACCGCTGGTGATCATCTCGCCGCCCTTCGTGCCGTCGGTCTGCCAGCCCAGGCCCATGTTCTCGATGGGGGCAGCTTCGGGCTCCGGTTCGTGGTTCTCGTCGGGGTCGTCGGCGCCGTGGACCTTCCCGAAGGTGTGGCCGCCGGCGATCAGCGCCGCCGTCTGCCTGTCGTCCATCGCCATCCGGGAGAACGTCTGGCGGATGTTCTTCGCCGAGGCCTCGGGGTCGGGGTTGCCCTTCGGGCCCTCGGGGTTCACGTAGATGAGCCCCATGACGGAGGCGCCAAGCCCCTCCTGGATCTCGCCGGCTTCCTCGAAGCGGTCGTCGGCCTCCCACTCGTCTTCGGGGCCCCAGTCGACGGATTCGTCCGGCTCGAAGTCGTCCTCGCGGCCGCCGCCGAAGCCGAACGTCTTGAACCCCATCGACTCGATGGCGACGTTGCCCGCCAGGATGATAAGGTCCGCCCACGAGAGATTGCGGCCGTACTTCTGCTTGACCGGCTGGAGCAGTCGCCGCGCCTTGTCGAGGTTCGCGTTGTCGGGCCAGCTGTTGAGCGGAGCGAACCGCTGCTGTCCGCCCGCTGCCCCACCGCGGCCGTCGTACGCGCGGTAGGTCCCGGCGCTGTGCCACGCCATCCGGATCATGAACGGTCCGTAGTGGCCGTAGTCGGCCGGCCACCAGTCCGTGGAGGTCGTGATGACCTCCTCGATGTCCGATTTCACCTCGTCGAGGTCGAGTTCCTGAAACGCCTCCGCGTAGTCGAAGTCGTCGTCGTAGGGCCCCGCGTCGCGCGCGTTCTGGTCGAGGGCACTCAGGTCCAGCGAGTTCGGCCACCAGTCACGGTTTTTCTTCCGTGTCTGGGGGTTCGGCTCGTTGTTGCTCATTAGTCGTCTCTCTAGCTGTGTTATTGCTGCATAAGGCTTCCTTTGGATAGGAACAATCCACGACCGTCCCCCGAATCCGTCGCTGGCTCGGACGCCTCGCTCGCCCCGTCGAACGGCCCGATCTCGCGACCGCCGTCCGACTCGTCCGAGCGCGGCCCGCAGGGCCGACGGGGCGGTCAACGAGGGGGTTTAATGGGCCGCTTCCGTAGCGAGCCCCATGCTCGCACTCCACGTCGCCTTCCTGACCCTGCTCGTCGGGACGGAGGCGTTTTTCACCTGGCTGGCGGCGTTGAACGTCCGGTACGGCGCCCGAGCAGTCCGCGAGGGCGACCAGCGGGAGCCCTCGAACGGAGAGAGCGGTGTAGCCGCGACCCGCGAGGGCGGGTGGTTCGACGAGCGGTTCGACGTCGAAGACGTCGACGAACTGCTGGGCTATCAGCGCGTGGGAGCCGGCGCCTCGCAGCTCGAGGCGTGGGTCGGGCTCGGCCTGGTTCTGCTGGCGCTGTACTCGGGCCTGCTGGCCGACGCCGTGGCCGCCGTCGAATCGCTGGGACTCGGGACCGTTCCCTCCGGCGTCGTCTTCTTCCTCGGCGTGGTCGTCATCCTCCAGCTCTCGTCGGCTCCCTTCGACTTCTTCGACACGTTCGTCGTCGAGGAGATATTCGGGTTCAACGAGCAGTCGCCGCGGCTGTGGCTCCGTGATACGGTCGTCGGGCTCGCGGTCGCACTGGTGTTCACCGCCGTCATCGCCGCGGCGGTCATGTGGGTCGTCGAGTCGTTCCCGACCCTGTGGTGGCTCGGCGCCTGGGCGCTGTTCGTCGCGTTCTCGCTGGCGATGATGGTGATCTACCCGCGCGTGATCGCGCCGCTGTTCAACGACTTCGAGCCCGTCGAGGCGGGGGAGCTACACGAGGCCGTCACCGAGGTGTTCGACCGCGCCGGCTTCGAGTGCTCGCAGATCTACGTGATGGACGCCAGCCGCCGGAGCGGCCACTCCAACGCCTACTTCGTCGGCTTCGGCGCGACCAAGCGCGTCGTCCTGTTCGACACGCTCGTCGAGGGGATGGAGACGGAGGAACTCCAGGCGGTGCTGGCCCACGAGCTCGCCCACTGGAAGCGGGCCCACATCTGGAAACAGGTCGGCGCCTCGGCGCTCCAGATGGGAGTCGTCCTCTTCGTCGCCTTCCAGCTGGTGACCGGCCCCTGGCTCTACGAGATGTTCGGGCTCGCGACGGGGGCCGGCAAGCCGGTGTACGCGGGACTCCTGCTCGCGGCCCTGGTCCTCCAGCCGCTCTCGCGGCTGACCAGCCCCCTCGAAAACAGACTGTCGCTGGCTCACGAGCGCGAAGCCGACGCCTTCGCGGTCGAGGTGATGGGCGACGGCGAGCCGATGGTCGACGCGCTCGTTCGCCTCGCCAGCGAGAACCTCTCGAACCCCTTCCCGCACCCCCTCTACGAGACGTTTCACTACACCCACCCTCCGATCCCCGAGCGGATACGGGCGATTGGCCGCCAGTCGGGGGCGGCCGGTGACAGCGCCGACGATACCCCCGCCGCGAACGCCGACTAGAGAGCGCCTACCGCCCTCCCGGACCCGGAGACGACGCGCCGTCCACCCGCAGGTGCAAGCCGCGGTCATACCCCCGTGGCGGGGCAAGAGCGGGTAGCTGACATGGCGAGGACACATCTGCGAGCAGACCGGGTCGAGGCCGACCTCGACCGGCTCCTGGCGACGGCCGGCGACGGCCTCGTGGTCGCCTCGAACCGGCAACCGTACAGACACGACTACGAGGACGGCGAGGTGGTCGTCGACCGGCCGGCCGGGGGACTGACCGCGGGGCTCGACGCCGTCATGCGCCGCGTCGACGGCACGTGGATCGCCTGGGGGGACGGCGAAGCCGACACGACCGTCGTCGACGGCGACGACACCGTGACCGTGCCGCCCGACGGCGCGGGGACCGACGCGGAGGGCACCGACGGAGCCGCCGTCGTGGACGGTGAGACTGGGGGAACCTACGCGCTGCGGCGACTGTGGCTCGACGACGACGACATCGAGGGATACTACTACGAGGTGAGCAATCAGGTGCTCTGGCCGCTCTGTCACGCCGCGCTCGGGACCGTCGAGAGCTGCGGCGACGCCTGGGGGGACTACCGGCGAGTCAACGACCAGTTCGCCGACGCGATGGTCGACGCCGCCGCCCGGACCGACGGCGACCCGCTCGTGTGGCTCCACGACTACCACCTCGCGCTCGCACCGCGACGGGTCCGCGAACGGGCCGCGAGCGGGACGGGCGACCCCACGCTCGCCCACACCTGGCACATCCCCTGGCCCAGCTGGGACACGTTCCGCGCCTGCCCGAACCGCGAGGCGGTCCTCGACGGCCTGCTCGGCAACGACCTGCTGGTCTTCCACGTCCCGCGCTACTGCGGGAACTTCCTGCGGAGCGCCGACCGCGGGCTCGACGGGACCACCGTGGACGCCGACGCCGGCACCGTCGACTACCGCGGCCGGACGACGACGGTCAGGGCCGCCCCGATGGGCGTCCCGGTCGACCGCATCCGCGAGCAGGCCGGGAGCGCGTCGGCCACCGGCTTCCGCGCCGCCTTCCGCAAGCACCGCGGCATCGACCGCGACACCCGACTCGCCGTCGGCGTCGACCGCCTCGACTACACCAAAGGGGTCGTCCAGCGCCTCGACGCCGTCGAGCGCCTGTTCGAGGCCCACCCCGGCTACCGCGGCGAGGTCACGCTCGTCCAGGTCGGCACCGAGAGCCGCTCGGCCATCCCGGCCTACGCCGACTACCAGGACCGCGTCGAGGCGACCGTCGAACGGGTCAACGACCGCTTCGCGACCGACGACTGGCGCCCGGTCGTCTACACGACGGACATGATCTCGAACGAGGGGCTGGCGGGGCTGTACCGCGAGGCGGACCTGGCGGTCGTCAGCCCCGTCCGCGACGGCATGAACCTCGTCGCCCAGGAGTTCGTCGCCGCGGGGGGCGACGACCCCGGCGTGCTCGTGTTGAGCGACCAGGCCGGCGCTCACGACACCCTCGGCGAGTGGGCCGTCTCCGTCCGTCCCCACGACACCGAGGGGTTCGCCGCCGCGCTCGACGACGCGCTGTCGATGCCCGAGCGCGAGCGCAGGCGCCGCGCGAGCGCGCTGGCCGAGGAGGTCGCCGACAACGACATCGAGTCGTGGCTCGGCGACGTGCTCGGCGCGGTCGCGTCGGTCAGCCCCGCCGACGGGGGTGTCCCTACCCGTGCAGACCACTGACGCCCCACCGCTGTGGCCCGCCCGCGAGGCCGTCGCCGACCGCCTCGCCGCCGCGCCCGGCGTCGTCTGTTGTCTGGACTTCGACGGCGTGCTCGCCCCCATCGTCGACGACCCCGACGCCGCGACGATGCCCGCGCCGCTCCGCGAGCGCGTCGTTCGACTCCGCGACTGTGACTCCGTCCGCGTCGCCGTCGTCAGCGGCCGCGCACTCGCCGACCTGCACGACCGCGTCGCCGTCGAGGGGATCGCCTACGCCGGCAACCACGGCCTCGAACGCCGGATCGACGGCCGGCGGTCGGTCGTGCCCCACGCCCGCCGGAGCGCCGACGCCGTCTCGCGGGTCTGCGACCGCCTCGGCGACCGCCTCGCGCACGTCCCCGGCGTCGGGATCGAGGACAAGGAGCTGACCGCGACGGTCCACGTCCGCGGCGTGCCCGAGGATCGGGTCCCAGCGGTCGAACGCACCGTCCGGGACACCGTCCAGGCGGTGACGGCCGATGGCCCCGCCATGGAGGTCCGCGACGGCAAGGCCATCCGCGAGGTCCGCCCCGCCGTCGATTGGGACAAGGGCCGCGCCGTCGAGCGGCTGGTCGCGGCGGCGCCCGACGGCTGGCTCCCCCTCTACGTCGGCGACGACGTGACCGACGAGGACGCGTTCGAGGCCCTGCGGGAGCGCGGCGACGGATTCGGCGTCCTCGTCGGCGAACGCGAGACGGCCGCCGACTACCGCCTGGTGGACCGTCGCGACGTGCGGGAGTTGCTGGACCTGGTCGTCGACGCGCGGGAGCAGTGACCGCCGTCGCGCTGGCGCGCCAACAGTAATGTGGTCCGAGGCCGAACGGAAAGTTCGATGCGCGACCTGCTCGCGGACGCCCTGGCGCCGACGCGGTACAACGTGGCCGCGGCCGTCAGCGCCGTCGCGTTGCTGTTCGTCGCCTACGTCCTCGTCCCGCATCCGTACGTCCAGTACGGCGCGTGGCTGGTCATCTTCACCGTCTGGATGGTGTGGTTCGTCTACCTCGGCGTCGACCACGTCTACGGGCTCGACTGACGGCGCCTGCACTCGCTGTGAAACCGCGTTGCCGGCGTCGTCAGTCGTCGTCCGCGGGCTGTTCGCCGCTCTCGGACCCCTTGCTCGCCTCGACACGCGGCCCGGCGGCGTGGCCCTCGTGGGCGACCGCCGTCGCCAGCAGCTCCTCGGAGATCGCCGGGACGTCGCCCGAGGAAACCGGCCCGACCTCGTCGATATCCTCGGTCGAGCGCGGGAACGGCCGGCTGTCCATGTGGATGGCGATGCCGGCTTTCGCGCCCTGGCCCATCGCGACCGGGATCTGATTGTGGCCGGGGGTCACGTCGCCGACGGCGTAGACGCCGTCGACGCTCGTGCGACCGTGGTCGTCTACCTCGACGGTCCCGTCGTCGGTTATCTCACAGCCCAGCGACTCGTGCAGATCGGTGTTGTACTCCGAGCCGAGCATCGGGAACCCCCCGCGGTACTCGCGGACCGTGCCGTCTTCGAACTCGAAGGATTCGAGCCAGCCGCCGTCGTCGCGATTGGACGCCGTGATCTCCTCGCGAACGACCTCGACGGGGTGGTTGTCCAGCATCTCCGCGGTATCCGCACTCCACTCGGGGTCGTCGCCCCGCAGCAACACGTCTACGTCGTCGGTGAAGTTCAGCATGATCATCGCGACGTAGGCCGCCGAGTCGCCGGTGCCCATCACGTACACCGGTTCGTCGACGAACATGTAGGCGTCGCAGTGCAGGCAGTAGTGCAGCCCGCGGCCCGTCGGTGGCAGCGGCGGGTCCGGCCGCGCGTCCGAAAAGCCCGTCGCCAAGACCACGCTGTCGGCGTCGTACGTCGCGTCGCCGCCTTCGAGGGCGAACGACCCGTCCTCGACGCGCTCGGCGGCCTCGATGAAGTCCCGGTGTACGTCGGCGCCGTAGGATTCGACCTGCGTTTTCGCGGTTTCGAGGAACTCGACGCCGCCGGTCTCCTCGGTGACGCCGATGACGTTGTGCGTGTCCTGCATCATCGCGGCGCGGCCGCCGCCGCGGTCGACCAGCGCCGTGTCCAGGCCGAGTCGCGTCGTGTACAGCGCCGCGGTCAGGCCCGCGGGCCCGCCGCCGACCACGACCACGTCGTACTCGCTGTCGCTCATGTATCCGCCGCTAGCGAACGAGCCGGTTTAAACCCCGCTATCCCGGCGATCGCGCACACTCGCGGTCGCCCTCAGGCCGCGCAGGCGCCGGTCCGCTCGAGGACGACGGTGTACTGGTCGACGCCCATGTCCTGCGGGTCGCCGTACTGCATCGTCCGCGGGCGGAGGCTCACGCGGAGGAGCCGCTGGTACATCGGCGCGCGCCCCTTCCCGTCGAGGAACCGGGGAGTTCGGCCGTACTCGCCAGCGATCTCGTAGGGATACGCGTCCTCGGCCAGGAGGGCGCGAACGTGTTCCTCGACGGCCCGGTTCGAGAGCGACTCGGCCCGCTTGCCCCACGAGTCCGGGGCGAGATAGAGGATCGACTTGTGGTAGTTGAGGACGACGTAGGCCGGACAGCGGTACTCGAAGGTGTCGGGACCGACGCCGAAGCGGGCCTCCACCCGGTCGGTGTGGGGGACGGCCGCGTCCTGCGGGTCGAGGGTGTACGTTTCGATGGCGTCGTCGGGGCCGGCCTCGCTCCGGAGGAAGTCGACGGCCTGGTCGCGGGGCTGGGAGGCGTAGGCGAGCGTCCCCGCGCCGGCGTAGACCGCGCTCGTCACGAGCAGGAGGGCGACCGCGGCGCGACCGACCGCGGGCCGACGCTCGCGCAGCCGGGCCAGCGCGACCGCGAGCGCGACGACCAGCAGCGCGAACACCGGGAGGAGGTGGTGCGTGCGGACGTACCGCCACGAGGAGAACACCGCGAGATAGACGCCGACGCCGACCAGGACCAGCCTGAGCCCGTCGGCGGGCAGCGAGTCCTCGCGGACCCGCGCCAGGGCCGCGAGTCCGCCGGCGGCGAGGCCGACGGCCAGCGGGAGGCCCGCGCCGTGGAGGTAGCTCCGGAGGATCCACCACCAGCTGGGCTGGACGAGCCAGCCGTGGGGCTGGGATTTGGCGCTGAACGCCCGAGCCAGACGGGCGCCGAACTCCGCCGGCGCGCCGAAGAGGATGCTCGGGTAGCCCACGACGATGGTCGCGACGCCGATCAGGACGCCCGTCGCGAGGAACCGCGAGCGGACGGCCCCGGTCACGAGCCCCCCCTCCGAGCGGCGGGCGCGCTGGAGGTGGGCGACGCCGAGCAGTACCGCGCTCACGCCGCCGGAGAGCTTGAACGCGATCGAGACGCCGCCGGCGAGCGCCCCCCAGTAGAACAGCCGGTCGACCCCCGTCTCGACGTAGCGGACGGCGAAGTACAGCGACAGCAGCAGGAAAAACAGCGACGGGATGTCCTCGCCGCCCTCGTGGGCGAGGATCAGGACCGCCCACGTGACCGTCAACAGCCCGGCGGCGATCCGGCCGGCGTCGCGGTCGCGCAGCGTCGTCCCGATGCGGTAGACGACGTAGACGCTCCCGACGGCCATCGCGACGTTCGCCAGCCGGACGAGGAGGACGCTCCACGTCCAGATCCACTCGGGCGTCCGCAGCCAGTGGGTCCAGAAGCTCACGTCGAGGTGGCGGCCCACGTCGGCGAACGCCGGGAGCGCGTCCACCGCGAGGGCGACGACCAGCACGGGCAACAAGGCGAGCGCGGCGAGGTACATCGCCGCGCCGTAGGTCCGCCAGTAGCCGACTCCCTCCGAGAGCGATCCCAGCTGCGGGTCATCGAGGAGCGTCGCCAGCACTTCGACGGGGTCGACCACGCGCCAGCGCTCGTCCCGCGTCGCGAAGTTGGGCAGCCGGTGCCAGATCCAGAAGCTCGAGAGCAGGAGGGCGGCGAGCAGGATGTAGGGGAGGTATGGGTCGGCGCGCAGGTCCTCGGCGACCTGACGCTTCGCCCGCCGGAGCGGTTCGAGGGAGACCATCTGTTCGTCACGACTCGACCGGCGGAAGGGGTAAAAACGACCCGCCTTCCGACGGGACGTGGCGGCTACCGCCGGCGCTGAGAGCCGGACGGCGACACGGTGGTCAGGTGCGAGCGGGCGCAGCGACCGGTTCGGGGAACGGTTCGCCCGCTTGAGTGGTTTTTTGCCCGGCGGTCGTGAACCCGCGAGACATGAGCGAGCGCATCGCGATCGCCGGGATCGGCGCCGTCGCGGCGATGCACGCCGAATCGATCGCCGACATCGAGGGCGCCGAACTGGTCGCCGGCTCCTGCCGAACGGAGCAGCGGGGCCGCGAGTTCGCCGCGGAGTACGGCTGCGCCTGGTACGCCGATACGGAGGCGATGCTCGACGCCGAGGCCGTCGACGTGCTCTCGATCTGCACGCCAAGCGGCGCCCACCTCGAGCCAGCGCTGGCCGCCGCCGACCGCGGCGTCGACGTGCTCTGCGAGAAGCCCCTCGAGATCACGACCGACCGCATCGACGAGATGGTCGCCGCCGCCGACGAGGCCGGGATCCGCCTGGGCGGCATCTTCAACCAGCGGTACAACCCCGTCGTCGGCCAGGTGCGCGAGGCCGCCGCCGAGGGCCGGTTCGGCGACCTCTCGGTGGTCAACGCCTCCGTCCCGTGGTGGCGCGACGACGACTACTACGACGGCGCCTGGCAGGGCACTGAAGAACTCGACGGCGGGGGTGCGCTGATGAACCAGTCGATCCACGCGATCGACGCCGTCCAGTGGCTCGCCGACGCGGCCGGAGCGGGTGGCGACGCCGACGGGAACCCCGTGGAGGAGGTGTTCGCCTACACCGATCGCCGGGCTCACGACGACGAGATCATGGAAGTGGAGGACTCGGCCGTGGCCGTCCTCCGGTATCGGGACGGCACGCTCGGCCAGGTCCTCGGCGCCACCTCGATGTACCCCGGGTCGCTGAAACGGATCCAGATCGCCGGCCGCGACGGCACCGCAGAGGTCGTCGAAGACGAACTCGTCACCTGGCGGTTCCGCGAGGAGCGCGACGGCGACGAGGACGTTCGCGCGGCGTTCGGCGAGACGGAGTCGGGCGGCGGCGCCGCCGACCCGATGAGCATCGACTACGCCAACCACCGGCGCAACATCGCCGACTTCCTCGACGCCCGCGCCAGCGGCGACCCCTACATGCTCGACGCCAGCGAGGCGCGCAAGGCCGTCGAGATCATCGAGGCCATCTACGAGTCGGCCGAGCGGGGCCAACCGGTGCGGGTCGCATGACGTGGCGATCCGGGGCGGGGACGACGGCCCCGATGGCCCGCAGTGTCACTCCAGGCGGTCGAGGGCGTCGGCTGCGGCCGACCTCGCCACTTCTGAGACGGCCGCCTCTCCGACGACGGTCTCGAGGAGATCCCGGGCCGGCTCGAAACTGGTGGCCCCGAGGAGGCCGGCCAGGCGGAGCTGGTGGCGCTCGTCGTCGGTGTCCACCAGGAAATCCGTGAGCCAGCCGCCCTCGTCGGTGAACGATGGCGGAACCGCGTCCCAGTCGCCGAGCCCGATACTGACGAGCGGGAGCGACGGCGGACGGCCGTCGGCGTCGCGCTCGAACAGCTCCTCGGTCACGTCCCGGACGCGCCCCGGGTCGACACGGGCGGCGTGACCCAGAGCGATCGCGCAGCTGGGATAGTCGAACGCGTAGTCACCGTCGTAGCCGTCGGCGTAGTCCGCGGCGAGTCGCTCGGCGAGCGCGGCCGGGACTTCGGGATATCTCGGCGCCAAGTCGGCGACGAGGTCACGCAGCATGGAGGTGGGCAGATCCTCGTCGGCCTCGTACCACTCGGTGATCTCGTCGGCGACCGGCGCCACCGCGTCGGGACGCACGTACGCGAGGCCACCCAGCGCGTTACAGATGGCCCCGCGGTTCACCGACTCGCGCTCGTCGTCACCGTAGAGTTCGAGCAGCGACGGGACGGGATCGTCCAGTCCGGGCGGGTACGCCGTCGCGACACGGGACAACACATTGACCGCGACGGCGCACGCTCGGTCGTCGTCCGCGTCGAGGTCGTCGACGACACGAGCGTAGATGTCCTCGTCGACGAGCGCGAGATCGGCGAGCACCTGCGCCAGCCCGCTCGAACTGTACCCCCCAGACTCGACAGCGGACTCGGCCGCCGAAAACAGGGGCTCGGTTTCGTCCAGAAGCCGGTCCGGGTCCTCCTCGGCGACTCGTTCCAGGCCCTCGACCGCCTCTCTCTCGACGGGACTGTACCAGCCTTCGGCGTCGTCGCCGAGCCGGTCGAGATAGACGCTCGCCGGGTCCGCGATCGACTCGTGGAACTCCTCGCGGACCGTCTGGACTGCTCGACCACGGACCCCCGGGTCGTCGTGCGTACAGTAGGGCCGGAGCGCGTCCGTCAGGTCGGGTTCGCTCGTGTCCGCGAGCAGATCGGAGACCAACTGGGTGTCGAAGTCCCGGGCTCCGAACAGCGTGTCGAGGTGCTCGACGCCACCCACTGCCGCGACGACCGCGGCGGCGTCGCCGTCGCTCGTCACGCTGTCGTCCTCGATCCGGTCGACGTACGGTTCCAACGAACGGATCACCGACGGATGCGTCTCGACGAGCGTCGCGAGCAGTTCGATGGCCTGTCTCCGGTTCGTATCGAAGGCCGTGTGGTCGTCGAATTCGTGGTTCACCAGCGGTGCCACCCATGCGACGGCATCCGGGTCGTGCTCCGCGATCGTCTCGAGGGGCTTGTACAGGTCGTAGCGGAGGTGCGGCGACGCGTCTCGAACCACGTCCGCGAGTTCGCCGACTCGGTCCACGTACATCTCCGGACGTTCCGCGGCGTGCGATGCCAGCGTCTCCGCCGCGTTCTCCCGGGGCTTTCGTCGCTCGCGGTCGTTTTTCAGCACCTCCCAGACCGCCGGCAGGACCGACTCCACCGCGTCCGGATGCGCCTCGTCTATCTCGTAGCCGCCCCCGGCGACATCCCCGACGATGCGGACCCCGAGATTGCGTGCGGTCGCGCTCTCGGCGGCGATCAGCAGTTCCGCCTCCGAGACGAGTTCCGTCTCGGTGTCGAGCACCGCACAGAGCGCCTCCTTCACCGTCGATTCCCGCAGTTGCTCGCCCACGCCCTCCCTGAGTTCCGGTCGCAGGTCGCGGACCGAACCCGGCGATGTCCGGGATAGCGTCTCGATCACCGCGCTCAGGGCGTACCCGGCGTTGACTTCGTCCGTCGCCAGGCGCCCCCGCAGCCGGTCGGCATCGAACCGGGCGTCGATCTCCTCGTCGGACCAGGCCTCGACGAGGTCTTCCAGCGCGTCTCCCGCCGGAGAGTGGATCGAAAAGTCGTCGTCCGTGACCCCGTCCAGAAGCAGGTCGAGCGCGTCGTCCCCGATCGCGCCCGGTTCCGAGTCCACCCGTTCGGCGATATCGTCGATGCGCTCCTCCGAGATATCTGTCATCGGAAACGTCACTATTCGGTATCACAAAAAAGGTTTCCCGACCAGAGTGGTCGTTACCGCCCGATACACGCCAGTCAGACGGTACCGGTCCAAGGGACGCGTGGCGCTCGGCCGACGCGCCGCCGCGAGCGACCTGCCTCGGCGCGACCGATGACGGTCGAACGTCGATCCGGATTCTCGCTGTGTGGTGGAGACGGCGAGAACCGACCGCCGGAGTCTCCTCCGGGCGAAACAGAGAACCGTCGCGGCGTCGACAGTCGAGTAATGGGAGACGTTCGGGAGTTCCTCGAAGCGTCCAACGCGATCGAGGACGTTCACGACGACGACGCGCTCGCCGACAGCCTCGACGCCTGGAGATACATCGAAGCCGAAGCAGCGTTGAGTCACGACGTCGTACAGACCGCTCACCATCACATCCTGAAAGAGCGCCAGCCCGGCGTCGCCGGCCACTACCGGGACGCGCAGGTCGAAGTCGGCGGTAGAACCCCGCCGGCACCCGAATTCGTCCCACGGGCGATGGACGAGTTGCTGGCCTGGAACCCGGACGATCCGGTCGAAGCTATCGAGTGGCACGTCGCCTTCGAGCGGATCCATCCGTTCGCGGACGGGAACGGCCGGGTCGGACGACTCGTGTACCTGTGGCACTGTCGAACCGAGCTAGGTGTCGAGCCGGTGCTCTGGCGTGCGGCCGACCGCGAAGGGTACTACTCGCTGTTCGACGCGGAGATCACCGTTCCAGCGCCTGACGACCGGTGAACCCGTCCCGAGATCGTGTGACAACTGGCACCCCTCTCCGCGGGCGCAAGACAGACGGTCCCACGTCCCGACCGCCGAGTCATGACTGACCCCCTGCCGATCAGCGGATTCGCCGACGAGATCGCCGACGACCTGGACGACCAGCTGTCGACCCTGGAATCGCTCGGCATCTCCCACCTCGACCTCCGGGGCGTCTGGAACGGAAACGCGCTCGACCTCTCGGAAGACCGGCTCGACGAACTGGACGCGACGTTCGACGACCGCGGGTTCTCGGTCACCTCCATCGGGTCGCCGATCGGCAAGATCGGGATCGAGGACGACTTCGAGCCCCACATGGAGCGCCTGGACCGGGCGCTCGAACTCGCGAACCGCTTCGACACCGACGGCGTGCGCGTGTTCTCCTACTACGTCCCCGACGGTGACGACCCGGCCGACCACCGCGAGGAAGTCCTGCGCCGGACCGAGGTCGCCGTCGAGAAGGCCGAGGACGCCGGCGTGGCGCTCTTCCTGGAGAACGAGAAAGACATCTACGGCGACACGCCCGGACGGATGCGGGATCTGCTGACGACCGTCGACTCGCCGCACCTGCGGGCGGTCTTCGACCCGGCGAACTACCTCGAGATCGGCGTGCGGCCGTACCCCGACGCGCTCCTGCAGGTCGTCGAGTACGTCGAGCAGGTCCACGTCAAGGACGCGGAGTTCGGCGAGCGCGGGGCGATCCGACCCGCGGGTGAGGGCGACGGCCGCATCGGCGAAACCGTCGCGGCGCTACACGAGCGGGGCTTCGACGGCGCGCTGTCGCTGGAGCCCCATCTGGCGTTCGCGGGCTCGGACTACGGCTACAGCGGACCCGAGGGGTTTGAGGCCGCGGCCGAGGCGCTGAAAGCGGTGCTGGACGAGTCGGGCGTCGCCTACGAGTGACGGCGACCGTCCGCGAGGCGAGGCCGACCACTTCCGCTCCGGACCCGTAGCCTTTTACCCGAGTTCGGACACACCTCCCAGTATGACAGAGGCGACGGGTATCGTCGGGGAGTTCCTCTCGCTCAAGGAGGAGACCGACGCCGACATTCTCGCGATGCAGTGCGGCGACTTCTACGAGTTCTTCGCGGAGGACGCCGAGCTCGTCGCCGACGAGCTGGACCTGAAAGTTTCGCAGAAGGGGTCGCACGGGTCCTCCTATCCCATGGCCGGCGTGCCGCTGGACGACCTGACCCCCTATCTCTCCGCCCTGGTCGAACGGGGCTACCGCGTGGCGGTCGCCGACCAGTACGAAACCGACGACGGGCACGCCCGCGAGATTACCCGAATCGTGACGCCGGGCACCCATCTGGAGACGAGCGACGACGACGCGCAGTACCTCGCGGCGGTCGTCCGTGAGGGGGGAGGCGACGGCGACGCGACCTACGGCATCGCCGTCGCGGACGTGACGACGGGACAGTTCCTCGTCACCGAGCAGTCGGGCGCCGACGCGACGAGCGCGGCGCTGACCGAGCTGTACAAGTTCGACCCCGCGGAGGTGCTGCCCGGCCCGGCGATCCGCTCGGACGACGGCTTCCTCGACGAGGTGCGCGAGCGGACGGACGCGTCGCTGTCGCTACACACGACGGAGGCGTTCGCGCCGGGCCGGGCGCGCCACCGCGTGCGCGAGCAGTTCGGCGGCGAAACGCTGGAGAGCGTCGGCATCGCCGACGACGACGCCGCGGTCCGGGCGGCGGGGGCGGTCGTCTCCTACGTCGACGAGACGGGCGCGGGCGTGCTGGCGTCGATGACCCGGCTCCAGTCGTTCGACGAGTCGGCGTACGTCGATCTGGACGCGACCACCCAGCGCAACCTCGAACTCACGGAGACGATGCAGGGCGACCGGGACGGGTCGCTGTTCGACACGGTCGACCACACCGTGACGAGCGCCGGGGGGCGACTGCTGCGGGAGTGGCTCCAGCGCCCGCGTCGCTCGCGCGCGGAACTCGCCCGCCGCCAGTCGGCGGTGGCGGCACTGACCGAGGCAGCGATGGCCCGCGACCAGCTACGGGAGACGCTTGGCGACGTCTACGATCTGGAGCGACTGGCCTCGAAAGCCGCGTCGGGCAGCGCCGACGCCCGCGACCTGCGCGCGGTGCAGACGACGCTCGCGCTGCTGCCAGCGGCCGGGGAGTTGGTCGCCGAGACCGAGCGCCTCGCCGACTCGCCGCTGGCCGGCGTACTGGCGCGGCCGGACAGGGAAGCGGCGGCCGAACTCGCGGCCGATCTGGACGAGGCGCTCGTCGAGGACCCGCCCGGGACCGTGACCCAGGGCGGGCTGATCCGAAAGGGGTTCGACCCCGAACTGGACGAGATCGTCGACGACCACGAGGCCGCGCTCGAGTGGATCGAGACGTTGCCAGAGCGGGAGAAGCGGCGGACGGGCATCACACACCTCTCGGTCGACCGCAACAAGACCGACGGCTACTACATCCAGGTCGGCAAGAGCGAGACAGACGAGGTGCCCGCGGAGTACGAGCAGATAAAGACGCTCAAGAACTCCGAGCGGTACGTGATCGACGAGCTGGCGGAGCGCGAGCGAGAGATCCTCCGGCTGGAGGAGCGTCGTCACGAGCTGGAGCGGGAGATCTTCGAGCGCCTGCGCGACCGGGTGGCGGCCCGCGCCGAACTCCTCCAGGAGACGGGACGGGCGCTCGCCGAATGCGACGCGCTGGCGAGCCTGGCGGCCCACGCCGTTCGCAACGACTGGACGCGCCCGGAGCTGCCCGACGGCCGCGAGTTGTCCGTCGATCAGGGCCGCCATCCCGTCGTCGAGCAGACGACGCAGTTCGTCCCGAACGACCTCTCCATGGACGACGACCGGCAGTTCCTGATCGTCACCGGTCCGAACATGAGCGGGAAGTCGACGTACATGCGCCAGGCGGCGCTCATCACGCTGCTCGCGCAGGTCGGGAGTTTCGTTCCCGCCCGGTCGGCGCGAGTCGGACTGGTCGACGGCATCTACACGAGAGTGGGGGCGCTCGACGAGCTGGCGCAGGGCCGCTCTACCTTCATGGTCGAGATGCAGGAGCTGTCGAACATCCTCCACTCGGCGACCGAGGAGTCGCTGGTGATCCTCGACGAGGTGGGCCGCGGGACCGCCACCTACGACGGTATCTCGATCGCCTGGGCGGCCAGCGAGTACATCGTCAACAACGTCGCCGCGAAGACGCTGTTCGCGACTCACTACCACGAGCTGACGGTGCTGGGGGAAGAACTCCCGACCGTTCAGAACGTCCACGTCGCGGCGGACGAACGCGACGGCGACGTGACCTTCCTCCGGACCGTCGAGGACGGGCCGACCGACCGCTCCTACGGGATCCACGTCGCCGACCTGGCGGGCGTGCCCGACCCCGTCGTCGACCGCTCGCGAGCGGTGCTCGACCGCCTGCGCGAGGAGGAAGCCATCGAGGTCCGCGGCAGCGACTCGGGGTCGGGCACCACGCAGGCCGTCTTCGACCTGTCCAGCGGGCAGTTCACGACGGGTGACGCCGACTCTGGCGCCACCGAATCGGTCGCGGAGTCGGGGTCCGGTGGCGAGCAACTGGCGACCGACGGCAGCCACGCGGTCGGCGAGTCGGCCGAGGACGCCACCTCGGCCACCGACCCGGAGACCGCGGCCGTCCTCGACGAACTGCGGGACCTGGACGTGAACGAGACGCCGCCGGTCGAGCTGATGGCGAAAGTGCAGGACTGGCAGGCCGAGCTGGACGAAGAGTGAATCGGAGTATTGCGCGCGTTCACCGGGTCGACCGCACGCAGTCGTGCGATCGATCCCGGACGGTCTTGCAGTAATCCGTACGGGGCGGGCTCGGCGACGGCGGCCCGGCTGCCCCGTTCCCAGCGACTGAGAGCGCGGTGACCCCCTTATCCCTCTCGCGAAGAGACCCTCGTGTATGACCGACGCCGACGGGACCTGTTCGTACTGGTCGCCGACGGAGTGCGAGGGATCGGCTCACTGCCCGCCTCGGTGCCCGCGATTCGTCGACCGGGCGGGCGAGGCGTGGGTGGTCCGGCCGGCGACGGACGGGGACCGCGAGGCGCTCGTCGCGATGTACGACGACTTCGCGCCGGGCGAGCAGGCACAGGGGTTGCCGCCGCGCCACCGCCCGCGCCTGGAGGACTGGATCGACGACTGCCTGGCAGACGGATGTAACTTCGTCGTCGAGGGCGACGACCGGCTGGTCGGCCACGCGCTCTACACGCCGACGGACGTGGCCGAACCGGAGTTCGCCGTCTTCGTCCATCAGGACTACCAGGATCGAGGCATCGGTACGGAGGTGAGCAAACACGTCCTCGCGGCGGCGGCCGTCGCCGACCGCGACGCGCTCACGCTCGTCGTCGAGCCGCGCAACCGCGCGGCCCGCCACGTCTACGACGAACTGGGCTTCGAGACTGAGTCCGAACCGTCGTTCGAAGGGGGCCGACGCATGGGCGCGATCCGGATGCGCCGACCGCTAGACCGGGAGTCGACGGCCGCGTTCCGCCACCCGCCCGTCGTGCGGACCGGGTCCGTGGACGTCGCCGACGGCGGCAGTCCGGACCCGGCGGCGTCCGACTGAGGCGTGCCTGACGCCGCCGGACAGGGGCGTGACAGAGGCGGACTGAGCGGTCGCTGGGTCGAAGCGTTCGGAAGACGGCGTGCGGTCGTGAAGTGGGCGGGCGCCGAAAGACACATCGGCGGCTGGGGGACGGAGCGAGGGCCAGGTGGGAAACGGTGTCCCCGCTCTCGGTCCGCGGTCAGTCGAGGGTGTCCCCGCTCTCGGTCCGTAGTCGGTCGATGTTCTCCCGGGCCTCGATAGCGACCCGCTGGAGTTCCTTGATCGGGGGGCGCTTGTGGACGCTGGAGAGGGGGACGACACTCGCGGCCGTGACCGCGAGCGGGCCGACGACCGTCGAGCGGCGGACCCGACCGGGCGAATTTACGTCCGGCGCTCCAACGGCGTGACATGAGTCAGGGAGACGCCAGCCACGGCAGCGTCGGGGACGGAGACACCGCGCAGTCGAGGGCGGACCGCGGAGACGGCGAGCGAGCGACGGCGCTCGTCTCGCGCGTCCGCGAACACGCCAGGTCGGGGACGCTGGCGGGCGTCCTCGGCGGTGCGGCCCTCCTCCGTGGAATACGCTCGCTGCGCGCCGGCGAGCGGGTCCGCGGACTCGGTCGGGTAGTCGCCGGCGCCGGGCTCCTCGGGGTGGCGGCCGTCCAGCGCCGCGCTGGTCGCGGCCCGAGCGGCGAACGTATCGACATCGACCAGACCGACGTGGTCGACACCGCACCCGACATCGACGCCGTCGGGTCGGTGAACGGCGACGGCGACCACGCCGACAGCGAGGCGGCCACCGAAGTGGTCGACACCGGACCGGACGTCGAGGACGCCGTGGAGAGCGACGACACGGAAACCGAAGCCGGCGAGGGAAACGGGACCGGAGCCGGTGGCGCGGACAGCGGGGGCGCCGCCGGTGGGACCACCGACGAGACGGCCGCCGAGGAACCCGAGGCCGCGGCGGCCGACGACGGGACAGACACCGGCGCTGACGCGGCGGCCGACGCCGAGCCCGAAACGGTCACGTACGACCGGCTGGGAGCGGCGGCGTTCGACGAACACGGCACCGAGGTACCGGTCCCTCAGCAGGCGTTCAACCGGGAGTTCCTCGCGCTCGGCGGGGAGGCGCACTGGGGCGTCCGCGACGACCGGAGCGTGGTCGTCTCGGAGCGATTCGACCCGATCCAGGGGGGTGAGGGCGTCGACTACCTCGCCAGCACGCGGGTCGACGACGAGCGGAGTCTGAGAGTGCCCGACGAGGTCACCGACCACTGGGACGACGCGGTGGGCGGTCCGATGGCCGTCGCGGGCGGCGACGACATCGTCTTCGCGACGAGCGACGACCTGGGGACCGACCGTCAGCTGCTGGTCCTGCCCGCGGCGTGGGCCGACGAGGTGCTGGGGGAGGGCGCCTGAGCCGGCCGCGAGCCGGGCGCCAGTCAGTTCTCCCGGAACTCTGTGTCGGCGGCGGTCGGTTCGGACGCTGCCACCCAGTTGGACTCGTCGAGGGCGGTCCGCGCGACGACGGCGGCGACCTCGCGGGCCGACGCCTCGCGGTCGAACAGCGAGATGTTCCCGAGCGAGCGGCCGACGCTCTTGCTCACCTCGCGGACCGGCACGTCCGAGTCGCCGACGAGCGACTCGAGTTCGCGGGTGAGCCGCTCGTCGAGTTCCTTGCGCGCGGGCCTGGCGAGTTCCTTGCCGGCCGGGAGCAGGTCGTACGTGACGGCGAACCCCTCGTCGTACCGCTCGACCGCGAAGAAGGGAGTCCCCTCGCGCTCGGCCGTTTCGTACGCCGCGTCCCGGGCGGTCACGCTCTCGTACACCGGCACGTCGGACGGCGCGTAGTCCTCGGTCACGTCTCGACGTACGGTTCTCGACGGTATAAATTTCGCCGGAACGCCGTGTGCCGTGGCACCGTGTAACACTCAAACCACTCTTTGAGCAAGCGGAACCTACTCCGTATGGCCGTGAGATGGGTCCGATACATGCCTCGCGAACGAACAGCGACAGCCTGCTGGCTGGCCGCACTGGTCGTCGTCGGTACCCTCGTCGCAGTGGTGCCGGCCGGTGCGACCGCCGCAGCGCCCTCCGACTCCCCGGCCGACCCGCTCACGCGCTCGGCATCGGCCGGGGCCGACGCGCAGTCGAACAGCCCGTACGGGAACGTCGTCCCGACGGCGATCGAGAAGACCGACGACGCGACGATCGCCGGCGGCGTCGCGTTGCCGGAGAACTACAGCGTCCGCCGCACGCCCGTGACAGTGAACGGTTCGATCGTGCGCGTCGAGGACGGCCGCACCGTCTGGAAGCAGACGTTCTCGACCGCGAACGCGACCTCCCAGATCGGCGAGGTCGAGGTCGGACCCGACGGCGACGTGTACGCGCTCGTCTCGACGCAGCCCACCGAGGTCGAGTCGTACCCGCCGGAGACGACCGTCGAGGTCGTCCACCTCACCGGGGACGGCGACCTGACCTGGCGCTACGAACTCAACGCGAGCCTGTACTCGTCGATCGGCTCGGGCGGGGAGACGCTCCGCGCGACCGACCAGGGCGTCGCCGTAGTCCACTCGCTGCCCGGCAGCGACGGCGTCCGCCTGGCGGAGCTGACCGGCGGCGACGACATCTGGACGAAGACCTACGGGATCGCCGCCGAACCGGCGACGCTCCGCGCGACCGAGGACGGCTTCCTCGTCGCGGGGACGACCGGAAACTCGAACCCGTGGGTGCTGAAAGCCGGCGCCTCGGGCGCGGTCGAACTCAACCGGACCGTCCGCGGGAGCGTCGACCAGCGCGTCGCCGGCGCGGTGCCGACCGACGACGGCGGCGTCCTGCTGGCCGGCACCCAGACCACCTACGGCGGGTCGTTCAGTTCGAACGCCTGGGTTAGCCGCCTCGACGACGACGGCGTCACCCGCTGGAACCGCGTCTACGGCGTCGAGAGCCGGTCGAACGTCCGTGCAGTCGCCGCCCACGACGGCGGCGTCCTGATGCTCGAACAGGGCCAGTCCGCCCTGCGCGGCGAGACGGCGCTTCGCCTCCGCGGCGTCGGCGCCGACGGCGCCCAGCGCTCCGTCGAGTCCGTCGCGTTCGACGGCTCGGTCACCGCGAGCCACCTCGGCGCGGACACCGTCAGCCTGATCGGGATCGGGGACCTCCTCTCGGGCAACTACTCCGTGACGACGGCGACCGTCGACGTGCCCGAGCGCGACCGCACCGACGAGGCCTTCGCGGCCGACGTCGGTCCCACCTCGAACGAGACGGTCTACCGCGGGCAGAACCTCCGGTTCGCCGACGTGGGCGCGGCCGGTGACACCTACGAACTCGTCCGCCTGCCCAACGAGTACGACGAGTTCGAGCCCCACGTAGTCCGGCGGCTCACCTTCGAGGACGGTGAGACGGTCCTCGAGTCGGCGACGCTGCCCACCGGTGAGTACGTCTTGCGGAACGAGGACGGCGAAGCGCTCGCCCTCGACGACGGACGGAGCGTCGAATCCACCGACCGCTCGACCGCGTCGTTCACCCTGTCGAGCCAGGACTTCTTCCACCTCGATACGAACCGGACGTTCGTCAACGCAGCGGCCGGCGAGGACGGCGTCTCGATGTCGCTGCACTCCCAGCGCACCGACTACGTCCTCCACGCCTCGGTGACCGACAGTGACGACGAGTCCGTCTCCGCCGCGGAGCTCCGGAACGCCTTCGCCAGTGTCGACGGCTTCGACGGCGTGGAGACGGTCGACGGGCGCCAGGTCGCCCGCATCGAGGTCGGCTCCCCCGAGGAGGTCCGGCTGAACGTCTCCGCCGGCGCGCTCGACGCCGGCCTCTACGAGGTCACCGTCGCGGGCGTCGACACCCGCGACGCGGGCGCGGTCACCTCCGCCCGTCTCGTCGTCGCGCAGGACGCCGGCCGCGACGTCGGCGTCTCGCTCAACCGGAGTTCGCTGACGGTCCCCGTCGGCGGGTCGGCCGCGGCGAACGTCACGCTCTCGGACGTCGACAACGGCATCACCGCGCTCTCGCTGTCAGCCAACCGCACGGGCGAGCCCGCCGTCCAGCCGCGGCTGGACCTGCGCGTCAGCGCCTCGCGGGCCACTGTGGGCGCTGGCTTCGGTGACGAGGAGGCGACCACCTCCGCGACCGCCTTCGACGCGAACACCTCCAACGGCACCGTCACCATCGGGGCCCTCGAGGCCCGGACCAGCACCTTCGGGGACGACCGCGTCGCGACCGGCAACAACACCGTCACCTTCCGCGTCGACTGGGTCGTCGACGAAGACGGCGTCCCCTACGCCGTCCCCGACCCGATCACCGTCTCCGTCGAGGTCGTCGACTCGACGAACGCGACCGCGCCTAGCGAGCCCGACGAGGGCGGTGTCGTGGGCGGCTCCGCCGGCGGCTCCGGGAGCGAGTCCGGAAGTAGTTCGGGCGGCGCCGCCACCGCCGCCGCGTCCGACGAGTAGGGACGCCGTCTCCGACCCGCACCGTCGGATCTCAGTTCCGTTCTTTCGGTCCGTTCCGTTCTTTCGGTCCCGCGAGCCGGCGGCCGCTCGTCAGTGGTCCCGCCAGCTGTGTTCGGGGGCCCAACCGAGCACTTCGCGGGCCTTCTCCGTCGATATCAGCGACGCGTGGCCGTCGAGCGAGCCGCGGACCTCGGCGTCGGGGTAGCACTCGGCGGCGACTCGCTCGGAGGGCGCGTCGACGTTCGTGTCGGCGGCGACCGCCCAAAACGGTTCGTGGCCATCGAAGTCGGCCTCGACGGCCCGGCGGGCGATCGTCGCCGCGTCGGCGACGTGGAGATACGAGAACAGCGTCGCCCGTCCGGTTCCGCGGACGGCGTCCAGCGACCGGTCGGTCCCGGCGAACTGCTCGCGGATCTGCTCGCCGCTGGGAACCCAGGGGTAGCGCAGGGAAGCGACCTGCGGGGTGCCCGAGCGGCGGCCGAAGCCGTCGCCGAGGACTTCGGTGGTGCGCTTGCCGAGCGCGTAGGGGTCGCGAGGGGTGAGCGGGTGGTCCTCGTCGACGGGGAGATAGCGCACGTCCGTGGGAGCCTCCTGGTAGTCGGCGCCCATGACGTTGATGCTGGAGGGGAGGACGACGGCCTCCAGCCCGAGTTCCGTGGCGGCTTCGAGGACGTGGTAGGTCGACATCGCGTTGCTCTCGAAGGTGACGTGCTCGGGGTGGGTGCGGGGCCAGGGGATCGTGCCCATGTGGACGACGGCGTCGGCGTCGCTGGCGGCGAGCGAGCCGTACGTCTCACCGGCGTCGAGCAGATCGGTCGTGCGGTAGCCGTCCGCGACCTCCTCGCGGCGCTTCCCGCGGGCGATGTCGACGGTCTCGTACCCGGCGTCGGCGAACTCCCGGAGGATCGCTTCGCCGATCTTCCCGTTGCCGCCGGTCACGGCCACGCGGTCGATGCTCATGGGCTCGGATCGGTGGTGGGGCGAAAATAGCTACCGGCCGGGGAAATTCGGACCGCGAGCCTTACCGAGGAGGCCCGCGGGACGGCGGTGGGTCCGACGAGGACGCCACAGAGGCGGTCAGTACGCCCGGAGCAGTTCCAGCATCTCCCGGTCGAGGTCGTGGCCGTGCCAGTCCTCGTACTCCACGTCGTCGCGCTCGCTGTCGAGGACACCGAAGGGGCCGCGGAAGTTCCACAGCGCCCAGCCCCAGCCGGCCGCCTCCCACAGCGAGAGGACGTCTTCCATCCACGACAGGGTCACGTCGTGGGGCGTGTGGTTGTAGACGCCCCACTCGCCGACGTGGACGCCGACACCCATCGATTCCAGCCGTTCCCACTGGGGGATCCGGGTCGCCCGGAGCCACTCCCGGTCGTAGACCTTCCCCGCGTCGTCGAGATAGGGCCAGGTCGGCGGCTCGTCCAGATCCACGTCTGTCCACTCGGCCTCGTGGTGGGTCAGCGGGAACGGGTCGTACCCGCGGGTCGACTGCGCGCACTCGGTGTCGGCGAGTTCGAACACCGGCTCCCGGCCGTAGCGCATCCCGTCGGCCACGACGAGTCGTTCGGGGTCGACCGCGTGGATCGCGTCGACGGTGTCGCGGACCACGTCGGCGTAGGCGCCGTGACTCGTCTCGGCGGGCTCGTTGATCAGGTCGAAACTCACCTCCTCGCTGGGGATCCCCTCGTAGCGTTCGGCGAAGCGGCGCCAGTGCTCGGCGAACACGTCCTGAGTTTCGGCGTCGGTCCACAGGTCGGTCTCCTCGGGCGGGTCGGCGACCGTAAAGCCCGGTCCGCGGTGGAAGTTGAGGTTGACGTGGACGCCGTGTTTCCGGCCATACTCCACCGCTTCGTCGATCTCTTCGAGGGCGTCCTCGTCGAAGTCGAGCCAGTCGTCGCCCGTCCAGCAGCGGTAGTCCATGGGCAACCGGGCGAAGTCGAAGCCCCACTCGGCCATCCACTCGAAGTCCTCCTCACGGAAACGCTCCTCGTCGTCGGCCATGAACTTCGCCTGGAGGTTGAACCCCCGCCACCGTGGCAGCGAACTCCCGTCCACGTTCATGATCCACTGGCCGGCCGCCCCGGACGTAAGTCCGCGGCTCTCGGAAGTCCGCGCCCCGTTCGGAAAATCATACGCAATCGACTATAGAAAGCATCTAAATATGTCTGCCTGATACACAGGGACCACTCGGCGGCCGAGTCGGTGTCGTAGCGCGCGTCGTCGCGGTGCTCGATGGAACGAACGGGCGGGTCACGGACGAGAATAATCACGTCACAAGACACTTTCCGCGATGCCCTGATCGAACGGTATGAACCGCCGAGAGGTCCTCGCGCTCGCCGCGCTCTCCACTGCTGTCTCGGGCTGCCTCGCGTCGGATCCGGTGGATAGCGGACCCGATACCACGACCGAGACACAGACCGACACGCCGACTCCCACACCGACCGACACCGCGACACCATCTCCGACCGCCACCGACGACTGCCAGTGGCCGACGATGTGTGAGGGGTCACAGCTCGTCGAGGTGGCCGTGAAACGGGGTTTCGCCGGCGACGTGACCCTCGAAGCGAACTGTCGCGGCGAAACGTACGGGGTTGAGCCGGGTGAGTCCGTCCGGATCGACCGGCACGTCGACGGCGAACGATGCCGAATCGCGCTCACGGTTGACGGCGAAACGGTGTACAGCGAAGACCTCCCTGACTACAAGCGGGTGACCCTGACCGTGGCTCCGAACGGCGAGGTCGACGTCGAAGCGATCGTCTACTGATCGGCATCCGAACCGCGCTTCGGTTCGCACGTGGACGGCCCGGTATACAAACAACATATTTTCTACAATTCTATCATATACTAAAATATCATATACTATCGGATCCGGCCCGTCGTCGACCGCCGAGTATTAGTCCGCTCAGACTTTACCAAGCGGTAAATGAATGCAGACGACGACACGGACGGCGGCGTCGGCGTACAGGCTACGACGGATATCACGCATCAGGGTGGGATGCGGGGCAACAGGGTGATGCCGACGCCGCGGCTTGACCATCTGGACCCGTTCGTCGTCTTCGAGCGGTTCTTTATCGCGGCCGACCAGGGCTTCGACACACACCCGCATCGCGGGTTCGAGATCGTCTCCTACATGGTCGAGGGCGGGATGGTCCACGAGGACTCGCTCGGGGAATCGCACACCGCCTATCCGGGCGACGCGATGCGGATCACGACCGGCAGCGGCATCGAACACTCCGAACTCCCGGCCGACGGCGCGGCCTGCAACGGCCTCCAACTGTGGGTGAATCTCCCCCGCGACCGGAAGGACGACGACCCCGGATTCGCGAACGTGGATGGCGACGAACTGCCCACCACGGACGCCGGAGACGCGACGGTGACGACCGTCGTCGGCGAGGGCTCACCGATCGAACTCGCGACCGACGTGACCTACCTCGACGTGACCGTCGAAGGGTCGTGGACCTGGGACCCGCCCGCGGGCTGGTCGGGCTTTCTCTACGGGATCGAGGGGTCGGGAACCGTCGACGGCGAGGCCTTCGGCGTCGAGGAGTTCGCGCCCCTGGAGGGGATCGGCGACGGGACGAGAGTGTCCGTCGAGAGCGACGAGGGCCTTCGGCTGGCTGCCATCGCCGGCGAACCCCACGGGCAGCCGATCGTCCAGCGCGGCCCCTTCGTGGAGTAGGTCGTGATGGCGTAGTCGACGGCGTCGCGTGGACTTACGCGACCCGCTCGTTAGCTGATGGACGACCGCACTCGACGGCAGGCGACGAAAGCCCTCGACCCGCTCAGACGGCTGAACAAACGCGAGCAGGGCGGTCGGCGGAGCCGACCGCCGCAAGCCGTGGCGGCTGCGCCGCCACGCGCGCCTCGCCTTTTCGATCCGCCGGGACAGCACCGCGACCGCCCAGCAACGCACCCGCGAACGGCCACAGGCCTCCCCAGCCGATTCGTTCACTCGCTCCGCTCGTTCTCTCATCCCTCGCACGACTGTTTCGAGCGGCCCGCCACGAGGCGGGCACGCTCGACAGCGTGCGCCACTGTCCCTGATCACCAGGCTTCGTCGAGGACACCCTCGATGTCGTCGACCGTGGGGTCGAGCCCCGCCGGCGCGACATCGATCAAACTGTCCGCGCAGATCTCGGCGGCGATGGCGGGGAACTCCGCTCGCGAGAGCCCGTCGAGTTCGCGCAGCCGGTCGGGCAGTCCGAGATCGTCGCTGACGGCGGCCACGGCTTCGATCACGTTCTCGGCGAGGTTCTCGTCGGTCACGCCCTGGCCGTCCACGTCGAAGGCCTCGGCGAGCAGCTCTCGGCGGCCGTCGACCTCGTCGAAGACATACCGGAGGACGTGCGGGGCGAGGATACCGTGGACGGTGCCCTGGTGGGCCTCGTAGTCGTGCGAGAAGCCGTGGCCGAAGGCGTGGATCACGGAGGCGCGATACACGTCGGGCGTCGAGATGCCGTACTGCGCGAGGACGACGCCCGCGACCGCGTCGTAGAGTTGCCCCTCGTCCATGTCCTCCTCGGGCAGCGTCTCGAAGCCCGACTCCATGAGCGACAGGGCGCGCATCGCGGTCCCGTCGGTGACGGGCGTACGGTGGGGCGAGTACAGACACTCGACGGCTTTGTCGAACCCGTTCATCGCGGAGGCACAGAGGACGCCCTTCGGCGTCGTCTCGAACAGCGCGGGGTCGTAGACCAGCGCCGTCGGCATCAGCCGACGGTCGCCGACCGAGCCGTTCGGGATCTCGTCGTCGGGGACGCCATCGGGGTCCAGCGAGAGGCTCACGCCGGCGATGACCGAGAGGTCGGCGCCGGCCAGCGTCGTCGGGACGGCGACGATCGGCACCGGATCCCGGTCCTCGGCGACGGGGACCCCGCCCGACTCGACCGCCCCTTCGGCGGCCGCCCGGAGGTCGTCGTGACTCGACAGCGCACTGGCGACCTTCGCCACGTCGAGACTGCTGCCGCTCCCGACCGCGACGAGGGCGTCGACCCCCGCATCGCGGACCCGTTCGGCCGCGTCGAGCCCGGTCTTCAGGTACTTCTCGGGCGTCGTCTCGTCGAAGACGCCGGCGAGTCGGTCGCCCAGGCCGCCCTCGACGGGGTCCATCACGTCGCGGTTGGCGCCGACGTTCGCGCCGGTGACCACGAGCGCGTCGTCGCAGTCGCGGTCGGCGAGCAGGTCGCCGAGGTCCGCGGCCGCGCCGCGACGGCAGCGGAGCTCGCCCGGGTCGTAGTCGAACGCGAACTGCCGGTCGTTCCCCGCGCTTTCGGCCGTCATACCCGTACGTTGGACGGATCGGCGCTTAAGTCCCCCGTCTCGGCGAGTTTCCTGGGACCACTCGCGTCACGACAGCGAATTTACGTCACTCGCTCGTATAGTCTATCGGTGTGTCATCTGATGACGAACGACACCAATGCGGTGAACGAGCGAACCAGACGCGGGATTCTCCGGCGGGCAGGCGCGGTCGGGGCGGCCGCGCTGACGGCCGGCTGTGCCGGCGGGACGGCATCGAGCGACACAGAGACGGCGACCGAGGCCGCGACACGGGCGGTCTCGAACGGGAGTGAGACACCGGCGGAGACGGCCGACCGCGCGTTCCCCCCGGCGGGACGGACCGAGTGGGGGAGGGAAGTGAATCTCGGCGAGGGAACGGTGACGACGTTCACGACGTCCGACTCGGCGAGAGGGACGGAGTCCCAGGGTGTCCTGCTGGACCGGGACGCGCTCCGGGGGCTTCCGTCGGCAGGGACGCTCGAATCCGCCGACGAGGGGGAGTTGGACGACAAGTACGGTTCGGAAGGAGGTGCGGCGGAGATCCACACGAAGTGGTCGCTCCAGTTTTTCGTGCCGTTTCCGTCGGCTCCGGACACGCCTATCACTTTTCTCGGGCTCAACTGGAACCCCGGGGGCCACCCACCGGAGGGGGTCTGGACAGTCCCGCACTTCGACGTGCATTTCCACATGCGCTCGCCCGAAGCGGTCGACGAGATCGACGGGCCGCGAGCGCCCGAGTACGCGCTCCCCGAACGGTACGTCCCGGAGGGGTACGTGCGGCCGCCGAACGAGTCCGCGCGGGTCGTCACCGACATGGGCGAGCACCTGTTCGACCCGAGCGCGCCCGAGCACGACGGCGGAGCGTTCACGAACACGCTCATCTGGGGAGTCGCCGACGGCGGCGACGGCGTCGGCGAACTCTCGTTCGTCGAGCCGATGATCACGCGCGAGTTCCTTCGGAACCACACCGGGACGGTCCGCCGGACGATCGCACAGCCCGACACCTACCGCAGCGCGGGCACCTATCCGACGGAGTACTCGGTCCGCGACGTACCCGGGCGCGAGGCCGTCGCCGTCGTCGTCGACGCGTTCGAGCGCTTCGAGGGCGACGACTGATCCCGGCCAGACCGGGAGACGGACGGGCAGGACGCCGACGCGACCCGAGCGTCGACGCGACAGGGAGACGCCGACTGGCTCGGACCGCGTTCCGAAAGTATTTGCCGGTTCACCCGTACTCCCGCACGTCGTGACCGACCCGTCAGATCCGCCCGTAGACGCCGACCGACCCGACAGCACCGTCGGTGTTCGGGGCACCGACCACATCACTATCGAGGGGACGAACGTCGCCGACACCGTCGAGTTCTACCGCGACATCCTCGGCATGCCCCTCGTGCTCCGCCAGCCCAACCTCGACCGCAGCGAGCTGACCCACCTCTACTTCGACACCGGTGACGGCCGCTTGCTCACCGCGTTCGTCTCCGACGAGCGCGAGTCGACCGACGACCTCGACCCCGACCACGGAGACGTCCATCACGTCGCCTACCGGATCGACCACCGTCGGGTCGCGGAGATCCGTGACGGCCTCCGCGAGGCGGGCTACCCCGTCGACGAGTACGACCGCGGCGCCTTCCACGCGCTCTACACCGAGGACAACAACGGTCTGACCGTCGAACTGGTCGCCGACAAGTTCGCGGTCCCCGACGATCGCCGCGGCGAGGTGCTCGCACGCGCTCACGCACGCCGCGTCGAGGACGGCGCCGAGTTCGTCGCCTCGAAACACATGCGCGCCGCTCTCGACGAACTCGGCATCGACGCCGAGGAACGCGACCTCGACGCCGCCGCCGCCGGCCGCGACTACGGCGGCTGACCGACGGGCCGTCGCCGCGGCACCTATGTGACACTTTTAAATACATATATTAATTCATAGCGTTCTAATCCGTCGGAACCGTCCCGAGGTCGCAGTTGCCGAGATTTCATCCGATTCACGCATTCTATTGCGTGTTCAGTAATTCGTCGCGAACGCGCCGATCGATCCGGTCTAGTATAATACCCACGATAAAGTGCTTGAGTCGCTGAAAAATGGCCAACGCTGTACTTCTGCGTTGTGTACGGACTATCCAGACAGATTTACAATGATTCTCGGTTTCTGACCGATCTTCATCACTACGTATCGGTGTTCGGAGACGGTGACAAGGAGCGGTGCGGGACCCGGTACCGCGGGAGTCCGCGTGCGGTCGGGCGGGTCCGAGTGGCGATCGGGGGGATCGACGGACGGGTCGGAACCGTCAGGGAGGTGTCGACGGCGTCCCTTCGGGGGGCGTCGGCCCGGGGGAGTGGGTGCGGCGGTGGCTCCAGCCGCGCCGGGCTGCCGGATTTACTCGGGCGGCTGGAACTCGGTATCGTAACTGGCCTCGGCGAGGCCGCCGAGGATCAGGGCGGGGCTGAGGCCGAAGCCGCGCTCGTAGTCGAGCCCGCGGTGGCCCGACGCGGGCCACTCGAAGTCCCGGACGTTGCCCCAGGCGCCCCAGGTGTACTGGTGGAACACGAAGTGCGGGAGGTAGTAGTTGTAGTAGCGAGCGCACATGCGGTAGAGCTCTTGGACCTCCGACTCGGATTTGCCCGGTTCGCGGAGCTCGTGGACGATGCTTGCGAGGTTGATCTCCTCGCCGTCGGACAGGTCGGGGTCGATCCCGGCCTCGTCGGGCGCTTCGATGGAGCCGACCTCCGAGGGGATCTCGACCTGTAGGGGCTTGCCCTGGGCGTCCATCTCCGTGTCGGCGTCGACCTTCTGGGTCGGGGCATCGGCTTTGCCCATCGCGATGGTTCCGGACCACCAGCCCGGCACGGTGTCGTAGTAGCTGAACGGTTCGCCGTAACCGTGCCAGAAGATCGACGAGTCGTAGTTGAGCCCGTTCGACGCCTTGAGGTTGTTCGACCAGGTCGACCACCCCTGGCTGGTGAAGTTGACGCCGAACCCGAAGTTCGAGAGGTTCGCCTTGATCGTCTGGGCGGCGCCGGCGTAGTCGGCGATCGAGGAGGGGTAGATGAGGTCGATCGCGGCGGGATTGCCCGAGGGGTCGACCCACTGCCCGCCCTGCTTGCTGTAGCCGCCTCTACGGAGGTACTCGGCGGCGGTCTCCTGGTCGGACTCCATGGGCCAGCTGTGGAGGTTGTTCAGGAACTCGCCGGAGAACGTCGACTGCGACTGGGCGTCGAGCAGGTAGGTGTGGTTCTCGATGGGGACCGACCGGGCGTCGCCCCAGCCGTTGGTCCCGGCGGCGGTCCAGTCGACGGCTGCGACCAGCGCCCGGCGCACCCAGAGGTTCTGCAGGTGCGGGTTGTGCCAGTTGAACCGCCACTTGTCCCCGCCCGAGGAGCGCAGCCAGCGGGTCAGCTCCTGCATGTGGTCGGGCAGCGTCTCCCGGGAGTAGAGGCCGTTCGGCGCGACGATGTTGCCGTTGAGGTCGAGCGCGCCGTTGCTCGCGAGCGTCTGTCGGCGGTCGCCGTCGCCCCACTGGATCGCCAGCTTGGAGACGTTCGTGTTGGCGGCGTTCGGGTGGGCCGTCGCCGTGTCGCCGGCGCTGGCGGCGGCCTCGTCGCGCAGCCGGAGGGTGAGCTTCGCCGACCCGACGTCGTCCTCGGAGCGCAGCTCGTAGGGGCCGCTCCCCCAGCCGTTCTCCATCAGTCGCTGGAGCGAGATCCGGTCGCTCGCCAGGTCGTCCGTGACCGCCGTGACCGCCTCCGCGTTGCTCGCGTCTCGGTATCGTTCGAGATACGGGGCCGTGAAGTCCGGATGGAGCGGCATGTCTCCGTCGTTGGGCCCAGCCTGCGAGGCCAGGACGTGTTGCGCCTGCGCGTCGTCGGGGAGATCGCCGCTCCCGTCGGTGTTCCACCAGTGGTACTCCCACTGGCTCGTGGCCTCCTGGGTGAACGCGGTGTCCTCGGTGAACTTGTTCCCGGCCTGGAAGTAGTCGACGTGGAAGTGCTGTTCGCGGGCGTCGGCGTCGAACGGGTCGCCCGACCAGTAGGTCGCCCGGTCGTCGTGGGACTCGTAAACGTCGTAGGGCGCGTCGACCTCGTAGTCTGTGTACCAGGTCATGACCGAGACGCTCTCGGTCCGCGGTTTCCACGGCGTCTCGATCTCGGTGCCGCTGTAGGCCATCTGGCGCGTGTGGACGTTCTGCAGCGCGTGGAGGTCCGTCATGTACGCCATCCCGGTCGTGTTGTCCTGGGGCGTCCAGACGTTCGCGTCGAACACGCTCGGCGAGTTGGCCTGGAACACCCGGATCACGTCGGTCACGGGCTCGCCCAGCGGCGTCGGACTATCCGTCGCCGTCTCCATCGGTTCGTCGGTCCCGTCGCCGCTCGCGGGCGCGTCCCCGGGCGTCGCCGTCGGTGTGGACGACGGCTCGTCCGTCCCACCCCCGTCGCTCCCCGAAGGGCACCCGGCCAGGCCCACCGCGCCCATTCCGGCCAGCAACTGTGCGTACTGACGACGTGACAGCTGATCACGCAAAGTGGTACTATTCCGCATACTACCCATCGTTCACTGGATGGTATATAAAATTTGTGCAGGTAACCACCGGGACCCCGTCGCTCAGCGAGACCGACCGCGCTCGACGCCGGACCGATTGATTTCATTCTATGAAACACCTCCGGACGGACGTCTTCGGATCCGGCCGGCCGAGAGCGCGCTGACGGGCGGCGGCGCCCCCAAACGAACCGAAATTACAGTAGTATGAGTGTAATAATTCTACGCTACGACGATCGAACGTTTCCGCTCGCTTGTAAATCCGTTCCAGATGGTGAACTCGATCACTCGAAGCCCGGTCCACGGGATGGAGGGCCTGACGGGGACTAGGTCCGATATATCCGGAAACCGTTCGGTACCCGACGAGGCCGACGATATCTGCCATCTCAGTGTGCCTTGAGTCCGCGGGGGGAGCCGTCCCGGGCGTGTCGAATGACGACCGATCGACGGGCCTGAACTCGAGACGCAGAGCCGACAGTCACCCGGATCCGCAAGTGCCTCGTCTGACCGGTGGTCGAAGGGAAGACGCTCCGCAAATATTACAGTGATAGTTCTGTAATATTTGCGCCTGAGGACGGGTCGGCGCAGTAATCCGATAATGCCGGATCGTTCGAGACAGGTGGCGACGGGCGGGGAGGAGCACAGATATGCCGTTCGTGGCGGAACGTCCGGGCGCTTGTCGCGTCGGGTCTTCGACTACGAACCGAGAGACCCGTGAGCGGACTCCGAGGGGAGGCTGTGGTTCGCGCTCGTCGGCGTGAGTGGTGGACGACGGAGTAGTCACCCCCGTGGTCGGGACGACCGCCACTGAACGCAACACTGTCATCTGCAGTGCCACCGGGACGACCGCCCGCGTCAGCGCAGAGCCCGCCTCGGTCGATCGCGGACTGACCTACGACGGTTTGGGAGAGCGGGACGAGCACGTTCGAAAAAAACCGCTGTTCGGGAGCGAGGTCGGTCAGTTCACCGCAGTTCGTCGGCGCGCTTCTCCCAGTCGTCTTCCCAGAGGTCGATGGTGTGGACCGCGTCCTCGGTGTACTCGTGTTCATCGACGACGTCCATGTCGAGTTCGATACCGAAGCCGGGGCCGTCGGGGACCTGGATGTACCCGTCGTCGACGACGAGCGGGTCCTCCAGCAGCTCGTCGACCCACGGCTCGTCGTAGGTCTGGAACATCTCCTGGATGCGGAAGTTCGGGATGGAGGTGCAGAAGTGCGAGTAGATCGCGCCGGCGACCGGGCCCTGCGGGTTGTGCGGGGCGATATCGACGTGGTCGGCCTCGGCGAGGCCGGCGATCTTCTTGCCCTCGGTGATCCCGCCCGTGTTCATCAGGTCGGGCTGGAACACGTCGATGTCGGTGCGGGTGACCAACTCGAAGAAGTCGTACTTGGTCATGTGGCGCTCGCCGGTGACGACCGGGATGGGGGACTTCCGGGCGACCTCGGCGAGGCTGTTGATCGAGTCCGGCGGGCACGGCTCCTCGTACCACGCCGGGTCGAACTGCTCGAGCTTCTTCGCGATGTCGACCGCCTGCGCGGCCGAGAAGCGGCCGTGACACTCGATGAGCAGGTCGACGTCCGGACCGACGGCCTCGCGGACCGCACCCACGATGTCGACGGCGTGGTTCTTCTCCTCGGTGGTCATCGACTGCCAGGCGGTCCCGAACGGGTCGAACTTCATGGCGTCGTAGCCGTCGTCGACGACGCGCTCGGCGGCGCGGGCGAACCCTTCCGGCTCGCCGTCGGCGTCGGTGTACCAGCCGTTGGCGTACGCCCGGAGTTCCGTTCCGTGGACCGGTCCGCCCAGCAGGTCGTAGACCGGCGTGTCCAGCACTTTGCCCTTGATGTCCCAGCAGGCCATGTCGACCGCCGAGACGACGGTGGTGTTGATGACGTTCTTCGAGAACCACTCGTCGCGGTACATCTCCAGCCAGAGCGACTCCGTGTCGAACGGGTCACGGCCGACGAAGAAATCGGACATCTCTTCGATGGCCGCCGCGACCGTGCGGGGCTTGTCGTGTGTCGTCGCCTCGGCCAGTCCCGTCACGCCCGCGTCGGTGTGCAGGCGGACGAAGACCCATGGCTTCCACGGGTTGGCTACCAGGTGCGTCTCGACGTCGGTGATTTCGACATCCGACATAGTTGGGTAGCTCCCGAGCAATATATTAAATCCACCGGTCCGTGATGCGTCACCACGCATCGCAGGCCGTCCGACGATGCCGGACGATTAATGAGGTCCCGGTTCCGTAGGGTCGGTATGCACGCCGAACGCGATCCACCCATCAAATCGACGGCGACGAGCCTCGACGTCATCGAGGCGGTCCACGGTATGGGCGGCGCGACGCTCTCGGAGGTCGTCGAGCAATTCGAGAAGCCCCAGAGCACGGTCCACGACCACCTGAAGACGCTCACGGAGGCGGGGTATCTGGTCAAGGACGGTCGGGAGTTCCGCGTGAGCGTCCGCTTTCTCAACCTCGGGGGTCGCGCACGCGCGCGCTCACAGTTGTTTCAGGTAGCCGAAGCCGAAGTCAGGGAGCTGGCGAGCGACACCGGCGAGCACGCGAACCTGATGGTCGAGGAGAACGGGCGCGGTATCTTCCTCTACAAGGTCAAGGGCTCGCAGTCGGTGTATCTGGACACGTACGAGGGCATGGAGGTGGACCTGCACACGACGGCGATGGGCAAGGCGATCCTCGCGGAGCTGTCGCCCGAAAAGCGGGACGCCATCGTCGACGAGCACGGCCTCGAACCGGTGACCGCCGAGACGATCACCGACCGCGACACGCTGGAGGCGCAACTCGACGAGATCCGCGCCCGCGGCTACGCGATCGACGACGAGGAGCGCGTCGACGGCGTCCGCTGTGTCGCCGCCCCTATCACCACCGAAGACCGGGTGGTCGGCGGTGTCAGCGTCTCCGCGCCGAAAAGTCGGATGAACGGTCAGCGCTTCGAGGAGGCGATCCCCTCCGAGGTACTCAGCACCGCGAACATCATCGAAGTCAACCTCCAGCACACCTGAGCGACCGGTCCCGACGCGTAGTACGGCGCCACGACCCTATCCGAGATCGTCGGATGACGGCTCGGTGTGGCGGACACGACGGTCGGATCGTGGATAGGCGACCGGCCGACCCGGCGATGATTCGTCGGACGTGAAACCGATACGATAACAAAGTTTATCATCTCGAACTCACGATGGAGGAGTATGCGTTACTATCGCAGTGATGGAGGCGGGTCCATCTCACTGATCGCAGCTGACGACTCTGGCGCGTACGACCTCTCGGCGACCGAGGCCGAACCGACGTCGTTTCTCGAACTCGCGTCGGCCGCCTCGCTGACCGACAGGACCGTCGACGACGTGGCGCGTGGACTGCTAGAGGAGGCACCGACCATCGAACTCGCGTCGGTCGAGGACAACCTCGTTCGTCCGATCGACCCCGACGAGATCTGGGCGGCCGGAGTCACCTACTCCATCAGCCAGGAGGCCCGCCAGGAAGAGGGGGGACTCGCCGAGTCCTACCTGGAGGCCTACGAGGGCGACCGCCCGGAGGTGTACTTCAAGGCGACACCGAGTCGGACCGTCGGCCCGAACGACCGCGTCGGGATCCGCGGTGACTCCGAGTGGGACGCGCCCGAGCCGGAGATGACGATCGTCCTCTACGAGGAGGAGATCGTCGGGTTCACGGTCGGCAACGACATGTGTAGCCGCTCGATCGAGCGGGAGAACCTCTTGTACCTGCCCCAGAGCAAGATCTACGCCAAGAACTGCGCCATCGGCCCCTGCATCGCCACCGGCGAGACGGTCGGGGACCCGCTCGACCTTGAGATGCACATGTCGATCGAGCGCGACGGCGAAACGGTCTTCCAGGAGGGAACGTCGACCGCCGAGCTGGTCCGAAGCTGCGAGGAACTGGTCGACTACTACACCCGCTACAACGAGGTCCCCGAGGCGAGCGTCCTGCTGACGGGCACGTCGATCATGGTCCCGGACGACGTGTCTCTAGAGGAAGACGACGTGATCAGCATCGAGATCGAAGACATCGGCGTCCTCACCAACACCGTCGAGCAGCTGTAAGCGGCCGGCCCGATTTCACCTGCAGCCCGGGAGACACGCGACGACCGGGGTAGCGTCCATCGACCCGGACAGGAACGTTTCGGCTCGAAGAGAGACGCATCGCCGGCGGCCGCCGCTGACCCGCGGCCGGAGCGACCGATCGTTTTATAATACCGCTATCGAATACCATACGACTGCATGACGGACGCTCGCGTTACAGTACACACAGAAGCCGGTATCGACCGTATCGAACCCGAGGTCCACGGCCACTTCGCCGAGCACCTCGGTCGCTGCATCTACGACGGGGTCTGGACGGACGACAGCGTCGACGAAGAGGGGTTCCGCGACGACGTCGTCGACCTGCTCGCCGACCTCGAACTGCCCGTCCTCCGCTGGCCCGGCGGCTGTTTCGCCGACGACTACCACTGGGAGGACGGCGTCGGACCCCGTGAGGACCGACCGCGGCGCCGGAACCTCTTCTGGGGGCAGGGCCGCGAGATGATCCCCGAGGAGTCCAACGCCTTCGGCACCGACGAGTTTCTCGAACTCTGCGAGCGCATCGACACCGAGCCGTACCTCGCCGCCAACGTCGGCTCGGGCGACCCGCAGGAGGCCGCCAACTGGGTCGAGTACGTCAACTACGACGGCGACACCGAGCTGGCCGACCGCCGGCGCGAGAACGGTCGCGACGAGCCCTACAACGTGAAATACTGGGGCCTGGGCAACGAGAACTGGGGCTGTGGCGGCCAGATGTCCCCCGAGCAGTACGCCCGAGAGTACCGCCGGTTCGCCACCTACGTCGGCACCCAGAGCGCCCACATGCTCGACTACGACCTGGACCTCATCGCCTGCGGGTTCGAGAACCACGAGTGGAACCACCGCTTCATGGAGGAGGTGTCCGACCCCAAGTGGGGCGTCGAGTTCCCGCTGGACCACCTGACGCTGCACCACTACTACGGCCGCACGATGTCCGTCCCCGAGGCCGACGAGGACGATTACGACCAGTTCTTCCTCGAAGCCCTGGAGATTGACCACCACATCGAACGGCTCGCGTCCGCGATCAACGCCTTCTCGACGACCCGTGACATCGGCGTCATCATCGACGAGTGGGGCTCGTGGCACCCCGAGGCCCAGGGCGCGACCGGCCTCGAACAGCCCGGCACGGTGCTGGACGCGTTGTCGGCCGCCGCGGTGCTTGACGTCTTCAACGACCACGCCGACGTGATGACGATGTCCAACATCGCCCAGACGGTCAACGTCCTGCAGTGTCTGATCGAGACCCAGGGCGACGACGCGTTCAAGCGCCCGACCGGCCGCGTCTACGACCTGTACGCCCCCCACAAGGGCAACGAGGCCGTCACCACGTCCATCGAGACGCCGACCCGCGAGGTCGACGACGAGGAGCTGCCCCTGGTCGGCGCTTCCGCGTCGGTCGACGACGACGGCGAGGTGTACGTCACCGCGACCAACCTCGACACCCGCGCGGCCCACACCGTCGAGTTCACCGTCGAGGACGCGACCGGTGACGACGTCGACGCCACCGTCCTCTTCGAGGGTCAGGACGCCGACCTGGTCGTCGACGCCGACAACGCCGACACCTTCGCCGCCGACGACCTCGACGTGAGCGTCGACGGCGACGGCACCGTTACCGCCGAACTCGAACCGGGAACGGTCGCCGGTATCTCCGTCGAGTGAGGCCACCAGTCGCTTCCTGACGTGTCTGTGCCCGGTCGCCCGGTCGGGCGACCACGCCGCTTTGCAGTTCTCCCCCGGTCCAGCGCGCGTCTAGCCTTCGGCGAGTCGGCCGGCGACCGATCGTCGTCCGGTGACGAAGGGGCTATCGGCACCCGAACAGCCTACCGCGCGGTAGCGACTCGGTCCCGTCGAGGCCGCCGGTTCCTGAACTTCGGTCCGCCTACTGTGAACGACAATTACGTTCAGCCGAACGCCGGTACGCCATCGCGTACCGGGCGATCAGTAACAGGTGAACGGGCCGATACGTCGGGCCGGCTCGGCGGCCGAAAGCGCGCCCGAAAGTCGAGGCAACCAAATGATTTATGTACGGTTACTTTACAACGGTAGCCCATGCCATCTGATGGCAAGCCAACGGACAGTGCAGTGGATCGACGACGGGTGTCGCGGCGACATCTGCTTCGGGCGAGCGCGATGGGTGGTGCCCTCGCGCTCGCGGGGTGTTCGAACGACAGCGGTGGCGACGGCGGCGACGGTGGTGGCGGTGGCGGCGGTGGCGGCGGTGGCGGCGACGGTGGTGACGGCGGCGACGGTGGCGGCGGTGGCGGCGGTGGCGGCGACGGCGGGAACTTCGAGCCGGCCGACAACGCCATGACCGAAGGGGTGACCGTCAACCCGACCAACTACCAGTTCAACCCGTTCAACCTGACCCAGCCGTTCAGTCACGACATGCAGAACGACTGGTTCCAGCGATACAACATCGCCAACGAGGAGATCACGCCCTCGGCGGTCGAAGTCACGAGCTTCGAGGGCCAGTCGGCGACGCTGAAAGTCCGGGACGACCTCACCTGGCACAACGGCGACCCCGGCGACCCCGTGACCGCCGACGACCTCTACGCGATGCTCGTCGCCGACACGGTCACCAACGGTACGATCGGCTCGCTGTGGACCGATATCAACCGCGTCGGCGACAAGTCCGTCGAGCTCGCCCTCGACGGGACCATCAGCCGCGAGCTGTTCAACGACGGGCTGAACTACTACCAGCTCGAGGCGCCCTGGCGCAAGTACAGCGAGTACGTGGAGCGCTGGGAGGACACGACGACCGCCACCGAGGTCGATAGCATCCGCACGGACCTCCGGGGCGCGAGCTTCGACGAACCGCACGGCAACGGCCCCTTCCAGGTCGCGGACGTCACCGGGAGCCGCCTCCGGATGGAGAAGTACGAACACCACCCCCTGGCGGACAACATCAACTGGGACTACTGGGACTTAGAGCGGGTGTCGACCGACACCGCGAGCGTCCTGGTCGGGATGGAGGTTGACGCGTTCCGCAACTACAACCCGCCCCAGTCGGTCTTCGAGAACGTCCCCGACGCCATGGATTCGGCGGCACTGCCCGCGCTGTGGGGCCAGTCGCTCCCGTTCAACCACAACGACGAGGACTTCGGCAACGTCCGCGTCCGGCAGGCGATCTCCGAGTTCGTCGACCGCGGGGCCGCGGCCAACAACTACGGTCGCTGGGGCCAGCCCGTCGAAGCGCCGAGCGGGCTCGTCGGCAACATCGACGGCCAGAACGAGCAGAGCGACCGCTGGCGGAACAAGGTCTCCGACGAGATGGCCGACATGCTCCACCGCTACCGCGACCCCGAGCGCGGCCGGCGGCTGCTCCGCGAGGAGGGCTACCAGAAGGACGACGGCACGTGGTACAAGCCCAACGGCGACCAGTTCACGTTCAGTATCAAGGTGCCGACGTACAACGACTGGCACCCGCTCTACCAGACGTTCGCCGACAACCTCTCCAGCGAGGGGATCGACACCCAGATGCAGACCATCGAGGCGTCGACCTACTGGGCGGACCACTACCTCGCCAACGAGTACAAGGTCGCTGCGACCGGCTGGACGCTTCAGCGGTCGACGCCCTACTACGTCTTCGACCAGTACTACAACGTCGACGTGAACTTCCTGGGCATCGACCCGACGAGCGTGATGGCCCCGCCGGTCGGCGAACCCGACGGCGAGCTCCAGGAACACAACGTCCAGGAGCTGCAGTCCGAACTGCTGGTCGCCCGCGGCGACCGCTACCAGGAACTGACCGACCAGATCGCGTGGATCACCAACCAGACGCTGCCGATGCTGCAGATCCACGAGATCAACGACGCCACCTGGTATCGCACCGACAACTGGGAGATCCCGCCGACGGACGACCCCGTCTACCAGGCGAAGTTCCCGCTGTGGTGGCTCCCGCGAATGGGCGAACTGCAGGCCAAATCCGCCTGAGAGCTCGTCACGCCACGAAGACGAACCGAGCGAAACAGTTATGATATCTCATACCACCATTTTCGATAATCGATGTACGTAGCCAAACGAGTGGCACAGGCGCTCGTCACGTTCGTGTCTGTCGTCACCATCACGTTCGCGTTGGTGCGGGCGATCCCGGGTGGGCCGGCCGACTTCATCAGAGCGCAGGTGATGCAGAGTGGCAGTGCCGACGAGGTCAGCATGAGCGAGATCAACGCGCTCGTCGAGTCGTACACGAACGTCGACCCGTCCACACCGCTGCACGTCCAGTACTTCAACTACCTCACCAGCGTCCTCCAGGGGGACCTCGGACAGTCGGTCTGGTACAGCAGACCGGTCGCGGACATCATCGTCGACGCAGCGCCGTGGACGATCTTCCTGCTGAGCATCTCGATCCTGCTCACCTTCGGGATCGGGATCGTCCTCGGAGCGGTCATGGCGTATCTCGAAGGGACCCGCTTCGACAGCAGCTCGACCATCGCCTCGATGTTCCTGAACTCCGTGCCGTACTACATCGCCGCGATCTTCCTGGTGTACGTCGTCTCGATACAGCTGGGGATGCTCCCCCAGTCCGGCCGATTCACGTCCGGGCTGGAGCCGGGACTGAACGTCGAGTTCATCGCCAGCGTGCTCCGCCACGCGATCCTCCCCGTCGTGTCGCTGGTCGTCACCGGCTTCGGCGGCGTCGCCATCACGATGCGGGGGAACGCGGTCCAGGAGATCGGTGAGGACTACATCCGCGTGGCGCACCTCCGGGGCGTCCCCGGCAAACGGATCGCCACCCGCTACGTCGGCCGTAACGCCGTCCTCCCGATGTACACGAACTTCATGATCGCCGTCGGGTTCATGTTCGGCGGGTCGGTCATCCTGGAGGAGATCTTCGCCTACGAAGGGCTCGGACTGTATCTCCTGCAGGCGATCGAAGCCCGGGACTACCCGCTGATGATGGGGACGTTCCTCATCATCTCGCTGGCGGTGCTGGTGTGTATCCTGATCGCCGACCTGACCTACAGCAAGATCGACCCGCGCATCAGCGACCAGGGCTCCAGGGAGGCGTACTGACATGGCCGAGAAGAACTCCTCGTTCAATCAGTCCGACGGGTCGGCCGGCGGCCAGGGCGCCTCGCAGGCCGACCTCTACCGCGAGTGGATCGACATGGCCCTACTCACGCCGATCCGCGTCGCCTGGGACGACTGGCGCACGCAGGTCGGGTCGATCATCATCGCGTTTTACCTGTTGATGGGCACCGTCGGCGTCGCGCTGGTCGAACCGCCAACCCAGGGCCAGGGACCGCGGCTCACCCCCGCGTTCCAGGACTGGTCGGTCCCGCTGGGGACGAACGATATCGGCACGAGCATCCTGTCGTCGACCGTCCACGCGACGCCCCCGATGCTCCAGATGATCGCCGCCGGAGCGGTGTTCTCGACGGCTATCGCCACGGTCGTCGGCACCGTCTCCGGCTACAAGGGCGGCCTCACCGACCGGGTCCTGACGACGCTCACCGACATCGCGATGACGATCCCGGGGCTACCGCTGATCATCCTGCTGGCCGCGCTGTTCGAGCCGACCAACCCGGCGCTGATCGGGATCCTCATCACGATCAACGCCTGGGCCGGGCTCGCCCGGTCGATCCGCTCGCAGGTGCTGTCGCTGCGCGACCACTCCTACGTGGAGGCCTCGCGCATCATGGGCGCGCCGACCCGGCGCATCCTCGTGGACGACGTGCTGCCGAACATCATGCCGTACGTCCTGATCAACTTCGTCAACTCGGCCCGGAACGTGATCTTCGGCTCGGTCGGGCTGTACTACCTCGGCCTGCTCGGCGGCACCCACGAGAACTGGGGGATCATGCTCGACGGCGCCTACAACGGCGGTGCCATCTACTCGCTACAGGTGATCCACTGGCTGTTCGTCCCGATGTTCGCCATCGTCGGGATCTCCTTCGGGTTCGTCCTGTTCGCCCAGGGGACCGAGAAACTGTTCAACCCGCGCATCCGGGCGCGTCACGCCGAGACCGTCGAAGACGACACCGCTCCCTATCAAGAATGACGATGCAACAGACACACACTGCCGCAGTCGACGACCCGATCTTCGAAGTGCGTGACGTCTCCGTCTCCTTCGACATGGACCGCGGGGAATCGCGCGTGCTCGACCGCGTCGACATGGACATCGAGCGCGGCGAGATCCTCGGCGTCGTCGGCGAGTCCGGGTCGGGCAAGTCGATGTTCGCCTCGGCCCTGCTCGACGCTGTCGTCGACCCGGGCGTCCTGACCGGCGACATCACGTTCGACCCGGAAGACGGCCCTCGAATCGACCTGCTCGACCGCGACGAGACCGACATCAAGGACATCCGCTGGCGGCAGATCGCCATGGTGTTCCAGGGCGCGATGTCCTCGTTCAACCCGACGATGTCGATCGAGGCGCACTTCCGCGAGACCCTCTCGGTCCACGACTACGACGTGGAGGCGGGGATGGAACGCGCCCGCCGGCTCCTCTCGGAGCTGTATCTGGAGGCCGACCAGGTGCTCGACTCGCACCCCCACGAGCTGAGCGGAGGGATGAGCCAGCGCGCGCTCATCGCGCTGGCGCTCGTGCTCGAACCCGAGGTACTCGTGATGGACGAGCCGACCGCCGCGCTGGATCTCCTGATGCAGCGCTCTATCATCGAGCTCATCCGGGAGATCGCCGACGAGCGCGACCTGACGATCGTCTTCATCACGCACGACCTGCCGCTGGTCGCCAACCTCGCCGACCGCCTCGCCGTGCTGTACGCCTTCGAGTTCGTCGAGGTCGGGCCGTCCGACGAGGTGCTGACGGGGGCGAAACACCCCTACACCAGGGCGCTGTTGAACGCGACGCCGAACCTCGACACGCCCCGCGAGGAGATGCGGCCGATCGAGGGGGCCGCGCCGGACCCCGTCAACGTCCCGGAGGGGTGTTCGTACCACCCGCGGTGTCCCGTGGCCGACGACACCTGCGTCCGCGAGGACCCGCCGCTGACCGACGACGGCGACGACCACGCGGCCGCCTGCCATCACGTCGACCGCGTGACCGAAGAGGTTCCCCTGACGCTCCAGGAGGTGACCGTCGATGAATGACGAGACCGTCGTCTCCCTGGAGAACGTCGAGGTCCACTTCGAGTCCGAGGGGTCGATCCTGCCGTTCGGCGGCGACAGCGAGGTGGTCCAGGCCGTCGACGGCGTCTCGCTGGACATCCCCGAGAACGACGTGGTCGCGCTGGTCGGCGAGTCCGGCTGCGGGAAGACGACGCTGGGCAAGACCGCGATCGGCACCCAGCGTCCCACGGGCGGGGCGGTCAAGTACAAGGGCCAGGACGTGTGGAAAGCCAACGACGGCGAGGGCGACGTCCAGATCCCCTTCGAGGAGATCCGCCAGTCGCTGCAGATCATCCACCAGGATCCGGGCGCGTCGCTGAACCCGAACAAGACGGTCCAGCACTCCCTGGAGGCGCCGCTGAAGCTGCGCCACGGGGAGATGGACACCTTCGAGCGACGCGAGCGCATCCACGAGATGCTCTCCCGGGTCGGCATGGAGCCGCCCGAGGACTACGCCAAGCGGTTTCCCCACCAGTTGTCAGGCGGGGAGCAACAGCGCGTCGCGCTCATCCGCGCGCTGCTGATGAACCCCGACCTCATCCTCGCCGACGAGGCCGTCAGCGCGCTCGACGTGTCCCTGCGGATCGACATGATGGACCTCATGCTCGACCTGCAGGACACCTTCGACACCTCCTTCCTGTTCATCAGCCACAACCTCTCGAACGCCAGCTACATCGCCGGCAAGGCCGACGGCCGCATCGGCATCATGTACCTCGGCGAACTCGTCGAGATCGGCCCGATCGACGAGGTGCTGAACGACCCACAGCACCCCTACACGAAGGCGCTGATGTGGGCGACGCCGAACCTGAACCCGAAGGCCGACGACGGGGGGTCCTCGCCGCTGCGGAAGATCGACGTGCCGGACCCGCGCAATCCCCCGACCGGCTGCAAGTTCCACACGCGCTGTCCCGAGGCGCGGGAAGCCTGCACCGGCGAGATGCCCGACGCGATGGACCTCGGGAGCGGCCACGAGGTCGCCTGTTACCGCGCCGACGACGGCCACGACTACTGGTCGAGCCCCGAACTCGCCGACGAGGGCGACGAATTGACCGGAACCGTCGACGAGTCCACGGCGGACTGACGGCGCCGGCTGCCGCCAGTCGGTGTCTGTCCGTCGACGGGACCGGCCCCGCGCCGTTGGCGCCACCGTCCAGTAGTTCTTTACCCCGTACCCGGTAACGAACAGTCGATGAACGCGAGCCAAGGGGTCTTCCGCACGCTGCTGGCCGTCGGCCTGGCGCTGCTCGTGCTCACGGCGGGACTGTTCGCGCTCCAGACGCCGGGGACCGCCGGCTACGTCGTCACGGTCCTCTCGCTGGTCGTCCAGGTCGTGATGGTGCTGGTCGGCGCCGCCGGACTGTATTTCGAGTGGGACCCGCTGGCCCCGCTGTTCGACGAGAACTGAGCTCCGCCGGCGCCAGACCCGCGTTTCACAGTGTGAACCACACAGTCGGCGAATCCGAACCGGTCGCTACCGGTCGTCGACGGTCAGTCGGACCAGCGCGTAGGGCGGCAATGAGACGGTGACTTCGCCGTCCTCGACCGGTTCGGTCGTGGTCTCGGGCGTCACTCGCTCGGGCTCGTCGATGGTGTTCTCGGCGTGCATCGCCTCGGCCGCGAGCGTGTCGACGGTCACTCCGTCGACGCCCGCGAGCAGGTCACGGCCGTCGACTGTCACCTCGATCTCCGGCGCACCGGCGTCGCAGTGGACGAGCGCGACGACCAGATCGCCCCCGTCGGCGTCGGTCACCGCGACGGCGTCGACGGCCGGCGCCGCCTCGACCGGTTCGAGTTCGCCGAACCACTGCGTGGTGTCCGTCCCCCACGTCGTCGCCGTCGAGAACGTGTCGCAGGTCACGTCGACGCCGACGGGCGTCCCGCCGGCGAGGCCTGCTTCGAGGGCCTGGCCGTAGTAACAGGGGTCGGCCCACACCTGCCCGCGTGACTTCCTGATGCCGCCGCCGTGGTTGCCGACGCCGGAGTGGGTGACCATCTCGACCGTATCGCTCCGGACCGCTCCGTGGAACACCGTCGCGTCGAAGACCACCTCCGCGACCGACTTGTTGGTCGGCAGCGTCTCGCGGGTCAGGCGGGCTTCGTCGCCGGCGTCCGTGCTGCCGGCGTCGCCTCTCGCGTCGTCGTCTTCGGGCTCGTCGAAGCGGGTGAACAGCTGGAGTTCGGTGATCGCCTGTCGCACGTCCGTCAGGCCGGCCTCGCGACACTGTCGGGCCACCGCGTCGTACTGCTCGCCGAGCTTCGAGGCGAACCCGGCGTGGGCGTTGAACAGCTCGACCGGGTCGGTCGCGCGGTCGGCGTGACACTCCACGAGGACGTGGTCGGTGAGCCAGTCGCCGTCGGCCAGCTCCTCGATCACCGGGTCGTTCCAGTCGGTCAGGCGGTTGCCGCAGGCGAACACCTCGACGTCCCCGTCGACCCCGGTCATCGCCGCCCGGAAGCGGTCGAACCGGTCGGCGTTGCCGCCGGGGGTCGTCCACGTGACCTGCCAGGGCCCGTAGATCTCGTTGCCGATCTCCCAGTAGCGCACGTCGTACGGTTCGGGGTGGCCGTGCTCGGCGCGCAGTCGTCCCATCTCGGTCTCCTCGGGGTCGCCGTTGCAGTACTCCACCCAGCGGGCGGCCGCCTCGGGGGTGCCGTCGCCGGCGTTGACGCAGATCATCGGCTCGCAGCCGACCGCCTCGCAGAGCGCGAGGAACTCGTCGGTGCCGAACAGGTTGGACTCGACGGCGTCCCAGGCGGGGTTGGGCCTCGTCGGTCGCTCGGTGACCGGGCCGATCCCGTCCTCCCAGTGATAGCCAGAGGCGAAGTTGCCGCCGGGCCACCGCAGCACCGACAGATCTATCTCGCGGAGCAACTGGACGATCTCCGGGTCGGCGGTGTGGACGTGGTCGTCGGGCCGCAGGAGCGCGCGGTCGACGACGACGTTCGCGTCGGCCGCGGGCGTGGTCACGCTCACCCCGAACAGGCGGTCGTCGGGGTCGCCGTCACCGCCTGCCCGGACCGCCTCCGGTAACCCGAGTTCGAACTCGACGGTCCGGTCGTCGCGGCGGGCGGTGACGGTGGTCTCGGCGAGCGCGTCGCCGAGGTCGCCGCTCCCGTCGACGGAGTGGACGGCGACGCGGACGGGCGTCTCCTCGCGCGCCCGGAGCGTGATCAGTCCCTCGAAGCCGAGCGTGCGGTGGACCGGGAGGTGGGTCCACTGGGCGATGCCGCGGTGGCCCGTGGCTTCGTCACCGAGCGCTTCGACCCGCTGGGCGCGGTCCCCGGCGGTGCCCACGTCCGGGCTGGTCCGGACGGTCTCCGTCGCGTCCGTGCCGCCCTCGCCGTACGGGAACCACCACAGCGCGGTGCCGTCCCGGTAGGCGTCCAGCAGCCGGTCGGCCCCGGGGACGCCCTGGTGCTCGACGTAGGACGCGACGCGCTCCTCGATCGCCTCGGGGTCGCGGACGCCGCCGCGACCGCCGTCGGCGTCGTAGTCGTACTCCTGGAACTGCCAGGAGGCCAGCGTCGGGTTGTACAACGCCTGGGCTTCGAGCACGTTGTCGACGTTGTACGGCGAGTAGAGGTGCTCGCCGAACTTGCCGAACAGCTCCTCGGGGACGGGTTCGCCGGTCCGGTCGGGGTCGAGCCGAACGGTCGCGCGGTCGGCGGACTCGCCGCTGGTGTGGGTGAACAGGTCTGCCATCGTCGTCCGCATCCACGGGAGACGCCGGGATAAAGCCCGGTGACGGCCGACGGGGCGACCAGTAGAGTTATTCTCGCGGTGGCGCAACTTCCGAGACGCTCATGCCCAGTCAGTACACCGTCGGCGTCGACGAGGTCGCCGTCGACGACGCGTTCTGGTCGCCGTGGATCGACCGCAACCGCGACGTGACCGTCGAGTACCAGTACGAGCAGCTGGAGGAGTCGGGGACCCTGGAGAACTTCCGCCGAGCCATCGACGGGGAGTCGGGCGGCTTCCAGGGGATGTGGTTTCAGGACACGGACGCCTACAAGTGGATCGAGGCGGCCAGCTACGAACTCGCGAAGGCCGACGACCCCGACCTGCGCGAGCGGGTCGACGAAGTGATCGACCTGGTCGCCGGCGCCCAGGAGGCGTCGGGCTACCTCGACACGTACTTCCAGCTCGTCGAGCCCGGGAACGAGTGGACGAACCTCAACATCATGCACGAGCTGTACTGTGCGGGCCACCTGATCGAGGCCGCCGTCGCCCACTTCGAGGCCACCGGCGAGCGGTCGCTGCTCGACGTTGCCGTCGACTTCGCCGACCACGTCGACGAGGTCTTCGGCGACGAGATCGACGGCGTGGCGGGGCACGAGGGGATCGAACTCGCCCTGGTACGATTGTATCGCGTCACGGGCGAGGAGCGCTACCTCGACCGCGCTCAGTACTTCGTCGACCTCCGGGGTCACGACGACCGGCTGGCGTGGGAACTCGCGAACTCCGAGGAGATCGGCGGCGCCTCGTGGGACGACGGGGCGCTGATCCCAGCCGAGGGCGGCGGGAGCCTGTTCCTCGACGAGGACGGCGAGTACGTCGGCACGTACGCACAGGCTCAGGCGCCCGTGCGCGAGCAGGAGGCCGTCGAGGGCCACTCGGTGCGCGCGATGTACCTCTACGCCGGCGTCGCCGACCTGGTCGCCGAGCGCGGCGACGAGGAGCTACGCGCGGCGCTCGACCGACTGTGGGCGAACATGACCGAGAAGCGCATGTACGTCACCGGCGGGATCGGTTCCGCACACGGTCACGAGGGGTTCACCGAGGACTACGACCTCCCGAACGAGTCGGCCTACGCCGAGACCTGCGCGGCCGTCGGGAGCGTCTTCTGGACCCAGCGACTGTTCGATCTGGAGCCCGACCCCGCCTACGCCGACCTGATCGAGCGGACGCTGTACAACGGCTTCCTCGCCGGCGTCGGGATGGACGGCGAGGCGTTCTTCTACGTCAACCCCCTCGCCAGCGACGGCGACCACCACCGCAGCGGCTGGTTCACCTGCGCCTGTTGCCCGCCCAACGCCGCCCGGCTGTTCGCCTCCCTCGGCCAGTACTGTTACTCGACGACCGGCGGCGAACTGTACGTCACCCAGTACGTCGGCAGTACCCTCTCGACGACCGTCGACGGGACGAGTGTAGAACTCGATCAGGAGAGCGCCCTCCCGTGGGACGGCGAGGTGACCGTCGACGTCGACGCCGACGGGGTCGTCCCGGTCAACCTCCGGATCCCCGAGTGGGCGGACGAGGCGACGGTCACCGTCGACGGCGAGGACGTGTCCCACGACGGGACCGGGTTCGTCCGCGTCGAGCGCGAGTGGGGCGGCGAGCGGATCGAACTGAGCTTCGGGATGGAAGCCGAGTTGGTCGCGGCCCATCCCGCGGTCGAGGCCGACGCGGGGCGAGTCGCCGTCCGCCGCGGTCCGCTCGTCTACTGCGCCGAGGCCGTCGACAACGAGCGGCCGCTGCACGACTGCGCGCTGGACGACGACGCGACGGTCCGCACGGCCGGGCAAGCGGACGCGCTGGACGGCGCGACCGTCCTCGAAGCCGAGGCGACGGTGTCGGACCGCGACGGCTGGGCGGGGAAGCTGTATCGCCCGGTCGAGGACACCGAGCGCGAAGAAACCGACCTCGAACTGGTCCCGTACTACGCCTGGGACAACCGCGAGCCGGGCGCGATGGCGGTCTGGCACCGCCGAGCCTGAGTCCGCGTCACGGGACCACGGGCACGGACCGATCCGACGGCTGGCCGTTCAGTCGTCGCCGCCTTCTTCACCGCTCTCGTCGTCGCCGCCGTTACCGTTGCCGTTGCCGTTACGGTTGCTGTTACCGTTGCCGTTGCCGGAGCCGTTCCCGGGACCGCCGCGTTCGTGGCCGCCGCCGCAGAAATACTCGTGATACGGTTCGCCGTCGGGCGCGACCTCGATGCCGTGCCAGACGCCGTCGTCGTCGACTCTGTCCGGGCGGCCGCGGTCGTTGTCGACGTAGCACCTGACGACCGCAGCCGGCGGCAGAGCGAGCGAGAGCGTTCCGTCGTCGCCGACCGTTTCGACGGTCGTCTCGGCGACGTAGTTGTCGGGGGTCGACCACGAGGTCGTGAAGGCGTGGGGCAACGGCCGTTCGTCGGCGGTCGGGACCACCGCGACCACCTCGACGGAACTGCCGGCGTAGTCCTCGCCGACCTCGACGGCCGTCGTCGCGGACTCGCGGAGGTTGCGGTTGGTGAGGAAGACGGCCAGCTCCTGCCCGCGGCGGTTCACCATCCCCGCGGCGTCGACGTAGGGCACGTCCTCCATGCGGTCGACGCGCGGGCCCGTCTCCGGGATAGTCCGCGAGTCGCCGTCTATCCCCACGTCGACGGCGTGCCACTCCGACCGGTCGTCGAACACCGCCCCGTAGAGCGCGGTGACCGTCCCCGCGGGCGCGAGCGGGTTCGGGTCCGGCGGGAAGTCCTCGTTGATCGGCGGGAACATCCGCACCGGCCACCACGTCTGGGAGGCCTCTTTGACGGTGTCGCTGCGGCGGATGAAGGCGTTGAGCATCCCCGCGATGTACGCGCCGCCGGGCATGGTCTCCGGGCCGGGATACGGCGCGCCGGCGTCGACCGTCGGGAACAGCCCGTACTCGCCGACGTTGACCCGGAAGTCGTCGATGCCCGCGTCGGCCGCCCGCTCGGAGAGGTTCGCCATCAACCGGTCGAACTCCGTCGGGAACATCACCAGCACCTCGTTGTAATCGATGGGGGTGGCGTCGTTGCGCTGGTACCAGGCGTCCCGATCCGCCTGGCTCTCGATGCCCCAGTTGTAGCGGTGGAGGTCGACGCCGTCGAGGCGGTCGCCCGCCTCGGCGAACAGCGTGCCGTTCCACGCGTCGGGGTCGGGAGTGTTGGCCTCGTCGTACCCCGGGTCCATCGCGTCGGCGTAGACGGTGATGTCGCCGTCGACGGCCGTCATCGCGTCGTAGTAGGTCGTGAACCCGACCCGCGCGTCGGAGCCGCTGGCGTACTCCGAGGGGTCCTGGGTCGACCCGCGCTGCCAGGGGCCCCAGACCTCGTTGCCGACCTCCCAGTGGGTCACGTCCCACGGCTCCTCGTAGCCGTGTTCGGCCCGCAGGGCGCCCATCTCGGTGTCCGTCGAGCCGTTGACGTACTCGACCCAGTCGGCGGCGTCTTCGGGCAGGATCTGGCGCTCGGAGGCCCACTCGGGCGGGTTGTCCCACCAGCCGATCGTGAGACGCGGTGTGAGGTCCGCGACCTCGCAGAGTTCGAGGTACTCGGCGGTCCCGAAGTAGTTGGGATCGATACCGCCCCAGGCGTGGTTGAACCGGACGGGCCGCTCCTCGATGGGGCCGACCCCGTCGCGCCAGTTGTACTGGCTGGTGAAGTTGCCGCCCGGCCACTTCAGCCAGGTGGTGTCCTGCTCGCGCATCAACTCGACCGTGTTGGGGTTGAACTTCCCGCGGATCGCGTCGTCTGCCGCGAGGTTCACCCAGTCGAGGTCGACGTGACCGTCGCCCTCCGCGGCGAACTCCAGGACGTACTTGCCATAGGGGGTGTCCACGTCGGCGACGGCGCCGGCGACGTACTGGTCGCCGCTGGCCGCGTCGAGTTCGAGGTGGACCTCTCGGCGGGACCACTCGCCCGTCACGTCCAGGTCGGTCGCCGCCAGCGTCTCGCCGTCGAGAGTCCGCAACGCGGCCCGGACGGTCTCGGGACCGTCGCCGCGGACCGACACGGACAGGTCGTAGCCGTGCGTCCGGAAGTCCGGGAGGACGACCTTCTGGGAGATACCGCCGCGGGCGCCGTCCAGGACGACCCGCTGGTAGTCGGTCGTGTCGACGGCCGCGACGCCGCCGGAGCGCTGTTCGAACGTGACGCCGTCGCCGCCGACCGGTTCCCAGGGGAACGGGATCCCGTCGGCGCGCTCGATGTCGGACGCCGGGTAGAACGTCCGCGAACCGAAGAAGTCGTCCTCGGACCACGACCGCGGGTAGAACGCGGAGTTCTGGACGTGCTCGGAGTACACGCCCGGATAGATCGTCCCCGACTCGTAGTGCTCGGAGAGCCGGCCGAACAGCCCGTCGGAGACCGCCTCTTCCGTTCGGTTGTCGGGGTTCAAAGAGACGGTGTTGTCGACGCTCGCGTCGGTTCCGCTCGTCTGGGCCCCACTCGCGACCGACGCCGTTCCCGCGCCGGCCACCACCGCCGCCTGCAGGGCCATGAACCGCCGCCGCGACAGTCCGTTCGATTCGCTGCCGGTGCTCCTCGCTCGCCCGCGGTCCTCGGGATCGCTACCCATACGGCACGCACATCGAAAACACAATACAAGTACATTATGGAATATTTATTACCTGTTATCGCGACGGGGCTACGTCTGGTCCAATCATACGTATATCTAGAAAAGATATAAGTAGTGGTGGGTTCGATTCCCTGACGGCAGGCGCGTAGTCGACCACTGTCAGACCGACTCCTACACCCCCCGTAGGACGATGTCCCCACACACCGCACGGAAACACAACCATGCGTCACGGATCGCCTGCCACACCTGCAGCTCTCTCCCCCTCTCTCGACGCCGCTGTGACGACTCCACGCGGAACGGCCGACCCATAATGTGACAGTTTCATAGGATACTTACGTAGACGATACTATGGAGTTCCGTCCCCTGCGACGGGCAGTCTGGCCTCGCGGGGTTCGACCCGGCTACAGCGCGTCTGACCACTCGGAGTAGGTGGTGTTGAACTCGACGATGCCGACGACGTTACGGAGTTGCGAGGGGATTTCGGAGCGGAAGCGGTCGTCGGGCATACGGTCGACAGGGGCGGAGACGCTGATGGCGCCGAGCAGTTCGCCCGAGCGGTCCGAGACGGCCGAGGCGACGCAGCGGACGCCCTCGTCGCGCTCCTCGTCGTCGAAAGCGACGCCGCGGTCGCGGACGTCTGAGAGGGTCGCGCGCAGCTCGTCGGGGTCGGTTATCGTGTTCGGCGTCCGGGGCTCGAGGGCGTGGTCGGCGAGGAAGGTGTCGAGTCGGTTCTCGGGGAGCTCCGCGAGGAAGGCCTTCCCCGCGGCCGAGCAGTGCAGGTCCTCGACGTCGCCGGCGTAGGTGGGCGGGTCGTCGACCTCGTCACCGGCCGCCTGATAGAGGGTGATCCCGCGGCCGTCGCGCTCGACGACTAGTCGCGCCTGTTCGCCGGTCGCGTCGGCGAGCCGGTCCACGTTCGGCTTGGCGACGTGGTAGATGCGCTCGCCCGTCCGCGCGGTCGCGCCGAGGGTGAACAGCCCGAGTCCGAGCCGATAGCGGCCGTCTTCGGCGGCGAGATAGCCGTCGTCGGCCAGCGTGGCGAGATAGTGATGGACGGTGCTCTTCGGGAGGTCGAGCGCTTCGGCGAGTTCCGTCACGCCGACGCTGTCGCGCTCGCGCACCGCCTCGAGGATCCGAAAGGCCGTGCCGACCGAGGCGATCCGGTCGCCGCCCCGCCCGGTGTCACCGTCGCTCATGTCCGTCACTGTCGCGGCCCGTACTTAACCGTGTCCCGCCGGCGTCAGACCTGGCCGCGGTCGGCGGCCTCGTAGATCCGATCGACGACGCGCTGGACGGCCAGCGCTTCCTCGGCGGTGCAGCGGTCGGGCGACTCGCCGGTTTCGACGGCCGCGAGGAAGGTGGCGAGTTCGTCGCGGAACGGGTCGTTCGCGGGCGGGACGAGTTCGCTGTCGACGTAGTGGTCGACCACGTCGCTGCGCACCTCGTAGAGCCGGAAGTCGCGGTGGTTGCGGCCCGAGGGGTCGACCGACTCCAGCGGCGTCGTGATGTCCAGGGAGACGCCGGCCTCGGTGCCGCGGATGTTGTACTCGTGGCGTCGGCGGGCGTTGGCGGCCCACGCGACCTCCAGGTGGGCGGTCCGACCGTCCTCGAACTCGCAGAAGGCGGTCACCGAGTCCTCGACGTCGTACATCTTCGCCTCGTCGTCCTCGCCCCACATCTCGAGGTAGGCGTAGTCCTCGCGGTCGCCGAAGTCCGAGCGGGTAGTCGCGATCACCGCCTCCAGATCCGGCCAGTCGTAGAAGTCGAGCACCAGGTCGACGACGAACGACCCCACGTCGATGAGCGCGCCCCCGCCCGCGATCTCCCGGGAGGTGTACCACGTCCCGAGCCCGGGCACGCCACGGCGACGCATGTACCGGGCGTCGACGTGGGTGACCTCGCCGAGTCGACCGCTCTCGACGTAAGCCTTCGCCAGCCGGCAGCGGTTGCGAAAGCGGTGGAAGTAGCCGCACATGCAGATGTTGTCCGTCTCGTCGGCCCGCTCGACGATGCGTTCGGCGCTGTCGAGGCTGTGGGCCAGCGGCTTCTCGATCAACACGTCCAGGCCCGCCTCGAAGGCCTTCAGCGCCGCCGTCTCGTGGAACTTGTTCGGCGTCGAGATGATCGCGGCGTCTATCCCGGCCGCGAACAGCTCGTCGAGCCCCTCGTACATCGTCGCGTCGTACCGGTCGCGAAAGCGCTCTTTCGCCCGCGGGTCCAGGTCCACCGCGTGGACCGTGTGGCCCAGTTCCTCCAGAAACTCCGCGTGGGTTCCCCCGTGCTCGCCCAGCCCGACGAGTCCGATGTCCATGCGGGGAGCGTCATCGTCCATAGCCGACCCTCCGAGCGGACCGACGTATGGGTTTTGGTCACTCCCCACGACGCGATGACGGCCCCGCCCATTACCATAACAAATAGTACCATTACGTAGAATGAAAAGAAATGATATACTTCTCGAAGTGGCCTCGAAGCGAGTAGGTGGCGGCGGCACGACGAACGGTTCGGGCCGGGGTCCGGCCGGAGGGAAACGTTGACGGTGATACGAGCGAATTCCCACAATCATGGGCGAATCGTACTTCAGGGGGCACGTGACTCAGCGGGGGATCGTCTTCGGTCCGCGCGGTGACGTGTTGCTCGTGACGAGCGGACTGCGTCCGTGGACGTTCCCGGGGGGACGGATCGAGGCCGAGGCGGACCCGGAGCCGGCGCTCCGGCGAGCGCTCTACGAGCGGGTCGGCCTCCACGCGACCGTCGAGGAGCCGGTCAAGACGGTGACGGACATCTGGGGGAGCGGCGACGAACCGGTGTACGCGGTGCTGTACCGCGTGCAGGCCCGCAGCCGCGACGTGGACCTGGGCGAGGAACACGACGACTACTGCTGGTACACGCCCGACGGCGCCGTCGAGGAGATGCACTTCAAGCCCCTCGAACAGGCCATCGAGCGCGCGGTGGCGAACCACGAGACCGCCGAGTGGACCGCCGAGGCCGAGCACCCCGACGGCGAGTGAACGGTCGTCGGGCAGTCGGCGCGCCGACGGCCGATACGACCGCGGCCGGCGCTCCGGGACTGTTTTGAGGGACCCGCACGGACGAGGTGGTGATGGTCGACATACGCCGACTCGACGAGGCGACCGTCGAGCGCATCGCCGCGGGCGAGGTGGTCGAACGCCCCTCGTCGGTCGTGAAGGAACTCGTCGAGAACAGCCTCGACGCCGACGCCACCCGCGTCGACGTGACCGTCGAGCGCGGCGGCAAAGACGGCGTCACCGTCGCCGACGACGGTATCGGTATGACCGAGCCGGAAGTCCGCCGCGCCGTCGAGGAGCACACCACCTCGAAGATCCGCGACATCGACGACCTCGAATCGGGCGTCGGGACCCTGGGCTTCCGCGGCGAGGCGCTGCACGCTATCGGCGCCGTCTCGCGGCTGACGATCACGACCCGCCCCCGGAGCGACCGCGACGTGGACAGCCACCGCGGCACCGAGATCACCGTCGAGGGCGGCGAGGTGACGAGCGTCGAGCCCGCGGGCTGTCCGGAGGGCACCACCATCGAGGTCGACGACCTGTTCTACAACGTCCCCGCCCGCCGGAAGTACCTCAAACAGGACGGCACGGAGTTCGCCCACGTCAACACCGTCGTCACGAGCTACGCGCTCGCCAACCCATCGATTGCCGTCTCGCTGACCCACGACGGCCGCGAGACGTTCGCGACCACGGGGCAAAACGACCGCCGCGAGGCCGTCATGTCCGTCTACGGCCGCGAGGTCGCCGAGTCGATGGTGGACGTTTCCGCCGGGAACGACGGGGACACCGGCGATGACAGCGGTCTGCCCGACGGCCCGCTGGACGGCGTGTCCGGACTGGTGAGCCACCCCGAGACCACCCGGAGCACGCGCGAGTACTGCTCGACGTACGTCAACGGTCGCTACGTCACCGCGGGCGCGGTCCGCGACGCCGTCATCGAGGCCTACGGCCACCAGCTCGCGCCCGACCGCTACCCCTTCGCCGTCCTCTTTCTCGACGTGCCCGCCGGCGACGTGGACGTGAACGTCCACCCGCGGAAGCTGGAGGTCCGCTTCGCCGACGAGAAAGGCGTCCGCGAGCAGATCGAAACCGCCGTCGAGGCCGCGCTGCTGGAGGAGGGACTGCTCCGCAGCGGCGCTCCGCGCGGCAAGTCCGCCCCCGAACAGGCCGAGATCGCACCCGATCGGGGTGAGAGCGACGCCGGAGCGGAGGGCGGTCCCGACGAGTCGACCGGCCCGACCGAGTCGTCTCCTGGAACCGGATCGCCGGACTCGGCGGCGCCGTCGAGCGACGGCGAAGCGACCGCTGAATCGCCTGCGCCGGACGCCGACGAGACGGGCGATCCGGCCACCGCGTCGACGACGGGACCGACCTTCTCCTCGGACCCGTCGACGCCGTCACCCCGCTCGACGCCGTCGTCGGGGACGGATCCGTCGACGGAATCGAACGACGACGGTGCGGCCAGCGCCGACGCGAGCGCGGACGCGACCTCGCCGGCCGACGACGCGGGAGCGACGGCGGGGACGGCCAGCGGGGAGTCGACGACGGAGACGGCCGCCGCCGAATCGCCAGTGGGCTCGGCCGCCGGGACGGAGGCGTCGGTCGGCTCGACACCGGAGCGCGACCGCGACGGCGGTGACGACCGCCCTCGCAAGTTCGCCGGCGGTCACGACCAGGCTCGCCTCGGCGACGGGGAACCCGTCGAGGTGTCCGACGAAGCGTCCCGGGCGTTCGGCGCGCTGCCGTCGATGCGTGTGTTGGGGCAGTTGCACGGGACCTACGTCCTCGCGGAGACCGACGAGGGGCTGGTCATGATCGACCAGCACGCGGCCGACGAGCGGATCAACTACGAGCGGCTGCGCGCCGAGTTCGCCGGCGAGACGACCACACAGGCGCTCGCCCGACCCGTCGAGCTCTCGCTGACCGCCCGGGAGGCCGAGCTGTTCGAGACCTACGGCGAGGCGCTGTCGACGCTGGGCTTTCGCGCCGAGCGCGTCGGCGACCGGACGGTCGAGGTCCGGACGGTTCCCTCGCTGGTGGCCGATACGGCCGACCCGGACCTGCTGCGCGACGCGCTGGCCGCGTTCGTCGATGGCGAGGGGTCGGCCGCCGACACCGTCGAGGCCGCCGCCGACGAACTGCTGGCCGACCTGGCCTGTTACCCCTCGATCACTGGCAACACCTCGCTGACGGAGGGGTCGGTGACGGATCTGCTCGAACGGCTCGACGACTGTGAGAACCCCTGGGCCTGCCCGCACGGCCGCCCCGTCGTCGTCGAGTTCGACGCCGAGGAGATCGAGGCTCGCTTCGAACGGGACTACCCCGGCCACGGCGGTCGACGGGACTGAGAGTCCGTTTCCATGACCGTTCGCGGCGTTGTGTGACTCGCTTCGCCACACCCTCCCCCAGCCGCGGAGGAAGCCTCGACCGCCCAATGAACTAAATCGGATGCTACCGATGGGAGGGGTATGACAGAGCTGGTGACGTTCGGCGAGACTTCGTTGCGACTGTCGCCGGTGGGCGACGAACGGCTGGAGACGGCGGAGGACGTGCGCATGCGGGTGTCGGGGACGGAGAGTAACGTCGCCGTCGCGGCGAGCGCGATGGGCGCCGAGGCGACGTGGCTGTCGAAGCTGCCGGACTCGCCGCTGGGCCGGCGAGTCGAGCGGACGCTACACGCCCACGGCGTCGACACGGAGATCGCGTGGGCCGACGGGGGCCGCCAGGGTCTGCAGTTCGCCGAACAGAGCCCGTCGCCGCGGGCGGACCGACTGTTGCAGGACCGCGACCGGGTCGCGGCGGCGTCGGTGACGCCCGGCGAGTTGCCGATGGACCGGATCCAGCGCGCCGACGCCACCTTCGTCGCCGGGAGTACGCTCTCGCTGTCGGGCGACATCGTCGAGACGGCCGAGGCGGTCCTCCGGGCGGCGGGCAACGGGCTGGTCGCGATGGACCTGGACTTCCAGCCCGGCCTCTGGTCGGTCGAGGAAGCGCGCGAGACGCTCGACGGCGTGCTCGACGCCGTCGACGTGCTGATCGCCAATGAGGACCAGGCGCGAGCGATCTTCGACCGGACCGACGAACCGCGGACGTTCGCCCACGCGATCGCCTCGAAACGGTCGTTCGACACGGTCGTGATAACGAAGAGCGAACGCGGGGCGCTGGTCTGTAGCGACGGCGTGATCCACGAACAGGACGGGATCGAGGTCGACGCGGTCGACTCGGCCGGCCAGCACGAGGCGTTCACCGGCGCCTTCCTCGAACGGGTCCTGTCTGGCGCGGGCGCCACCGAGGCGCTGACGTACGGCGTCGCGAGCGCGACGCTGGCACGGACGATCCCCGGCGCGATGACGACCGCGAGCCGCGAGGAGGTCGAGACGCTGGCCGCGGACCTCGATGGCGGTCGCTGACGGTCGACACCGACGGATCGACCGGCGCCGGCGTCCCGGCCCCGGGCGGCCGGACGCGCAAGGGAGGGGTCGGGATGCCGACAGAGATATGGGCCAGCCAGGCGAGGATCCAGCCATGTCTGGGGCACGCACGCGAGCGGCCACGGTCGTGTTCGCGGTGTTCGTCGCCAGCGCGTCGTTCGTCGGGGGCGTCGGCGCGCAGTCGTCGGACAGCGTCACACTCACGGTCACCGTCGTCGACGAGGCTGGCAGCCCGCTGAGCGACGCGGCGCTGTCGGCCACGTGGGACGGCGGCGGTCCGGTCAACCGCACCACCGCCGGCAACGGCAAGGCGTTCGTCGACGTGACCGAGGGGGCCGACGTGACCATCCGCGTCGACCACCCCCGCTACGTCCGTAACCAGCCGTACGTCGTCGAGAACGCCAGCGAAGGTGACGTGACGATCGAAGTTGCGCGGGCGGGCCGAGCGACGGTCACCGTCGAAGGCGCCGAGGAGCCGCTCGACAACGCCATCGTCCGCATGTTCCACGACGGCCAGCCGGTGATCAACGAGCGAACCGCCGCCGACGGGACGTTCACGACGCCCGAGATCGAACAGGGCAACTACACCCTCGTCACGTTCAAGGAAGGGTACCTCCGCAACCGGACGACGCTGACCGTCGACGGGGAGGTCAGCGAGACGATGGCGATCCGCCAGGAGTCGGTGCTGGTCACGTTCACCGTCAGCGACGACCACTTCGACCCGCCGCAGGCGGTGACGAACGCGAACGTCACCGTCCCGGGCGTCGCCGACGTGACCACCCAGGGGACCGGCACCGTCAGCGTGAGCATGCCCGTCAACGACGCCTACGAGGTCACGGTCACGAAACCGGGCTACGACTCGGTCACCGAGCGCCTCAGGGTCCGCGAGTCCGAAACCGCGCTGAACGCGACCATCCAGCGGACCCCCGCTATCACCCTCCGCGCCGACAACGACCGCGTCGTCGTCGGCGAACCCGTCCGGGTGACCGTCGCCGACGAGTACGGCAACCCCGTTCCCAACGCGTCGATCAGCCGAGCGGGCACGACGATTGGGGAGACTGACGTCGACGGCGTCCGCAGCGTCCCCGTCGAGAGCGCCGGGAACGTCAGTATCTCGGCCGAGGCCGACGGACGAACGGCCGAGATCACCGTCGAGGGCGTCGGGTCGGGCGGCGCGTCGACCGCGACGGCCACTGCGACCACCTCGCCCACGGCCACCGACACGCCGACCGGAACCGCCAGCGGCCTGGGGCCGGGCTTGGGCGCCGCGGGCGCGCTCGCCGCGCTGCTGGTGGTCGGCCTGCTCGCCCGTCGCCGGATCGGATGACTGCCGCGACGCGCGCGACGAGTCGACCGGCCGAGCGGGCTATATAGCGGATCGGTCGAGAACGTCCCGCAGGGGAGCCCGAACCGGAACCCGTCGCCGCGTCGCCGAGGTTTAGGTTCCGGGGGGGTGAATCCCCGACCATGGCAACGGAGTCGCCGAGCGTCCGGTCGACGGTGCGGCAGTTCGTCTCGCTCGAGCGGGACGTGCTCGTCCTCTCGGTCGCGATGTTCGCCTTCAGCCTCGGCTTCCAGATGACCGGCCGCTACCTCTCGGAGTATCTGGTCGTCCTCGGCGCCTCCCCGTTCGTCGTGGGTCTGTACGGCTCGTTCGGCAACATCATCAGCGCTGTCTACCCCTACGCCGGCGGCGTCTTCTCCGACCGCGTCGGCTCCCGGTACGCCCTGACGCTGTTCGGGCTGCTGTCGACGCTGGGGTTCCTGTTCTGGCTGGTCGCGCCGCTCGTCGGCCCGATCGATCTCGGCGCCCTCGTCCTCGAACCGTGGCTGTGGATCTTCGTCGGCCTCGTGCTCGCCCAGGCCTGGAAGTCCTTCGGCCTCGGGGCGACCTTCGCCATCGTCAAACAGAGCGTCCCCGACGACCGGCTGGCACGCGGGTTCGCCAGCACGGAGACGTTCCGCCGGAGCGCCTTCCTGATCGGTCCGCTGCTGGCGGCCGGCCTCCTCTTTCTCGTGGGCGGAGGGAGCGAGTCGGACATCCTCCCGGGCTTCCTGTACGTCCTCGGGGTCGCCGTCGTCTTCGGCGTCGTCGCCACGGCGGTCCAGCACGTCAGCTACGAGGCCGACGCCGACTCGTTCGGGACGGAGTTCGAAGGCGTCTCCCAGATCCGGAGCGATCTCGCCGACCTCCCCGAGCCGCTCCGGCCGCTGCTGGTCGCCGACACGCTCGTCCGCTTCGCCAACGGGATGGTGTACGGCTTCTTCATCCTCGTGATCACCCGCATCTGGGAGCTCGACGTGACCCTGTTCGGGTTCTACCTCAATCCGGCCGTGTTCTTCGGCGTCCTGCTTGGCGTCGAGATGGTCGTCGCGCTGGTCTCGATGGCGCCCGCCGCGATCGCCGCCGAGCGCGTCGGACTCAAGCCCGTCGTCGCGCTCGGGTTCGCCGTCTACGCCGTCTTCCCTGTCCTGTTGATCTTCGCCCCGGCCGACCCGCTGGTCGTCACCGCGCTGTTCGCGTTCTCCGGGCTGCGCTTCGCCGGCCTCCCCTCGCACAAGGCGCTCATCGTCGGGCCCGCCGAGCGCGACGCCGGCGGCCGCGTCACGGGCGCCTACTACCTCCTCCGGAACGCGATCGTGATCCCCAGCGCCGCGCTGGGGGGGTACCTCTACGACAGCGGCTGGACGGTCGACCTGCCCGTCGGGCCGCTGGAAGTGCTGACCGCCGGCCCGGAACTGGCCTTCTCCGTCGCGACCGTCGTCGGCGTCGTCGGCGTCGCGTACTTCGTCGTCTTCGGCGAGGAGTTCGCCGCCTACGCCTGACGAGCGCCGGCGACAGCCCTTTCTCCGCGGGATTGCTAGACGTTCGCATGGAGAGCGACGGCGAACGACCGGGCGACGACCTGACCGACACAGAGGTGGAGGCGCTCCACGAGGTCGAACTCGGGGTCGAGTGGCTCCGGCGGGCCCACGGCGGGCTCGTCGCGTTCCATCACAACACCGGCCACGCGATGGAGCACCTCGCCGAGGCCGAGCAGTTGCTCCGCGAGAGCGGCCACGTCGACCTCGCGGACGAGATCCGCGACGACCACCTCCCCCGCGGCGTCGTCGACGAAGACCGCTGGTCCTACGACGTGCTGTCGTCGTTCGAGCGCGAGTTCATGGCCGACGTGAGCGGGCTGGCCGACCGGACCCGGGCGGACCTGGCCGACGGCCGTCACCACGTCGCCGAGCGGCGCCAGGAACGCGAGTGGAAGCGCGAGGCCGATCCGGAGTGAATCCGACCGGTCCCGAAGCGGCGAGCGGTCGTCCGGTCGCGCCGCTCGGCGGCGTCGTCGGCCGCGCCACGCCGGACACGGCAGTCCCGAACCCCCGAGGTGGGCGGGGCGACCCCATACGGATTACGGCGAGCGTGTCCCGGACCGGCCCCAAGACAGTGTGCGGTCGATCCCGGACCGTCTCGCAGTGGTCTCAGTTGCCCTGGATCGCGTCGATGACCATCGCCGCGGCGATGATCGGTTCTTTCGGGACAGTGCTGGCGTCGTCGATGGTGATCTCGTAGCGGTCTTTCAGCGAGAACTGTCCGTCGATGGAGCCGACGTGGTTGCCGTCGAGGTCGGTGATCTCGTACTTGTGAGGGATCCAGCCGCCGAACGGGATCAAGTTCCGTGCGAGTGTGGTGAGTGCGCCCCGGGAGTTGATTTCGGCGATCTTCGACTCGTCGCGCGCGTCGCGGATCTTCCAGGTGTCCTGGAGGATGGAGTAGTCGTTGTCGAGGACGACTATGTCCTCGCCGGTCTGTGCGTCGGTCAGGACGTAGTTGCCGGCCACGTCGATGATCCCGCCTGCCTTGACGACGAACACGTCGTTGTCGTTCCCGTCCGTGAACGGGAACTCCTCTTTCATCTTCAGCAGCTTCTGTTTGCCCCGGAGGACGACATTGTCCCCCGCGTCCATCGCCTTGTACTTGTTCCGGATCAGCGACTGTTCGACCGTGTAGCTGTCGTCTCCCAGTTCGATCCCCGCGATGTCGTAGCTCCCAGCCATGTACGCCCTAACTGTTCCACCCCTGGTATTTAAATCTCGGTGTCAGCAGCGCTGTATCCGCCCTCGGGAGGACCCGGCGGGATCCGCCGGGAGTACACCGTTTACGTGTCGTGGTCTCGTCCGAGGAGGCGTGTCGACGGGCACCCTCGACCGGCTGTCGCGCGGCTGGGCGGACGTGGACGCCCAGAAGCTCCGGTTCCAGTCGCTGTTTTTCGTCCACTTCGTCGCCTTTTCCGGCGTGGTCGTCTTCCGGAACGTCTACCTCGAGGAGATGGGCCTGTCGGGGTCGGCGATGGGGCAGATCGGCTTCCTGATGACCGCCGCGGGCGTCGCCGCACAGCCGGTGTGGGGCGTCGTCACCGACTACTTGCAGGCCGAGCGGCCGGTGCTCGTGGTCGGCGCCGTGGTCTCCGCCGTCGGTCTGCTCGCCTACCCGGTCGCCGACGGACTGGCCGCGCCCTTCCTCCTCGTGGCCGCCGGGACGGCGGTCTTCTCGGTGTTCCACGCGCCGATCGTCCCGATCGCCAACGGGCTCGTGCTCTCGCGGGGCTACGACTACGGGCGGATCCGCGCGTTCGGCTCTATCGCGTTCGGCATCGGGAGCCTCGGCTTCGGCGTCCTCGTCGCCGCGGCCGGCATCACGTCGATCGTCTACGTCTACGTCGTCGGGATGGTCGTCCTCGTCGCCGTCGTGTGGACGCTCTCCGGAACGAACGGCGACGAGGACGAGAGCGACGCGGCCGACGACGCCGAACCGCCGCTCTCGGAGGCCGTCCGGGCGCTGGCGGCCAACCGCGAGTTCCTCGCGGTGTTGCTCGTCGCGTTCGTGATCGGCCTCTCGATCCGCGGCGGCTCGGCCTTCTTCTCGGTGTACATGCGCGCGGTCGAGGCGAGCCTCGTGCTCGGTCCGTGGACGCTCTCGGCGGACGCGCTGACCGGCCTCGCGTGGACGGTGAAGACGGTCTTCGAGACCGTCGCCTTCGTCTACGCGCTCCGTATCTCCGAGTCCTACGGGGCCTTCCTGGTGCTCGGCGGTGTCGGGCTGGCGCTCCCCCACCTCGTCTACGGGCTGACGGCCGACCTGTGGGCGGTCCTCGCCGTGCAGGTCGTCGGCGGGCTGGGGTACGGACTCTACAACCTCGCCGTGGTCAACCTCGTGTTCGCCGTCGCCGCCGACAGGGTGACCTCGACCGCACAGACGGTGCTCACGGGGCTTGGCATCGGGTTTGGCGGCGCAGTCGGCGAGATCGTCACCGGCGAACTCGTGGACGCGGTCGGGCTCCAGCGGACCTACCTCGCGCTCGCCGCCGTCGGCGTCGTCGGCGCCGCGTTCGGCCTGCTCCTGCGCGGGACGGCCGCCGGCGACGGGAGCGCTCCGAGCGGTGACCCGTCGTAGCGCAGCGAGGCGCCCCGAACCGGCGACACGCCGCCACCCATCGGCCCGCGACGGCGCGACGCCCGGTGGTCAGAAGAAAAACAGCTCGTCCCGCAGTTCGTCGGTCAGGGGAGCGCCGTACTCGGAGATCTCGACGGCCTCGGCGTGCTCGACGCGGTCGCCTCGGTCCGGGCCGTAGCGGGCGAGGAGTTCGGCTCGGAAGCGGTCGGCGACGTTCACCTTGGTGTTCGTCGCGAAGTGGTCGAGCCCCGCCTCGGCGAGCCACTCGCGCCGGGCTCCCTCGTCCGCGGGCACCTCGTCGAGGACGCCGAATGTGTACGGCAGCCACTCGTACATCTGTGACTCGTGGCAGTCGAGCGCGTCGAGCTTTCGGTCGGTCACGTCCGACACGTCCAGGACCACGTCGGGTTCGAACGGCGCGGGCGTGCCGAAGCCGTCGGCGACGTAGCCGAAGACGGGGTTGTCGTCCATCGGCGGCGTGTCGGGGCAGACGTTCGGGACGATGAGCATGTAGGCGGTGTCGCGGAGCAACTCGGCGGTGTAGCGGTGGTCCGGGTGGTAGTCGTTGGGGCGCGGGCCGAGCACCAGATCGGGGTCGACCTCGCGGACGAAGCGGGTCAGCCGGTGACGGTGTTCGAGCGCGGGTTCGAGTTCGCCGTCCGGGATATCGAACACCTCGTAGTCGACCCCCAGCGTGTCGGCGACGGCCTCGGTCTCGCGCTTCCGGCGCGCAGCGACGGTGTCGCGGTCGTCCTCGTGGTGGCCCGCGCTCCCGTCGGTCACCGAGAGAAACGTCACGTCGCGGCCGGCCTCGACGTACGTCGCGGCGATGCCGCCGGCCTTGATCGCGCAGTCGTCGGGGTGGGCGCCGACGACGAGGAGGCTCGGGTCGGTCACGTCCCTCGAAGGAGCCGGGAGCGGGAAACGGTTGCGGAGCCGGTCGCTGGTTCCCCGAGTTTCTTCGCGTCGGCCCACGTGGTCGACACATGACAGACGGCTCCGTCTACGAGGAACTGGGCGTCCCGACGGTCGTCAACGCCGCGGGGACGAAGACGCGGATCGGCGGCAGTCGCATCCGCCCCGAGGCTCGCGAGGCGATGGACCGGGCCGCCGAGTCGTTCGTCCGCCTGTCGGATCTGCAGGCGGCCGCGAGCGACCGCATCGCCGAGGTCACGGGCGCGGAAGCCGGGTACGTCACCAACGGCGCGGCGGGGGCGCTACTGCTGGCCGCCGCCGCGAGTATCGCCGGCACCGACCCCGGAACGATGGCCCGCCTGCCCGACACCGACGGCGTCGCCGACGAGGTCGTGATGCCCCGCACCCACCGCACCGGCTACGACCACGCGCTCCGGACGGCGGGAGCGACGATCGTCGACGTGGGCACCAACGACGCGACGCTGGGCACCGGCGCACGCAACGTCGAGCCCTGGGAGTACGCCGATGCCATCGGCGAGGACACCGCCGCCGTCGCCCACGTCTACAAGGCCTACGAGGGACCGCCGCTCGCGGAGGTCTGCGAGGTCGCCCACGACCACGGCGTACCGGTGATCGTCGACGCCGCGGCGGAACTGCCCCCGAAAGCGAACCTCTCGTGGTTCACCGACCAGGGCGCGGACCTGGTCGCGTTCAGCGGCGGCAAGGGGATCCGCGGCCCGCAGACGACGGGCATCCTCGCCGGCCGCGCGGACCTGGTCGAATCGGTCGCCGCCCAGCACCTCGACACCCACGCCACGGCGTCGGTCTGGGACCCGCCCGAGCGCCTGCTCGACGCCGACCGGTTCGACGGGGTGCCCAGACAGGGCGTCGGCCGCCCGCTCAAGGTCGGCAAGGAGGAACTCGTCGGCCTGCTCGCCGCGCTCGACGCGTTCCTCGAAGAAGACCACGACGCGCTCGCCCGGGAGTGGCGCGAGCGCGCTGAGCGAGTCGCCGCGGCCCTCGACGCGGTCGAGGGACTTTCGACGACCATCGAGGACGGTGCGAAGTCCGTCGCGCCGACGGTCGCCGTCACCGTGGATGCGGAGACGGCCGGTCGCTCGGCCGCCGACCTCGTGCTGGCGCTCCGGCGGGAAGACCCCCGCGTGTTCGTCGGCGCCGACGGGGTCGACGACGGGACCTTCGCGGTGAGTCCGATGTGTCTGACCGACGACGAAGCCGACCACGCTGTCGCGCGGATCCGGGCGAACCTCGGGAGCGAGTCCGGGGACTGACAGGGCGGGTCGGCGAGTCGGGACAGGGGTGGTCCGGCGGGCGGGGAAACCGACAGTGTTTCACACCACCGAGCCCTGACGATGGATAGATGAGCAAAGACGTCATCGAGGTCCGCGGGGCAGAGGAACACAACCTCAAGGACGTCGACGTAACGATCCCACGGGAGGAACTGACGGTCGTCACGGGGCTGTCGGGGTCGGGGAAGTCCTCGCTCGCGTTCGACACCGTCTACGCCGAGGGGCAACGGCGATACATCGAGTCGCTGTCGGCCTACGCCCGGAACTTCCTCGGGCAGATGGACAAGCCGAAAGTCGAGAACGTCGAGGGGTTGTCGCCGGCGATCTCGATCGACCAGAAGAACGCCGCCAACAACCCCCGGTCGACCGTCGGCACCGTCACCGAGCTTCACGACTATCTGCGCCTGCTGTACGCCCGCGTCGGCGTCCCCCACTGCCCGGAGTGTGGGCGCGAAGTGGGCGAGCAGTCCGCCCAGCACATGGTCGACCGCGTGCTCGAACTCCCCGAGAGCACCCGCGCGAAGGTCCTCGCGCCGGTCGTCCGCGACCAGAAGGGCGCCTTCGAGGATCTCTTCGACGACCTCGTCGCCGAGGGCTACGCCCGCGTCGAGGTCGACGGCGAGCAACACGACCTCTCGCTCGACCGACCGGACCTGGACGAGAACTACGACCACACCATCGACGTGGTCGTCGACCGCGTGAAAGTGAGCCCGGAGGCCCGCTCCCGGATCACCGACTCCGTCGAGACGGCGCTGGAAGAGAGCGACGGCATCATCAAGGTCGCCGTCCCCGACCCGCCCGAGGACGTGGAACTGGGCGGCGCCGAGTCGCGGTCGGTCGGTGATCTGGGCACCGCCGACGAGGACGCCAGCGGTGACGGCGACGACGGTGACACCGTCGCCGAGGACCGCCTCGTCGTCGAGTTCTCCGAGGATCTCGCGTGTACGCACTGCAACGTCGACATCAGCGAGATCGAGACCCGGTCGTTCTCGTTCAACAGCCCCTACGGCGCCTGTCCGGAGTGCGAGGGCCTGGGCGAGACCAAAGAAGTCAGCGAGGACCTGGTGATCCAGGACCCCTCGAAGCCGCTGAAACACGTTTTCGAGCCCTGGAGCTACGACCGGACCTACTACTCGAGACAGCTCGACAACGTCGCCGAACACTTCGGCGTCTCGCTGTCGACGCCCTTCGAGGAGCTGGACGAGTCCATTCGGCGGCAGTTCCTCTACGGTACGGACTCGCGAGTCCACTTCGAGTGGCGCACGAAAAACGGCACCCGCGAGAAGACCGAGCGCTTCGAGGGCGTCATCCCCAACCTCGAACGGCGCCACGTCGAGACCGACTCGGACCGGGCCCGCGAGCACATCGAGGAGTACATGGCGACCACGACGTGTCCCGCCTGCGACGGCACCCGCCTGAAGGCCGAATCGCGCGCCGTCCTCGTCGACGGCACGGCAATCACCGAGATCAATCGCCTCTCGATCGGCGACGCCCTCGAGCACTTCGAGAACCTCGAACGGAACCTCGGTCCCCGGGACACCAAGATCGCCGAGGAGATCCTCAAGGAGATCCGCGCACGGCTCGGGTTCATGTGCGAGGTCGGGCTGGACTACCTCACGCTCGACCGGGAGGCCGCGACCCTCTCGGGCGGCGAGAGCCAGCGCATCCGGCTGGCCACCCAGATCGGGAGCGGGCTCGTGGGCGTGCTGTACGTCCTCGACGAGCCCTCCATCGGGCTGCACCAGCGCGACAACGACCGCCTGCTGAACACGCTCGCAGAGCTGCGCGACCTCGGGAACACCCTGCTCGTCGTCGAACACGACACCGAGACGATGCGCCGGGCGGACAACATCATCGACATGGGGCCCGGCCCGGGCAAGCGCGGCGGCGAGATCGTCGTCAACGGCGACTTCGACGCGGTGCTCGACACCGACGAGTCGACGACCGGCGACTACCTCTCCGGCGAGAAGGCCATTCCCGTCCCCGCCGAGCGACGGGATCCCGACGGCCACCTCACCATCGAGGGCGCGCGCCAGCACAACCTGAAGGATCTCGACGTCGACCTTCCGATCGGCTCGTTCACCGCTATCACGGGCGTCTCGGGCTCTGGCAAGTCCACGCTGATGCACGACGTGCTGTACAAGGCGCTGGCCCGCGAGATGCACGGCAACTCCGACGTGAACCCCGGCGAGCACGACGGCCTCTCGGGGCTGGACGACGTCGAGACCGTGCGGCTGATCGACCAGTCGCCCATCGGCCGCACGCCCCGGTCGAACCCCGCGACCTACACCAACGTCTTCGACCACATCCGCGAGCTGTTCGCCGAGACGAACCTCGCCAAGCAGCGGGGCTACGAGAAGGGACGGTTCTCGTTCAACGTCAAGGGCGGCCGCTGCGAGGAGTGTGGCGGCCAGGGCACCGTGACCATCGAGATGAACTTCCTCTCGGACGTGCAGGTGCCCTGCGAGGAGTGTGGCGGCGCCCGCTACAACCGCGAGACGCTCGACGTCACCTACAAGGACGCCACCATCGCCGACGTG
>Ga0207813_100024_pt1 | contig 157505 bp, 168 predicted proteins | sample A23E3SouthBayCA_2_FD_187730 | JGI IMG/M metagenome (GOLD analysis project Ga0207813, IMG submission 187730) | Aerobic enrichment media microbial communities from Eden Landing Ponds, California, USA - A23 E3 (4) (SPAdes) | ecosystem: Environmental > Aquatic > Marine > Unclassified | place...
TCAACAGCCGACTACGAGGGCCGCGAGCCTGCTCGCGGGCCGAACGTGGCCGGCACATCCCCCTTACCGCGAGCGAAGCGAGCGGTAACTTCACACCCTCTCTGTAACATCCAAACCTGTTGCAGCCCACTCACGGTCTCAGCACCGCACTCGCTCGGTATCGTGGAAGTCCTGATAGCCGATTTCGAGGGCAGCGAGCCTGCTCGCTGGCCGAACGTGGCCTGCGCATTCCCCAAAACGCGAGCGAAGCGAGCGTTACTAGTCCGAACCGCTGAAATACTCCACTCCCCTGAGATAGAGATGTGTCACAGCAGGTCGGGCAGGTCGACACCCTGTTCTGTCACGAGCACGGCGACGACGTCCGCGTGGCGGCCGTCACCGACGGACAGCGGCGACTCCACGCGATTCTCGAACTCAAACAGACCGACGCCGGTCCGCGTCCCGCCCGCCTCCGGCTCAAACAGGGCACCACCGAGGAACCACGCCCGCCCGACCTGTTCGTCGAACTCGCTCGTCGCGCCGGCCGTATCCGTATCTCACAGCAGACATCGCCCGCGATGCGCGACCGCCTGCGTGAGATGCTCGACGCCTACCAGCTGGAGGCGAAGGTCGTCCGCACCTGCCGGTACTGCGCCAGCGAGGGCAACTACTCCCCGATAACGTCGGAAACAGCTATCGAGGCCGACGGCGAACACATCTGCCCCGACTGTGCCCGTGCCGAACTGGACCGCGAACTCGCCTACCACGGCTCGGTGGGTGGCAACGCCCGCGAACGCCTCTCCGACCTCCTGCTCGAAGTCCAGGACCTCACGCGCGTGAAGAACCTCCTCAAGGGCGACCTCGACCCCGACCTCACCAAGTTCGACGAAATTTCTGCGACTGTGGACGAGGTCGATCCGGTTCCGGTCTCCTCGCTGTCGCTCCATCCCGGTATCCAGAACCACCTCGAATCCCGGTTCGACAATTTACTTCCAGTTCAGAGCCTCGCCGTCGAGCACGGTGCGACGGAGGGCAGAGACCAGCTCGTCGTCAGCGCCACCGCGACGGGGAAGACGCTCATCGGCGAGATGGCCGGTCTCGACCGCGTCCTCAACGGGAAGGGGAAGATGCTCTTTCTCGTGCCCCTGGTCGCGCTCGCCAACCAGAAGTACGAGTCCTTCCAGGACCGCTACGGCGACATGGTGGACGTCTCCCTGCGGGTCGGGGCGAGCCGGATCAACGACGACGGCGACCGCTTCGACCCCGGCGCGGACGTCATCGTCGGCACCTACGAGGGCATCGACCACGCGCTCCGGACCGGCAAGGATCTGGGCAACATCGGGACCGTGGTCATCGACGAGGTCCACACGCTCGGCGAGGGCGAACGGGGCCACCGCCTCGACGGCCTCATCTCCCGGCTCAAGTACTACTGCGGCGACCTCTCCTCGAACGCCAGCGAGGACGGCACGCAGTGGATCTACCTCTCGGCGACGGTGGGCAACGCTGGCCAGCTGGCCGACCAGCTCCGCGCCCAGCTCATCGAGTTCGAGGAACGGCCGGTCCCCATCGAACGCCACGTCACGTTCGCCGATGGAAGGGAGAAGGTCCGCGTCGAGAACAAACTCGTCCGGCGCGCCTTCGACACGAAGTCCTCGAAGGGCTACCGGGGACAGACGATCGTCTTCACCAACTCACGGCGGCGCTGTCACGAGATTTCCCGCAAGCTCGAATACGACTCCGCACCGTACCACGCCGGCCTGGACCACGGCCGCCGCAAGAAAGTCGAGCGCATGTTCGCCGACCAGGACCTGGCTGCAGTGGTCACGACGGCCGCACTCGCCGCAGGTGTGGACTTCCCCGCTTCACAGGTGGTCTTCGACTCGCTGGCGATGGGCATCGAGTGGTTGACCGTCCAGGAGTTCCACCAGATGCTCGGCCGCGCGGGACGGCCCGACTACCACGACAAGGGCACCGTCTACGTCCTCGTCGAACCCGACTGTAGCTACCACAACAGCCAGGAGATGACCGAGGACGAGGTGGCGTTCAAGCTCCTCAAGGGGGAGATGGAACCCGTGATAACGCGCTACGACGAGGGCGCGGCAGTCGAGGAGACGCTCGCGAACGTCACCGTCGCCGGCAAACACGCCAAACGCCTGAACGACCGGATGGTCGGCGAGGTGCCCACGAAACACGCCGTCGGCAAACTCCTGGAGTACGAGTTCATCGACGGCCTCGAACCCACGCCGCTCGGCCGGGCGGTCACGCGTCACTTCCTCTCGCCCGACGAGGCCTTCCTCATGCTCGACGGGATCCGGAAGGGACTGGACCCCTACGACGTCGTCGCCGACATGGAGTTGCGCGAAGACGAAGACCGATAGCTGTCAGGGCGTTCCGGAGATCTTCGTGAAGCCGTCGTGGGCGAACTCGACGGACTGGACGGCGACGACGGGGCCGGAGCCGTCGCTCTTGAGGTCCGGACCGTCCCACTGGACGGGGTAGGCCCTGCTGAACTCCCAGCCCCAGTTTTTCTGCTCCTTGTACCCCGCCTTGAGTTTCAGGCGGACGTTGCGCCGGATGTCCGTGTTGGCCTTCGAGGGGGCCCGGACGTCCTGGATCCAGTCCCACAGGACCGTGCGGTTGGTCAGCCCGCGTTCGAGGACGAGGTTGCTGTGGGTGAACTGCCCGGGCAACTGGTGGACGTGACCGTTCGTGCCACCCTCGCGGTACTCGACGGTCTCCATCCGCGCGGCCAGCCCCGATGCCCGCTGGAACCCGCCGACGTCGACCCCGTCGACCTCGACCGTGTAGTTGAGCTGGCGGTACGGGTTCCCGTCGCTCGTCTTCTGTGCCTCGCCGTTCGACGACATTACTCGCGGCCTCCCGTGGAGTCAGCTAGGTAGTTCACGTGGTATCCTCCTCGAAGAACTCGGGGTCGATCTCCTGTTCGAGCGTGGGGCCGCCCGTGGACCCCGGTCCGCCGCCGGGACCGCCCGCCCCGGGGCCGCCGGCCTGCTGGGACTCCCGGTTGATCCGGTCGTTGATCGCCGAGATCTCCTCGCACCAGCGCTGGCGCTCCCAGTGGGGCATGGCGAGCACCTCGTCGTGGCCCCAGTTGAAGTGATACGCCACGAAGGCGACCTCCTCGTAGAGCCGGTCGACCGGGTAGACACCCATCTCGCTTGCTCGTGCTAGTTTCCCGAATCACCGTCTCCCTCGGGTGTCGGGGTACTCGACGGCGTCTCCAGGTCCGCACCCGCCGACTGGGGACCCGGGCCGCCACCGGCCTCCGGACCACCTGCTCCGGGACCACCACCGGCGTCCGGTCCGCCTGCTCCGGGTCCGCCGCCCCCACCAGTGTCGACGACGGCCCCGTCGTAGACCGAGACATCGAAGCGCTCGCCGCAGTCCGGACAGGCGGTCCCGACGGTGTTGGCTCCCTGGTTGTTGATCCGCTCGTACATGGCCTGCAGGTACTCCAGGTCGGCGACGAACAGGTTCTCGATGACGTTCCGGTTGACGACGTCGAGGTCACCCAGTTCCGTCACGACGCGCGAGAGCAGGATGATCGTCAGATACGACGAGTTCGACTGCACGCGGGGGTCCTGCAGAGGTTCGATCTCGTCGGCCGCCGTCGCCAGCCGCATGCGTCCCTCGCGGTGGAGCGTGCCCTCCTCGTCGGTGTACCCCTGTGGCAGGGTGAACTCGAACTCGGTCTGGAGCTGTGAACCGGCCATTTATTGGGTGCGTTCCATCTCGTCGTAGACGACGACGACCGTCTCGGTCGCGACGTTCCCCTGTCCGCCCTGCGAACCGCTCTCGAGGGTCGGCGGGTCGTACTTCTTGGGCCAGGCGTTGGTGAACTCCCACCGGACCTGCTGTTCGCCCACCGAGTCCTGGAGGATGACCGCGACCGACTTGCGGGCCTCGGTCATCTTGCCCTGGATGACCGACTTGCGCCAGTCGTGGAGTTTGGTGTCGCCCTTCTTGGCGCCCCGTTCCATCGTCAGGTCCTCGTACTCGGTCTGGCCCCAGAGTTTGCGGTGGTGGTCCGCGTCCTTGCCCTCGCGGTACTCGACGTGGCTCGTGGTCGTCGACGGGATGTCGATGCGCTTGAAGCCGCTGACGTCGACGCCGTCGATCTCGACCGTGAACCGCCCCGTTCGCATTGCGCCGTGTGGATCTGCCATAGTTTCGGTGTGTCGTGTGTGTCGTATGCTGTGGTGTGGTGTTCGTGCTGGTCAGTGCTGGTCAGGTCGTGACGCCGTCAGGGCCCCGCCTCCTCGGTCCACTGCTGGATCCGGAAGATGACGAACTCCGCGGGCTTGACCGGTGCGATGCCGATCTCACAGATGAGCCGCCCGTTGTCGATGTCGTCCTGGGTCATCGTCGACTCGCCACAGTTGACGTAGAACGCCTCCTCGGGGCTGGTCCCCATGAGCGCGCCGTCGCGCCAGGCCGTGGTCAGGAAGTTCGACACGGACTGTCTGACCCGCGCCCACAGGTCCCTGTCGTTGGGCTCGAAGACCGCCCACTGGGTCCCCTCGTCGATGGACTGCTCGATGTACAGGAACAGTCTGCGGACGTTGACGTACTTCCACTCGGGGTCGCTCGACGTCGTCCGTGCGCCCCAGACGCGGATGCCCCGTCCCTGGAAACTCCGGATGCAGTTGATCCCCTTCGGGTTGAGGACGTCCTGCTCGCCCTTCGTGATGTCCAGTTGCAGGTCCAGCGCGCCCCGCACCACCATGTTCGCCGGCGAGCCGTGGACGCCCGTCTCGGCGTCGTTGCGCGCGTAGATGCCCGCGACGTGGCCGCCCGGCGGGACGACCTTCTCCTGGTTCGTGATCGGGTCTTTCACCTCGATCCACGGGTAGTAGTAGGCCGCGTACTGGGAGTCGACCGGCACCTCCATGTTGCCGACCCGCCCGGCGTTTTGCGGCGAGGAGAGGACCGCGATGCGCTCGCCCATGTTCTCACAGTGGGTGACGACCGCTTCCGTCAGCCCGCGGATGTCGTTCTCGTCGGGGATGCTGACGATGGAGACGTCGTCTTGCTCTTTGAGCGCCGCTAACCCTGTGCGCTCGCCGGTGCGGTCCTGGCCCTGGTAGTCCGACAGCGAGAGCCCGCTGCCGCCGTCGGCCGCGAGTTCCTGCTCGTCGCGAATCTCCTTGATGTCCGCCAGCAGTTCGTCTTTCTTCTGCGTGCGGTCGATGTCGAACGGCTCGGCGACGTCCTGGAGCTCGTTGTAGGTCATCTCGTCGAGCTCGTCGTCGCCGGGGATCGTCGGCCCCTCGTCCTCGTCGTCGGCGTCCGCGTCGTCGCCGTTCCCGCCGTCGTCGTCACCGTTCGAACCGTTGCCCTTCGAGCCGTTCGTGCCGCCGTCGGTCTCGCCGCCCAGCCAGGTGACGCCCTCCTCGGGGCGCTCCTCGCCGACGCCGTCGACGTCCACGATAACCGACGAGGCCATCTTCTTCGCGAAGTGGTTGCTCGACGTCGGGTCCGGCGTCAGTTCCTCGTAGGTCTCCTCGTGGTCGGGGAGCGGGTCCGGCTCCGCCGACGCGGGGTCGTCTATCTCCGAGGGGTCCTGGGACCAGTACCGCACTGTGACCCCGAAGATCTTGTTCTGCCCCTCCTTGTACATCGGACTGTCGGTGACGATGACAGCGACCGAGTTGGCCCAGTCGCCGGGCCCGATCGCCGCCACGTCCATCACTGGGTCGCCGCTCTCGTCGTGGACCGCCGCCGAAACCACGTCTCGCGGGTCGTCGGGGCTGACTCGCGTGACGTAACACCGACTCCCGCCGTTTCGGAAGAACCCGTCCACAGCGATGTCCAGGTCCGACGACTCCGGACTGGACCCGTAGTGCCGTCTGAACTCCGAGAAACTCGTGATCAGCCGTGGACTCACCGGCCCGCGCTCGGTCGGACCGAGAAACGCTGCTGTGCTCGTCGCGACACCCTCTATCGCCTTCGTCCCGCCCTCTACTTCCTCCACGTAGACGCCCGGGGAAAGGTACTCTGCCATAATTTTCACTCGTTTGTAATTACCGAACGCTAGCTTACATTAAGCGTCAATACATAAATCTATCCATCAGTAGAATCGGATACATGTGTGGTACGAGAGTGGTACGGACGACCTAATCGCCGAACGCTCGTCGAAAGCGCTCGAACCGCTCCGAATGCACCCCTCAATTTATGACAGGTTCCAGACTTGAATTGCAGTCTCGGCTCGGTCCGGCCCCGGACTTCCAGGCCCCCGAATAGTAAATAATCACATGTGTTGGACGAATATCACTGCCAGTCGTCGCCAGTGATCGCCACTCGTGGTGTGAGAGAGCGTCACACAGTATGGTCTCTGTACTGATGATGGTATTCAGACATGACGGTGCAGGGGTCCGGGAGTGGACCCGTGCCCATCCCGGGCGCGGACCGGCCACACATCACTGGCCGGGCGCTCGGAGACTCAGTTCTCGGGGACGATGTCGTAGAGCATCTCCAGGGAGTCGGCGGCCTCGCAGACGCCGTCCTGTGCTTCGGCGACCTGGAGGACGCCGCGGTCGTCGGCCAGCGTCTCCTGGAGTTCGTTGACGGCCTTGACGTAGCGTTCGAGGCTCTCCTCGGTCGCCGAGTCCTCGAGTTCCTCGCCGAGCGTGATGTCGAGTTCCAGCATGTCGCCGACGTGCTCGCGATAGGCCGCCCGGTCGTCGAAGGCGTCGTCGGCCATCCCGTCCTTGGCCGCCTCGACGATCTCCTGGGCGGTCTTGCTCGCGCCCGTGTCGGCCTCCTCGAAGCGCGTCGAGACGTCGTCGAAAAACCTGATCTTGTCCTTCAGCGACTTGCGCATCACGTACCGCGTCACCGTGTCCAGTTGCGTCTGTAGCTCCTGGAGTTGCTCGGCGGCGTCGCCCAGGTCACCGCCGCCCCCGCCGGACGCCCGACCGCCCATGTTGTGGGGGTTGTCGGTGTCGGTGATGTGGTTGACCAGCGCGGCGTAGAGCATGTCGTTGTCGTAGACGAGCTGGCGCCGGACGGTGTCGCCGCCGGGGATCCACGCCCCGTCGCGGGTCCGCTCGAACGACCCCACGAACACCGACGGGTCCTCGACCCCCTCGACGGGCGTCCGGAACTGCTGGTGGTACCGGTTCGCGAGTGCGCGATAGGCGGTGTCGTCGTCCGGGTTGTCCGAGATGTCCGTGTCCACGTCCGGGATCTGCTCGAATTCGGGGGGTGACTCCTGGTAGGTCAGCTCGAACGACTCCATCCGCCGGTTAGACATGTACTCCTCGCTGCTGGCACCGCTGACGTCCGGCACCGGTACCGACTCCAGTTCCGTCTCCGTGTACCTGATGAACAGGTAGATGTCGTCACCCGACGGGAGCGGGAGCGTCTTCGTCGTCCGGTGTTCGATGACGATCGGTCGGCCGTGCCCGTCGACGACAAGCCCCGGCTCCAGTGTCACCTCCAGTTCCGTCTCGCTCTCCTCGATCGAACTCACCTCGATGCCCTGGACGATTCCCTTCCCGGTGACGAACCGCGTCAGCGTCTGTAACCGGCCCGAGTGGTAGTCCTGCTCGGTCTCCATGTCCCGCGCCGTCATCAGTTTCCCCTGGAAGAAGTTGTTCTTCTCGAACTGCGAGAGCTGCCCGTCGCCCCGGTCACCCTGTTCGTCGTTGAATGACATGTCTGGAGTCTCTATACCCTCTACAACTGTTCGTGCATTTAACTTTGGGGCCGCGGGACTCGCTCCAGTCCCCGACCAGAACGTGGTATGGGGTGGGGTTGGGTCGGGTGGCGTGGGGCGTGGTGCCCGCTCGCTCACAGCAGGTCGCGTTCCTTGAGGACGCTGTCCTCGCCCAGCGTCGCGCGTCCGAGGACGAACTCCCGCGGCGTGAGTGTGGTGTTGATCCCCAGGAAGGAGTTGCCCTCCAGTTTGACGTGCTGGCGCATCGGGACGACGCGTCCGTCCGTGTGGGCAGGTTTCTCGCGGGCGACGATTTCCTCGACCGCTTCGCGGTGGCCCGGGTCGGTAAAGGGGCCGGCGAACACCGCAAAGGAGCGCGGGCCGGGCATGTGCATCGTGTAGGGCCCCCGTGCTGCGGGCGAGTCGATCCCGTCGAGGTCCAGTCGCTCCATGACGAACAGGTGGTGGTCGACCGCCTCGTCACGTTCGAGGGCGTCGATCGCCTCGCGTCTCGCCTCTGCCTCGTCTTCGGAGAGGTGGCCGGCGGCGCGACGGTCGGCGACCCGGCGGCGCTGCCACTCCAGTATCCACCCCGTGTCGGGCGCCGTGACGTGGCGCAGGTACAGTTCGATGTACGCCCGGATCCCCCCGCGCGTGCCGCGCTGTCTGAAGAGGTCCGGGGCCCGGTCGAGGAACTCCCGGCGGGCCGGTTCGGGCCAGTCCTCGCCCGCCTCCAGCGCGAGCCACTCGTCCAGCCACGAGAGGTACTCGCTGGGCACCCCATCGGGGTCGAACAGCTCCCCGAGTCCCTCGACGTTCTCCTCGATACCCGTATACGAGCTCTCGAACACCGAAAGGAACTGTTCGAGGAACTGCTCACCGCGCGGGTCCTCGCGGAAGAGCGCCGGGAGATATCGCAGGTACGTCCGCCGCGGGCAGTACGCCCGGAACGACCCGACCGTCGGGGCGGTGTCCGCGTCACCGACCAGTTCGAGGCGCACGCGGAGATAGCGCCCGGTCGCGTCCGAGAGGAGCGCGTCGGACGGGCTGGCCTCCTCGACGCGCGTCCAGGCGTCGCTCCGGTCCTCGAGGATGGCGACGGCGGCGGCGATCCACTCCCGTGCCCGCCCGACCGTCGCGCCGTCGGCCACGTCCGCCACGGTCTCCGGGTCGCTCTCGGCCAGGTCCCACACCGAGTCGATGCCGCCACCACGGAGGTCGGCCGCGTCGTGTTCGTTCACGTCCCCGACGGTCCCGACGTCGCCGCCGCTGTCGTAGCCGTCGGTCGCGTCGTAGCTGACGAGCACCTGCGTGTTCGAGTCGAGACTCGCAAATTCCATCGTCACGCGGTGCCACTGCGTGTCCACCGCCCCCGCGTCGAACCGTCGGAACGCCGTCGCGGTGAACCGGTCGGTGTCGGAGTTGCGACGGTACTTCTTGGTCTCCTCGATGGCGTAGACGCGGTCGCCATCCTCGGCCACACCGTAGTAGACCGGATAGCGACTGCTCCCGCGCTGGGGTCCTGCGCGGAGTCGCGAACAGCGGACGTCCAGCCCGTGGCGCCGTTCCCAGGTCTCGTCCTCGATGCGGTAGTGATAGACAGCGGGGTCGCCGCTGGTCGAGAGCGGCCCGTGGACGATGAGTTCCTCGTCGGAGAGCGCCTCCAGGCAGTCCGGGACGAGCGTCCCACCCTCCGGGTCCTCGGGGAACGTCTCGATCGTACGTCGGACGGGGAAGGCGTCGGGGGAGGCGACGTAACGCGCCTCGTAGACGCTGACGAGCGGGCCGTCGTCGGTCCGTTCCAGGACGGCGAGGTTCCCGTCGGGGTCGACGGTGAGGTCGTACGGGTCCTCGAGGCCACGGATCGCCGTCCCGACCGCGCCCCGACTCCGCAGCGTCGCCACCCGCCCGTCGCCGCCCGGGGGTCCGCCGTCCAGCAGATACAGCGTCCGGTCGCCGGTGACCAGCGCCCGAAGGTCCGCGACGTCCGTCTCGATTCGGCCGATGGCACGCCCCTCGCGCTCGGAGACGACGACCAGCGACGTGTCGACGCCGTCGGCCACGAACACGCGGTCGCCGGCCAGACAGAGCGACTGCGGGTCCGCGGCCGTCTCGCCGTCGCCGTTCGCCCAGACGCCCGCGGCCTGGCCCCGGCGGTCGTACCGGTAGACGTCGCCCGAGGGCCGGAGCGCGTACACCGACCCGTCACGGTCGACCGCCACGTCCACCGCGTCGAAACCCATGTCCTCGTAGTCGACGACGGGTTCCGTCTCGATGCTGATCCCGTCGTCCTCGACGACGAGGTTGTCACCCGCCCACTCGTCCCACTGTTCGGGGGTCGACGTGGCGTAGTACGAGAAGTCCATCTCAGCCCCGCCTCCGTCCGGCGTGACCGCCGTTCTCGTCCGGTCGCGACCCCGTCCTGGTGTCCACCTCGACCGACGCGAGGGCGAACAGCGCCGTCTCGTCGATGCGAACGTTGCCGTCGGGGTCGACCCGCGCGTTCCCGGGCGCCGACACCGACAGCCCCTCGACGGCGTCGACGGCATCGACCGACTCGACGACGGAGACCAGTTCCTCGGCCGACAGCGTCCGGCCGAACGGCCAGCCCTCGCCCTCGAAGCCGTGGACGGGGTCGAGATACGACCTGATAGCGGCCTCGACGTCGTCCTCGATCCCGGGGCCGGGTCGCCACTCACCCGTCCGCACGGCGAGTTCTAGCCCGATTCCCACGTAGGTCGGTGCCACCGCCCTGACGCGGTCTGTCAGCAGTCGGTGCTCGTCGAGGTGGGACTGGACGGCGTCGAGAAAGCCCTCGCTCGGGGTCGGGCGCCGCGACCCTTCCGGGGCGTAGGGGACGACCACGACGCGTACTTCGGGGGGCGCGTTCGCCGGCGCGGCCTCGCGGTCGCGCAGGAACACCTCGGCGCGGCCCACCCGGAGGCCGGGCGTGTTGCGCGCCAGGTAGGCCATGTCGTCGTTCGTCACCGCACGGTGGGGTGTCTTCAGGTCGCGGCGCACCCGCCGGAACGCCGCCGCGATGGACTCCGCGTCGGTCCCCCCGGTCGCCCCGCGCCGTGGCGTCACTGCGACGTCTTCGAGGTCCGTGCCGTCGGCCGACGTGGTCTCCTCGGCGAAGCGCCAGTTGGCCGACCCCGGGACGTTGCCCTCGGCACCGTCGGCGGCCACGTAGCGCTCGGCGACCACCCGCGCGTCGGGGTCGGGCATCGCCCCGCTGACGCCGTCGCCGAAGCGGATGACTCCCGAGGCCGCGTCGAGCACGTAGTGGCGGTCGGTCGGCCCCGAGGCGTCGAAGTCCTGTACTTCGGTCCAGCGCTCGCCGTCGACCGCGATCTCGGCCTCGACGACAGGTGCGTGGTCAAGGCGATACTGCTGGGCGGTCAGACTATCGGGCCCGTCGGTCCCGCGGACACGCTGGAGTGGTTCACCCTCGACGGTCCGCCGGTTGGTGACCCGCACGACCCCGGTCCGGACGGCGTCCACCCGCGGCGGCACCTCGTAGCCGCCCCGCTCGACACGACAGCGCACCCAGACCGTACCCGCCGGACCGCCGAACGGGCTGTGCTCGTCGACGCCCCACGCCTCGGGGTCCCACTCCTCGGGGTCGGGGGCCGCCAGCGTGACTGTGCCGCCCCCGTAGAGGTCGTCCGTGCCGTCGCGGCGTACTTCGAGCCGTTCCCACGAGCCGTCGGTGTCGGGGTCCGACGCCGGACCGGAGTCCGAATCCGGGCCCGGGTCGGCGTAGTCGGTGAGGTACTCCCAGACGAGGTCGACCGACGGCTCGAACGTGGACGCTTCCTCGCCGTGCGTGGCGGGGTCGGGCAGGTCCTCGTCGTGGAAATCGACGGTCAGCGAGAGGTCGTCGGCCCCGTCGAAGGGGTCGCCCGCCAGCCCGAAGGCCACGGCGTCGCCCGGCGCGGGTGCCGGCCCCAGCGGCCGGTAGAACATCCCCGCGGTCTCGTTGGCGTGTGAGTGGTCCGTCCTCGTGCCCGCGTGTGTCGAGACGACCGCCTCGATCTCGGTCCCGGTCAGGACGATCCCCTCGGCGGTCTCGAAGGTCTTCTCGGTATCGGAGCCGTCGACGACCGTCAGTTGCGTCCCGGCCGCGACCCGCAGGGGCGTCTCCTCGGCGGGCGCCGCCAGCGACACGCGGGTCGACGCGACGCTGGGCGGCCGCGGACGCTCACCCATGAGCCCCAGGTACTTGCGCCGGTGCTCGTCGGTCACCGAGTCGAGCTGGTAGATGTAGGAGTCGGCCAGCCACGCCAGCGTCTCCAGGATCGTGACCCCCGGGTCCTGGGGGTTGTAGTTCGTCCACTCCTCGGAGTAGGCCGGCAGCAGCTTCCGGGCCTCGTCGAGCAACTCCTCGTAGTCGGTGTCGTCCAGTTCGGGTACGTCTAATCCCATGGTGTCCTCCCGCTTGTCCGGTCACTGGCATCGCCCGGCACGCGCTCCCCTCGCCGTCGTCGCGCGCTCTCGCCCGGCACGCTCGCCCCGTCCTCGCGCACGTCGACGACCATCACGCTCGCCCTCCCTCGTCACGCATGTGGACGGTCACCTCGTGGGCCCCGCTACAGACGAGCGTGTCGCGGTCGAGCGTCGGGTCGTCGGCCTCGGTCAGTATCCGCCTGGCCTCGCCGCGAGCCTCGACGGTCATCGCGACAGAGGCCACGTCGTCGACCCCCTCGACGCCCTCGATGAGCGCTGAGACGGGCGACAGCCGTGGCGACTCGCCGAACTCCCAGCCCTCGCCCGCCCGGCCGCCCGACAGCGGGTGGAAGAAGGCGTCCAGGTTCGACTCGATGGTCGATTTCAGCGCCGAGACGCTCTCGACGCCGGCGGTGTGGACCGTCGCGGTCACCGAGACGGGGGCGTAGTTCGGCCCGCGCACCGTGATGCGCCCCTCGTCGCGACCCACCAGCGTCGCCGGCGCGCGCTCGCTGACGGCGTCCTCGACCCGTTTCCGGAGTTCCATCGACGGCACCGGCCGGTCGCGCTGGCCCCGCGGCACGATGAGCAGGGTGACCCACCCCGGTCGTCGGTCGCCCTTCTGGTCCATCTCGGGTTCGCACTTGACCGTGGCGAGTTCCCGGGAGGCCGCGCGGGCCACCTGCTCGAAGTCGCTCGGCGAGACCGCACGGTTCTTGTTCTTGATGCGCTCGGGTGCCCGGGAGACGACGGCGTCCATCGACTCGACATCGGCGCCGCCGTCGCTGGGCTGGAGGTTCGTCACCGAGTCGACCAGCGTGATCGGGTCGCGCAACTCCTCGATGGCGCCCGCGGGGACGTTGCCCTGGCTCCCGCCGCCGGTCCGGTAGGTGACCCGGACGTTGTTCTCGCCGGCCGGCGGAATCGTTCCGCGCTGACCGTCGCCGAAGGTTACCGTCCCGCTCGTCCGGTCGACGCGGTAGTGGCGGTCGTCCGCGTCCGAATCGAGGAAGTCCTCGACCTCCCGCCAGCGGACCCAGAACTCGACCGGGTCGCCGTTCTCGGGGACGCGCTCGACGTCGCCCGGTCGCTCGCGCTCGATCTCGCGGCGCTGTGAGCCCGAGAGGGCGTCGACCTCGTCGACCCACAGTTCGATGTCGGTCACCGGCGGCGTGTTACACGCGAACGACTGGCCGTGTGACCCGTCGCTCGACCCCAGGACCTCGTCGGCGACGGTCCGCTCGTTGTATGCCCACTGCGTGTTCGGGTGGATGCCTTCGAGCGTGGGGGGACGGGGCAGGTCAGCCACGGCCGAGCGGTCCTCGCGCTTGTGCTCGATGGTCCGCTTGCCCTCCTTGCGGAAGGCCGGGCCGGTCGGCCCACGGTAGAAGGCGTCGCCGGTCACCCGCACCCGGAGCCAGTGGGCGCTCGTCCCGAACAGCTCGAAAGCCTCGGTGGGTTCGGGAAAGTTGATGCTGACGATGCCCCGCTCGGTGAGCCCCTCGGTGCCGTCCTGGACCTCGAGTTTCTCCCACCGCCCGCTCTCGGGGTCCGGGCAGTACTCCCAGCGCATCCCCGGGTCGAACGTGCGGGGGTAGCGCTCGTCACTCGTCGGGACGAACAGGTTCACCGGCCCGTTCCGGAGGACGCCGTCGAACCCCAGGTACAGCGTCTGTGAGTCGTCGGGCACCCGCTCGAACGGCGCGAGCGCGAGCGGTTCAGTCCCGGTATCGACGCGCTCGAAGCTCGCGTTGTTGTGCGTGAGTATCTGCTGGAACGACTCCCCTTCCTGGCCGTAGTGCAGCGTCACGCTGCCGAACTGCGGCGGGTCGGGTCGCTCGACGAGGTCGCCCCGTCCCCCCTCCTCGGTGATCTCGTAGCGGGGCTGGCCGTAGTTGCCGCCGACGAGTCGCGCACGGATCCAGTAGTCCTCGTGGCCCGACACCGAGGTGGCCGCCAGGTCCTCCGGAACGCGAAAGCGGACGGTGCCGGCCTCGCGGAGCCGGTCGGTGCCGTCGGCCGCGAGCCGGAGCCGCGACCAGCCGTCGCCGTCCCAGTACTCCCAGGAGATCTCCGGCTCGCCCGAGAGGATCCCCGCACCCATCCCGCCCATCGTCCGCCGGCTGCCGTCGTCACCGTCACCGCCGTCGCCGTCGCTGGCTGCATCGCCGCCGTCGCCGCTGTCGCCGCCATCGTCGCCGCTGTCGCCGCTGTCGCCGGCCCCGTCCGACGATTCGTCGCCGCCGTCCTGTGGCGCGCCAAAGCGAACCTGGATCGTGGCACCCTTCTTCGTGAGCGCCTCCTCGGAGGCGAGATACATCGTCGTCGGTGGCTGGGGGAGCCGCCCGAACGGGTAGACGTCCTCGTCGCCGTCGACCGAGAGCGGGACGTCGTTGCTGAGCAGTTCCTCGGGCGTGGCGCCGGCGTCGTCCTCGCCGCCGCGCTCGACGGTCAGCGAGAGCGACTCGACCTCCATGTCGAAGTAGGCGTCGGCCGACTCCTGTGCCCGGACGCGGAGCCACCGGCTCTCGGTCCCGTCGACTTCGGCGTCGGCGGTGGGGCCGGGGAACCGGAAGGTCAGCTCGAAGGGGGTGTTCCCCCACTCGGAGACGTCGGTGCTCGCGAACGCCTCGATGCGCTCCTCGACGGCCGCGCGCAGGTCCTGCAAGCCGGCCTCGGAGTCGACGACGTCGGTCGTCTCCTGGGGGAGCGCGTGCCACCCCTCCTCGCCGTCGGCGTCCTCGCCGTAGTACTCCCAGTCGAGGCCCTCCTCGACGAGTGCCTCGTCGGCGTTCGTCAGCAGTCGTACGGTGATGGTCGACCCGCCTTCGAGGTTGAGCAGGTCAGCGTGGCCCAGATAGCAGACGTGGGTCTGCTCGTCGTCGCCGTCGAGCAACGTGGTCTCCCGACCCGCGACCAGCACCGGTCCGTGGTCGACGACGGTGTCGGTTACGGGGTCGAGCGCGTACGCCTCGGAGAGGTTCGCGGGCGTGGCCTCGAAGCCGTCGTCGCCGGGGATCTCGAAGATCTCGGTCCCGCCGTCCCCGGTCTCGGCCGCCGCCTGGGTCCCGCCCGGGACGACCACGTTCGTCTCGATGTCCTCGGTCGTCGCCACGGTGAGCGGGACCCGCGCCGACTGGGGCGGCCGGCGGCTGAAATCCAGCGCGTCGAGGAACGCGGTCCGGTGTTTCTCGGGGACGCCGTCGAGGCGCCGGACGACGTCGGCCTCGAACCGCGCGGCGACCTGGAGGAGCGTCGTCCCGCTGTCGGCGGCCGAGACGTCCCACCCGTCGACGTAGCCCTCCGCGAGGTCCTCCAGTTCGGCGAGCAACTCGGCACGCGAGCGCCCGTCGACGACCGGCCCGTCAGCCATCGTTCACCCCTCCCCTTCCTGCAGGTAGAACGGGTAGACCAGGTTCGCGCTGCTGTTGGTCTCGCGCACCCAGTAGTCGACCTCGACGAGGACGCGGTTGGGGTTCTCCCGGTCGGGGTTGGCGTCCACGTTCTCGACGTCGATGCGTGGCTCCCACTGGACGAGCGCCTCCTCGACGGCGTCCTCGATCATCGACAGCGTGGCGGGGTCGGCGGTGGTGAAGACGTAGTCGTGGACCTCACAGCCGAACTCGGGGCGCATGACGCGTTCGCCCTTGGCGGTGCCGATGATGATGTGGACGGACTGGCGGATGTTCTCCTCGGCGCTGGAGAGTTCGATGTCGCCCTGGTAGTCGGTCCCGACGGGATGTGCCCAGCCGGTCCCCAGAAACTCCCTGGACATCTACTTGATCATGACCGTCGGACACCCCATGGCGATCGTGTTGGGGGCCGTGGCCTCGACGATGGTATCACCCATCCGTGCGGCCGGCATCTTGTTTATCAGAACTGTCGTCGACCCCATCGCGACCATCCCGCCGACGTGGGGGACGACGCCCGAGACGAGCGGACAGGCGTGAAAGTCCATCCCGACCCGCCAGGCGGGCATGCCGCCGATGAGGACGTTGCTGCTGCCGGGCCCCGGACCGAGCGGGGTCCCGTGTGCTGTCGTGTCGGTAACGCGTGCTGCTGGTGGCATCAGTTGAGTTGGATGATGGCGCCCTTGACCGTCAACGGACCCGACGCCTTGATCCCCATGATTCCGTTGCTCTTGACGTTCAACTGCCCTTTGCTCGAGACGTCGACCTGCCCCTTCCCGGACACCTGTACTTTGCTCTTGGCGTCGACTTTCACTTCCTTGTCCGCCGAGAGTTCGATCGTCTTCGCCGAGAGGCTGAGCGTGTCGCCGGCCGAGACGCTGACCTCGCCCTTCGTCGAGTCCATCGTGACCGAGTTCGACCCCGACTTGTCCTCGATAGTGATCTTCTCGGACCCGGTCGAGTCGTCCAGCGTGATGGTGTGGCCGGCGCTGGTCTCGATTTTCACCTTCTCGGCGTTTTTCGTGTCGTCGAAATCCAGCACGTGCCCGCTCCGGGACTTGATCTCGCGGATGTCGTTGTTCCCGTCGCTGTTCGACTGCGGGGGTTTCTTCTTGCCCGTGTACAGCGACCCGATGACGAACGGATACCGGATGTCGCCGTTCTCGAAGGTGACGAGCACCTCGTCGCCCACCTCCGGCAGGAAGAACGTGCCGTACTCCTTGCTCGCCATCTCCGTCGCGATACGCGCCCAGACACTCTCGTCACTGGAGTCCCTGAACGGGTAGGTCACTTTGACGCGCCCGAGTCCTTCCGGGTCCTCGTTGTTCGTCACTGTCGCCGTCGTCACGCCGACGATCTGCTCCCTTCCGCCTTCAGTACTGAGGTGGTCTTTGAAACTCATGGTGTCTCCGTCGCCTCGAAGGTCGTCCGGTAGCCCGACCCGCCTACCCTGTGGGTTGTCTTAGTGACATAATAGTTTTTGGTGAACCGGGAGGGCACGTCTTCGACGCTGACTGTCTCGCCCGCGGTCAGTTTCGGGACGCCCCGGTCGGTCTCGCCGTGTGCCTGTGCGAGCGCCTGGGACAGGCTGGCGAGTTTCGTCTCGGCGATCGTGCTCGCCTCGTCGCTGGAGCTACAGGGGATGCGGAACACCTCCTTTTTCTTGTTGTTCGCGTCCGTCGAGGCCGTCCCGACGATCTCCTTCTCGGCCTGCATGTCCCAGTGGCGTACCTCCACCTTCTGGACCGCGGTGGCCTCGTCGACCTCGCCGGTGAACGACTCCAGCGCCGCGCCGTAGCGCAGTGTAGCCACGGGTGAGCCCCCCATCGACGCCCGCGGCGTGAAAAACGCCGAGTTGCGCTTCGTGTAGAACCGGTAGCCGTACCTGTCGGCCAGGTCCTGGACGAACCGGTAGTCGCTCTGGTCGTGCTGGTAGATCTTGTCGCGTTTCATCCCGCCGCCCTCGACCGTGACCGTCCCGAAGTACGACGAGAGTACCTCTGTGACGACGTCTTTGACTTTCGTCTTCGACCACGACCGGTCTTTCTTGCCCTGCATCATGTCGTGGAGCAACCCGTAGCCGCTGACGCCGACCGAGATCGTCGTCGGCGAGAACGTCGTGCTGTAGCGGTGGATCTTCCCGACGAAGAGCGGTTCCAGCGACCCGTCGCCCCACCCCAGCGAGATGTCGACTTTCGTGCCGGTCGCGAAGTCGCTCCACTCGAACCCGGGGAACGTGTTCTGTTCCTGGTCGAAGACGGCGTGGAGCGTCATCGAGAAGCGGTCCGCGCCGTCGAGCGTCGTCTCGACCACCAGGTCCGTCACGTTGCCGCCCGCCTCCTTGAACGTCTGGCCGCCGACAGTCACCTCGAACCGCGGCGAGTAACTCTCCTGGCTACTCGACATCGCGACCTCCCCGGGACCGGCACAGTTCCGTCATCGTCACAGCGGCGGCAACTCCAGTGATTCCCCCGGTTCGACCGCACGGGGGTTGTCGATGTCGTTCGCGTCGGCGATCGTCCGCCAGTGGCCCGGGTCGCCGTACTCCTCGTCGGCGATGAGCCACAGCGTGTCGCCCTCGGTGACGGTCCACGCTTTCGTCTTGTCCGTCGACTCCGGTTTGAGTTCCCGCCGGTAGTCGGAGGGTTTGCACTCGGTGAAGGTGACGTTCACCCGCGCTCGCACCGGGACGCCGCTCGGGAGAAATCGCGTGAACGTCTTGTCCAGCGACGAGACCAGCGCCGTAAACGAGAGCCCGTCACCCCAGACGAACTGACACAGGGGCGGCGCGTGCAACTCGGGGTCGACCGACGCCAGCGTGTCGAGTTTGTCGACGTACTCGCTGCGGACGTCCGTCTGTGCCTCGGAGGTGTCGAAAAACAGCTCCATCGAGAGCGTGTCGGCCGACCGGTTGACGAACTGCTGGCTCGACGCGCCCGACCCGCTGGCCTTCAACTCGCCGTAGTTGACGCTCCGCTTGATGCCGTACTCCGGCGGGTTGAACCGACACGTCAGGTACGGGTCGTTGCCCGACGACTTGTTCTTGCCCCGGAGCACGCGTATCTCTGCTTTCTGAAACTGTGAGTTGTTCGCTGCCATCTATAGTCCCCTCCGTTCGCGTTCGATCCGCATCTTCCGTTCGACCTCCCGGTAGAGCCGGTCGACCACACGGTCGATCTCGGCGTCGTACGCCGTCAGGTCCGACCCCTGCCCGAAGAACGCCTCCTCGACGGCCCGTCCGACGTCGTCCGCGTCCCGCCCCGCGCCGCGACGACCGCCCTGGCCACGCCCGCCGTCGTCCGGCCGCGTCTCGTACTGCGGTCCCGACCCCGCGTCGCGTCGCGTCGCGTCGACCCGCGGCGCCGGCTGTTTGATATCCAGGTCCGGGAAGGGGTCGATCCCCGCGTCACCCGGCCCCGGTGACACGGGCTGGCCTGCCGACCCACCCCTGCCTTCCGACCCGGGCCGGCCCGCGTTCGCTCCCGACCCCGGCCCCGGTGCCGGTCCGGATCCAGGGCGCTGGGGCTGTTCGGCCCCCGCTCGCGCTGCCAGGCGCCGCCCCGCACTCGACCGCTGACTCTCCGACCCGGGCCGTATCACGTCGCGCCCGGCGGTCCCGCTACCGCGTTCCGCACTCGAACCCGTCCGTCCGGCGGACCCGGCGGGCGTCGCTGTCTCCGGCCAGGCGTCGGTCGACGAGGCGGTACCCGCCCTCGCGTCCGGAACGCTGGCGCTCTCTGCCTGCCCGGTACCCGTGATCCGCCCCGTCTGGTGTGTCAGCGTCGGCATTTCTGTCAACGACCCTATCCGAGACGTCCCCACCTGTGTCTCCCGTCCACTTCGCTTTACCGGTGGTGGCGACGCCGGACCGGTGCCGGCGGCCGGCCCGGATTCGGGTCCGGGTCCGGCGGTCGACCCCGCCCCGCTACCGGACCCCGACGGCGAGCGGTCGGCGGTCGACCCGGCTGGACCGCCGGTGCCGGACGGGAACGGGCGGGAAGCGACGCTGCCGGCGGGCCAGTCCGAACCACCACCGCCGCCACCGCCACCGCCACCGCCACCCGGTCTCCCGTCCGTCGGGAACGTCACACGTCCGGGAGTGCTGTCCGGCGTCGCGCTCGACTGTGACTCCGCTCCACGCGAAACGGTGGTGTCGCCCGGGGAGGGAGCGCCCGGGGACGGGCCGCCCGGTCGCGAGTCGGCCGGTGTACCCGTCGACCCGCCGGGCTGTGACGCCGGTCCGGCTCCCGCCGCCGGTTCGCCGCCGGCCGAGCGTCGCTGGATACGGTGTGTGAGTGGCCGCCGCGCCGACGGGCGGACCCCACCGCGACGCGCGCTTGCCCCCTCCGGACCGCGGGTCGCCGGACGCGACGCGGGAGTCACATCTCCCGACGGTTCGGGCGACCTGGCCGCGACTCTGGGGTCACGGACCACCGGACCCGACCCGGTGTCGGAGACCGCTCCCGGGGACCCGGTTTCGGAGAGCGCTCCCGGGGTCGTTCCACCGGGGCGCGCCGGCGCGTGCCACACCGGGCTGTCGCGGCGGCCGGCCGTAGAAGCTCCCGGCTCGGCACCGCCGCCGGTCCGGCCGGGTCGTGAAGCGGTAGTCGGCGACGCGTCGCTCTCGGTCGTTTCGGCGGGTGTCGCGTCCGCCGAGGGCGTGTCCGTCGGTGCCGGATCCGCCGAAGGTGTCCCCGTCGGTGCCACACCCGTCGAGGCCGGCCCGGGACTCCCGTCCGGCGAGCGTGACCCGGGTCGTGGCCGCGACGGCGACCGCTGGCCGGGCTGGCTCGCGGGTTCGGCCCGCGGCTCACCGGACGCTCCGGCGGCCTGTTCTTCCGCCGGCCCGGTGGCCGTGCGTCGGGCGACGGTGCGGTCCGGGAACCGCCGGGGTCGCCCGGGTGTTCGCGGCGCCGCGTCGCGGACCGACCCCGCCACGCCACTGCTCGACGGGGGCCCGTCACCGGCCGACACCGCGGGAACCGGCCCGTCACGACCCGCGCTCTCGCCAGCGTCTCGCCAGCTACGTCCCACGCCCCGGGACCCCGCCCCCGCCCGTCCGAACGGCCAGTCGGCGCGGGTCGTCGCGGCCGCGTCCCCCGCTCCCCGGGCACCCGTCGTCGCGTCGGAACCCGTCGGTTCCATGGGTGTGGGACGGACGAACGAACGGTCCGCGACGACGCGCTCTAGTGCGGTCGACCCCGTCTCGGTCGTCGGGTCCGTCGTGACCGCCGGTTCCCCGGACGCTGTCGACTCCACCTGTTCGGCAGTCGGTCCCGGACTACCCTCGTCGGGGGCCGGGCCCGGTGCACCGTCGTCGACGGTTCCGGACTGCGGGCCCCGTTCCGGCGCCGGACGGTCGCTCGTCTCGACGTCACGCGACCGGTCGACGACGGTTCCGACTGGGCCGAGAGACTGTCGCGTCGGTTGCTCGGCCCCGCTCGACGGCCCCCGTGGACGACCGGCCGGTGCCGTCCGCCCGCGAGCGGGGTTCCAGCCGACGCGACGGCCGACACCCGGGTCGCCGGGGCGAGTCGACCCCGCGGACCGACCGCTGGCGACGTCCCGCTGTCGGCCGGCCGGCGGTGCTCTCGCGGCCGGCGGTACCCACTCGTCCCGTGTCGTCCTCTCGCCCGGCGTCTCGGCCCCGGACGACACGTCCACCGGCGTTTCAGCACCAGCCGATACGTCGGTCGGTGTCTCGCCGCCTGTCCCGGACCCGGCCGGCGTTCGCTCACCCGTCGCGTCGGCTGTCCCGGCTGTCGTCGCCGGGTCGGCTGTCGACCGTGGTTCCCGCCCCTCGACTGCCGTCCCACGCTCGTCGGCTTCCGCGGCCGCCAGCGACGGCTGTCGACGGACCGTCGGCGTCCACCGTCCTCGCCGGTCGACGCCCGGTTCGCGCGCTCGTCGGTTCGGACTGCTCGGGGAGGCCGTCGCACCAGTGTCCGGTGGACTCGTCCCCGGCCCCACAGCCGTGGCCGACGGTGTGTCCGCATCGCTGGCCGGCGTCCGCTGGACCCGGTCCGGTCGAGTCGAACGGAGCACCGGGACGTCGTGCAGTGACGCGACCCGCTCGCCCGAACCCGGCGGGCCGGCCGACCCGCGCTCGGTCGGGCCACGCTCCAGTCCGTGCTCGTCCGGCCGGTCGACGTCGGACTCCGGCGGCTCCCCGGCGAGTGCGTCCCCCCGTTCGGCCGACACCGGCGACCCGACTGCGGTGTCCGGGCCCGGGCTGCCGGTGAGCCGGTCGAGACGCCGGGCGAACGCGTCCGCCTCGCGCTCGGCCTGCGTCGCGGAGCCACGACCAGCGGGACGTCCCGACTCCCCACTGGCCCCGGGACCGTCAGTACCCGACCCCTCGTCAGGCAGTCCCTGCCCCGTGGACGGCCGGGACGGACCAGCCCCCGCCGACTGCTGGGACGGCGCGGTCCCGGTCGGCTGTCGGGGCTGGCGGTGCGCTGTGGGTCGAGACGGCCGTGACTCCGCCGGCGAGGAGCGGTCCGGTTCCGGCTCGGCCGGTGGCCGCCGGGGCTGCCCCGGGACCCGGTCGCGCTGGCCGGCGTCGTCGTGCCGACTCGGGCTCTCACTCGGTCGGCCGCTGTCGGCCGTCGCGGGCGGCCAGTCGCTGGCCGGGGCGCCCCGTGGATCGGCCCCTGTCGACCCCGACTGCGACCGTGACTCGGGTTCACGGGCCCGTGGGGTCGCGAAGACTCTGGACGGCCGGTCCGCCACGGTCGGGGTCCCCGATTCCCGGATCCCCGACTCCCGGGGCCCAGACACTCGATCTCCCGACACCGGTGGTCGGTCGGTCGCGACGTGCTCCCCGGATCCGGACGGGCGCCCGTCCACCGGGACCGGGTCCGTCGGGGTCAGTTCGGGGAAGCCGTCGCCCCCGGGGGGGAGTCCGGCCTCGGCACCCGCCTGTTCGGCGGCCGCGCCGAGTGTCCGCCGGACGAACGTGAGTGCCACGCCCCGGTGTCGGTTCGCGACGTGGCGGCCGAGTCGTCCGGCGAAGGTGGCGTCACCGACGGTCGGCATCGGCCCCAGCACGCGGACGTCCCGGCCGAGTCCGAGATCGACGGTTACTGTCGGCGGCCCGTCGGTCACGGCCGGCGGTCCGTCCCGCTCGTCGGGGTCGGTGAGCACGCCGACCGGTCGGAGGACGCCGATTCCCGATCTCTCCCCGTTCTCGTCACTCTTCGCGCTCCCGTCGCCCGTCTCGTACTCGTCGTCGCCTCCGTCGCTGTCCCCGGGCATGCGTTACGGTTGACGGCGGGTGCGGGCGATATCTCGCGGCGACCGGCGGCCGTCGACGGTGGTCACGTCCTCGGGGGTCCCGGTCACACGTTGTCCTCCCGGCGGTCGGCCTCGGGCGAGGGTGGGTGGTTCCCGCTCGGGTCGCGCCGGCGCTCGACGACGCCGTCGGCCCAGCGGAGTTTGAACTTCTCGCCTTCCCGGGTGACGATGACGGGTGCGTCGGCGCTCTTGCTCACCGAGAAGCCCATCGGGAGGTCCGTCGCCAGGTCGTCGGTCTCGGGGAACAGCGAGAAATTCGGCGGGATGTCGAACGTCTCGGTCTGGCCGGGGCCGAGGACGACGTCGATGTTCGTCCGGTAGAGGTCGTAGCCGGTGTCGCGGATCTTCGCGTCGCGGAGGTCGACACGCTCGTCGCGCTCGTTGGCGACCGCGAGTTCGCGCCGCCGGCCGGAGGACCGCTCGCGCACGTCGACGATGACCAGGTCGCTGTAGGCGACGTCGGTCCGCTGGAACCACCGGAGCGCCGCGTAGGTGCCGAGCGCCCACGCCAGCAGGAAGACCAGCACCGTCACCAGCAGGCGGCCGACGGCGAGACTCGCCAGCGCCGCGCCGATGACGCCGACCAGCAACCCGAGCGCGAGCGCGACCGTCACGGCCTTTATCCGCCGGACCTGCGCGAAGCCGGTCTTGACGAGCAGCGTCGAGAGATAGCCCTGCTCGCGCTGCGCGCTCCGGACGAACACCGCGGCCGCGAGCGGCGACGCGACGAGGAAGACGACCAGCGGGACGTAGCCCGGGATAGCGAGTTGCCCGACGAGTCGGCCGAGGAGGATGACGCCCGCGGCGAACCCGCCGCCGACGACGGTGCCGACAGCGAGCAGTTCCAGCAGGTCGCCCAGGCGCTCGTTCGACCGGAGGTGATAGAGCAGGACGGCAGTGACGACAGCCCAGACGACCAGCGGGACGGCGAGTCTGACCGCGACCGGGAGCGGCGCCGCGAGGTAGTCCGTCGCGACGACGGCCAGCGCGGCGACGACGGCGAAGGGAAGGCCGGCGATGACCGCCTGTGCGGCGCCGGGTAACTCCGGCCACTGGGCCGCGGCCTTGCCGACGTTCTTGCGGATCTTCTCGGCGAAGAAGACGTAGACGGTGCCGACGAACGCGAGGTGGACGAACAGTCCCACCCAGACGACCAGCCACGGCGCGACGACGAGGTCGAACGACCGCAACTGCGTCTCCGGGACGAGGTCGATGAGGCCGGTCGCGACGAGCAGTGCCGTCAGGACCGTCGCCCCGATCGCCGCCCCGATGAGTACGACGACTAGCCGCTTCAACTGCTTGAGCGTCTTCGGCAACCCCTGCCCCACGCTCATGGGCCGCCCGCCTCCCCGGTCCGGCGCCGGCCCGCCGCGCGACGGACCCCGCCGGGCGATGGGTTTACCATAGTGGCCCGTCGAACTCGACCATCAAGCATTTATCGGTGATTTAATGACTCCAGCTGATACGAACGGGGCCGACCCCGACGGCCGGACGAACGCCACCGACCCCGACGTCTGGCACGAGTACTGGGCCTCCGTGGCCGACAGCGGGCGCCGCCGGCAGGTCGACCTCGCGGCCGCCGACCCGCTCGGCCGGTGGCTCGTCGCCGAGGTGCCCGTGCTCGTCGAGGAACACGACGTCGACCCACGCGAGTTGCACGCGGACCCGGACGCGGCGTTCGCGGCCGCCCGCGGTGGGTTCGAGTCGCTCGTCGCGGCCCGCGACCTGCCGGGGCACGACGACGACCGCTACGGCTACGAGTCGCTGCCGGTCCACCTGACGGCGCTGGGCCGGGTCGATTCGGGGTCGTTCACCCTCGGCGACCCTGTCGCGGACGCCAACGCGCTGACGACGCTCGACGGCACGAAAGTCGTCGGCGAACCGACCCGTCGCCGCGAGGCCGCCGTCCTGACCTACCGGTGCCCGCGCGGCCACGAGACGACCGTCCGCCACCCGCTGTTGCGGACGTGGACGGTCGAGACCTGCGGAGAGAGCGACTGTCGCCAGGACGTGGTCCCCGACGACGCCCGGACGCGGCCGCGGACGGTCGCCAGGTTCACCGTCGACGGCCCGGACGGGGCGCTCCCCTGCGTCGCCACCGGGCGCTACGCCGTCGACGAGTTCGACCGACTCGCGAGCGCCGGCCGGATCCACCTCACCGGCGTCGTACGACTCCTCGCAGGACCCGACGCCGAACTCGAACCGACCTTCGAGGTCGTCGCCGCGGAACCGTCCGCGCCCTGAGACGCTCGCCCGGTCCGGCCGTGGGGTCCCGTTCCCGTCGTCTCGCTCGCGGCTCATGTGAGCGAGGAAAGATATTAGTCGGTCGATAGAGTCGATGCGAGGTATGGGACACTGGCGCACGTTCGAGCGGGCCGCAGTCCACCCGGGGGCACGGACACCGACCGAAACCAGGGGACCGACGGCCCCGGCGCGCCGGCGGGGCGGGAGTGTCGCCCCGTGACGACGGACCGATCGACGGCCGGTCGGAACGGCGAGTCGCGGGCGCTCGGTCCAGCGGTGGCGACACTTCTCGTCGCAGTCGCCGTGCTCGTCTCGACTGCGGCAGGCGCAGCGGCGGCCTCGGCGGGCGCCAGCGAGGCCCCGGCAGGCGTCGGAACCGCACCGTTCGCCCAGCAGGGCGACGGCGGGACGGGGGACTCGCTCGTCATCTGCGACCGCGAATCGTCGCAGTTCGTCAGCGCGCTCAACAGCGGGACTGACAGTATCCCCGGGTTCGTCAGGTCACGACTGAGCGACTCGAACGTCCACCTGCTGGTCGACGGGGACGGTGGCGGGGACTACACGATGGTGACCGACAGCGAGAGTCGCGTGACCGACACCAGCGAGGGCGAACCGTCGTCGCCGAGCGTGCGCGTCATCACCGACTGTCAGACCTTCCGGAACATCACGGACGCCAGCGACCCGGGGAGCAGGTTCCAGACGGCCTACGACAACGACCGGGTGCGGTTTGTCGGCGTCGGGGCGGTCAACTGGCTGATGTTCAAGGGGATCGAGACGGCCACCGACCCGCTCTCGCTGGCTGTCGTCCTCTTCCTGTTTCTCCTCCTGCTCGTCCTGGCCTACCTCGTCGTCCGGCGGCTGACGAGCTACTACCGCGAGGAAGAGGCGACGTGAGATAACGCGAGCGAAGCGAGCGTCACTCCATCCCGAACCGCCGGTGTCGCAGGTCCGGCGTGACCTGGATGCGGTCGATCTCCTGGCCGGTGCGATACCAGACGAACGCGGCGCGGGTGAACAGTTCGCGACACTCGATACGCACCTCGCGGACGTTGCCCTCGCTTCGTTCGGCGATATCCCGGATGGCCGCGTCGGTGAACAGGTCCGGCTCCTGCCCCCGGTACGGTTCGTCACGGAAGTACGCCAGCGAGCGGGCGACGTACTCGGCGACCTCCCCTGGGCCGAACGGTTCGATCCCCTCGTAGTAGCGCAACCGGGAGTCCAGCGTCTCCCGCAACTCGGCGACTCGCTCTTTCCCCTCGGGCGTGCCCATCAAAAAGAGACGCACCCCGGCGTCGCCGGCGACCTGTAGCGTCGAGAGGATCTCCCCGGTGAGCACCTCGATCTCGTCGACGACCAGCAGGAGCGTCTTCCCGTCGGCTCTGACGGATTCGACGACTTCCCGGGCGGCTTCTTTGGCGTCCTCGGTGGCCCACGGGATACCGTCGCGTGTCTGCCAGTAATCGCGGTCGTCGGGCTCGTATCCCGCTTGCTCGGCCCGCTGCAACACTGTGGCGTACACCTTTCTGGGAGTGGTCTCGCGGGGATTGTCGAGGATCGCGACGACGAAATCGTCGTGGGCGCCCAGGTCCCGGCGGACGATCTCCCGGAAGGCCGTCTTGCCGGTGCCGTAGTGGCTCACCAGCCCGATGTGCTGTTCCTGGAGGAGCCAGCTGGTCACCTGGTTCAGCATCTCGGTGTCGTGGCGGACGTACAGCGGTTCGGGCATCCGGTCGGTCCCCGCCTCCTCGGTGAACGGCAGGTCCGCGACGCTGTCGGGGTCGCCACCCAGCGCCCGGCCGAAGGCGAGCAGGCGCGTCTCGACCTCGCGTAACTGGTCGGTGAGTACCCCGCCATCACGGCCGTCGTCGTCGTCGAGCGAGCGCAGGCGGTCGACGATGTCGCCGACGGTCTCGGTCTCCGCCGCGCGGCCGTCGGCGGTCGGTCTGTCGGATTCGGTCGACGTCTCTGGGTCTGCAGACCCGTTCCGGTCCCCGGTCTCGTTCCGGTCTTCGGCTTCGGTCCGGTCCCCGGCCTCATCCCAGTCCGCGGTCCCGCCTGGGTCTCCGTCCCCGCCCCGCTCCCCGTCGTTCGCCATCGGTCTGTTGCCCGGTTGCTCGGCCACTGTGTTAGCTTTTCGGACCGTTGGACCGAACGCGTGTCGACGTCACTATCGGGACTGGCAGAACGTGTGTCGTCGAAAAGAAGCGAGTCTCACCCGGTGTACCGGTGGTACTCCATGCCCTTGTGTTTCATCTCGTTGTGTCGTTCCTCGAGGAACGAGTAGACCGCGCCGTGGGGGGCACCGTCGAGGATCATCTGGGCGGCTTCGCGGACCGCTTCGACCTGTTCGGGGTCGCCGATGATCCCCATCGTCGAGCCGTAGATCATCACCGACGCGCCGGTGAGTTCCTCCATCAGCTCTCGCGTACGGCCGTCCTCGCCGATGAGTCGGCCCTTGTGGCGCGTGAGGTCGTTCTTGTTGCGCGAGACGGCGTCGATGTCGATGATCTCGAACATCATGAGTTCGTCGTCGAGCAGGCGCATGGCCTCGTCGGGGGCGAATCCGCGGCCGATAGCCTTGACGATGTCCGGAGCCTTGAGCGCGACGACGGGGTCGCCGGTGGTCTCGATGGAGACCTGGCCGGTCTCGCTGTCGACGTCCAGTCGGACCTCCGCGCGGTCCTCGATATCCCGTAGCGTCTCACCCCCTTCGCCGATGAGCGCGCCGATCCGGTCCTGCGGAATCTTCACGTGTTGCATGCCTGTCCGTACGTGCTCGGGGCCTTGTAAGGCTTTGTAGCTCGGGCCACCGTATCGTCCGTTCGATCACGACGACGGTGAGGAGAGAAGGTCGTCCATCTCGGCGGGGCCGAACAGCGACCAGCCGTCGTCGAGTTCCGCGGCGAGTCCGTCGACGAATCCGCTCTTCGAGAACAGCGCGAACTCCTCGTCGCGCGTCGCCGGTCCCCATCGGACCCGGTCGGCTTTCTCCCGGAGCCGTTCAGCGACGCTACGGCCGACCGGGTCGCTCGTCCACTTGCACTCCGCGAGCAACACCCTGTCGTCGTCCGGTGCGAGCGCGACGACGTCGATCTCGTCTTCCCCGTACCACCACCGACCGACCTCGGAGTACGGGCCGAGTTCGCCGCGCCGGACGGCTTCCCACACGGCCTCCCGGCTCACGTCCTCGAAGGTCGTCGCGACGTGGTCGGGGAGGTTCGGTTCGATGGCGCCGTCGAAGACGACCCCCGGAGCCTCCTCGATGCCGGAGCGGTTGGGTTCGACGAACCGGAACCAGAACCGGAAGAACTCGTCGGCGACCCGGTAACGCGAGCGCTTCGACTGCTTGGCCGACGCGGTCACCGGCACGTCCCGGTCGAGCAGTCGCAGGCGACGGAGCGTCTGCAGATACTTCGACAGCGGCCCCGGGTCGACCCCCGTCGCGCCGGCGATCTCGTTCGGCGTCGTGTGACCGGTCGCAACCGCCTCGAGGATGCTCATGTACCGGGCCGGGTTCCGTAACTCGGTACGCAACAGAAATTCGGGTTCCGTGTACAGGACTGCCGTCGGAGACAGAACCGCTGCCCGGACGTTCTCCGCCAGAGAGCGACTGTAATCGAACAGCGCGAGGTACATCGGCGTCCCTCCCGTCACGGCGTACGACCGGACCGCGTCCTCGAAGTCGCAGGTGACGACGTCGCGGGCCTGGCGAAAGGTGAACGGCTGGAGGTCGATCTGCCCGGTTCGCCGGCCGTAGAGGGGACTCTCGTGGCCGAGTACCTCCGATTCCATCGTGCCGACGCTCGACCCGCAGAGGACGAGCATCGACTCGCTCGCCGAGAGGGGACCGTCGACGAACGACTGCACGTACGACGGGAGCGAGTCGTTCTCCGCGATCAGGTAGGGGAACTCGTCGACGACGACCGCGAGCCGCTCGCTCGACACCTTCTCGCCGAGGTAGTCGAACGCCTCGTCCCAGCCGTCGATGCGGGGGACCCGCTCGTCGAAGTAGTCGGCCACCTGCTCGACGAACTTCTCGCGCTGGCGATGTTCGGCCTCCTGGGCGGCGAGGAAGTAGACGTGCGGCCTGTCGGCACAGAAGGCTTTGAGCAGTTCTGTCTTCCCGACGCGACGGCGACCGTAGACGACGTAGAACGCGTGACCGGCCGACTCGAACGCCCCCTCGAGGGCGCCGAGTTCGTCGCGTCTGTCGTAGAAGGTCATACTTTAGATAATGATTACTACGATAATGACCTTTTCGACCGGTCGGGCCGGCTCTGGTTCGAAGTGGATCGGGGTGGGGCAGTCCGCTAGCTGGTCGCCAGAGTCATGATGGTCCGCCGACACCGTCCGACGTGTTCGAGTCCCTCCAGGATACCCAGCGCGGCGTGGTCTACGTGGTCGTCGGGTTCGCACTGGTGCTCAACCCGCCGGTCGTCGGGGCGCTCGATATCGGCGACCCGGACAGTTACACGTACGAACCGACCGAGATCACCTTCCACGGGAACGGCACCTACGACGCGCCGCCCGGGACCGGCGATATCGACCCGGACGTCGCCTGTCTCGACTTCCCGCCGCGCCGGTCGTGCGTGCTCGAACGGGCAGTCCACGCGAACGGCGGCGTCGTCCACGACGGACCGCCCTCGAACTTCCTCCGTCACGACTACCGGTACGTCCACGTCTGGGAGGCGGGGTTCTTCGAGCCGGCCGCCGAGGAACTGGCCAACGGCAGCGTCGAGTACGACCTCGAACCGGTCCCGCAAGAGCGAGCGCTCGACGCCGTCGCCGACCCCAGTAGCGAGGTGTCGCGGGGCGTCCGCAGGGCGGTCGAGACCGGCGAATTTCGGACGAGCGACCCCCTCCCCGGTGCCGGCGAACTCGTCGCCCACGAGGGGTCGTACTACGTCGTCACCGCCACCAGCTACCGGACGACGACCGGCGAACGTCGCGATATCGTGGTCTTCCTGCAGTGGGCGGCGGGGATCGGCGGCGCGTGGCTCGTCCTCCACGGACAGCGCCTGCGCGTGACCGGTGGACGTTGACGTCCTTCGAGAATCCCGTACTGTTGGTGACTGGCGAACTGACTCGACCACCCTCGTGGGCTTTCAACCCACGATATCGAGGGGCGGTGCCAGCGGTCGCCCCGACAGCCGACGACGAGGGCAGCGAGCCCGCTCGCTGGCCGAACGTGGCCGGCGCACTCCTCTCGAACATGGCCGGCACATCCTCCCGAACGTCGAACGAAGTGAGACGTTCACTCGTAGCGGAGCGCCTCGATAGGGTCGACGCGGGCGGCCCGCCAGGCCGGATACAGCCCCGCTACGGCGCCGACGACGACGCCTACCACGACGGCGATGGCGAACCAGCCCGGCGCCAGCGTCAGCGATATCTCGGCGTACTGGGTGGCCGCCCACCCGCCGAGGACGCCGACTGGCACGCCCAGCGCCGCCCCGATCACGCCCAGCAAGACGGCCTCGGTCAGAAAGAGGCCCATCACCTCGCGATTGCGCGCGCCGACGGCTTTCATGATCCCGATCTCGCGGGTGCGTTCGGTGACGCTGACGAGCATGATGTTCGCGATGCCGACCGCCCCCACGATCAGCGCGATGACGGCGATGCCGGTCACGAACCGGGTCAGTTGCGAGACGATCTCCTCGACCTGGTCGGCGAGGTCGCCGCTGGTCTGGGCGAGGAGTTCGAACCCGTCGGGGACGAGCTGTGCGGCGTCGGTCTCGGGGAAGACCTCCTCGACGCGCTCGCGGACGGCACCCGTCTCGGCGGGGTCGGCGACGACGGTCACCTGCGGATAGACGCGCTGGGGTGCGCCCGCCGAGGGGCTCTCGACGACCGTGTTGTACAGCGGATTCGTCGGGACGAACACGCGCGCCTGTGAGCCGAAGGCGCCGAAGGGCACCTCCCCCGCCGACCCGTCGATGATCCCGACGACGGTCAGGTTTCGGGTGCGACCGCCGCCGAGCGTCAGCGTCACCGTGTCGCCCACGCTGGCGTTCGTCTCGAACGACTGTGCGGCCCGGCGGTTGAGCACGACCTCCTCGCTGCCCAGTTCGAAGGACTCGCCGGCGACGAACGTCGACGACGCGAAGGCGTCGGGGGTCGTCGCGGTCGCTCGCGTCCTCGCGATCGTGTCGTCACGATGGCTGATAGCCGCCACCGACAGGATCCCCCGCGGGACGACCCGCTCGACCCCCTCGACGCCCGCGAAGGTGTCGAGGTCGGACTCGGTGAACACCGGACGACCCGCACCCGCGAACCCCTCGTCGTCCTCGGCGGCGACGAGATAGACGTTGTTCGCGCTCGTCTCGCTGATCTGGCCGACGACGTCGGCCTGCAGGCTCGCGCCGAACGTGACGAACGTGACGACCGCCGCGATGCCGATGAGGATCCCCAGGACTGTCAGCGCCGACCGGAGCTTGTGAGCGCGGATCGCCCGCCCACTCAACCGGAGCGTCTCGACGAAATCCATCGTCAGGCCGCCCCGGCGTCTGCAGCGTCTCCGTCGCTTTCGTTGCTCTCGGCGGCGTCTTCGACGGGTTCGATATCCTGTATCCGTCCGTCCCGGAGGTGGACGATGCGGTCGGCGTGTTCGGCGATGCGGCGCTCGTGAGTCACGAGCAAAATCGTGTTCCCGGCGTCGTTGACGCCGTCGAGCACCGACATGACGCGGTCGCCGGTCTCGGTGTCGACGTTCCCGGTCGGTTCGTCCGCGAGCACGAGCGCCGGGTCGCCCGCGAGGGCGCGTGCGATGGCGACCCGCTGGCGCTGGCCGCCCGAGAGTTCGTTCGGCCGGTGGTCGGTCCGGTCTGCCAGACCCACGTCGGCGAGCAGTTCCTCGGCGCGCTCCATGCGCTCGGCGCGGTCCACCCCCTGGAAGACGAGCGGGAAGGCGACGTTCTCGGCGGCCGAGAGACGCGGCATCAGGTTGAACGTCTGGAAGACGAAGCCGATCTCCTCGCCGCGGACCCGCGCCCGCTCGGCTTCCGAGAGCCCCGACAGTTCCGTCCCCGCGATGGCGACCGTCCCTGCGGTGGGCGTGTCGAGGCCCCCGACGAGGTTGAGGAGCGTGCTCTTGCCCGACCCGCTGGGGCCCATGACGGCCGTGTACGAGCCCTCGGGCAGCGAGAGTGAGACGCCGGCGAGCGCGTCGACGACGACCTCCTCGGTCCGGCGGTAGCGTTTCTCGACGTCGGTCAGGGCGACGACCGCGTCGCCGGGTTCGACCGCGATCTGGGCTCCGTCGGTCACGATACCCGGGCTTACGGCCGGTCGGGCATGAATGGTTCGCCACCCCGGCGCTTCGTGGTACGGGAGTGTCGGAACGGGGCTGTCTGGCGTCGGTGTGGCCGTAGTCCTGACCGTGAGATGGAAGCGGTTACGACGAGCACGACTGTGGTTGCCGAAGCAGTACAACCTCGCGCTCATTGCCCGGCACTGAACACCCGATCCCTGTGGGCTCTACTCGATCCCGTGGCAGTTCACTGGCGCTCGTAGACGGGGAAGGCGATCTCGACTGTGGCCTTGTACTGGGTTATCGCGGGACAGGAGACGCCTGACGGTCTGCACTCCGGTATCCGCGGCCGGCAGTCGGCGCCGGCCGCCTCCACCTTTATTCGACCCGGTCGAGAACGTCGGACTATGACGACGAATCCCCAGACGTTCCGCGACGAGCGGTGGCTCCGCCAGCACACCGTCCAGTTGCTGCACTTCTACTATCCCGACTGTATCGACCACCGCTTTGGCGGCTACATCGCGCAGTTGAGCGACGTCGACGGCCACGTCTACGACGGCAAGGCCAAACACCTCGTCGCGCACTGCCGACTCGTCTTCAACTTCAGCGTGGGGGACCTGCTCGATGGGCCGGACTGGTGTCGGTCGGCGGCGAATCACGGCGTCTCCTACCTGTTAGACGAGTGGCGCGCCGAGGACGGCGGCTACGCCTGGGTGCGCTCGGGCCGCGAGGTGGCCGACCCACAGCGGACCTGCTACGGGCACGCGTTCGTCCTGCTGGCCTACGCCACGGCCGCGAAAGCCGACGTTCCACGTGCCGAGGACGCTGTCCACGAGACGGCCGACCTGATCGCCGAGCGCTTCTGGGAGGACGAACACGGCCTCTGCCGGGGGAAACTGAGCGAGGACTGGACCCCGATCGAAGACTATCGCGGCCAGAACGCCAACATGCACACCTGCGAGGCGTTCATCGCCGCCTACGAGGCGACCGGCGAGGACGCATACCTCGACCGGGCCTACACCATCGCCGAGAACCTCGCTCGCGACCTGGCCGACGAAGGGGACGGTTTGCTCTGGGAACACTACACGACCGACTGGGAACTCGACTGGGAGTACAACCGCCACCAGCCCGCACACCTGTTCCGGCCGTGGGGCTACCAGCCCGGCCACCTCCTGGAGTGGGCGAAACTGCTCTGTACCCTCCACGAGCATCGCGGCGACGACTGGCTGGTCGAACGCGCCGCGCACTTCTTCGACGCGGCCGTCGAGCACGGCTGGGACGACGACCGCGGCGGCCTCGTCTACAACTTCGACCGCGAGGGCGAGACTATCACCGCGGACAAGTACTACTGGCCGCCCTGCGAGGGGATCGGTGCGGCCGCCCGACTGGCCACTATCACCGGCGACGACGACTACTGGCAGTGGTACGACCGCTTCTGGGACTACGCCTGGGACAACCTCGTCAACCCGCGCTACGGCAACTGGTATTTCAAGCTCACGCCGGACAACGAGATCCACGAGGACATCGACGACACGCCGAAGGTCACACCGGGATATCACCCGGTCGGGGCGTGTTTCGACGTGCTCCGGACGACAGCGGAGTGACCGCCCCGCGAAGGTCCACCGAACCGGCCTCACCTACCACGGCCGGCCGGGGAGGAGGTCGCTCGCTCGGACCACGCGCTTCTCGCCGTCGACGGGCGTGATCACGCGCATCTCCTCGTTGTAGTCGGCGAGCAACTCCCGACAGCTGCCACAGGGCGGGATCACCCGCGTCGGGTGTTGCTCGTGTTCGGGTAGCGGATACGAGACAGCCACGCAGGCCTCGATCTCGTCGTGCGTGTGACCGTCGGCGACCGCCGCCCCGACCGCGACCGGTTCGCCGTGGACCGAGGCTCGTCCGATCGTCGTGGGGAGGCTCACACCGTCGTACATCGCGCCGTCGGTCGTCCGGACCGCCGCGGCGACGACGTGTGCGCCGTCGTCGAACTCGGGGTCGAACGCCCGCTCGTTGCACGCGATCGCGTGGTCGACAAGCTCCCGGTCGGCGTCGGTCAGCGGTGAGGTCTCCATACCCCTCGTTTCCGGTCGAGTGACGGGAATCTCTTGTGGCACCGGCAGCAGGCGCGGTCGGACCGGCGAAGCGACGACCTACTCGCCGGCGGCCTGCATCGACATCGAGCGATACTGGTCGCGCAGTCCCTTCAGGTAGCCGATGGCGAAGAGGCGACCCTTGTCGTGATACCCCGGGGAGTCGTTGTCCTCGCCGGCCATCGTCGGGCAGTGGTCGGGTCGCAGGGGCCCGTCGAAGCCGACTTCCTCGTAAGCGCGCAACGCGGCGCCCACGTCGGTCGGTCCCTCGTCGTGCCAGACCTCGGTGAAGTACTCCGGGTCGCCCTCGACGTCCCGGACGTGCGCGAAGTGGATGCGGTCGCCGAACTCCCGGATCGTGGCGGGGATGTCGGCCCCCATCGCGGCGAAGTTCCCCTGACAGAACGTGATCCCGTGATGCTGGCTGTCGTGGAGATCGAGGATGCGCTCGTAGTTTTCGACGCTCGTGACGATCCGGTCGACGCCGCGGACCGGCCCGAGCGGCGGGTCGTCGGGGTGGAGCGCGAGTTTCACGCCTGCCTCCTCGGCGACGGGGACGACCTCGTCGAGGAAGTACTCGAGACTGTCCCACAACTCCGCCTCGCTGGCGCCGTCGAGTTCGGGCCCCCGTTGCATCTGGGCGTGGTCGTAGCGAGTCACGAGCGAGTCGCCGCGACCCCGCACCGAGCGGGACGTCCGAAGGACCTTCAGCGGCGCCATCCAGACGTAACACCAGACGTCGATACCGACCCGGCCCATGTTCCGCAGGAGCGTCTTCACGGTCTCGATCTGCTCGTCTCGGCCCTCGCGGCCCAGGATCGCGTCGTCGAGCGGCGGGCGGTCCTCGACCACGTCGAGTTCGAGGCCGGCGTCGGCGAACCGGTTTGTCAGTTCCAGCAGCGCCTCGAACTCCCAGGGCTCGCCCGGACCGTCCCGCGGGAGTCCGGTGACGGTGTGGGTGACGCCCAGCTGTTTCGCCAGTTGCCATCGCTCGGTCGGATGTGTCGACGTGAACAGTGCGAAGTCCATGCCGGGGACTGTCCCGGCCCCGGCAAAACGGTTCGCGTCACCACCGCCGGTGGCCGCTGTCGACCCGTGCAAGTATCCGCACGAGGCAGTCCAATTATATACCTCTCTGTCAGAGTGAGAGTATGAGCGAGAGCGACGAGAAAGTCACCGCCAAGGACACACGGGAGGTGATCATGGAGGCCACGTTCCGCGCGCTGAGCAAACACGGCTACAGCGACCTGCGGATGCGCGACATCGGCGAGGAGATGGACCTGACCCGCCAGGTCATCCACTACCACTTCGACGGGAAGTACGACCTGATGGCCTCCTTTCTCGAGTACATCACCGAACAGTACGAGGGCAGCGTCGAGATCGACGAACCGGGCGACCCGCGCCGGGAACTCGAAGCGCGGATCGACCAGTGTCTCTTCGGCCCGGGGTTCGACCAGTTCACCCACTGGGACCGCATGAAGGTCTACCACGAACTGTTCGCCCACGCCACCAACGACGAGCGCCACCAGGAGATCCTCGACGACCACTACGACAACATCCGGGCCAGCATCGTCCAGGTCGTCGAACGCGGCATCGAGGAGGGCGTCTTCCGCGAGGTCGACCCCGTGCTCATGGGCCAGCACATCACCGACACGATCCACGTCGGCCGCGAACGCCGGATCTCGCTGGGCCACGACGACGCCCCCGAGGAAGCCCGCGAAGCTATCCACGAGTACGTCCTCGACTCGCTGTATCTCGAGTAGGAAGCCGAAGCCGCGCGCCCCCGATCTCTCAGTTCTCGCCGAACACGCCCGCCTGTTCCATCTCGTCGAGTTGCGCCTCCGAGTAGCCCAGGTCGCGAAACACCTCGCGGTTGTGCTCGCCCAGTAGCGGCGGCGGGAGTTCGAACCCGCTGTCGGCACCCTCGAACCGGAGCGGGTGTTCGATGACGGGCACCTCGCCCAGTTCGGGGTGTTCGATCTCGGTGATCGTCCCCCGTGCGTCGATCTGGGGGTTGTGCAGCGCCTCCTCGACGGAGTGGACCGGTCCCGCGGGGACGCCGCCCTCCTCGGCGATGATCTCCGTCCACTCGTCGGTGGTCCTGTCCGCGAGCGTCGCCTCGATCTCTGCCTCGAGTTCGTCGACGTTGTCGACCCGGTCGGCGTTGGTCTCGAAGCGCTCGTCCTCGAGCAGGTCCGTCCGGTCGAGCACCTCGCAGAGTTCGCCCCACAGCTTCTCGTTGAGGATGCAGATGTTGATGTAGCTGTCTTTCGTCTCGAACGTCTGGTAGGGTGCGAGCACGGGGTCTTTCGTCCCCATGCGCCGGGGCGTCTCGTCGGCGAACACCTGCCCGGCCTGTTTGGTCAGCCACGGCAGGACCGCCTCTAACATTCCGAGGTCGATGTAGTCACCCTCGCCGGTCAGTTCGCGCTTGTAGAGTGCGGTCGAGACGCCGAAGGCCGCCCACATCGCCGTCACGAGGTCGGTCATCGGCAGGCCGACCTTGACGGGCTGGCGCCCCTCCTCGCCGGTGACGTCCATGATCCCGCCCATCCCCTGGATGAGCAGGTCGTAGCCCGTCCGTTCGCGCCAGGGCCCCGTCTGGCCGAACGCCGACACCGCGACGTAGATGATGTCGTCGTTGTGTTCGGAAACGGTCTCGTAGTCGACGCCGAGGCGCTCGGCGGTCCCCGGCCGATAGTTCTGGAGGAACACGTCCGCCTCTTCGGCGAGGTCGTAGAGCGCCTCTCTGGCCTGTTCGTTCTTCAGGTTCAGTTCGAGACTCCGTTTCCCGTAGTTGACCGTCCAGTAGTAGGGTGACTCCCCGTCGATGAACGGCGGGCCGGAGTGGCGGATGGCGTCGCCGTAGCCCGGCTGTTCGACCTTGAGGACCTCGGCGCCCTGGTTCGCGAGCATCGCCGAACAGAACCCGCCGGTCACGAACGTCGAGAGGTCCAGCACCGTGATCCCGTCCAGTATCTTGCCGTCGCCCGCCCCGCCGTCGGAGTCGGTCATGACTCTCCGTTGGGTGTATTCGGTGGTAATCCTGTCGCTGCCCCGGATACCGTGTCGGCACAGGTCAGCCGGGACGGTCGACCGGCGTACCATCGGCATTCGATATACCGGCATCCGGTTTATCGCGGAGGTGGTACCAGCACAGTCGAGCCGAGATATATCGCCGGAAGAGGCAGTGAGGGCACTGGTCTCCGCGTATCCGTCGAGTCGAACGGTGAGACGACCCCGGGTCGCGCGAGGGCGAGCCACGGTGGTCCCGGTGGTCGTGTGAACTATGCCGCCGGAGCGAGAGGGTGCGAGCGATGGACCTGTTGAGCCGGGACGCCTTCGACGCGGCACTGGTGGTCGTGGCGCTGGTGCTGGTCTACGTCCACTCGGCGACGACCCCCCACCCCCAGAGCGTCGTCGGGAGCGTCGTCGCCGCACTCGTCTCGCTGCCGCCCGTCGTCTACCTCGTCGTCCTCGGCGTCGTCGGTATCGGCTTCATGGCCTACGGGTTGCTCTACCTCCCGGGACAGGCCGAGGGTCGCTGACCGGTCGACGAAACGCAGCCGGGACCGGAGCGACCGACCTCAGAACAGCGAGAGTACCCGGTCGACGACCGACGACGAGGAGTTCCCCGGTGTTGTGCTCCGGTCGACCACGGGTCCGGGCGTCTTCAGGAGCGGCTGGTCGTCGGCGCTCGTCTCGTACTCGGCGACCACGGCCAGGAGGTTGCCGACCGCCTCGGCCTCGATCCCGCCGGTGCCGGCACAGTCGGTGACGGGGTCCTCCGCGACCCACAGCGGACCCGGTTCCGTCTCGCCCCCACCGCCGCGTCGCTCGACCCACGCTCGCTCGCGTATCGCGTCGGGGTCAGTGTTCATCGCCTGCGCTTGGGTCGCCTCGGCTATAGGCCCACCGGCGACCGAGACGCGTGCCGGCCCGGGCCAAAAACAGCCGATAGAGGCCGCTGTACGGCGACTGACGCCAGTTCCTGGCACCACAGTTCGGAACGTCCCGCTGACTGCGGTAAACTGTATCGGGCTATATCAAACGAGTTCGGTCGGCGTCCAGCCGTCCGGAGTCAGTCCTGCCGGACCCACGCTTCGAGTGTGAACCCCTCGTAGTCGGTGGTCCCGGCGAGTCGCCACTCGCGCTCGTCGAAGTCCGGATAGACGGTGTCGCCCTCGTACCCGCCGGGGACCCGCGAGAGATACATCCGGTCGAGGTGGGGTTGAAAGAGCGCGTAGATGGCCCCGCCGCCGAGGACGTAGAGTCGGTCGCTACCCAGCGATTCGGCCACCGCGACGGCTTCCTCGACGGTCCCGGCGTGATGGGCGGTCTCGACGTCGTAGTCGCGCTCGGTCCGGCTGAGGACGACCTGTGCCGAGCCGGGGAGGTTCTCGCGCATCGCCTCGAAGGTGCGCCGCCCGAGCGCCACCGGCGAGTCGGCCACGCGGGCGCGGTACTGGCGCTTGTCGGCGGGCAGACTCGGCCACGGGAGTTCGCCGTCGTCGCCGATGACGCCGTTCTCGGCGACCGCGGCTATCGAGATCAGTTCCACACCCGGGCGTTCGCACTCGACGACCATGTCGCTACCGTCCCTTCGACGGCGGTTGCGGGCCCTGGCACGACCGGCGCACAGCCGCTCAAGGGTTAATCCCGTGACACCCCTCGACAGGGGTATGAGGCGCTTCACGCGACGCGGCTTCCTGGCGGCGACCGCCCTGTCGACGGCCGGTCTCACGACGCTCGCTGGCTGTGTCGGCGGGGACGGCGCCACCGGTGGTGCGGGGACCGACGGGAGCGCAGACGGCGACTCGCCGCCCGCTGCCGGGTCAGGCACGGGCGACGCGAACGAGGTGACCGGTGGGGACCAGCTCACCGCGACCGCGAACTGCGAGGAACCCGATACAGCTGACGGGTCACCGACGCCGGCGGCGGCGGGCCCGACGAGCGGGGACTCCCTGTGGCCGTTCCCGACCACCGACGAGCCGTTGCCCCTGCCGATGTCACGCGCCGACCTGCGCGCCGAATCGCGGTCGGGCGGCCCGCCGAAAGACGGCATTCCCTCGATCGACGAACCGGCGTTCGTGGACGCCGACGGGGCCGACTTCCTCGAGGACCGGGACGTCGTCTTCGGCGTGGTCCGCGAGGGCGTCGCCAGGGCCTATCCCCAGCGGATCCTCGCCCAGCACGAGATCGTCAACGACGTGCTCGCGGGTGTGCCCGTCGCGGTGACCTACTGTCCGTTGACCGGGACGGCGATGGGCTTTCTCCGGGGGGATGCGACGTTCGGCGTCTCCGGGCGGCTGATCAACAACAACCTCGTCATGTACGACCGCGTGTCCGAGACGTGGTGGCCCCAGATCCTCGCGACGAGTATCCCCGGCCCCTGGAACGAGTCCCCCGAGACCGGGTCGCTCCGGGAGTTCAGGCTGGTCTGGACGCGCTGGGACCGCTGGCGCGAGCACCATCCCGATACCGAGGTGCTCTCGACGGAGACCGGCTACGCACGCAACTACCGCAACGACCCCTACGGCTCGTACGTCCCGCTGTCGGGTTATTACGCGGGTGGCTCGCCGATGTTCCCGGCACTGGACCACGGTGACCGGTACGACCCGAAGACGGTGGTACTCGGTGCCCGCACGCCCGACGGCGCAGTGGCGTTCCACAAGGAGTCGCTGCGCTCGACGGGCGTCGTCGAGGGCGAACTCGGGGGGACGCCGGTCCTGGCGGTCTTCGACCCGCGCTACGACACCGGCTACGTCTACGCGAACCCCGACGAGCGGTCGTTCACGTTCGACGACGACTGCGGGCGCGTCGCCGGCGACGGGACGACCTACGCCCCGGATAGCCTGCCGCTCGCCCGCGTCTACGCCTTCGACGCGATGTGGTTCGCCTGGAGCGGCTACTACCCCGATTCGAACGTCTACGAGTGATCCCATGACCGACCAGACGACCCCCGGTGCGCTCGACGGCCTCGGCGGCGCGCTCTCGCGGACTCGCGACGCGACGCTGCTGACGGTGCGCCGACGCGACGCGGCGGCCGTCTTCCTCGCCACCACGCTCGGCTACCTGCTGGCGTATCTCTGGGCCATCGGCCACCTCGCGCCGGGGCTGGGTGGCTTCGAGGTGGTCGTCGTCGACGGTGCTGTGGAGCAGTTCTTCCAGCAGGCCCGGGGCCCGCTCGCGTTCAGACCCGTCGCACGCGTCGCAGTCGGGCCGCTGACCTACCTCTTTTCGCTGAACACCGCCATCGGACTCGGCGTCGCGGCGCTGGTCGGGCTCAACCTCGCGCTCTCGTATCTGGCCTACACCAGCCCGCGGGCCTGCGGGATCGGGTCGCAGTCGGCGGGCCTGTTCGCGAGCGTCCCCGCCCTGCTGTCGGGGTCGGCCTGCTGTGGCCCGGTCGTGCTCGTCGTGCTCGGGATCCAGGCCTCGGGTGTGCTCCTGAGTGCCTTCCAGTTCCTGCTCCCCGTCGCCGTCCTGGCGTTGCTGGGCAGCCTCGTGCTCGTCGGTCGGCAGGTCGACGTACAGGCCGTCTGACGCGTGACGGACGTGATCTTATACGCTTCGGGCCCGAAACGGGAGGAAATGGCGAACCGAGACGACCTGACGGACCAGGGCAAGTTGCTGTTCGGCGCCGGCTTCGTCTTCGGCGTGGGGACGACGCTGTGTCTCCTCGCGGTCGTGCTGGTCGCGGTCACGCAGACGTCCGCCACCGCCGGCGGACTGGGCGGGTCACCGGTCGTCGCGACAGTCGCCGGGGGCGTCCTCTTCGCCGCCGTCGTCGGCGCCGGCCTCTGGCACCTGGCGTTCGACGAGAACCGGGCGAATCTCGCCGTCGACCCCGAGCAGTTCGGTCTCGACCGAGAGGAGTGACTCCAGCTTCAGAGTCCGTAGAGTTCGCCGAACTTCTCGCGGGCGTAGTCGAGGAAGTAGTCGGCAGTGAACGACTCACCCGTCGCCTCCCGGATCAGGTCGTCGGTCTCGTAACGACAGCCGTGGCGGTGGACGTTGTCGGTCAGCCAGTCGTGGAGGTCGTCGAACTCGCCCTCGCGAGTCTGTGCGTCCACGTCCCCAATCTCGTCCTCGGCACTGGCGTAGAGCTGGGCGGCGAGGACGCTCCCCAGCGAGTAGGTGGGGAAGTAACCGAAGTTACCGTGGGTCCAGTGGATGTCCTGGAGACAGCCCTCGCCGTCGCCCTCGGGGCGGACTCCCAGATACTCCGCCATCTTGTCGTTCCAGACCGACGGCACCTCCGCGACGTCCAGGTCCCCGGCGACCAGGTCGCGTTCGATCTCGAACCGGAGGACGATGTGCATGTGGTAAGTGAGTTCGTCGGCCTCGACCCGAATCTTGTTGTCGGGGTAGATCTGGTTTGCGGCCTCGTAGAGTTCGCGCGGCGAGACGTCGACGCCGAGGTGGTCGGCGACCGTCGGCGCGAAGAAGTCGGCGAACGCCCGCGAGCGACCGACGTGGTTCTCCCAGAGTCGCGACTGTGACTCGTGGACCGTCAGGTCGCGCGCCTGGCCCAGCGGCGTGCCGTAGGCCTCGTCGGGCAGTCCCAGCGTGTAGCTGGCGTGGCCGAACTCGTGGATCGTCGAGCCCAGCGCGTCCAGCGGCTCGGCGGGGTCGAAGCGCGTCGTCACCCGGGCGTCGAACTGCGTCCCCGACGAGAACGGATGTGGCGCCGTGTCGAGACGGCCGCGGTCCCAGTCGTAGCCCAACTCGTCCAGTGCCGCGCGGACGAGGTTCTCCTGGACGTCGGTGTCGTACTCGCCGTCGAAGGGGTCGGCCAGGTCGACGTCGCTGGCCTCGATCTCCTCGATCAGGGGGACGAGTTCCTCCCGGAGGCGGTCGAGGACACGCTCGGCCGTGTCGAGACCGAGGTAGGGTTCGTACTCCTCGAAGAGTACCTCGTAGGGGTCGCGGTCGGGGTCGATGGCCGCGGCGTACTCCCGGCGCAACTCGACCATCTCCTCGAGCGTCGGTGCGAACGCGTCGAAGTCGTCCTCGGCCTTGGCCTCCTCCCAGACCGGGAGGGCGTTCGAGGCCGTCTCCGATAGCTTCGAGACGAGGTCCTCGGGGACCCGCACGGCGCGTTCGTGTTCGCGGCGCACCTCGCGGACGACGGCCCGCTGGTCGGCCGAGAGGTCGGCGTCGTCGAGGTCGTCGAGCCAGTCGCTCACACGGTCGTCCGTCAGGAGGTCGTGGGTGACCGACGAGAGCGCCGCGGACTGCTTCGAGCGGGCGGGCGTCCCGCCGGCGGGCATCGTCACCTGCTGGTCCCAGCCCAGGACCCCGCCGGCGTCGTTCAGGTACGACACGCGACGGACGTGGTCTGCGAACTCGTCGTAGGCGTCGGGCGCCTCCTCGGAACTCTCGGTTGCCATCGCCCACCCCTTGCGGCCGGACCCGTATCAGTCCACTGTCCTCGTGACTACCGCCGACCGTCGCGGGGCCCTATCGACCCGTCACGCGATCGCGGTGGTCGCCCCAGACGACAGCGACCCCACCAGCGAGTGACAGCGTCGACTGACTGGCCCCATAGAACTATCCAAATACCTGTTGTTCTACCGATATTCCATCTTTCATATCTTTCTGGAACGCTCGTAGCGTTTCGTTCACGGGGACGGAAGCCGGCGGGTGAGTCTCGTACGATTCCGACAGTCGAGTCTCGCCCGGTCGCGACGGTCGAGCCTCGCACGGCCTCCTTCTCGACCGGAAAACGGGTGTGTCGTGGACCGGTATCAGCGGGTTTTCGTCGAGAACCGACGCCTCCGCCCGACCAGCCGTGGACGGATCGAACTCCGGGACGGGACCGGAAACTGAGATGGAAGTATACCAGTATTCTATACAGTACAGTATAAATATATTTCATCCGTCATCCGGACCTTTCACGGACGGGTCGCGTCGGTTGCTCGGAGCGGCGGCGACCGGTCCCGTCCGCAGTAATCGTGTCCTGTCGGCGGAGGCGAGAGCTGTCCCCGGGAGCCGGGGCGAGTGGACGGAGTCGCGTGCTGTATCGCGGCTGGCACACGCGTGGTCCATGCGGGTAACGACGTCGTACCGATCGTTCGGCCCGGGTAAGGACGTATTTCCGGTCGAAAACCGTTCGGTCGGTCGGGTCTGAACGAACAGTCTCGACCGGGGGACGTGTGCGAGAGTAGCGGGAGGAAACGAGAGCGTATGACGGCCGGAGACGGCGGGTACGTCGGAAGTCGACTCCTTACTTCTGTGTCCCGGCAGTGAACGGTGTCGTGGGGTTAAGACGGGACCTGACCTTGACCCGGTCACATGACAGAGGACGCGATCCCGACCGCGCCGGACGAAGACTCGACAGAGCGCGACGAGCAGTCGATAGGGCGCGACGGCCGGGACGAATTCGCACGGTGGCGTGCCGACACGCGGCGGGCGCTGGCCACCGCCGACACCGCACGCATCGACCTCTACGTCCGGTCGCTGTTGCCGCCGCCCGGCGCGAAAGACGCCCAGACTGACGTCCTCGCGGGCCTTCGGGGCGCCATCGAGGGGACACCGGTCGAAGACGTCGCCGTCAACGTCTGGGGCGAGCGCCTCTGTCTCTGTGAGGCGTGTCTCGGAACGGACGCCGGCCGGGCCATGCTCAACACCGTCAGGGAGTTCGAACGCTGGGGTGCGGAGTACGACGCCTCCGCCGAACCGTTCTTCGAGCGAACTCACCAGGAGTCGTCAGTGACCGGCAGTACCTACGAGGGGATCGTCCCGCCGCGGGTCACTGCGGCGCTGTACCTGGACAGTTCGCTGGCGGGCGTCTTCCCCGCTCGATTCGACGAGCAGGCTTACAGCGTCGGCGACCTCTCCGAGGTGCTCGTGGGACTCACTGGCCCCGAAGCCGTCGCCGACGTCCTGGAGCCGTCTCATTAATTCGCGACGGCGCCGCGGCGTCCGTGGCGCAAAACCCGCTGATACCCCGTTTCGGCAGTCGTCCGGCAGACTGGGATCCGGAGGGCCGGCCGTCCGGAGAGCGGGGCCGCGAGAGAGTGCGAGCTGCGCGACCGATCGTCGCCGGACTCCGCGCGGACGTCATGGAGTGATAGCCCCCAGGGCCCGGTCAGACCCGTTCTGTGACCCCGCGATAGGTCTCGTAGCAGCGCTCGAGGACGCCGAGTGAGACGCTCTCGGTCGCAGTGTGGGCCTCGCCTGGCTGAGCCGGCCCGCAGACGACGCAGGTCGTCCCCGCCCCGGCGAGCCATCCCGCGTCCGTGGCGTGTGGTTTGACGACGTGTCGGGGTTCGCCGTCGAACGCGGCGTCGTTCCGGTCACGCCCTGACTCCCCGAGTTCGTGTGCGTCGCGAGCGGCCGCCAGCACCGCGTCGGCGAAGGCTGCGTCGTCACACCGCATCGGCGGGAGGTCCTGGTCGACGGTCCAGGTGACGCCGGCGAGGTCGGTGACGGCGTCCGTGTCGACCCGCTCGCCGGGCACCGTCCGCTCGTCGACGGTCGCCGTACAGCGCTCGGGGACCACGTTCCACGCCGACCCGCCCTCGATCTCGGTGACGGCGATACTCCCGGTGACCCGGTGACCCATAACGTCCGTCTCGGGGAACTCGAAGTCGCGAACGACGTCGATGGCGTCGGTGACCCGATAGATGGCGTTTTCACCCGCCTCGGGTTCGCTGGCGTGGGCCGCTCTCCCCTCGGCGACGATGGTCGACCCGCGCCGGCCCTTGTGTGCGACGGCGACGTCCGTGACCCCCGGCGCCGAGTAGCCGGTCGACCCCTCGCCGACGACGGCGTACTCCGGCGCGAACCCCTCGTCGATGGCGTACCTGGCACCGACACCGCCGACCTCCTCGCCGACGAAGGAGGCGAAGACCAGTTCGTCGACGGGGTCGACGCCGCCGGACGTCACCCGGTCGTCCGCGGTCTCGGCTACCTCGGTGTCCCGAAAGGCCAGCATCGCCGCCGCGACCGCCCCCTTCATGTCCGCGCTGCCGCGGCCGTAGAGCCGGCGGTCGCCGTCTTCCTCGCGCTCTTCGACCACGTAGCTCCCGTCGTCCGTGACCTGCGAGTCGTCGGGCGGGACGACGTCGTGATGGCCGACCAGTGCGAGGGCGGTGTCGCCCGTTCCCTTGCGAGCGATCACGTTCCCTCCTCGACCCTCGTCGGCCCCAGCGTCGTCTCGGGTCACCGTCGCGTCGGTGTGCTCGCGGAGCCACTCCTCGATGTAGTCGCCGGCGGCGGCCTCGGACTCGTGGCTCGGGATCGTGACGAGTTCGCGCGTCAGGTCGGCAACGTCGGCGTCCACGTCCATACCGGCCGGTCGAACGGCGAGGACTTGAAGCCAGGCGACCGCAGGGGCCACGCCCGCCGCGGTCGGGGAGACACGCTGTGGTCGGACTCACCGCATCACCGACACCAGCAGGACCGCGCCGGCCAGGAGCGCGACGAGCGCCAGTCCGGAGTCGGCGGCGTCGACGAGGAGGTACGTGCCGGTGGCGACCGCCGCGCCGACAGTGCCGACCGTGGCGCTCACGGCCGCGTGGACGAGTTCACTCCGCGCCGTCGCGGCGTCGCGACCGAGCTGTTCACCCATCGTGATCCCGTACTGTGCGGCGTCCCAGGCCAGGAGCGCGAACAGCGTCGACGCGACGAACCGCCCGGGCGCCGACGGCCCGAACCCGGCGAGGGTGACCCCCGCGACGATAGCCACTGTTCCCGCACTCGCTGCCTGGCGCGACCCGAAGACCGCCCCGACGGCGACGAACGCGGCGCCCGCGAGTGCGACGAGTCGCGCTGCCGCCGTCGGGACGACGAGTGCGGCGGTGGCCGCGAGTCCTACCGCGATGACCGTACTCGTCCGGGTGGGACGGCTGTCGAACGCGGGCACCTCGGTCGTGTCATCGGTGACGCGGTCGGCGGCGTGAGGGTCAGTGGGGACGTTGTCGGCGGCGTGGTCGCCAGTCCCGTCACTCATCCGGACCACCGCTCCTCGGCCCGTGCGAGAGCCACGTCGAAGGGTTCGTCGGCACCCCAGTCCAGCACGCGGACGCCAGCGCGACGGAGGTCGCCAATGCGGTCGTCCCGTGCCGCTCGCGCTGCCCGCCGCGCGGGCGTGTCCGCGGCCGTCGGGTCGGGACTTACCACTGTCACGGGGTGGCCGTACGCGTCGAGTCGGCGGGCGACCGTCACCGGATAGTCGTCACAGCAGGGCGTGAAAAAGAGGACCTGCGCGGTCGGCGACAGTCGCTGGTGGACGTGCGCGATCAGGCGGCGTTCGAGCGTCTCCCGGCGGTCGTCCCGGAAAGCGGCGTAGAAGTCACGGGCGGGGAGAACGGGTGACAGCGCGGGGTGGGAAGTGAGCAGTTCGCGCCCGGCGGCGCGGTGGTCGTCGCCGGCCCCCGGGGGGAGCCAGCAGTCGTCGACGGCCCGTCCGAGCGCCGCGATGCCGACGCGGTCGCCGGTGTCGAGCAGGGCGGTGAACGTCCGGCCGGCCGCGTCGACACTGCGCTGGACAGCGTGGGTCCCGTCGGGCGTCGGCGCGCGATAGGCTGCCCGCCGGCTGTCGACCAGCAGCATCACTTTGGCGGCACGCTCCTCGCGGAAGGCCAGCGTGGCGAACTCGCCGGTCTCGGCGCGGCGATACCAGTCGATCCGCGAGAGCGGGTCGCCGGGCCGGTACTCCCGGGTGGAGTGGAACTCGATGCCTGCGCCGCCCTCGTCGGTCTCGACCTGCCCGGCGTACTGGGTGCCCGCGCCCCGCAGCGGCAGTCGGTCGGTGTCGAGAGCGGGCGGGCGACAGCGTAGCGTCGTCGCCACGTCGACCCGCAGTTCCCGCTCGACGGCACCACTCGGGCCCGCGAGGACGACTTCCGCCGGGTCCCAGTCGTGTTCGCCCCGCCGGGCGGTTACGGTGTAGGAGAACTCGGTCTCGTCGGCAGGCCCGAGAACGGCGCCGTGGCGGGGCGACCCCGTGGTGACCGACAGTGCCGGCGGGACGCCGTCGACGACCCGCACGTCGGAGAGGACCCGGTCGGTCGTGTTCCGGACGGTGACGGTGACGGTCACCGCCTCGCCGGGGTCGAGTGACGCCGCGTCGACGGAGCGCTCGACGGTCACGACCGGGTCGCCCGTCTCGGGGTCGACGACGCCGGGCGGTTCGCTCACGCCGACGTAGCCCGCGAACGCGACACCGACCGCGCCCGCGAGCACCAGTCCGGGCGTCCGGGCGACGACGCCCGCGACGGCCAGCGCGAGTCCGACCCCCGCGACCCCGGTCCACCGGTTCGTGACGTGCGTGCGTACCGTCGGCCCGTCAGTCGACTCACCGGCGTCGTCCGCATTTTCCTCGACCGCGCCGGATCCCCAAGGTTCCCCGCCACTACGGTCGGATCCCCCAGATTCCCCGCCACGACGGTCGCTCCCCCACAGTATCCAGCGCCACGACAGGCCCCGGAGGAGCCCCCGGTCACCGTCGTCGTCCGCTGTCCCTTCCTCTTCGGGTTCCTCCGCCTGGGGCACCGGGACGCGGTGGCCCGACTCCTGCGCGGCGGGCTGCCAGTGGTCGCCGTCGGCCAGTCCCCGGTCGACCGCGTAACTCACCGCCACGACCAGTACGACGGCAGCAGCGACGGCGGCAGCGGTCCCGGCGGCCCCGGTCGACCCGGGCCGGAGGCCGACGACAGTCAGTGCCACGCCGGCAACCAGCGACCCGACCGCGAGCACCGTTCGCCGTCTCATCGGTCGTCACCCTCGCTGGTGCCGTCTGTCCCGTCTTCCGCCCCGGTTTCGTCTTCGTCGGTCACTGCGTCGTCGGGCGCGTACGCGGCCTCGATCCGGCGGAGTGCGGCGACGGCACGCTCCTCGCGGCTCCCGGGGGCGCGCTCACCGTAGCGGACTTCCTCGAACAGTCGGGTAAGCTCCTCGACGTGGTCCGGAGCCATCCCGGCCGCGACCGCGTGGTCGGCGAACTCGTCGGGTGCGGTCGTCTCGGGGTCCAGTTCGAGCAGGCGCGTCATCTCGTGGTACGAGCGGTACACCTCGTTCGTGAACCCCGCGTCGGCCTCGATCCGGTCGGCTGCTGTGCCGGCCGCCGCGCCGACCGCACCGAGTGTCGCGTCCCCGTTCTCGTCCTCCTCGTCGTCCCCGCTGCCCTCCTCCGGGTCCGCACCGCCTCCCTCGGCGGCGTCGCCCTCGAACTCCTCGCTGGATCGGTTGCGGGCCGCCAGCCACGGTACGAGGAGTTCCCGCGCGAGCAACGCGACGGCCGCGAGGGCCAGCGCGGCGACGGCGACGTTGATCGGCAGGGGAAAGTTCTCGTCGGCGATGTCGACGGAACCCCGGGGCGTCGGCGTCGGTGTCGGGGTCTCGGAGTCGATCGACCAGGCGTCCGCGCCCGACGGGTCCGGGCGGTCGATCGTCGCCACGAGACCGAAGGCGACGAGCAGACCGACGACGAGCAGGAGTCCGGTGAGCGGTGGTCGCGACATCTCACCGGGACGGGGTGTCGGGGGCCGAGACGGCCGGCACCGGCACCGAGTCGAGTGCGTCGGCGACGACATCTCGCTCGTCGACCGACTCGACGCTCGCCTCGGGCGTCAACACGAGCCGGTGGGCGAGGACGGGTTCGGCCACCCGCTTGACGTCACCCGGCGTGACGAAGTCCCGCCCCTCCAGTACCGCCCGGGTACGTGCGGTTTCGAGCAGCCGCTGGGACCCCCGTGGCGAGACGCCTACCCGAACGCGGTCGTCGTCGCGCGTCGCCCCCGCGATGCTCGTCATGTACGTGATGACGTCGTCGGTGACGGTGACGTCCTCCGGCGCGGCCTGGAGGTCCCGAACCTCGTCGGCGTCGAGCACCTGCTCGGCCGAGGGGAGTTTCGTCGCTCGCGCGGTCCGTCGCCGGAGGAGCCTGTCTTCCTCGACCTGTTCGGGGTAACCGATGCTCGTCTTGACGATAAAGCGGTCGAGCTGGGCCTCGGGCAGCGGGAACGTCCCCTCGCTCTCGACCGGGTTTTGCGTCGCGATGACGACGAACGGGTCGGGCAACTCGCGGGTCTCGCCCCCCGTGGTCACCTGGCGTTCGGACATCGCCTCCAGCAGCGCGGCCTGTGTCTTCGGGGGTGCGCGGTTGATCTCGTCGGCGAGCACGACGTTCGCGAAGACCGGGCCGGGCCGGAACTCGAACGCCTCCTCGCTCTCGTCGTAGACGTGCGAGCCCGTGACGTCCGCGGGCAGCAGGTCCGGGGTGAACTGAATGCGCGAGAAGGAAAGTCCCAGGGCGGTGGCGAAACTCTTCGCCGTCAGCGTCTTTCCAGTTCCGGGAACGTCCTCCAGCAGGACGTGTCCGCGAGCCAGGACGCCGACCAGAACGGTTTCGAGAAACTCCCGGTCGGCCACGACGGCCTCGCCGACCGTCTCCAGGACCCGCTCGCACTGTCGCGTCTCGGACGGCGTGGAGGGCTGATCTGACATCTGACCGGACGTTTACGACCACAGTATAAATGCGTTGATATTACCGGCTGCCGACACGACCGGCGGGTGGGGCGTCGTGGCAGTCACGACCGGCGGGTGGGGCGTCGCGGTGGGCACGACCGGCGGGTGGGGCGTCGCGGTGGGCACGACCGGAGAGCAGGCCGACCGCACAGGCCCGGAAAGCCACCCGACTCCACAAGAGACTTGACGCCGATAGCACAATCGGGAGACGAATGACGACCGCCCCCGACCGTGCGCGAGAGGACGTAACTCTCCGGGACTCGATCCCGCCGGTCCGGGAGTGGGGCCGAACCTTCCTCGTCGGCCTCTTCATGGGCACCGCCGACGCGGTCCCGGGCGTCTCGGGCGGCACCATCGCGCTCATCGCGGGCGTCTACGAGCGACTCATCGCCGCCATCACCGCCGTCACGCCCGGCCGGTTTCTCGACGGCGTGCGCGCGCTCACGCCCCTCGACGGCGGGATATCGCTCGACCGCGCGGCCGCCGTCCTCGAGGAGGTCGACGGCTGGTTCCTGATCGCCCTGCTCGTGGGTATCATGTCGGCGGTGATCGTGGTCACTCGCGTCGTCGACGTTGCGAACGAGGCCGCCCCGGTACTCCTCTTCGGCTTTTTCTTCGGGCTGATCGCCGCCTCGGGAGTCATCCTCCTGCGGGCAGTGTCGATCCGGACGGTCGCCGAGGGCGTCGCCGCGCTGGCGGGGTTCGTCGTGGCCTTCGTCGTCTCGGGCTACGGCGAAGTACTGGAGAGCGGCGGGCTCCCGGTGGTCTTCGGGGCCGGTGCGCTGGCGGTCAGCGCGATGATCCTGCCCGGCATCTCGGGGTCGCTCGTGCTCGTCATCCTGAGCCAGTACGAGCGGATGTCGAGCACCCTCAGCGACTTCGTCGATTCGCTCGTCGGCGTAGTGACGGGCAACGGCGTCGCCCCGGTCGTCGACCACGGCGTCGTCGTCGTCACGTTCGTCTGTGGCGGACTGGTGGGTCTCTTTACCATCTCCAGACTGATCCGGCGGGCGCTCGACGCCAACCGCGAGGTGACCTTCGCCTTCCTCGTCGCGCTCGTCATCGGCGCGCTCCGGGCACCCATCGTGACGCTCAACGGCGAGGAGTACGGCGTCGTCTGGTCGACCGACGTGGTCGGTGCGTTCGCCGGTGCCGCCGTCGTCGGGGCCGCCGTCGTCCTCGTGCTCGACTGGTACGCTGTCGACATCGACCTCGACGGCGTGTGAGCGGCGCGATACCGGCGCGCTCCTGCCCCACCCCGAGGGACCGGTGGTCCGGATGACCGACGCTTTTCCTCCCTCAGTCCCTCGACCGGCGTATGTCCCCCGACGAGCGGCCAGACCCGCCCGGGACCCGGCGCGAGGTCGTCACCGAGACGCTCCACGGAACAGATGTCGACGACCCGTACCGGTGGCTGGAGGGCGACGACGACGCGGTCACCGAGTGGACCGAGCGACAGAACGCGTACGCCGACGCGCACCTCGACACGCCGACGCGCGAGCGATTGCGCCCCCGCCTCGCGGACCTGGGCGAGGTGGCCGACTACGGCGCCGTGCAGGTGCGCGGCGGCCGCTATTTCCAGACGGTCGAGGCACCGGGCGACGACCACGCGCGGCTGTTCGTCCGCGAGACGCCCGACGGCGACGGCGACCTGCTGGTCGACCCGAACACGTGGCCCGGGAACGACGACCTCGACGCGCCGACGCTGTCGATGAGCTGGTTCGCCCCCTCCGACGACGGCGAGCGCGTCGCCTACGGCGTCACCGAGGGCGGCGACGAGCAGTACGACGTCCACGTGGTCTCCGTTCCGGACGCCGAGGAGATCGCGGTCCGCGAGGACTGCGGGCGCGTCAATCCCGGGATGTTCGCCTGGCTCCCCGACGGCCGCGGCGTCTCCTACGTCGCGACCGGCGGCGCCGACGACGGCGGACAGATGGACAAGGAACTCCGGCGCTGGCGCTTCGACGGGGGCGAGGAGACGCTCTTCGAGCACGACGACCAGCACGTCTGGCCGATACTGACGACCGACCCCGAGACGGGGCTGCTGGCGGTGGGCTTTTCCGAGATGGTCGGCGGCGTCGACTGGTCGGTGTGGGTCGACGGCGGCCTGCGTCCCGTGGTCGAGAGCGACGCCGAGACGTACGTCGACTTCCACGAGGGCACCGCCTTCCTGCTGACCGACCACGAGGCCCCGCGCAAGCGCCTGCTCGCCTGCCCGGTCGAGCACTTCCGCGAGGGCGACCTCGCGTTCGGCGACTGCCGGGAGGTGCTCCCCGAGCGGGACGGGACCCTCCAGTCGTACGCGCCGACGCCCGGCCACGTCGTCGCCCACTACCAGCGCGACGCCCACTCACGTCTCGCCGTCTTCGACCGCGACGGCGACCACCAGCGTGACCTCGACCTCCCGGACTACGTGACGGCCGCGGCGCTGACGCGCAACCCCGACGCCGAGGAAGCGTTCTACCGCGTGACGGGCTTCGACCACCCGCCGTCAGTCGTGCGAGCCGACCCGGGAACGGGCGACCGCCACGAACTCCAGTGGGTGGACGTCGCGGTACCCGACGATCTCGTGGTCGAGCAGGCGTTCGTCGAGTCGACCGGCGACGCCGAGGTGCCGGTGTTCGTCTGTCACCGCGCGGGGCTGGACCGCGACGGCGACAACCCCGCCCTCCTCTACGGCTACGGCGGCTTCCGACAGAGTCTGACGCCCGGCTTCGACCGCTTTCGGCTCCCCTTCCTCGCTGACGGCGGCGTCTACGCACAGGTGTGTGCCCGCGGCGGCCACGAGTACGGCGAGGCGTGGCACGAGGCCGGCATGCTCGAGGACAAACAGCACACCTTCGACGACTTCGTCGCCGCGGGCGAGTACCTCTGTGAGGCGGGCTACACGAACCCGGACCGGCTGGCGGTCGCCGGCGGGTCCAACGGCGGCCTCTCGGTGGGGGCCATCCTCACCCAGCGTCCCGACCTCTGGGGTGGTGCGCTCTGTGCGGTTCCCCTGCTGGACATGCTTCGCTTTCACCGGTTCCTGCTGGGCGAGTCCTGGACGACCGAGTACGGCCACCCCGAGGACCCCGAGGCTTTCGAGTACATCCGGGATTACTCCCCCTACCACAACGTCGACCCCGACGCCGACTATCCGCCGGTACTCTTCACCACGGCGGTCGGCGACACGCGCGTCCACCCGAGTCACGCCCGGAAGATGGCCGCTCGCATGCAGGCCGAAGCCGGGGGCGGGCCCTTCCTCCTGCAGACCAGGGGCGACACGGGCCACGGCGTCGGGAAACCGACCTCGATGGTCGTCGACGAGCAGGCCGACGAGTGGGCGTTCCTCTACGAACACCTCGGTGTGGACCCGACGGGGTGAGACTCCCGGAACACCGAAACACGGACACGGACACGGACGCCAGCGCATCGAAAGACCGACTTTCCTGCCGGCCACACCACCGTGCAGTGACCGAGACAGACGGGGCAGGGACGGGCGTCGACCACGCGGCGCGGGCGCGGGAGTACCTCGGCTTCTCGCGGTGGTGGCAGGTCGTCGCCGCGGCGGTGGCGATGGCGCTCGTCAGCCCCTACCAGTACGTCTGGTCGTCCATCGAGGGACCGCTCGCGGCGAGTCTCGACGTCTCGCTCCCGGCGCTCGGGGGTGTGTTCACGCTGTTCGTGGTCGTGCAAGCGGGGTCGCAGTTTCCCGTCGGCTGGTGGCGCGACCGCCACGGCCCCCGGCGGTTGATGCTGCTGGCGGGCGTCCTCGCCGGCGGCGGCTACGTCGGTATCGCCTACGCGACGACGCTCTGGCAGCTCTATCTCTGCTACGGCCTGGGCGCGCTCGGCGTGGGCATCGTCTACACCGTCGCGGTCAACACCGCCCTCAAGTGGTTCCCCGACCGCCGCGGGCTGACGACGGGCGCGGGGACGATGGCCTTCGCCGGCGGGAGCGCGCTCGTCGTGCCGTTCGTCCGCGCCAACGCCACCCCCGACGCCTACCCGTTCGTCCTCCAGACGCTGGGTATCCTGATCGCCGTCGGGATCCTCGTCGGTGCCGTCGTCCTGCGGGACCCGCCCACCGAGTGGCTCGACGAGACCGACACCGCGAGTGGCGAGGGCGACGAGAGCGACGCGGACGCCGCGGACGACACCGATCAGGCGACCACCGACGGCGGCGTCGCCCGGCGCCACTACACCTGGCGCGAGGTCCTCCGGACCTGGCAGTTCTGGCTGATGTACGCGATGTTCGTCGCGGTCAGCGGCGCGGGACTGATGCTCACCGCCAAGGTCATCTCCTTCGCGAGTGCGCTCGACCTCTCGGCGGCGACGGCCACGCTCTCGGCGATCCTCCTCCCGATCGCGGGCGGCGTCGGCCGACTCGTCCTCGGGGAAGTGTCGGACCGGGTCGACCGCGAGCGGGCGATGGCCGTCTCCTTCACGCTGTGTGGCCTCGGCGTCCTCGCGGTGGTCTGGTTCGCCCAGCGCGGGACGACCCTCGGATTCCTCGCCGCGGTCGTCGTCGCGACGTTCTTCTGGAGCCCGCAGTACACCCTCTTCCCGAGCCTCGTCGGGGATTACTACGGTGAACGCCACTCCTCGGCCAACTACGCGCTGCTCTATTCGGGCAAGATGTGGGGCGGCGTCTTCGGCGGTGCCGTCGCCGGCTGGCTCGTCACCGTCACCGACTGGCCGACCGCCTTCACCGTCGGCGGCGTCCTCGCCGTGGCCGCCGGCGTCGCAGCGCTCGCGCTCAGTGCGCCCGGTCCCGTCGAGAGTCCCGGGAGTGGCTCCGACGCCTGAGCGGGTGATACTGTTTCAGAGTCGTTGGAAACGACCAACGTGTCACAGAAATCCCCAAACCTGGGTCGCTCGTCCGTGAACGATATTTACAGGGTATGTAGGTGACAGGTGTTGCAGACCGAGACTGAGCGAAAGAAACGGGTATCGGGGACAGCACCGCACTCGACGTTACGAGATGAAAGCCCTCGGACCGCTGGCGGTCGCTGCGCGGGATATTCTCGCTCGAACACCCGCACCGCCCCGCACTCGCGAGAATAGCGCCCGCGCAGGCGACCAGGGGCTTTGCCCGCCAGCGGCCCTCGCCCTTTCAGTCCGCCAGGGATAATCTGGTTTCACAGGCCGTCTCGACGTTGAATGATCGGTAGCCGGCCCCACAGATCGCTTCCCTGGCGGACTGGAAGGGCGAGGCGTGCTCGCGGTGAGCGGAGCGAGCGGAGTCGCCTGCGCGGGCCCTATCCGCGCGGGCTGTGCCGAGAGCGCGGATATCCCGCTCAGCGGCCGCGAGCGCGCCGAGGGCTTCCATCGCATGATCATGGCTGCGGTCGCGGGTGCTGCTCTATCTGCAATTGTTACACTCACACTCTGGCGTGAACGTGATTATCGCACGCCCACAGTCAACTCAGGAACAGTCGCCGGTCGGCACGCTCGTGAGCCGCCGATTGCACGTCGACCAGCGGCGCGAACGGGGTCATCTCGGCCAGCGACCGGTCGGCACTCTCTTCGACCGCGCCCGCCATCGCGGGCTGGCACTCGACGACGACGCGCTGGACGTCGGTGTGTCCGAGCTGGAGGAGTCGCTGGGCGGCGCCGACGAACGCGGTCGCGAACTCCTGGCAGGCCACCAGGCAGGCCCGCCGCTCGCCGACGCCCGCCCGGGCCGCGACGACGCCGAGGACGACCGGGTACGCGCCCGGGACTTCGCCGTCGTCGACCGCCGCGGCGTACTCGTCGAGGAACGGGTCCTCGCGCAACTCGCGCTGGAGCGAGAGGAGCCGTCCCCCGGTTCGGGCGGCGCTCTCCCTGAATTCGGCGGGGAGCGTCACCGCTTCGAGCCGGCGGTCGGCACGACACACCGCCGCCAGGTCGCCGCCGCCGTCCGCGCTGGCTCCCCGGTGAGCGGCCCGGAGCGCCACGAGGTCGGCCGGCCCGAGCTGGCGCCGGAGGTAGGTCTCCAGCAGGTCGGCGAGGTCGTCGGCGTCTTCGACCCGGTCGGCCGCGACGAACGCCTCCAGCCCGTAGGAGACGCTGTCGGTCCCGACCGGAAGCGACGAGTCCGCGAGGCGCATCGATTCGAGCACTGCGGCGTCCGGTGGGTCTGCGGTATCCGCACCATCGGCCGCGTCCGACCCGTCGCTCACGACTCGTCACCCCCGTCGGGGTCGATCGAACGAACCGCGTGCGTCCCCGTGCCGTCGTGGCTGTATCCGTGACTGTGGCTACTGTCCTCCGCGTCGTGCGAGTGTGCGTGGTCGCTGTCGTCTGCGTCGTGTGAGTGTGTGTGGTCGCCGTGTGAGTGGTCGGGCCCCCCATCGTCGAGCAGGGCCGGCGAGACGGACTCGTAGCCGACGGTCGTGCCCTCGGGGAGGTGTGGTTCGACTTCCCGCTCCATGCGTTCGCGGTCCTCGGTGACCGGCAGGAACGCGCGCTCGCCCTCGACGGCCAGGTCCCAGTGGCGGTTCCCGACGGCGTGCCCGAGTTCGAGTCCGGCCGTCGCCGCCGTGGTGGCGTCACCGTCGACCCCGCCGAAGTCGAGCGCCATCGCCTCGACGGGTTCGAGGGAGACCACCACGGGGCGTCCGTCCGCGAGGAGGACGTCGCCGTCACGCAACTCCCGACCGACGACGATGCCGAGGTCCGAACCGTCTTCGCCGGTGCCGTCGCTGCCATCGGTCGCGTCGGCCGTCGTCCGCACACGGGAGCGACGCCGCTCCGTGTCGTCGAGCGTGACGGTCAGACTGTCGCCGCGCTCGACGCGCTCGGCGATCCCGGGGTCGTCGAGGGAGCCGAGGTACTCGTCTGCGACCAGCATCACTGCCTCCTGTCGGCGGGCGCGCCGACGTCGAGCAGGTCCGTCCTCGCGGTGTCCCAGGCGGCGTACAGGCTGTCCGTCACCGGTCCGGTGCGGTGACCCAGCGCACGGACGAGGACGCCCGCGCCGTTCGGGAGGTGAGTCGCGCCCGCCGCGACCTCGGTGGTGTCGTCCGCGTCCTCGTCCGGATCGTCGTCCGGGCCCTCGTCATCGGCTGCACGTTCGTCCGACGCGGTCGCCACGGCGTCGTGTAACCGGTCGGCGAGCGCCGCCGCGTCGCGTCCGGGCGCGAGGACGTACAGCGTCCCGAGGACGGCGAACTCGCCCACGACGCCGGGTGCGGTTGGGCCCGGCCCGTCGTCCGCGCCGGGCGCGAGGTGGGTCGCGTCGGCGACGAGCAGGTCCCCGTGCGAGCGGACCCGCAGCGTCGAGGCGTAGCGCTCGAAGTCGAAGTGCTCCCCGCGGGCGAGCCGCCCCGGGACGACCACCTCGCCGACGACCGCGCTCGCGCCGGGTGCGACGTCGACTGCGGTCGCCTGGGCGTAGCGCGCGTCCGGGTGCAGGATGGTGGGGGCGGGGACGTAGTCGAGGTGGCCCCCGTCACCGACCGAGAGCGCCACCTCGCTCGCCGCGTAGTTGCGCTCCATCGAGAGCACCTTCGTCGCGCTGCTCGTCGTGACGTGTGCCACGGCGTCGGGCCCGACCGCGACCGAGATGTCGTGGCGGTCACCCTGCGCGACCCCGCCGGAGGGCGACTGGACGTACACCGTCTCGCTCGCCGGATGTGGGTCGTGGCCGAGCGTCCCGCTGACGTGGAAGGGGGCCCGGGCGAGGTCCCGGACCAGTCGCGTCCCGTCGCCGTCGCGGACGAACGCGAGGTCGAGCCGGCCCGCCTTGCCCGCTGCACCGACGCCGGCCCCGGACAGCGACTCCGCGGCGTAGTCGGCGAAGGCGGGATGTGGGAGGGCAGCGGTGTCGTGGCCCTCCGAGCCGTCTCCCGGACCGACCGAGTCGTCCTCCCGACCGCCCGAGTCGTGTCCCGGCGTGTCCGAACCGGACGTCCCGTCGGATTCACCCGATGTGCCGGCGGCCATCTACGCGAACAGCACCCCCTCGCTGACGTGTTCGAGGACCGCGTCGACGCCCTCGCCGTCTCTGCAGTTGGTCAGGACCGTGGGTCCCTCACGGACGTCGCGGGCGTCCCGTTCCATCACGTCGAGGTCAGCCCCGACGTGCGGGGCGAGGTCGGTCTTGTTGATCACCAGCAGGTCACACTCGACGACGCCGGGGCCGCGCTTGCGGGGGATGTCCTCGCCCTCGGCGGCGCTGATGACGTACAGCGAGTAGTCGGCGAGTTCCGGGTTGAACGTCGCGGCGAGGTTGTCGCCGCCGCTCTCGACGAGTACCAGGTCCAGTTCGGGATGCTCTGCGAGGAAGGCGTCGATCTGCGTGAGGTTCATCGACGGGTCCTCGCGGATGCCCGTGTGGGGACAGGCGCCGGTCTCGACGCCCGCGACGAGGTCCTCGGGGACGATCCCCGCGAAGCGCTCGCGGAGGGCGTCGGCGTCTTCCTGGGTGAGGATGTCGTTGGCGATGACGCCCACGTCCAGTCCCCGGTCGCGGAGTTGTGGGACGAGTTCGCCGACGAGCGTCGTCTTGCCCGACCCGACGGGGCCGCCGATCCCGACCGTCGCGACGTCGCGGTGGGTGAGACTCATCGGTCGGCTCCCGGGTCACCGCCGTCGGTCGCGGCTTCGCCGTCGTCGGTGGCGGCCTCGTCGCCGTCGGTGGCAGCCTCGTCGCCGTCGTCGCTGGTGGGGTCCATCGCCGACTCCGAGCGGATCGGGTCGTGGACGGTGACGAGTTTCGTCCCGTCGGGGAAGACCGGTTCGACCTGGATCATGTCGACCATCTCGGGGACGCCTGGCATGACGTCCTCGCGGCCCAGCAGTTGCGAGGCCTCGGCGCGGATCTCGGCGACGTCCCAGCCGTCACGGGCGCGCTCGACACACCAGTCGGAGATGTACGCGACGGCCTCGGGGTGGTTCAGCCTGACGCCGCGTTCCTTGCGGCGGCGGGCGAGCTCTGCGGCCATGAAGACGGTGAGTCGTTCCTGCTCTTTGGGTGTGAGATTCATGTTGTGTGGCTCCTCAGAGCATGTACCGCTGTGCGAGGGGGAGCTCCTCGCTCGGTTCACAGCCGACCGTCTCGTCGTCGACCCGCACCTCGAAGGTTTCGGGGTCGACCTCGATGTCGTCGGGACAGTAGTCGTTGTAGTGCATATCGCCCTTGCCCGGGGTTCGCGTGCCCGAGACGGGCACGACGGGCGAGTCGAGACCGTACGCCTCGCCGACGCCCGCCTCGGCCGCGGCGGGACTGACGAACGACAGCGAGAGGGCGTGTTTCGCCTTGCCGACGGCGCCGGCACGGGGTCGCTGCAGGACAGGTTCGCAGGTCATCAGCGACCCGTTGGCCTCGCCCATCTCCGAGTAGGTGGGGAACCCGCCCTTGAACGTCATCGCGGGCTTGATCCCGAAGAAAGCCGGGTCCCACAGCACCACGTCGGCGAGTTTCCCGGGTTCGAGCGTCCCGACGTAGTCGTCGATACCCGCCGAGATGGCGGGGTTGATCGTGTACTTCGCGAGGTAGCGCTTGGCGCGGAAGTTGTCGGCCTCCCCGTGGGTGTCGGCGGCCTCGTCTTCCGGCAGCGGGCCGCGCTGGGTCTTCATCTTCGAGGCGGTCTGCCAGGTGCGGGCGACGACTTCGGCCATCCGGCCCATCGCCTGGGAGTCCGAGGTCATCATCGAGATAGCGCCCATATCGTGGAGGACGTCCTCGGCGCCGATGGTCTCGGCGCGGACCCGCGATTCGGCGAACGCGACGTCCTCGGGGACATCCGGATTGAGGTGGTGACAGACCATCACCATGTCGAGGTGTTCGTCGAACGTGTTCACGGTGTAGGGCATCGACGGGTTCGTCGACGAGGGGAGCATGTTGGCCTGGCCGACCATCTCCATGATGTCCGGCGCGTGGCCCCCGCCCGCGCCCTCGATATGGAACAGGTGCATCGTCCGGCCGTCGACGGCGGCGAACGTGTTCTCGACGAACCCCGCCTCGTTGAGGGTGTCGGTGTGCATACACACCTGGACGTCTTCGTCCTCGGCGACGTCGAGACAGGTGTCGATGGCGGCGGGCATCGACCCCCAGTCCTCGTGGAGTTTCAGCCCGCAGGCGCCGGCCTCGACCTGCTCGCGCAGGGGGCCGGGTTTCGAGGCGTTGCCCTTGCCGTAGAAGCCGACGTTGACCGGCCACTCGTCGGCGGCCTGGAGGAACCGCTTGATATTCTCGGGGCCAGTCGTGCAGGTCGTGGCGCCGCCGCCGTAGCCGCCGCCGAGCATCGTCGTGATCCCCGACGCGAGCGCGTGTTCGTGCAGTTGCGCGGAGTTGAAGTGGATGTGGATGTCGAGGCCGCCGGGCGTGGCGATCTTCCCCTCGGCGGGGTAGACGTCCGTCGACGGGCCGACGACCATGTCGACGCCGTCCATCGTGTCGGGGTTACCCGCCTTGCCGACGCCGGCGATCTCCCCGTCGCGGATGCCGATGTCGGCGGCGACGATCCCCAGAACGGGGTCCATCACGAGCGCGTTCGTCAGCGCCCAGTCCAGCGCCCCCTCTTCCTGGGTGGTGCCGGGAGACATCCCGAGGCCGTCCCGCAGGGTCTTCCCGCCGCCGAAGACCGCCTCGTCGCCCGGCGTCCGGAGGTCCGACTCGACCTCGACGAACAGGTCGGTGTCACCCAGGCGGACGCGGTCGCCGGTCGTCGGGCCGTACAGTTCGGCGTAGGTCTCGCGGTCGACCTCGCGGGTCACTCCGACCCCTCCGTCGGGTCTGTGTCAGCCGACTCGTCGTCGGGGAGCGTCCCGGCCTGGGCGGGGATACCGCCGAACCCCTGCTCGCGGGCGCGCTCGACCGCCGCCGCGGGGTCGCCATCGACGCTGCCGTTCACGAGCCCGTTCATCCCGTGGGCGACGCGCTTGCCGCCGACGGCCACGAGGTCGACCGTCTTCTCGTCGCCGGGTTCGAACCGGACGGCGGTCCCCGCGGGGATGTCCAGTCGCATTCCGAAGGCCGCCTCGCGGTCGAACTCGAGGGCGGCGTTGGCCTCGAAGAAGTGGAAGTGCGACCCGACCTGCACGGGCCGGTCCCCGGTGTTGGCGACGGTGACCGCGGCCGTCTCGCGCCCCTCGTTTATCGTGACTGGCTCGTCGCCGGTCCGGACCTCGCCGGGGACGACCTCCTCAGACACGACGACCCACCCCGGGAATGGGCATTCGTTGCGTTTCGCCGACCGTAACTGTCTGTTCGTAAGTCATCTACCGACTGGTTGCGACCTACCGGGTAAATCGGTACCGGTGGGCGAAATACTCGCAGTCGCTTCCGAAGCGATGCGACGTTCGTCTATTATCCAGCAGGATTTGTGCAATTCGTCGCAAAGAGGTGGCGTGGTCGTCGCCCCGCGGCAACGTTCGTCGAACGTGCGACGGCGGTGTGTCAACGTTTGCGCGACTGCGAAGTTATTTGCGCCGGGTCGCGAAACCGATCCCCCGATGTACCACTCTGGTCACGCGGCCGGACGTCGCCCGGCGCGGGGAACGGGCCGATGAGCGCGACGCTTCTGGGTGCGCTGGCAACCGCCGGGGTCCTCGGCATCACGCACGCGATCGAACCCGACCACGTGGCGGGCATCTCGTCTGTCACGAGCAGGTACGGCAGTTCCCGGCTCTCGGCGCTCGTCGGCGCGTGTTTCAGTCTCGGCCACGTCGCGCTGGTGGTCGTCTGGCTCGCAACCGGCTATCTCCTGCTGGGCCGAACCGAGTTTCCGGGCGTCTTCGACGCCGTCGGCACGGTCAGCGTCGCCGCCCTCCTGAGCGTGCTCGGTGTCGCGATGGCAGTCGGTGGTCTCCGCTCGCTCGGGCACACACACGCCCACCAGCACGACGGCGACCACGAGTACGACGACGACCACGAGCACGACGGCGAGGTCCACAGTCACGCCCACGTCCACCTGCCGGTCGTCGGCGACGGTCACGACCACGCGGGCCACGGACACGACGCTCCTGCCGACGGGGACCGCGGCGACGGGTCGGGCGTGGTCCCGCACGGCCACGGCCACGGCGTCGGCGCCTACCTGAAGACGGGGCTCGTCGGCGCGCTGTTCACGCTGTCGCCCCCGCTGTCGATGATCCTCTTCGCCTCGACCCTGTTCGCCGACTACGGCGGCGCGGTCGTCGCCCTCGCGGTCGTCGCCTACGCCGTCGCCATCACAGCGACGATGAGCGCGGTCGGCGCCGGCGTCGGCGCTGCGTTCGGTGCGACGGCCGACCGCCCCCGGCTCTACGGCACCGCCCGGCTCGTCGGCGGGGTCCTCGTGACCGGCTTCGCCGCCTCCATGCTCACCGGTCTCTCACCACCGACCGGTCTCCCGGTCCCCGTCTGACCCCCTCGAACTGGACCATCGTCCATTCCCCTAGTAGTACCCACCCATACACTTTCAGTGGTAAAACTGCTGTATATTCTTCTATTTTTCAGATCGGTCTAAACACCTTATATTCTCGGGGATATACCTAAACATCTGTAATATACGAGTGTAAAACCTTAACTACTACCTCCGGAATCAACGTGACGTCCGGAAATGATAGACGATCATATGCAATCTGGCGAGGATTGTGGGGATAATCGAACCAATAGTCGAAGAAACGTCGTCGAATGTAAACTGAATGGGGTGGGCGCATGAGCGACCGGTCACCGGTCAGTCGTCGGGGATTCATCGCGGGGAGTGCAGCGCTCGCGACCGGGGCGATCGCTGGGTGTTCCGGCGGTAGCGACGGCGGCGGCGACGGGTCCGACGGCGGCAGTGACGGCGGCAGTGACGGCGGCTCGGGGACGAGTTCGGGCGTCGCCGGCGGTACGACCAGTGGGGGTGACCCGATCAAGATCGGCGTACTCGAGGACCGGTCGGGGAACTTCTCGCTGGTCGGCACGCCCAAGCACAAGGCGTCGCTGCTGGCGATCCAGGAGATCAACAACGACGGCGGCATCAACGGCCGCCAGATCGAGGTGTTCGACCCGGACCCGCGGTCGGACAACTCCCGGTACAATCGCCTGACGAACGAGGCGATAAACCAGGAGAGCGTCGACGTGCTCTGGGCGGGCTACTCCTCGGCGACGCGGGAGGCGATCCGGCCGATCATCGACCGGACCGACCAGCTGTACTTCTACACGACCCAGTACGAGGGCGGCGTCTGTGACCACAACGTCTTCGCGGTCGGGCCGACCGCCCGCCAGCAACTGGGGAGCGTGCTGCCCTACCTGCGCGAGGAGTTCGGTCCCGAGGACGAGACGGCCGAGATCTACACGATCGCCGCGGACTACAACTTCGGGCAACTGTCGGCCGACTGGGTGGAGGTGCTGGCGAGCGAGAACGACGCCGAGGTGATCGGCGAGGAGTTCATCCCGCTGTCGGAGACGAGTTTCGGGTCGACGATCAACAACATCCAGCAGGCCGACCCCGACTTCGTGATGTCGATGCTGGTCGGGAACAACCACACCTCGTTCTACCGGCAGAAGGCCTCTGCGGGTCTGGAGGTGCCGATCGGCACCTCGACGGCGATGGCCCAGGGGTACGAACACCGTCGCCTGGACGCGCCGGCGATGGCCAACATCTACGCCGGGGTCAACTACATGGAGGAGGTCCCGACGACCCGCAACACCGAGGACGGCGGGTTCGTCGACCGCTACTTCGAGATGTGGCCCGACGCGCCCTACCTCAACGAGGAGGCACAGACGAACTACTTCTCGATCTACATGTACAAGCGCGCGGTCGAGCAGGCCGGGACGACGAACCAGGAGGAAGTCAAGGCCGCCCTGGAGTCGGGGATCACCTATCCCGCACCCGAGGCACCGGAGGGCGAGGAGATCCGCCTCGACCCCGCGACCCACCACGTGGACCACCACATGTGGGTGATGCGCGCCGACGAGAACCACAACGTCGAGGCCGTCGAGGACCGCGTCATCGAGGAGCAGTTCCTCTCGAACACGGTCGGCTGTGACCTCACCCAGGAGGACGAGGAAACCCAGTACACGCCGCTGGACTACTTCGACGTGTAGCGAGAGCGCACGCGAGACCGTCGTACCGCGCCGAAACCGAGGTATCCGACGAACAGCACGACAGACCACGACCGACACACACCACACATGACCGAGACCACCAGCATCGACGTATCGACCCCGCCCGACGCGCTCGTCGGTCGAGCAGCGGGCGGCGAACTGACCGCGTCCAGCCGGCGAGCCGACCCGGCCCGACCGGTCGGCCGGCACGAGACGGGGGGACAGTGAGATGGTCAACGGACTGAACCTGCTGTTCCAGTTCCTCGACAACTTCGCGTTCATCGTGCTGGCGGCGTCGGGGCTGGCGATCATCTTCGGTATCATGGGCGTCATCAACCTCGCACACGGGGAGTTCATCCTCGTCGGGGCGTACGCGACGACGCTGTTCAGTACCCGGACCGAGAACTACTTCGGGCTCGGGATCGGCGAGCTGACGCTCCCGCTGCCGCTCGCGATGCTCGTCGGTGTCCTCGTCGCGGGCGCGTTCGGACTCCTCGTCGAACGGGTCGTCATCTCCGGTGCCGTTCCCAACTGGCTGTGGTCCAGGCTCCCGTTCTCGGACTCGCAACTGGTGAGCCCGCTGTACGACCGACTGGTCGACTCGATGGTGGCGACCTGGGGACTGAGTCTCATCGTGACCCAGGGGGTGCTCATCGTGTTCGGCACCTCGATACAGCAGGCCGGGACGCCGTTCGGGAACGTCCGGTACGCCGGCGGGGAGTTCTCCTACTCGGTGTACCCGCTCGTGCTGTCGGGCGTCGCGGTGGTCGTTCTCGGCGGGACGTACCTGCTGTTTACCCGCACCGACTTCGGGATGCGCGCCAGGGCGACGATCCAGGACGAGGACACCGCCCGGGCGATGGGGGTCGACACCGAGCGGACCTACGCCGCGACGTTCGTCGTCGGGTCGATGCTCGCCGGCCTGGCCGGTGCGCTGTACGCGCCGTTCCTGAACCTGAGCCCGCAGTTCGGCAACAGTTTCCTCGTGGAGTCGTTCGTCGCCGTCGTCGCCGGCGGCACGTCGGTCGTGCTCGGGACGGCCGCGGCCGGCGGACTGTTGAGCGGTATCGGGTCGTTCGTGACGAACGTCACCGACGCGCCGTTTTTCGGCCGCATCGCGCTGCTGGCGACGGCCCTGCTGATCCTCCGGTTCCTGCCGGGCGGGGTCAGCGGCTACATCGAGGACCTGCGCGAACGCAGGCGGGAGGCCTGAGATGGCGGCCGAAACTCCCGACTCCGGCGGCAGTGACCCGCGGTCGGTCGGCGGCCCCGTCGGTCGGTTGCGCAACCTGCTGGAGGGGCCGAACACCCTGGGCAACACCCGGGGGTTCTGGGTCGGGTTCGTCGTCGCCGTCGCGGCGCTCGCGGCGTACCCGTTCGCACCCACGGTGATCAAGTCGATACTGGTGTCGACCCGGACGCTGTCGTCGTTTCTGGCGTTCGGGTTCCTGGCGCTGTCGCTGGCGGTCGTCTGGGGCTACGGCGGGATCCTCAGTTTCGGCCAGTCGGTGTTTTTCGGCGTCGCCGGCTACACGTTCGGCGTCATCCTGATCAACGTCAACTCGCCGCTCGGGGGGACTGTCGGTGTCGTCGTCGGCGTCGCCGGCGGCGCGCTGATGGCGCTCGTCCTGGGCTATTTCATCTTCTACGGCGGTGTCCGCGACGTCTACGCGACGATCATCACGCTGGTGTCGACGCTCGTGTTGAAGACGTTCATGGACCAGACCGCCGGCGCCGAGTGGACGATCGGCGAGGCGGCGCTGGGCGGGTTCAACGGGATGAACGTCCCGCAACTCCGTCTGGGCGTCGGCGAGACGTCGGTCGTCATCAGCAGCTACAACACGTCGTTTTTCTACTTCGCGCTGGGGCTGCTGGTCGTGACCTACCTGCTGTTGCGGGTGCTGGTCAACTCCGACTACGGGCGCGTGATGGTGGCGATGCGCGAGGACGAACAGCGCACGCGGATGTTCGGCTACCGGACCGAACGCGTCAAGCTGACGGTGTTCGTCATCGGTGGCGCGCTGGCCGGGCTCTCGGGCGTGCTCTTTACCACCTGGCAGTTCTACATCACGCCGGCGAAGTTCGGCCTGGTCGCCGCCTCGCTGCCCGTGATCTGGGTCGGACTGGGCGGCCGGAAGACGCTCATCGGCCCGGTGATCGCCACGATCGCGTTGCAGTACATCAACAACGCGCTGGGCGACATCTGGGCCCCGGTCATCAACGGCGTGTTGCTGGTCGTGATCATCATGCTGTTGCCGACCGGTGTCGTCCCGCGGGCTCGCGACCTCGTCGTCTGGGCCCAGCGCCGGGCGTTCGACGAGCCACAGAGCGGGCCGGACCCCACCGAGAGTGCCGACCCGGAGGTGAGTGACTCGTGAGTTCCGACGATGGCATCACGGCCAGCGACCCCTCCATCCGACAGCGCCCGGCCGTGAAAGCGACCGGGTCGGACACCGACACGCTCCTCCAGACCGACCGACTGCGCAAGGACTTCGGCGGCTTCACGGCCGTCGACGAGGTCGACTTCGCGGTCGCCGAGGGGGAGCTGCGCTGTCTCATCGGCCCCAACGGCGCGGGCAAGTCCACCCTGCTGAAGCTCATCACCGGCACGCACAAGCCCACCAGCGGGTCGATCTACTACGACGGCCAGGACCTGACGAACCGGGAACCCCACGAGCGGGTCGCCCAGGGGATCAGCATGAAGTTCCAGGTGCCCTCGGTGTACGGCGACCTCTCGGTCCGCGAGAACGTCCGGCTCCCGATCCAGCAGTCCGCGACCGGCCAGGAGCGCCGGGACCGCATCCGGCGAGCCATCGAGACGGCCGGCCTCTCGGGGTACGAGGACGTCGAGGCGAAGGCGCTCTCGCACGGCCAGCAACAGCAACTGGAGATCGGCATGGCCGCGGCGCTGGACCCGGACCTCCTCCTGCTCGACGAACCCGTCGCCGGGCTGGACGTCGCCGAACGCCGGGAGATCGCCGAACGCATCAGGCGGCTCAATCGCGAGGAGGGGATCGCCTTCATCGTCATCGAACACGACACCGACTTCGTGGGCGAGATCGCCGACGAGGTGACGGTGCTCCACCAGGGCGAGATCTTCCGCGAGGGGCCGATCGAGGAGATCGAATCGGACCCGGAAGTCCAGCGGATCTACCTGGGTGAGAGCGAATGACGCTGCTCGAACTCTCGGACGTGACGGCGGCGTACGGACAGACGCCGATCCTCCGGGACGTCGACCTGGCCGTCGAGGAAGGCGAGATCGTCGGCGTCATGGGGAAAAACGGCGTCGGGAAGTCGACGCTGATGAAGACGGTCATCGGACTGGTCGCGGCCCGGAGCGGCGAGGTCGTCTACGACGGCACGGACGTCACCGACCTCGAAGCCGACGAGCGCGCACGGCTCGGCATCGGGTACATCCCGCAGGGTCGGGACGTCTTCCCCGACCTGAGCGTCGAGCAGAACGTCCGCATGGGCGAGACGATCAACGACCGGAGCGCCGACTACCTCTACGACGAGGTCTACGACTACTTCCCCGTCCTCGAGGAGCGCGCCACCCAGGACGCCGGCACGCTCTCGGGGGGCGAACAGCAGATGCTCGCCATCGCGCGGGCGCTGGTCGCCAGTCCCGACCTCCTCCTGCTCGACGAACCCTCGGAGGGGATCCAGCCCTCGATCGTCGACCAGATCAGCGAGGACATGCGGGCGATAAACGAGGACCTGGGCACGACGATTCTCTTCGTCGAGCAGAACCTCGGCGTCATTCGGTCGATGGCCGACCGCTGTTACGCGATGGAACGGGGCGAGATCGTCGACGAACTCGGCGCGAACGCGCTCGCCGACGAGTCGAACATCGCCGACTTCCTCGCGGTCTGACCGACCTCGAACCCCCGGTCCGTGTGGTCTGCTGTCGTGGGGCTAATCACCGGAATTTTGAAGACAGGAAGTCTGTAACGGTCGATCGTATCGAAACAGAGTTATACGTATCGAGTGCCTAGTCCGCTCGCTATGAGTGTTCCCGCGATAGACTCCGAGAGCGAACCGCCCCCCAACGACGCCCCGGCCAAGGCGACGCTGTACTGTCCGGCGTGTGGCCACGAGAGCCCCGCGTCCGGCGACTGGCTGGTCCGCGAGCGCGACAGCCGGAGGGTCTACGTCTGTCCGGCCTGTGGCGAAGCGATCGCGACTCGCTGACCGTCGACCGACGTCCGCCGATTTTCGTCGACGATCGTCGACGTTCGACCGGCAGGTTCTACAGGAGCGCCGCGTAACTGCTGGCGATGGACGCCAGAACTGCCTGGCTCGTGCTCCTCGTCGCCGGACTGTTCGAAACGGCCTGGGCGGTCGGGCTCGAATACTCCGACGGCCTGTCCAGGCCCGTCCCCACGGCAGCGACAGCCGTCGCGCTCGTCGTCAGCATGGTGTTGCTCGCGAAGGCCGTCGAGACGCTCCCCGTCGGCACCGCCTACGCCGTCTGGACCGGGATCGGAGCGGTGATGACCGCCGTGCTCGGTATCTACCTCTTCGACGAGCCCGCGACGCCTGCCCGGCTGTTTTTCGTCGCCGTCATCGTCGTCGGCATCGTCGGCCTGCAGACCGTCTCGACCGGGTAGACTCGGTGCGTATCCGGACCCTTATCCCCACGGGTCGCAGTAATGACCACATGAACGTCGTTCCGGACACGAGCGTGGTCGTCGACGGCCGCGTGTCCGAACAGATCGAGGCGGACGCCGACGCCGACTCCGACGCCGAGGGGGAGGGCTTCGCCGGCGCGACCGTCTACGTCCCCGAGGCCGTGGTCGGCGAACTGGAGTCCCAGGCCAACGACGGCCGCCAGCGCGGCTGGGACGGCCTCGAAGAGCTCCAGCGCCTCGCCGATATGCACGAGGACGGCACCATTACTGTCGAATACGTCGGCCGCCGCCCCGCCGAGATCGAACAGCGCGAAGCGGGCGAAGGGAAGATCGACGCGATCATCCGCGACCTCGCCGACGAACACGACGCGACACTCGTCACCAGCGACGTCGTCCAGAGCGAGGTCGCCCGCGCCAAGGGCCTCGACGTGGTCTACCTCGAACCCCACGGCCGGGACGTCGAGCACCTCGAACTGGAGAACTTCTTCGACGAGTCGACGATGAGCGTCCACCTGCGCGTCGGCCTCGAACCGATGGCCAAGCGCGGCGCTATCGGCGAGATGTCCTACCAGACGATCCGCGACGACCCCGCGACCGAGGAGGAACTCGAGTCGCTCGCCCACGACGTCGAGGAGAGCGCCCGCGCCTCCGCCGAGGGCTTCGTCGAACTCGACGAACCGGGGATGACGATCGTCCAGTTTCGCGACCTGCGGATCGCCATCGCGCGCCCGCCCTTCGCCGACGCGATGGAGATCACCGCCGTCCGGCCCATCGTCAAGACGGAACTCGACGACTACGAGTACGCCGACGAACTGCGCGACCGCCTCGCCGAACGCCAGCGCGGCGTCCTCATCTCGGGGTCGCCCGGCGCCGGCAAGTCCACGTTCGCCCAGGCAGTGGCGGGCTATCTCGCCGACGAGGGCTTCGCGGTCAAGACGATGGAGAAACCCCGCGACCTGCAGGTCGACGAGCGGATCACCCAGTACACCGCACTCGGCGGGTCGATGGCCAAGACCGCCGACTCGCTGTTGATGGTGCGACCCGATTACACCATCTACGACGAGGTCCGCAAGACCGACGACTTCGAGGTCTTTGCCGACATGCGACTGGCCGGCGTCGGGATGGTCGGCGTCGTCCACGCCACCCGCGGCATCGACGCGCTCCAGCGACTCATCGGCCGCGTCGAACTCGGACTCATCCCGCAGATCGTCGATACGGTGGTGTACATCGAGGCCGGCGAGATAGACACCGTCTACGACGTCCAGACCGAGGTCAAGGTCCCGGAGGGGCTCATGGAGGAGGACCTCGCGCGGCCAGTGATCACCATCGCCGACTTCGAGACGGGGCGGGCGGCCTACGAGATCTACACGTTCAACCGGCAGGTCGTCACCGTTCCGCTGGACGGCGAGGGCGACGGTCAGGAGAGCGGCACCGAGCGTATCGCCAAACAGGAAGTCGAACGCGAGATCCGCTCCATCGCCCACGGACACGTCGAAGTGCAGATCCGCGACCCCAACACCGCAGTCGTCTACGTCGAGGACGACGACATCTCGCAGGTCATCGGCAAGGGCGGCGGTCGCATCACCGACGTGGAGAACAGGTTAGGGATCGACATCGACGTCCGCACGTTCGGCGACAAACCCGGCGGGCGCAGTGCGGGCGGAGGCGGCGGTGGCGGTTCGAGTGGAAGCGGTGGACCCGGGGCAGGCGGTGCGGGCGGCGCGGGTGGCCCTGGAGGGGCGGGCGGCGAGATCGTCACCCCCGAGATCACATCCCGGCACGTCCTCATCCCGATGCAGGGCTACGAGGGTGAGACGGTGGAAGTGCAGGCCGACGGTGAGTACCTCTTCACCGCGACCGTCTCCCGGGGCGGCGAGGTGCAGGTCTCCCGTGGGTCGGCCATCGCCGAAGAGCTAGAGATGGCTATCGACCGCGGGAAGACGATCACTGTGGCGCCGTCCTGACCGCTCGCCCCGTGGGGCACGGGGACAGGACTTCAGCCGTCCGTACTCGGTGAGACCGGTATCCCTTTCTCGACCGGGGCACCACTCGCCCACGTGTCAGCCCTCCATTCACGACGACGGATACTGTCCGCCCTCGGCACGGTCGTCGCTGCGTCCGGCGTCGCTGCCGGGGCGTCCGCCGGCGCGTCCGACATTCCGACTGGAACGCCCTCAACCCCGGCCGCGGGAACCGACGGGTCCGGGACGCCGACGGGACCACCCTCGACGCCATCGACCGGCACCGACGCATCAACGGCCGGCGGAACCGACCGGGGAGCGCGCTCTCCGATCGGGGGCTATCCCACGGTCGGTGTCACGCCGGCACGGACCGGCTACGCCGAAGAAGAGCCCCGGCCGCGCGGTCCCGTCGCCAGCCACTGGTGTGTCGGGACGAGCGTCGGGGGCCGCCGGGCCGGGGTCGCGGTCGTGGACGGGACGGTGCTGTCGGGGACGCCCGGGGGGCTCGAGGCGCTGGACGCCGGGAACGGCGACCGGCGATGGCAGGCGGATATCGACGCCGGGCTGCCGACGGTCAGCGACGGGCGAGTGTACCTCGGTTCCCACCGCGCCGTCACCTGTCTCGGCTTCGAGTCGGGGCGCGAACTGTGGACACGGCGACTGTCCGCCGTCACGGGGCTCCCGCTGGTACTCGACGTCGACGGGGAGGGCACAAGGGTGTTCGTGGCCACTGAACGGACGGACGACGACGGCCACACCGTGGGCACGACGCTACACGCCCTGGAGCCCTCGACGGGCGAGACGGCGTATCGGATCCCGGCCGAGACGGCCTCGATATACGGCCCACTCTCCGGTCGGGGAACGTACGTGTACGGCGGAACGACGCGCTCGGTCGTCGCGTTCGACGTCGGCGCGCGTGAACTCGCCTGGAAGGTGGACCTCGGCGAGCACGTCCACTCGGTCGCGGTGACGGACGCAGCGGTCTTCGCCGGGAGTCACACAGGTGTCGTGGTCGCGCTCGACCGGGTCAGCGGGGACGAGCACTGGCGCGTCACGCTGTCGGGCGAGGACGTCGAGGTCCGGGCCCGGCCGGCGGTGACGGACCGGACCGTCTACGTGGCCGCCACCGACGGAGACCTGTACGCATTCGACCGGGACACAGGCGCCGAGCGGTGGCGGTTCGACTGCGGGCGGGGACTCGACCAGCCGCCGACCGTCGTCGGCGACGAGGGCCGGACCGTCGTCGTCGGGAGCGACTCCGGGACGGTGTTCGGTATCGACGCCGCCGCGGGCGAGATGCGCTGGTCCCACCAGTTGCGAGAGCGGGTCAACACGCCGCCAGCTGTCGTCGACGGCGTCGTCTACGTCGGCGACGATTCCGGACGGCTCTACGCGCTCGCCGACGAGGAGTCGAACGTGCTCTCCACGAGTCGCGCCTGTCGGATACGGACGCCCACGCCGACGGCCCGCGCGGAGGGCGACTCCGACAGCGACGGTGTCCCGAACCGGCGGGACTACGCCCCCCGAGACCAGTCCGTCCAGGACCGGGGGGACGTCCGCGAGGCCTTGGGCGACTCGTCCGACGACGGGCGAGGTGACTTCCTGGCCGGCATCGGCGTCGGTGCCGCCGTCTCCCTGTTCGGGGTCGGGGCCGGGTACGCGATCCGGGGACGTACAGGCGGTGACTCCGACGACGGATAGCCGGGTGAAACCGGATCCCGAACCGGCACGCGCCGCCGGTGTGAACTGGACAATACGACCAGGTGGACCCCTGGTCACACCGTCGCACGCAGACAGATCGAGTCGGGCGGATAGTCGGGGCCCTCGTCGTCTGCAGATCCCTGCTCACTGTCGTCGATAGTCGGTTCCACGACGGACTCGACGGTGAACCCGGCGTCCAGCAACGGCGTGAACAGCCCCTCGACGGGTCGCCGGTAGTACGTCCCGCGATTCGAGCCCTCCGTCGAGCCCCAGAGAATGTCGAACCGTTCGACGTCGGGGTAGTTCGGGGCGTCGGGCGGCGCGTCGATCCCCGGGTCGAGGTGGTCGTCGACCCCCACCGCAGGATACTCGCCGTCGCGAACGACCACGTAGTCGTGGACCGGATTGTGCGTCGAGACGACGAGCACGCCGCCGTCCACGAGTACGCGATCGAACTCCGCGAGCACCGGTTTCAGGTCCGGCAGGTGCGAGAACACGTGCTGACAGAGGACGACGTCGACGCTGTCCGTATCGATGACGTCGAGGCCCTCAGCCAGGTCCGCCTGGTGAAACGTCGCTTCCGGCACCCGCTCCCGTGCCTCGGCGAGCATCGCGTCGCTGACGTCCACGCCGGTCACCTTCCCGCCCCGGTCGGCGAGCGCCGCCGCGTACACGCCGGACCCACAGCCCGCATCGAGTACGTGTCGCCCATCCACGTCGGGGAGCAACCCGTCGACTGTCGTCCAGAGCCCGTCCCGCCAGGTCGAGGATTCGACTATCTCCGCCCAGTACGGTGCAAGGTCGTCGTAGTGGTCCGCGATCCGTTCGTCTGTTTCGTCCACGGTTGTCCGCTGTCACTCGACTGTATTACGAATTTCTGACAGTAGTGTCGTCGTCGAGTCCGGACAGTCGACACGGTCGTGACGGTGACCACAGTCGCGATCCTCGTGGCTGCACTCGTGATCGTGTGATGGAAGCCCTCGACGCGCTCGCAGTCGTCGAGACGACGGATCATCACTCGCCACGGGCTTCGAGAACGTTCCGCTCGCCGACCCTGAACACCAGGGCGGCACCGAGCAGGATGGCGACCAGTTCGAACCCGCGTTCGACGGCCGGTTTCGGCGACAGCCACACCGGCGTGGCAGCCTGGTAGACGACCGCGTAGCCGCCGTCGTGGGCGTACAGGTTGCTCCCGTCGTCACCGAGACTGACCGGCTCGGCGGTCTCCACTCTCCCGTCGCCGAGAGCGCGCTCGACGGCGGCCCTGCGAGGGTCGTAACTCGCGTTCGCGAGCGCGGGTTCGGGGTCGACTCGCTCCAGGCCGATCCGGTGTGGTTCGCTCTCGGTCTCGACGCGCCGATAGACCGGGCCGGCGCTCCCCATGACGAAGTACTCCGGGCTGGAGAGGTCGGGCGCCGCGCTGGCGGGGACGGTGACGGTCCCGTTCCGGAGTCGCGCTTCGAGGAGACAGCCGCGGTCCTCCTCGGCCTCGATAGCATCCATGCAGGCGACCTGGTCGGTCGGACTGGCGAAGAAGCCGCCGTCGGTCGTGTTCAGCTGGATCTCGCCGTCGTCGACTACCACCTCGGTACTCCGGTAGACGTAGTCGGGGCCGGTGACGTCGAGCGCGGGCGCCCAGACGGGGGCCGTGAGGAGGGCGATTCCGACTGCGAGGAGGGCCTGCGAGCGGCGGTCCATAGCGAGTGGCGCGTCGTACGACACATCAACGTGTCGGCTCACTTCCCCGCCTCACTGCTCGGATTATCGCATCGGCGTCACTCGTCGGCGTCGACGGCGTGGTGCGGTCCGAGCGGCCCGTGTTCGGGACAGGTCCCGACGATGGGCGTCGAATTGAGACAGCAGTGGCGACTCCCGGTGGCGACCAGGCCCGTCGACAGTTCGGCCCCGCAGAGCCGACAGCGCAGGGCGTCCTCGCTCACGAACGACGATAGGTTGTCGAACGAGGTAAATTCACGCTTCGCGGACAGAACTTTGGTGCTGTCGGTCGGAGAGCGGGTAATGGTGACGCGTGCGTCACTCGGACGGATCGGTATCGTACTCGGCGGCGCCGTCGTCGCGACCGCCGTCGGTGTGGGACTGTTCGCGCTCGTGCCGCTGTACACGGCGCTGGGCGTCCTCGAAGTACTCCTCGCGGTGCTGGTAGTCGCCGCTGGCGTCGGGCTCGCCAGCCGGTTCGCCGGGAACGCCTTCCCCGGCTACGACGTCGCGGAGGTCGAAGTCGACGACGCGATCACGCGGGACGGCGGCGGCCCGGGCCCGATCGGCGCCAGTGGGGTCTCGGCCGACGACGTGGTCGACCAGATCGAGCGCGCGGACGACGAGGGTAACGTCGAGGCGCTGGTCGTAAAGCTGAACACGCCGGGCGGTGCTGTCGTCCCGAGCGAGGACATCAGGCGAGCCGCGGTGGAGTTCGACGGGCCGACGGTCGCCTACGCGGAGGACATGGCGGCCAGCGGCGGCTACTGGATCGCCACCGGCTGTGACGAGTTCCACGCCCGCGAGGGGAGCGTCGTCGGCAGTATCGGCGTCAACGGCACGCAGTTCGGCCTGACGGACCTGGCCGAGAAGGCCGGCGTCGACTACCGCCGGTTCGTCGCCGGCGAGTACAAGGACACCCCCTCCTCCTGGCGCGACCTCTCGGAGGACGAGGTGGCCTACTTCCAGGGCTTTCTCGACGACTACTACGACCTGTTCGTCGAGACGGTCGTCGAGGGACGGGAGCTGGACCCCGAGTTCGTCAGGGACACCGAGGCCCGCATCTACCTGGGCCAGGAGGCCGCCGAGAACGGGCTCGTCGACACCGTCGGCCCGCGCGAGGAGATGGAAGACCGCCTGGCCGAGCGCATCGGCGTCGACGAGATCACCGTCGAGGCGTTCGAACCCGACCGCGGGCTCTCCGAGAAAGTCAGTCTCGGGGCACAGTCGGTCGCACGGGCGTTCGGTGCCGGCGTCGCGAGCGTGGTCACTGAGGAAGACGAACCCGTGAAAGCGCAGCTGTAACGCGGTCGGCGGCGGCCCCCGTCGGGACTCAGGAGACGTCGATGTTCGCGGAATCGTCGACGCGGTCGAAGACGACCTCGAGGATGCCGTTGTTGTAGGAAGCAGACGCGGAGTGTTCGTCGACGGTGGTGGGGAGCTGGACGCGCTCGTGGTACTCGCGGGTGGCGCCGGCGGCGTCGAGCGTGAGTACGTTCCCGTCACACTTCAGGTCGACCGACTCCCGGTCGACGCCGGGGACGTCCGCGACGACGCGGAGCGTGTCTGCTTCCTCGTAGACGTCGAGGTGGACGTCGGCACCCGCGGGTTCGGTCGCCGGGCCACCCTCCACGTCGACGTTCGCGTTGTCCATCACGTCGTTCATCATCCGCTCGATCTCCCTGAAGAAGTCGTCGAAGGGGTCGTCGCGGTCGTCGCGTCGCATGTCCACCTGTAGGGCGATGCCGGGCAAAAACCTTCGCACCGCGGTATCGGTTCCGAGAGACCCCAGAGTATTTGCCGCCAGTGGCCGACCGGAGGGACGTGCGACTCGTTCAGGTGACGATCCCGACGGGCAAACGCGAGACGGTCTGTCGAGCGCTCGACGACGAGGGGGTCGACTACGTCCTCGCCGACGAGACGAGCGGCCGCGAGTACGCCGCCATCGCCTACGTGCCACTCCCCACGAACGCCGTCGAACCCGTCCTCGAACGGCTCCGCGAGGCGGGCATCGACGAGTCGACCTACACCGTGGTGCTGGACGCCCGGACCGTCGTCTCCCGTGACTTCGAGGCCCTGGAAGAGCGCTACGCCGAGGAGGAAGACGCCGACCGGATCGCCCGCGAGGAACTCGTCGCCGCCGCCCGGGACCTGGTCCCGTCGCTCCCCAACTACGTGATCCTGACGGTCGTGAGCGCTGTCATCGCCACCGCGGGACTCCTCCTCGACTCGCCCGCCGTGGTGGTCGGGTCGATGGTGATCGCACCGCTGATCGGGCCGGCGATGACCGCCAGCGTCGGCACCGTCGTCGTCGACGACGAGATGTTCGGCCGTGGCGTCAAACTCCAGGTCCTGGGGGTCCTGCTGTCGATAGCCAGCGCGGCCGTCTTCGCCTGGCTCGTACGAACCGCCAACCTCGTGCCACCGTTTACCGACGTGACCCAGATCCCGCAGGTGCGCGAGCGCCTCTCGCCCGACTTCCTCTCGCTCGCGGTGGCGGTGGGGGCCGGCATCGCGGGCTCGCTCTCGCTGACGACCGGTGTCTCGTCTGCGCTCGTCGGCGTGATGATCGCCGTCGCACTCATCCCGCCCGCGGCGACGGTCGGGATCGGTATCGCCTGGGGGCGGCCGATGGTCTCGCTGGGTTCGGGCGTGCTCGTCATGGTGAACATCCTCTCTATCAACCTCGCGTCGCTCGTGGTGTTGCGCTACAGCGGCTACCGGCCGATCCGCTGGTTCCAGCTCGACGAGGCCCGCGGCGCGACGATACGGCGGGTCGGTATCCTGGCGGTCGCTATCGTCGTCCTCTCGGCGTTCCTCGGCGGCGTCACCTACGACTCGTTCCAGGCGGCGACCACCGAGGAGCAGATCCGAACGGCTACGACGGGCGTCCTGGCCGAGCAGACGGACGCCCGGTTGCTCTCGCTGGAGGTCGAGCGTAGCAACGACGTCGTCTTCCGGAACGCCGAGGCGGTCGTCGTGACCATCGGCGTCGAGGACGGCGACCCGCCAGCGCTGGCCGAATCGATCGACGCAGCGATCGAGGACGCCACCGGCCGCGAGATACGGACCGAAGTCCGGTACGTCCGCGTCGCCAGCGCCTGAGCGGTAGTTCACGAGCGCCCCACTCCCACCGGGGCGGTGTCCGACGGTCAAAGACCAGTTTGAGCCTACGTGACGGCTATTTATACGGGGGTCGTCGGAGAGAGTGTATGCGAACACGAATTGCACTCGCCGGGACAGCGGTCGTCGCGGCACTGCTGGTGACTGCAGGCATCGCCGGCGCGCTGACGACGGGTAACGCGTCCGGCCCGGCACAGGTTCAGAATCAGGCGTCGATGAGCGACACGGTCACGGTCGCCGGCAGCGGGTCGGTCCAGGCGTCGGCCGACAGAGCGGTCGTCCGCGTCGCGGTCCTGGCCTCCGGTGACGACATCGGGGCGGTCCGCACCGACCTCTCCGAGAACGCCAGCTCGATGCGCCAGGCGCTCCAGGACTCGGGCATCGACAGCAGCCAGATCCGGACGAACTACTACGACATCTCCTCGCAGGCCCGCTACGGCGCGCCCCAGGGAGAGGAGCCCAAGTACCGCGCGGTCCACTCCTTCACGGTGACCGTCGAGAACCCCGACGAGGTCGGCGCGGTCATCGACACCGCCGTCAGTAACGGCGCCAGCGAGGTCGGCGGCGTCGAGTTCACCCTCTCGGCGGACAAGCGCGAAGACCTCCGCCAGGACGCCCTCGAGGCGGCCATGGACAACGCCCGGAGCGAGGCCAGCACCGTCGCCGGTGCCGAGGACCTCCAGATCTCCGGCGTCGACCGGATCAGCACCACCCAGTACGACAGCCGTCCCTACGCGGTCGAGACGGCGGCACTCGCGGCCGGCGGCGATGGAGCCTCTACCTCCATCGACAGCGGCCCGGTCACCGTCAGCGCCTCCGTCACCGTCGTCTACGAGACGGCCGGCTGACGAGTCGGCTCGCGAAAGGAATCCCGAACCCCACTGACACACGACACTCCACGTTCCCCGCTGACCTCGACCTTCCCACGGTTCCTCGCCACGGTCCCCCGTTGACGCGCGGCCTCCCGCTCACGCTCGCACTGCCGCTGTCCGCTGACGTGCGGCTTTTCACCCGCTTCGTTCCCCGCCGGGGTGTGACTCCAGATCGACACGGACGGTCTCTTTTCACCCGGTGTCGCCACTCGCGAACGATACGATGAGGCTCTGCCAGTCGTCGATGGAACTCGCACTGCCGACGACGACTCGCCCACCGGAGTCGACGGTCACCCGTCGAAGGGCAGGTCGGGTTCGTAGCCGACGGCGTCGATAGCCGCTTCGAGCACGCCCTCGACGTTCTCGTCTTCGGTGATGCTCATGTAGTGGTCCGCCTCGACGTCTCGCGAGCGGTCGGCCTTGTTACAGACGGTCAGGACGGGGACGTCGAACCGCGCGGAGACGGCGTCACGGAGCGCGATCTGGGCGTCTATGGGGTAGCCACACTCCCCGCTGGCGTCGACGAGGACGAGCACGCAGTCGGCGAGGTGTTCGAGCGCGCTCACCGCCTGTGACTCGACGTCGTTGCGTTCCTCTGCCGGCCGGTCGAGCAGGCCGGGCGTGTCGACGAGCTGGTAGCGGATGTGATCGTGTTCGTAGTGACCCACCCGGATCTCGGTCGTGGTGAACGGGTAGGAGGCGGTCTCGTTGCGGGCGTTCGTGACGCTGTTGACGAACGAGGACTTGCCGACGTTGGGGTAGCCGGCGACGACGATGGCGGGTTCGTCGGGGTCGATGTCCGGCAGCGTCTTCAGCGCGTCCCGGGCGGCCCCGACGGCGGCGAGATCGTCTTCGACCTCCTCGACGATGTCCGCGATGCGGGCGAAGGCCTGCTTGCGGAGTTTGACCGCGACGTCGACGTCGTCGAAAAAGCGGCCCTGATACTCGTCGTGGATCTCGTCGACCTTGCGGCTCGCCCAGCCGATTTCGGAGAGGTGCTGGCGGATCGCGTCCACGCCACCGAGGTCGACGGCGGCGTCCTCGATAGTGTGGGAGGCGATGACGGCATCCGCGAGTTCGCGATAGAAGGGGTCGAGTCGGTCGAAGTCGGGCCAGTCGGTGACGACGTTCTCGAGGTTGTCGGAGACGATGTTGGTCGCGGTCTGGAGCATCGACGTCTGGGCGTCGAACCCCTGTTTCGCGCGCCCGGCCCGCGCGGCCCGCGAGAACGCCTTGTCCAGCAGCTCCTCGGCCGTGGGCGTCGTCGGCAGAGCCTCGAACGGGTGGGGCATTGGGCCCCCGTAACCGGCCCGAGCGTATAAGGCCGTCCGTTCGGGCTCACTGGTGCGTTTATCGACGGGAAATTAGACCGATGTGCCGCTGTCGTCCGGCACGCTGTGGTCTCTACGCGTCGCTCTCCAAGTCGACACCCGGTGGACGGTCCTGTGTCGCGCGTTCGCGTAGTTCTGCACTCGCCTCTTCGCGCGCGGTGCGGTGACGCTCCATCTCCTCGGGATGGGCGTGAAAGTAGGCGAGTGCCGCGTAGACGTCGGCGACATCGAGCCGAAATGTCTCTGCGAATTCCCCGGGCGTCCGCTCGCCGTTCCCGTCCCGAACCCCGTCGTACACGTCGAGGACAGTTATCCGCCGTCCGTCGATGTGCGGCTCACCGCCGAAGGAGTCGTCCGCGACGATCCGCGGATGATCCGGGTCCGGTGCGTCGACGTTCCGGTCGGTCGCCATCTCACGACACGATAGGTGCTGGATCGTTTATCCGTTTTTGGGGAAGATCGTGCTCGTCGGGGGGACGCGGGTAGTCCCGAGCTCACTCGGCAGGACTGGCCTGCTCGGCCTCGGCTCCGTCCTCGGCGGCGTCACTCTCGTCAGCGTCGCCTTCGTCCGCGTCCGCCTCGGCAGACTCCGCCCCCGCTTCGACCAGTCGCTCGGCTTCCTCGCGGTCCTCGGGGTAGCCGACGTCGACGCGCCAGCCGTCCATGCGGATGGCGTCGATGGTCCGGCCCGAGTGAAGCAGGAGGTCGATCGCGTCGCTGATCTCGTACTCGTCGCGGTCGGAGGGCTGGACGAGGTGACAGGCGTGGAAGATAGCCGGCGTGAACGTGTAGAACCCGGTCATCACGAGGTTCGACGGGGGCTCGTCTGGTTTCTCGACGACCTCGACGATTTCGCCGTACTTGTTGGTGTCACAGACGCCGTACCGACTCGCCTCGTCCCAGGGGACCTCCTCGACGAGGAAGGCGGCGTCCGCACGGGACTCGCGCTGGCGGTTGACGACGTCGGCGAGGTTCGCCTCGAAGATATTGTCCCCGAGCATCACCATGAAGTCGTCGTCGATGTGCTCTTCGGCGGTCAGCAGGGCGTGGGCGATCCCCTTCGGTTCGCGCTGGTGGGTGTAGGTGATCGGGACGCCCTGGAACTCGTCGTCGTAGTGGCTGACGATCTTCTCTTTCTTGTAGCCGACGACGACGACCAGTTCGTCCGCGCCGAGTTCGACCAGGTCCTCGAAACAGTGGGTGAGGATGGGCTTGCCGGCGACCTCGACCATCCCCTTGGGCTTGTCCTCGGTGAGCGGGCGGAGTCGCGTGCCCTCACCGGCGGCGATCACGACAGCTTTCATACCACCCTCTCGACGGGCGGACGGTAAAACTCTTGTCGACACGCTATCGCTCGTCGTCACTGTCGCCGTCGGGAGGTCCGAGTCAGGTCGACCGGCGTCGGTCGACGACGAAGACGACCGCTGCGACGCCGAGTGTGACACCGAGCACCCGCGGATCCGAAGTGAGATAGAGATTCGGCGAGGGTGGTCCCCACCACGTGAGCGGGTAGAGGAGTGTCCCCGCCCGCCCGTCGATCGAGAGGCGGAGTCCGTCGACGACCAGCGAGGTGATGCCGCCGGCGACGAGAAAACCCCAGGCCCGCCGGCGGGACTCGTCCCCGAACAAAAGCGCGAGGAGGCCTGCGACCAGGACGACACCCCCGAGCGTGCTGAACGGGGCGTAGGAAAACGGGAGGCCGGTCGTCTTCTCGACGGTTCGGGGGGCGACGACGATGCTGGCTTTCGAGAGGTCAGGTATCGCCGCGCCGCCCATCGCGACGACGACCCACCGGCGGGTCACGGCGTCGGACCGCCAGCCAGCAAGCGTGAACAGCACGTACGCCGCGAGGACGTGCGAGAGCAGGTCAGCCATCCTCGCGCACCTCGAAGACGTGTCGCCCGGCGTCGACCCGCCACTCGCGGAAGAACGCCAGGAGTATCAGCACGGCGCCGACGACCGAGACGGCGTACTTGTACGGTTCGGACCACGAGTGCGGATTGACCGGCAGGACCCGCTCGGCGATGATCGTCCGGTCGGACTCCAGCGTGCCGACCACCTGGATAGTTCCCCCGGGAGGGACCGCTCGGTCCGCGCCGTAAACCGTGAGCGTCCCGAACGATTCCCAGCCCCGCAGGACGACCGTCATCGTTGCGTTCGTCCCGGTGGACCCGATCGCGGTGTCGCTTCCCCCGCCCGATCCGTTCGCAGCCAGTGATCGGACGATCCCCGCTATCTGGACGGTCTCGCCGGCGTAAGCCTCGTAGGAGAGCGCGATTTCCTCGTTGCCCGGGTATCGCTGGTGGCTGTCGGCGGTCGCTCCGTGGTGAACGAAGAGGCCCAGCAGCGCCGCGACCAGCACGCAACCCAGCAGTAGTCGCCTCCCCTGCACGTCATCGGGTGGCCCGGCGGCTCGGTTAGACGTTTCGGTGCGATCCGACAGTCGTAATTCCCGCCCCGGCCAGTGACGGGTATGCGCCAGTTCGTCGTCGTCGGCCACGATGCCCCGACGACACCCGATTTCGCGCTCGACGACCTCGCCGGCGGTGCCGGCCGCCTCGACGTCCTCTGTCGGTGTGTCTCGGCCGCCCTCTTTCTCTCCCACGACGTCCGCGATGACGTCCGGGTCCACCTCGTGCTCGACGACACCGTCACCGTCGTCTTCGACGGCGCGACCGTCCGCCGGCTCAACCCCGACGAGCGCTCGACGGCCGCCCTGGTCCGGGGCGCTCTCGAGGACCGCCAGGAAGCCGTCGGCCACGAACCCGTCGAGACCAGCCCCGGCGTCTCGCTGTACCGGCTGGGATTCGCCGCGACGCTCGAACGCCTCGCCGACGAGGGCAGCGTCGTCCAGCTCCACGAGGACGGCGACCCCGTCGTCGACCGGCCGGTGCCCGACGATCCGGTGTTCGTGCTCTCGGACCACCGGGAGTTCACCGAGGAGGAGACCGCGCTCCTCAACGACGTCGCCGACGAACGGGTTCGCCTCGGTCCGCGGGCACTGCACGCCAACCACGCCATCACAATCGCGCACAACTACCTCGATACCGACGGGTTCGAGCGGTACTGACCGCGGGCGCTCGCGTCCTCTCGCCGGCGAGTTCGACCGGTGTTGAGAGTTCGGAAGCGTTAAAACCGGTCAGCGTCTTCGTTCGAGTGCTACCACTGCGGGCCGGTGGGGTAGCTTGGTATCCTTCGGCCTTCGGGTGGCCGTAACCGCGATTCAAATTCGCGCCGGCCCACTACCCATATATACTTTTTCCAGGTTTGACTGTCAAGTCTGGCCGTTTTCGGGGTGGTCTGTGTGAGCGACGACTGGCCCGTCTCGGTCGGTCGCAAGGACTTCAAGCCCGTGCCAGAGTCCTGGGTCGAACTCGGCCACGACGCCCACGCGGACGCCGACGGCACGCGCATCTACGCCGTCAGCGTCGCATCGCTGCCCGACACGCGGGACATGCTCGCCATCCGGTACGCCCACCCACGGAGTGGCCAGACGCTCGAAGTCTCGACGAACGGTGCGCCGAACCCGACCGGCGACGGACTCATCCCCGCATCGCTCGCGAGCTATCACGACTGGCCGCGGAGTCGGCTCGCCGACGCCGACCCCGACGGGAGCGCTCGCGACGTCGAGATGGAGCATCTGCGCGAGCTGTGGCACGAGCGCGTCGACGCGATCCCCGCGCCCGAAGAGACTGCCGAGGCCGAGGGAGGTGCTCGGGTCGATGCCTGAGCGCGATGTTACATCCTCAGACGACAGTGAACGCACGACCCTCGAATGGCTGGGGGACCTCGACGGCGTGGTCACTCGGGAACATGCGACCGACCACAAGATCGTCGTCGAAGTCCACGGAGAGGACGACAGCGCCGCGTTCGCCGCCGACTCCGAAGCCTACGACGAGTTGCTCAACGCTCTTCACAACGCCGCAATTCGAGGCCCTGTCGAGTCGGCTCCGAGCGTTGCAGAGGACACGGGAAGTTATCGCGAGACCGACGCCGAAGAACACATCGATGACGGGGGGTCGGAGCGATGAGCACGCTCGACCACTCCCAAGGAATCGGCGAGTCCGTCTCCGGCGCGCTCATCCAGCGCGAACCGCTCGAACTCGTCCTCGACAGCGAGGCGACGTGGCACGACGCCCGGACGGTCGCGTGCTGGAGTCCCACGCCCGAGCGGCCGTTCCTCGGGATTCCCGTCGTCGAGCCCGGCACGCCCACCGAGCTGAAAGGAACCTGTGTCGTCCGCTCGAACGGGAAGAGTCGACAGCGCGCCGGGCAGTGGCACATCGTCCGGCGCTGTCACGAGAAGCTCGTCGACGCCGCTGGCGTCTACTTGCTCGCCGTCTACGCGCCGCGTGACTCGACGCCAATTCTCCGGAGTGTCGTGATCCCAGCGTCGCTGATGGACGAGCATCTGCGCGGGCGCTGGTACGAGTGTGGCGACGCGCGCAGCGAGGACGCGATCGCGCAGATCACGTGGTCCGTGCTGATCGACCGCGAGCGCGTCCCCGGCAGTCGGGAGGTTGAGTGACCGATGATCGAGTCGCGATTACCCAGTGAGCAAGCCCGCCCTCCCAGAGTGGTTTATATGCACGTCACTCTGTTCATGTCTCTTCTTTTTAGCCTCTTTTCGACCCTTGCGTGGTACATCTGCCACCAGGTCGCGATGCCTCTCTTGGTCGCCGCTGGCCATCTCATGATCGCACATCTGGCCTTTCGTGCCTACGTCCGATATCGGAGGGGATCGTAGTGCCGTCGACGAACCAGCCCGCACAGACCCACGAGCGCCGCGAGTTCCCCAGCCTGCGCGCACAGATCGGCGAGGACCCGGCGCGCTGGCTCGACCGGTCGATCGCCGATCGGAACGGTCACGCGAACCGCCGCGGCATCCTCGAAGGCCTGATCGCCGGCATGGACTCGCTCGCTCGACTCCGTGCCTGGAAGGCCGTCGAGCGGAACCTCGGCCGCGGTCGCGACGGCGGCCCGCGCTCGTGGGTTATCGAGCAACTCGACGCCCGCGAGGCCACGCTGGAGCGCATCGGCGAGCGCCCCGACCGCCTGCCCCACGGGCCGCGCCGGCCCTGTGACTGCTGTGGCGCCGAGGGGTTGACCGCCGCCGACGCCCGGGCCGAGCGCCAGGCAGAACGCGAGCAGCGCGTCGCCGGGTATCGGGCCGACGGCGTCGACACGAGCGAGACGAGTCCGGCGACCGAGGCCTCGTCGCTCGGGCAGTTCGCGACTGACGGAGGGCAGGACGATGCTTGACGATATCGCCAGCGACGAGACAGACCGCCAGCAGGTCGTGGCTGTTGACCTGTTCTGTGGCGCTGGTGGCTTCTCCGAAGGTCTCCGGCAGGCTGCCGAGGAACTCGGATTCGCCCTTCGACACGCCGCGGTGAACCACTGGGATACCGCCGTCGAGACTCACGAGCGCAACCACCCGGACGCGCATCAGTATCAGAGCAAGGTTGAACAACTCCACCCGCCTGACGTCGTCCAGCGGCTAACCGAGCGTGAGCAGGTCAATGTGGACCTGCTCGTGGGCGGCCCCTCTTGCACGCACTTCTCGCGTGCTCGCGGCGGCAAGCCCGTCAACGAGCAACTCCGAATGAGTCCGTGGCACGTCCTCAACTGGCTGGAACTCCTTGACGTCGACGCGTTCATCATCGAGAACGTGCCCGAGATTCAGCAGTGGGGCCCGATCGACGAGGACGGCCAGCCCGTCCGCGACGGTAGTATCTTCGATGCCTGGACGAACGCGTTGAACGCGCTGGGATACGCGGTCGACTGGACGCAGCTCGTCGCCGCCGACTACGGCGACCCGACGACTCGAGAACGGTTTTTCATCGTCGGTCGGAAGCACGGTAGCGTTACCTTCCCCGATCCAACCCACGGCGACGAGTCGGGCCTGCCGGACCACCGAACGGCAGCGGAGATAATCGACTGGTCCGACCTGGGTGAGTCGATCTGGACGCGCGACCTCACCGAGAAACGCGTCCACTCACCGCCGAAGGGCACGACTATGGAACGCATTGCAGAGGGAATCCGTCGCCACTGTTCGGATGTTCTCGGACCGTTCGCCGACGCTCTCGACCAACTCGGTCGCGACGAGATTCGCGACCTCCGCGAGAACCGAACAGTGCCGGCAGACTACGCGGCGATCGCGGCGACGGCGCTCGACCAGCCGTTCCTCGTTCGTTACTCGGGCGACGCAGCCTCGTCGGAGACCTCGCTCGTGAAATACTACGGCACGAGCCCGCCGCAGCCAGTCAGTTCGCCTATCGACACCGTGACTGCGAACGGGCTCAAGTACGCAGTGTCGACCGCAGACTCTATCCTGCTGAAACAGCAGGACTGGGGCCACCCCTGGCCGATACAGCGGCGCCCGGTTCCGACCATCGCGACTCGTGGCGGCCACGCTATCGTGACGCCGTCTCTCGTGATGCCGAAGAACGGTGCCCAGCGAGGCCTTCACAGCAACCCGCTGTATCCGGCCGATTCCAGGCCACACCACACGGTGACCGCAGACCCGCGAGCGAAGCTTGTCTCACCGTCGCTGCTGCGCTGGTCGCACGGTGGCGCGACCCTCAACGTCGACGACCCGATGCCGACCATCGCGACAGAGCGTGGCGGCGTGTTCTCGCTGTCCCAGCCTGTCGTCCGTCCGTTCATCGACGACTACGAAGGTCCGGCGAAGCGTCTCGATGCGCCACTTGGGACCATCACGAGTCGTGACCGGTTCGCGCTCTGTGTTCCCAAGCTGTGGCCGTGGGGTCTCGATGTGCGGTACCGGATGCTCCAACCTGAGGAGCTAAAACAGGCCCAGGGCTTCCCGCGAGACTACGATATCGCCGGGACGAAAGCAGACCGGACGGAGCAGATTGGAAACGCTGTTCCGGTGAACCTCGCGAAATCCCTGTGCAAGCACGTCTTGACCGCCGAAGACCCGTCACTCGCGAGCTACGGCGGCGGCATCTCTGAAACCGACGACGTGGAGATACCGTCGTACCACGAGGTCGCGACCGACGGAGGGCAGGACAGTGGGTGACGGCACCGAGCGCGTCGAGTGCTGGCGCTGTGGCTACGAGCGACCGACGTTCGAGTCCTGCCCCAACTGCGGCGCGTCGTGCAAGCCGCTGACGAAACGGAAGCAGCAGGCTCGCGACGAGGAGTGGTCGGCGTGACGCCGAAGTACTCCACCGGGAGCGACGACTCCGCGCGGCGCTGGGAGTCCGACAACCGCCTCGTCATGGCCGAGTGGTCGACCAAGCCGTTCGTCGGCCATCGACACCGCCACGAGACCGTCGAGCACCGCCTCGTCGTCGAGTACACCCACGAGGTCGGCGTCGACATCCTCCACGAGTGCCGGTCCGAGGATACCGGGAAGTTTCCCGAGGACTGGTTCGCCGTCGAGAGTGTTGAGGTGCGTGAGTACGGCGCGCGTCACGAGCGGGCGCCCGAACGGAGGTATCTACGGTGAGTACGCTCGATTCGCTTCCGCATCCGCTTAGCAACTCACAGCTTCGCGCTCTCGAACGCGCAGACGATATCGAAGAGATCCCTGCCGGCGTCGTCGAGTGGGAAGACGGGTACGAGGTCGCTCGCGCGTTCGTCGTCGAGACTACCACCGAGACCGTCGCGATCGTCGAAGTCGCCGACGTCGGTGCGTATCGTGTGCTCGTCCGTGGCGACGACGCGTTCGAGCAGTATCGTGACTGGTGCGACGAACACGGCTACGGTGAATTATGACCCAGGTCGCACCCGTCACGCACGAGATCAAAGCGCACCTGTTTTACTCGGCCGTCGAGACGCACGAGAACGCGCTGATCGACTACGAGCAACTCGCACAGTACTGGTTCGTCCGCCATCTCTGTGTCGACGTCGCCGACGGGTATCACGAGACCGACGCCGAGATCAACGGCGAGCACTTCGAGATAGAGTTCCCTCACTCCGATTCGGGCATCGCGCCCCATCGCGACCACAAGATACAGCGCGACAACCTCCGTGAGTACGATATCAAGCTCCGCGGGCGCGGCGAGCGGAAGGTCTCGTTTAACATCTCCCCGCGGTTCGAGGGGATGCGCGACACCAGCGGCGATCCGATGACGACCGCGTTCGACCACGCTGCCGAGGACGCTGGCGTCTCCGAGGGCGTCGACGTCTTCGCGCAGTCCTCGAACATTCGCGTCGACGAGCTGCCGACGCTGCTGCGGGCGGCGCTCCACGAACTCGCTGAGGATCTGGGCGTCTCGATGTACCAAGGCTACTTTCAGCAGCCCTTCGGCGGGAACATCTCTCAGTTAGAGAGGTACGTTCGTTACAATCGAGGGTTGCAGGAGAAACTCATCGGAACTGGGAGCGTCATGGACCGCCTCGACAGCCATCTCTCCTCTGCCGACGGGACGAAAGGCGAACGCAAGTGGGACAACGAAGGGACGACCGGGAAACACCACGTCGTTCGTTTCGGAACTACTGGGGCTGGCCTCATGGTCTCGCGACACCGCCTTGGAGGCCAGTTGAAAAGCTACCTTCCCGAACACCCTGAGGAGTTCGAGCCCGGCGACCCACTCTACCATCCGAAGTTCGGCGCGCTCTTTACCGCCGGTCGGACTCAGGGCGGGTCCGTCGACTGGAGTGAGCGCCACGATCTCATGCAAGAACTCGACGAGCGCTTGCTGTCTGTGCTCTCCTGGGCGGATCTTCCGCTCGAACCCGGTGGAGCGGACTACCACTTCAAAGTGGGCGAATCTACCTACGTCGCCGACGACCATTTTAAAGCGCGTCCCGCGGCCGATCCCGTGCCGTTGCACGCCGACCCGCTGCCGGAACTCGAAGCCCGGAACGAACTCCTGCTGACCGACGCCCTCCGGACGATGACCGACGCCGACGAGGAGATGGTCCGCACGCTCGTGACCGACGGCGGCCAGCACGTCGACGACCTCGCTCAGCGTCACGACCGCGGCCTCTCCACGGTCTACCGGATGTTGGATCGGTTGGACGGCGTCCTCGAAAGCAAGAACGGGCACGTCGAGTTCGTCAGCCAGCACATCCGGCACGAACTCCGTGCGGTCGTCGAGAGCATGGAGGACCGCGTCCGAAGCGCTGCCGAGCGCGTCTCCAGGCTCGTCGACATCGATGCCCACCAGCGCCACGCCTCGGCCTTCGACGAGGCGCTCGCCCGGTACGCCGCCGAGTTCGAGCGACCGCAGCACGACGGCGACTCGCCCACGGTTCGCATCGGCGCGCGGCTGACTCGCCGCGGCCGCTGGTCGGACGATCCCGCCGTCGGCGACGTCCTCGACGAGCTGCTGTCGGCCTGGCGCGACGACGATCGCGACGTCCATTTCCTCCGCCAGGGGACCTTCGTCGCGAACGTCGACGGGACCGAAGCCGAGCGCTCGATCGCCGCCGAACTCGACCGTCACGAGGCGCGCTACGGGTCGACGGCCCTCCACTGACGCCCTCCGAGTGAGTGGCAACGCTGTCCTGCCTGCCCTTCTTTTATAAGTCGTACCGCGCGCCAGCCCCGAACCCTGTTTTCGTGTGGAGTGTTGGCCGCTCGGTTCCCAGATTTTCCGGCTATCGTTGCTGGTTGTTCAGCGCCGGTTGTTGCGGCCAGCGGGCAGATCCCCTTAGGACGTGTGCCTAAGGGCACACAGGGTCCAAAAATACACACCCCGCCCCGCATTTTCTGAGTCGGGGCAGGAGAAACAGAGGTTGCTGACTGGTGTGTCGTCGTTGCCGGGAACGTGTGTCAGAGCCTTCGTTCCGTGCTTACTGGGCCCGTAGCCGAACGTTGAAAACCGACACATTGTATGTATCTCCTGAGCCGAACGACAACGACAACTCTTCGCTCGATGTTGAGTAGGTCCGGGCGTCTGGAGTCGCCCGTTCTTCGGAGAATTGAACGGTCTGTTGGTCGTTCATCGCAGTCACTAAATCTATGAATCGGCGACCTGGCGACCCCTGATCCTCTCCATAAACAATGACGAAACCGCCGCGCCCGGCATCTGCGATCTTCGTTGCGGACCCTGCTATTGAGTCATGGAACGCATCGAGATGTATGAACTTCGTCACATCCGCCGAGTCGAACACTGTTTCGAGGAACGTAGCGATTTCGCCAGACTCGACGGCCATGTTCTCGATGTTCCTGAACGGCGTGGTGAAGTCGTTGCGGTTGTTGAGGACAGTGATTTTGGTATCAGGGTCATCCTGTCCCGTTCCGCCGTTGAATACTCCGTTGCTGTTGTTGTTCTCGGCGTAGACACGGCAGTACCACGGATTGGCGGCGTCTCCGATATCGAAAGCAGTTCCGTTGGCCTGTGTCCAGAGCCAGAGTTCGTTGCTGTAGGCATCCCTCGAATAGAACCCAGCCCCGATATTGTTGATAACCGTGGCTTCGATCTGCATCGCGTTGAGATTGACGCCGCCAGATAGATTTTCGAGACGGACGCCATCGCCACGATTCCGGGTTGCTTTAAACTGCAACGTCGCTCCGTTCGCCGATCCATCCTCCGAAGCCATCCATATGCCATGACTACCATGATTTTCTGCAAAGATAGATGCGCCAGCAATCCCGTCGATGACGACGCCTGCGTTGTTATCTGCGACTGAGTTATCCTGTCGGAAATGGATCCCCTTCAACCAAGATCCGTTCGCGTCCACATCGCAGGCCACAACATCGGCCTGTTTGACGAATTCCGCTCCTGGGTTCAGCCAGTCACCGGTCGAGAAGGCCATCACGTCTTTCGTGATCGCGATAGTCGTCTGCTGATCATAGGTCCCTGGCGGGACGAAAATCGCATCTCCATCGCTCGCCTTGTTGTCGTGGATGTCGTTGATTTCTGCCCCAATGTCGGTAGACTCGGCTGGGGTCGGAGCGACGTAAGTGTCTGCGAACTTATCTGTGATTACCGAATTGGCGTCAACGGAATCGCCGAAGACGTCGACGCGCTGGTTCGGCAGCCCGACCTGATCGGTCGCAGCTTCCGCAGTCCCGGTCGCGTGTTTGATCGCGGCCCAGATCGACCCGCCGTAGACGGCGAGCGTCCCGATCGCGAACAGCGCTTGCCGACGGGTCAGCCCCATCTCGACGAGCTGCGACGCCGACCACTCCTGGCCGTCATCGTCAGTCGCCGTCTGGGACGCTCGCAGGTTCTCGACGCGATCCTCTAACTGTGCCAGTCGTGCGCGGACGTTTTCGTCAGTCTTGGACATGGTTGACTCCAGTGGTCGCACTCGACAGCTCGCCCATCGCATCACGCGAGCGGGGGTCATCGACTGTCATCGGAGCGACCTCACGAGCACGGTCGTCCCGGCCAGCCCGAACGCGAACAGGACCAGGGCGTAGAGCCACTCCGGTCCGATCTGGACGCTGAACAGAACGAACGTCGTTGCGAGCGCGAACACGGCGCCGCCGACTGGCCCGACGCGAGCGCGGATACCTGTCGACGTGACGATCGCGGCGACGAGCGCGCCAGTCAGCAGGACTCCCGCCGACCCGGCCGCGCCGGCCGTGCTGCCCGTCCCGATGATGAACGGCCCCACGCGGACGCTCAGCGCCACGATGTCCTCAAGCGATGCATCGGTCATCCCGGAGAGCCAGCCGCCGCTGTCGACGCTGCCAGACGAGTTGTCGTAGTAGCCAGGCGCCGTCTGCGTCGGCCCGGCCGTTGGCGTCGGCGTCGTCGTCGCTGTCGACTGCGCGGCCACTGGCGCCGCGAGAGCGGCCAGCAGTGCGACGCCGACGAGCGCGAGGAGTGTGCGACGCATCAGGCCGACCTCCGGATCAGTCTGATGATGGCGCCGAGGAACATCACGGAGACCGCCCCGCCGGCGAGGACGACCACGCGGGTCGGCGCCGTGACCGACTGGAGGACTGTCACGGGCCAGAATAAAAATCCGATGAACTGGACGATGAAGTTCCAGATCGCGAGAATCGGCCCCGCGACGCTACCCGCTGCCTGTCGGATCGGGCCGCCCGACTGTTCGAGCGTGCTGGAGGTGTTTTCGTTGACCTTGACGCTCTCTCCCTTCTCGGCCCCTGGGTCTGTGATTATCAGCCCGCCGATGCCAGTGTCGTCCCACTGGATGACGCCGCCGCCCCACATCGTCGCGCCGATGACGAAATAGGCCAGGATGACCGCAGCGAAGCGCGCCATCCTCAGAGCCCCCTCCGAAGTGCGACCATGACGGTCCAGCCGACGCCAGTCGCGAAGATGACTGCCGGCGCGATCCAGCCGATCAGCGAGAAGACTGCGAGGATGCCGACCGCGACGAAACCGATCCCCTCGCTCGACGGCTGGAGTTTGAGCGCGACTGTTCCAGCCCCGAACACTGCGACGAACAGCGCGATGACGCTGGTCGCCGCCGCACCATCGGCTGGGTTCGAGAACAGCGTCGGGAACTGCGTCAGCCCGTCGAGTATCGAAAACCCGCCGTAGCCCGGAACGGCTCGGAACTTCTCTGTTGTGACCATCGAGCGGCCGTCCGCGGTCTCCCAGCCGACGCTGACGCGAATGGTCGCGTCGGACTTGTTCGTCAGGTTGAGGCCTGGACTCTTCGTCCCGGCTTGCTGGAGCGTGTCGTTCGCGAGTCGCGTGACCGTGCCGTTCGGCCAGACTGCCTCGACGGTATAATTCCAGCGCGTCAGGTTCGAGCGGACGGGATCGACGCCAACGGTCACGTCCGTCTGTCCAGCGGGGAGGGCGCGCGTCGTCGGCAGCACTGACGGGATCGGTCCAGTGCGCGACAGCGAGATGTCGTCCTCGCTCTGGATTTCTATCTCTTTCGCGCCCGAGTTCAGCGGCGTGATGCGTCCGAGCGGCCGCCGTTCGCCCGTGTTCGTGTTCAGTATCACCAGGCGATGTCGGACGTCTTCGCGGAGGATCGCTTCGAACTCGCCCGCGGCGCCGAAGTAGTCACCCTGGATCGTCTCCCACGAGCCCTGGATGCCGCGCTGGACTTTCAGGACCGAGACGTCTTGTGGATACTTGCCAGTGAAATCGGCGAGAGTGAACAGCTTCACGACGCTCGGGGCGCTCGTCGGCAGGAGATAGATGTCCGCTTGCTGGTAGAGCGACTCGACGTAGATGCGCCGTGAGTGGTAGCCGTCGGCCTTCGCGACGACGACGAAATCCTCGTTGGCGGGCAGGCCGCTCATGTTGAGCGTGCCGTCGCTCGTCGACCGCGTGATGATCTGGTCCGAGTCGTCGCCCTCGCCGAAATAGAACGTCAGATCAACGACCGTCGGATTCGACTGCGTTCCCGTGACCAGTTGCGACGGGCTCGACTCGTTGCGGATGGTCAGCGTGTTCGGCCGATTCCGGATCCGGACGTCGTGCTGGCCAGCCAGCTCGAACGTGACCGTGCCCGACGCGTCGGTCGTCGAGTTGTCGAGTACGGCCTCGGTCGCAGAGTCGTCGTCGATCGCCGCGACCTTGCGGTTGGGTTCGAGCCCGCCCAGCGTGATGTTGCCCTCGGATCCTGCCGAGTAGTTAAAGTCGACCGTGCCGTCGTCGGCCTCGGTCGCGCTCTTCGACCGCCAGGAGAGGCTCTCGATCCCGCCGTCGACGACCGCCATCTGCTTGTCGCCCGGCGCGATGCGTATCTCCCCGCCGTTCGTGTCGACCTCGCTGATGTTCGTCCATGTGCCTTCGAACCGGTCGATACGGGCATAGGCGTCGTCCTGTCCGTCGATCACGAGCGAGCCCGCCGACGTGTTGATCTGCGCTGCGGACTGGTTGATGGAGTAGTCTGTGAGGTCCGTCCGGTCAGCCGTGACGCCAGCCATCGGACCGCCCGAGGCTCCGACCGGAACCGTGCCTCTGGTCTCGGCCGTCAGCGTCGTCGCCGCGTAGGCGACCGTCGTCGTCAGGACCAGACCGACGATCGCCAGCGCGACGTGCCGACGGTTCATCGTGCGACCCCCGACGTGGCTTTGACCCACATCATCGAGAAGAGCACGAGGATAGCGAGGGGGAGCGTGAGTAGCCAGAGCCACTCCTCCATCGTCGACATCTCGCCGAGGTTGGCCTGGAACCCAGACCGGAAGACTGGCCAGAGCACCCGCAGCACGAACAGACTCGCGAGTATGAACGCGACGTCTGGGACCGTGAGTCGGGCGCGCTGGTCCTGCATCTCAGCCTCCGCGCTTGGCGCTGACGCCGATCGAGTAGATCAGCGCGATGAGAAGGAACGGGACGAACAGACTCAGCAGGAGTGCGCTGAACGGGTCGGCGTAGCTGCGGAGCATCCCCGAAAACTGCATGAAGTAGGGGCCGAGCGCGATGATACTCACGAGTACGAAAAACGTCAGGATCGCGTCGACCATCTGAATCGCGCCGCGTCTCGTTCGCGTCATCCCCGGGCGCCTCCCTCCGCCCACGACGCGATCGTCAGCGCCGCGATGCAGGGCAGGATCAGGTTCGCGAGGAACTGTCCCGAGAGCGATAGCTGCGACGTCGGCGGGTACTGCGAGAGCAGCCACATCCACGGCGGCATCACGAGCACGAACCCGAGGAACGTCATGAGTCCGAAGGGCAGCTCGAAGACGTCCATCAGAGTAGGCCCCCGCCGTCGTCGCCCTCGAAGCCGATATTGCCGCCAGTGAACAGGTCCTGCGCGTCTTCGAGGCGCTGCTGCGTCTGTTCGTCCTCGGAGAGAAACGCCGCCGTGGGCGTCTCGCCGACGAGTGCGTAGCGGTCCGGCGTCTCCCGGATCCGTTCCTCGCTGGGCGCGCGGCTGGCTTCGAGCGAGCCCAGGAGTGCCGAGGTCGCGACCGTCTCCGAGAGCCAGCCCGTCGCGGTCAGGCCGGCCGACCGGTCCGGCGTCGGAAACGGTTCGCGGAACTCATCGAGCCGTTCTTCCTGTTCGCGCTCTCGTTTCCGACGCTGGCGTGGCGGCACCGAGTAGACAGACTGGAACACGTTGCTTTGGCCGCCTCGACTGCTGCCGCCACCCGTGCTACTTCCGCCGCCCCCACTACTCCCGCCTCCGCCGCCGAAACCACCAGATCCGCCGCTACTCCCACCGCCGCTACTCCCACCGCCACCTCCGTAGCTGTCGTATCCTCCGCGGCCGCCGCCACCCCTACCACCGCTACCGCCGCCACTTCCGCCGCTGCTCCCGCCACCGCTTCCGCCGCGTCCACCGCCACTGCCGCCACTCCCGATTCCACTGCCTCCACTACCGCCACCGCTTCCGCCGCTGTCTCGTCCACTACTCCCGCCAGGGCCAGATCCGCTGCCCTGACCACCACGCCCATCGCTTCTGCCTCCGCTCGTGTACCCCGGTAACGTGATGTCTGGCGTGACCCTGTCTGGGCTGCTCGTCGATCCAGAGCTGCTACTGCCTGGGTCTGACGAGTTCGGTATGGTCCGGCCGATATCGATCTCTAATTCGGATCCTGCGCCAGCATCCCCAGCAGATCCGCCAGTGGATGGTGCCGCGCCGACTGGGGTCGGGCGATCCGTCGGTCGCCGCCCGCGCTCGCGTATCTCTCGAATCGTTCGGGCTTCGAACGCCGGTCTGGCCTTTCCTTTGCTCGCATCGATCTGGCCGCGATCGTCCAGTCCGATGTTCGGACTCGTGTCCGTATCGCCATCGTCAGGAACCACGCTCCGGATAGGGACGCGGCGATCGCCGACCTCTACTCGGAAGTCGGATCCGATGCCAGCACGCCGCGCTGTATTTCGAATCGTCCCGCCCCCGACGTCTCGGAACTCTGCCCCAGGCGGGAGCAGTGCTTCCGCCTCGCCTTCTGTCGTCTCGTCCGGAGACAGAGTTCTCGCTTTTGCGTCGTCAGCCTGAAGCAGTTCGTCGTTGAGTTCGTCGACGTTCTTCGCATCCGTCTCGCGCAACTGAGTCCGGACAAACGTGCCAGTCGGGCTGCCGCCAAGGTCCGGAAACCCTGGCCGAAGGGACAGTTCAGCATCACGATCGATGTCTCCGAAGAAATACGGCGAGACCTCCGGGCCGACGCTTGTCCCCTGTGTCTCGTAGGCTCCTGCTAAGTCCGAATCTGCATCCGGAGCGGACATCCCGCCGCCGCTTCGCGTCCCCCTGACCGGTCCGACTGAGCGCGTGTCTGGTCCTTCGGGCTCAACGGGCAGCGCCTTCTTAAGGACTGGTCCCTCGCGTTGCCCAGCTGCGTCGAAGCGCTCTTCGACGACATCTGGAGTGAACTCATCAGCCTGTTGTTCGAGTGCTTCTTTCTGTCCTTCCGAACGGAGCGTCTGCTGATCCCGGAACGGGGGAAACTCTCTCCCCTCTTCGCCGCCAGTCTCGATGAATCGTCGGACGTCCTCGCCCATGACGTCGTCGGTCACGTCGACCGAGCCAGCAGTCCTGACGCGGTCTCTCGTGAATCGGCCAGCCGTCCCGAGTGCTCTGCCAGCAACAACTCCTGTTCCGACCCCGACTGCCACGCCGCCGACGATCGTCCCAGCAGTCCGTGCCGGATTCTCCGCGGCCGTCTGCGCTGCCGTCCGTCCGGTCGAGCCGGCGGCCGACCCAGCGCCAGCGACGTACTCGGATAGCTCGCCCTCTTTGGCTGCCTCCGAGGCCGTCGCCGCGGCGTCGGCCGCCGTGAGTGCAGTTGCCCCCATCGCCGGGACGTTCGCGACCGACGCCGCGCCCGAGCCCGCGCCCGCGGCGAATCGCTCCGGAGCGGTCGGGTTGGTAAACTCGGTCTCGCCGCCGAACGCGTCGATCCCTTCGCGGACGTTGCCCTGTGACAACTCCTCTGCCGCGGCTGTCTGGAGGAGCGTGCTCCGGAACGACGGCCCCATCGGGCCTGCCGATCGCGACACTCCTGCCGCGATGTCGCCAGCCGGCTCGGCAACATCTTCCGAGAAGCGCCGCCCTGCCTGCTGGAGTGTATCTTGCAGGTCTCGGAAATCCTCGTTCTCGATGGCGCCAGTCAGCGGCGTCTGCTGCTCGTCGCCCGGACGAGATGCGCGCTCGGCCGCAGCGACGCCCTGCTCGATGCGCTGGGCCTCCGTGTCGATCGCGCCCTGGACGTCGCCCTGCTGGACATCGCGGACAGCCTCGTAACTAACTGGCGTGTTCGAGGCCGTGACCGCGGCCGCCGCGACGCCTGCGCCCTTGGCAGTGTCGCGCGCCGAGTCCTGTGCTTGCGACAGTGTCTCGTCGACGGTCTGCTTGGTCTGCTGGACAGTCTGATCAGCAGATTCCTGAGCTTCGCCGACGACGTCCGTCGCCGTATCCTGTGCATCGTCGATCGCTTGCTGGGCCTGGTCCTGGAGGCCAGCGAGCGGTCCGCCGCCCGACCCGCCCGACTCTCGCCCGTCTCCCAGGTCCAGGCTGCCGGCGCCGCTCGCCCCCGACTCGTCCGTCTGGCCAGCGTCGAGCGAGACGCCGCCCTCGTTGGTCGTCTGAGTCTCTTGCCATTCGATCAGACCCTCCGTCGCTGGACTGCCCGCGCCGCTGGCTCCCGACTCGTCGGTCTGACCGGCATCGAAAGAGACGCCGCCCTCGTTGGTCGTCTGGGTCTCTTGCCGTTCGATCAGGCTCTCCGTCGCTGGGCTGCCGGCGCCGGTCTCCCCGGACTCATCAGTCCGCCCAGCATCAAGCGAGACGCCCATGTCGTTCGTCGTCTCGGACTCCTCGCGTTCGATCTGGCTCTTCGTCGTCGGGCTCCCGGCGCCGCCCGAGCCCGACTCGTCCGTCTGGCCGGCGTCGAGCGAGACGCCCCCCTCGTTGGCCGCGCGATCGTCGCGCCCGCCGCTACCAGTCGATCCAGATTCGACGCCCTGGATCCCCTGCAGCTCCGAGAGCGTGATCTCTCCTCGCGCGAACCGTGCGGCAGCGTTCCCGATCTCTTGGATCTCTTGGGCGCTCTCGCCGTCGCTGGTCGTCCCGGCGTCGACTGTCGCGCCGGTTGCACTCGTGGCTGGGTCTTGCTGTGAGCGGTTGCCGCCAGTCGCGGAGTCTTGGCCACTGTCGCTGCTCACTCCGCCAGGACTGGATCCCGAGTTGCTCGACGTCGGACTGCCGGCGCCGCCACTGCCAGACTCGTCGACCTGGCCGGCGTCGAGCGAGACGCCCTCCTCGTTCGTCGTTGCTGCCTCCTGCTGTTCGGTCTGGCTTTCCTCGGTCGGGCTCCCGGCGCCGCTCGCTCCCGACTCGTCCGTCTGGCCAGCGTCGAGCGAGACGCCCTCCTCGTTCGTCGTTGCTGTCTCCTGCTGTTCGGTCTGACTCTCTTCGGTCTGGCTTCCGTCGCCGTCTGCGTCTGACTCGTCGAGGCGGGACGGGTCACTCGCAGACCCCACCCCATACCGATATCGATCCGGGACACGAGGATCTGGCATCAGAACCAGCCCCCATCATCATTGCTCTCGTTGCTGCCGCCGAGAACGAGATCCTCCATCGTCGGCTGGTCATCGTCGTCCGCAGCGTCGAACGGGTCGCGATCGTCGTCTCCGAATGGATGTGGTATGTCGACTGGATCGAGTCGGGCCTTGACCGGCGCGCCCATCGTCGCGACGCGCTCGGCACGCGCGGCCTGAAGTCGCCCGTCGTCGATCTCTGCGCGCTGGTCGCGCTCGTTCTGGACCAGCTGCTCGCGATAGACTTCGACGCGCTCCTGCCGTCCGGCCGGTTGCTCCGCAGCCTGTTCCTGTCGCCGGGCCATCGATGTCGCGCGAGCCTTGATCTCCGACTTGATTCGGTCGCGGAGACTCATCGCCGACCCTCCTTCTCCTCGATGAACTCGCGCATCTCTTCGAGCGAGTTGGCCCGATAGATGACCCGCGAGTTCGTCGACCCTTCGCGGGCCTCCAGGCGATACTCTTTGTTTCGGAATTCCGAGGACATCAGAGACCACCGCCCATCAGACTGGAGACGACCGCGAGCAGAAGCACGATCCCGATGCTCGCATAGAGGATCGTCTCGCCGTCGAGGTCGAACTTGTCGAAGAACGACGGCGGGCTCTTCGTCGCGCGCTTGGTCAGATACTCGTCGAGTTCGTCGCCCTTGATCGCGTACGGTCGCGCTTCCGTCAGGTTCCGCGGCGTCACTTCATCTTTCTGATGTACGTACACGAACATTCCCGAGTCGCGGTCAGGGACGCGGCCCTCGGGCGGGAACAGATATGTGGTCCCATCGTGCTTGTACTCCGGGATACCGCCGCCCTTCCCCTCTGGCTTGACGAATTTCGGCCCCGGCCAGCCCGAGCCTATCAAGTACCACTTGACGTAGTTCTTGTCAGCGTACTTGCGTTCGTTCTTGTGGTTCCGATAGGCCCGCCACATCTTGCCGAGGACGCCCCAGCGCGGCTGCCCGATGCGCGGCGCGTCCACGAGTTCGACCTGTTCGTCCTCGCCGTTGCGCCGCAGGTCGTCCTCGTCGAGCGGCTCGCCGATGACGAGCCTATGGTCACTCATCGTTGCCTCCATCGGGCAGTGGTTCCGGGTCGTCGCGCACGAGGTCACGCAGGCTTTCGAGCCCGCGGACGACCGTCCCGCTCGTCGCGATCGCGTGGAAGCCGCCGAGTGCAACCAGCGCGAAGCCGATCGCCATCAGCGGGATCGCCGGATCGAAAGCGGCGGCCGACGTCTCCCCGAGGTCGCTCGGCAGCGCCATCAGCGCTCGCAGCGGGCCAGCGAGCCATGCCGCGAATCCCAGATAGACGAGCCCAGTCGCCAGCGAGTTCGAGTGATCCGCCTCCACTCGCAGGTCCGCCGCGTCGAGTTCCGTCCCACGGACCACGAGGTCGTCGTCGCTCATGATCCGCCTCCGAGGATACCGCCGCCGCCATCGCCGCCCTCGTCGTTGCTCGTCACGAGTTTCTCGACGCGACCCAGCACGCCGTCCTGCGTGTGCGCTTCGCGGGAGCGACCCAGCTCGTGCTGTGCCATCAGCATCCGGAGATGTGGCGGCGACCACTCGCGCGAGATGCCCTCGATCTCCTGGAGTGCGGCGACGCGTTGCTCGTTGTTCATCCGATTCCAGATTTCCTCGCCGGTTTCGCGAACGAACTCGCGCCGGCTCTGCTCGGCCTGTTCCTCGGCGTCGAGTTCGCGCCAGCCGTCGACCTTGACCGCATCGACCTGTCGGTCGTCCCAGAACGACTGACCCTCCATCGCGAGCTGGGCTTTCGCGTTCGCGATAGCGCGACGGACGATCTTGGTCTCGAACGCCGCGCTCGCGTACATCCCATCGTAGAACCGCTCGACCTGCTGCCAGAGTTCCGACTCGCTCGTGATGTTCCCGAGCCCGAGATTGTTCTCTTCGAGGAACTCGTCGACCGACGCCTGCGGTCTCGACACTTGATGATAGACGTCGAGTGCGTCGGCCGGCTGGTCGTCAGCTTGCTCGCCGTCGAACTGTGGTTGCGTGCTCATGATCAGGTCTCAAACGCCAGCCCTTGCAGGACCAGCACGGAGCCCAACAGGCTCCAGATGAACCCGACGCTGAACGATGAAATCAGCGTCACGGGCTCTGTCTGTACTGAAATAACGGTTGTCGAACTATTCACAGATTCTTCAATGGTCCCCGCGCGCTGCTGGAGGCCCGTCGTGAGGATCGAGACGCCAACCCCGACGACGATGACGGCGCCGATCACAGCGACGCCTTTGTAGCCGAGTTGGAGTCCAGCGACCCACAAAAGAAGGCCGAAAACGGATAGCGCGAGTGCGGGGACCAGCAGCATGTTAGACCCTCATCATCTGCTGGATCCGCGCCGCCGCCACTCCGATGAGCAGCAGTGCCGCGAACAGTGGGATGAGGTTCGCGATCGTGGACGTCGTCGTGTCGGTACCCTGGTAGTCGTAGACCAGGCGGACGTCATCTCCCTGGGCGACGTTGGCCGACCCGCTGAGGAACTGGATCGAGCCGTTTTCGGTCGCAAGCTCGTAGTCCGATCCCTCCGAGAGAGTCGTGCCGCCGTTCGTGTTGGTCGCCGTGAAGTTGGCCGTCAGATCGTAGCCCTCGATGTCCTGCCACTCGTCTTGCTGCGCCGAGATGGTCTCGTTGACGCCGACCGTCCCGGTCGACGAGCCGACCGACGTGGCCAGCGGACCGATGAGTACCGCGACGACTGCCATCGCGATGAGAGCCGAGGCGACGGTTCGTCCCGTTGCCATAGTCAGGCCCCCATCACACTCGCCGCATCAGTGGCGCGGCGAGTGCGATCAGCACGAGGAGCGCGGCGAACAGCGGGAGCAGTCCGAGGACTGTCGCCGCCGTGCCGGACACGCTCGACTGGCTGATGGCGTCGTTCACGACCGGGATAAAAACCTGGATGGCGACGATCGCGGCGATCAGCACGCCGATGAAGAGGCCGACCAGGTTCGATCCCATCTGCCCGCGACCGTCGCTGAGCGACGGCGACCGCGGGCTCGTGGTCGTCGACGGGCTGGCCGTCTCCGCGCCAGCCTCGTCGGAATCAGTTTCAATCATGGGGGAAACTGCACCTCTGTTGGCATTACCAGCTACTTTCTTGTTCATCTGTGAAAAGTATTTCGTCGTTTGTCGTACTGTACACCGACAGTCGTCGAAACGCCTATCCTGCTATCCCCTCAATACGTTAGCATGCCGAAACCGGTATTCAGAGCCAATACTGGAGGGGTCACCGATGAGCGAAGCTAACGGAGAGATGTCGGAGGTGGCCAGCGGACAAGGCGATTCCGACGCCACGAGCCGTGTCGAAGACCCTGACGATTACAATCTTCGTCGTCGGCTGAAGCAACTGCACAACGCAAAGGAGGCAGTGATAACACGGAAAGATAACGCGCTGGACCTCGAACGTCGGAAGACTGAGAAACAGTTCTCTTCGGGAGACCGCGACCGGTTCATCGTCGAGAAGGTTGTTGACTACATTCACGAGCTCCGACCGCTGCTGAAGAAAGCCGGCCGAGAAGAGGATTTCCTGAGCGAAGAGATATCGTCTGCGGGCACCAGCACGGTCACTATCGACGACGTGATAGATTCTCGCGGACGGATAGAACAGGAATCCGAGACCGAATATCTCAACTACCGTGCATCGATGGCTGCCTGGGACATCTGCAATCAGTATTTCGAGGATGTCGCCGGCGTGGTTTTCGAGCAGGATAGTGCTGACCCCGAACAGAACCCAGTCGATCCCGCAGGTCGATTCAATGTCTGACAAAGCTCCGCCAGATCCAGTCCAGGCGTCCCCGATACTCGAAACCCAGATCTGGAGTCGTATGCATCGGAACGACGATAACTGGATGGGGGCCGTCGTCGGGGAGACTGGCAAGGGTAAATCGTTTACCTGCCTTTCAATCGCCGAGTGTGTCGACCCGAATTTCACAGTCGACCAAGTGGCGTTCGGCCTCGTCGAGTTCATGAACCTCGTGATGGACGACTCGCTCGGGCGCGGGAGTGTCATTATCCTCGAAGAGGCGAGCGTCGAGGCAGCTGCTGAAGACTTCCACGAAGTCTCGAACAAGGTTCTCCGAACAGTGTTGGAGACGTGGCGCGAGCAAAACCGTGGCGCACTGCTGAACCTTCCGACGTTTAGCCGACTCGACAAGGGCGCAAAGATCCGGATGACTGCACTCATCCAGCAGCAGGCGAAAAACGAGGATGAGGGCTACTCCGTTGCGACCTACAAGCATCTCCAGACCAACAGCGACACCGGGAAGATCTATCGTCACTATCCCGAATTCCAGGGGCAAGAGCACCGAACACTGAAAATCGCCCCACCGAGTGACGATCTCATCGAAGCATACGAACAACGAAAGTCACAGTACAACTCCGAACTGAACCAAGAGCTTCTTGAGGACCTTCTTGAGGCCGAACGAGACGATGATGAAGAAGAGCAGAAGGACCCGGAATGGGTCGCGGAAGACATCCTCGAAGACGGTATTTCCGAGTACATCGAGGAAAACAACGGACAACGATACATCTCGCGGACGCTTATCGAACTGGATTACGACATTGGGAGTGGCCGGTCGAAGAAGGTCAAAGCAGCACTCAAGCGGGATGTTCCCGACGAGCGTCTCGACGAGTTGCTCAGCCCAGCCGAAGCCGCGACTTAACAACCCACCCACTCCCCCACCCCATCCCCTGGGGTTCTCTATTAACTTAACTTGAGTAACGCGTAGAGGTGGCGGTTTTCCCGGTCGGCTGTGGGGTACGAGGGGGTTCTTGCCGGCTCAGCGCGAGCGAAATCGAAGATCGTGGCGAAGAAGAAGATCTCGCGAGCGATATCAGATCGATCGAGAGCTACGGCAGCCCCAGCTCGCCCATCGCTTGGACAGTGATCCGGTCTGGGACTGGGCCGAGGTAGTCCGACCGGAACGTCTGCCGCCCGGTCGACGTGTGGGCCCAGCCGCCCCAGGACATGATGAGTTGCTCTGCGATCGGGATCCCCTGGAACGCGAGCGAGTAGTAGCCGTCGGTCGCCCAGGTCCGCCGGAGGTCGTGCATGCCCAGGTCGAGCCAGCGCTCGTCACCCGTCTCCTCGGCGATCGTCTCGCGGACGCCCGTGATCCACTCGCGGATCGAGCGCTTCGAGCGGTTGATCACTGGTTCGTCCTTGCGCATGCCTCGCGCGCCTTTGAGCATCTGCACGCGGCGAGCGAGGTCGTCGGAGACCGGGACCTCGCGCCGGCCGGTCTTCCCGTCCGGGATGACGAGCCGGTCCGACTCCGACCCAGACAACGTCTCGAAGTGTTGCGGCTCGACGTCGACGACCTCGTCTGTCCGGAGGCCATGGAGCCCGAGCTGCATCGCGATGCGTCGACGCGGCTGGTCGTCTGCCACAGCGCCGAGGACGAGTGGCTGATCCTCGCGGGAGAGCCAGAGTTTGCGACTGTCGCGACCGTCGTATGGTCTGGTTTGCATCTTCCGGATACCAGAGATAAGTACTCATCCCGGCAATCTAGTTCTTGCGGTAGGTGGTTCGCGACGCTCTGAGCGCTGTTCGAGACGGGTGTTCGGGGGTCGAACCTCCGAGAGCGGCCCACTCCCGGAACCCGCTGAGGATCAGTTGTCTTCGTCAGACGCCTTCCAGGTGTCACGGTCTCGTGCGGCCGCAACGCCTGCCAGTTTGCACGCGTCGCCCCAGCTCCACCGGTCCTGGATCGCCCAATATGACGGAGCGTCCGGCGACTCGTCCTCGCGCCAGTTCCGATAGTCTTTGCCGCGGAGGTTCGACTCTGTGCCGACCCACGCAGCCGCCCGGCGGATACAGTTGAGCATTTCCTCGTCGCTATAGTCTTTGGTGTTGCCGGGAGTACCGACCTCAACGCCGGCTTTTGCGGCTGTTTCGTGCCACCCCCACCGATTGTGGATCGTCCAGACACTCGGCCCCGTGTGCTGATCGCTGCGCACCCACTCGCGATAGTTTTCTTGGTGCAGCGGCTCGCCGAGATCTGCTGCCGCAGCTTCCATCGCAGCTACGGCACCAGATTCCGCCCATTCGTTCCCTTTCCCCTCACTATGACCGAGCGGCTGATTTCGCTGGGGCTCAGGCTTCGGGACACGATCCACACCAGCCACACTCAGCGCGTCCCTCCACGATCCTCCGCCGAGAGCGTCTGCCACATCGTCAGCCGAGATCTCGTCGACGACGTCCTCGAACTGTTCCGGCGTGAGTTCCTGTTCAGTCCGTTCGCGGGCAACCTGCAGCGCGGCTTTCGAGAGGGCGACAGGCGGCGCCGTGCTACCCGCGTCGAGTTCGCGGTGGGCAAGGTATTCGACACGGCTCAGCGCCCACTTGTGTTCGACACCGGGGACTGGCTCACCGATCCAGCCCAGCCACTCCCGGAGTTCGTCGGCGTAGAAAACGACGCGGTCGCCGACCCGCTCGCTCGACACACTCAGACGGGAAAGCACAGTCTGGATCGCCGCCGCGCGTTCGTCTGCCTCGGCCGAGAATGTTCCGCGGACCTGGCTGTCGTGGGGGCCAGACCACTCCAACCCGCCAGCGAGTGCCCACCAGACCCGTGCCGCCGAGGCTGTCGGCGAGGTATCGGTCTGGAGTTGCTTCTCTCCGTCGCGATACCAGTCGTCGCGAAGCCGGCGCAGGTGAGTGTGCGCGTGCGTTCGCACGTGATAGAGCGGTTCGCGCTCGCCCTCGAACGTCTCACGCCGCAGCGAGTGGGCGAGCCAACCGAGTTCGCCGAACAGCCAGCGAGCGACACCCTCGCTCGTCGTCTTGACCAGCAGGTGGCGCGTGTTCTCACCGTTGCCCTGGAGCGACCCGGCGCCCAACAGGATGCCGAGCAGGAGTTCGCGGAGATCGCCGCCGACGTCGGGAAACTCGCAGAACGACCAGTGGCGAGACAGTCGCTCTTTCTGCTCGCCGCAGGCGGGACAGATCCGGTCCCCCTCTTCGAGAAGATATCGCGTCATCAGTCCGACTTCGGCGTCGTGGTCCGCGTGACCGTCGACGGGTTGCGGCCCGTGATGTCGGCCCAGTCGCCTTTCCGCCAGCCGTGGACGTCCGTCGCGAGCGTGTCGACGGCACGGGCGACGCTTCCGAGTTCGTCCGTCCGGCGGGCAATCTCCCGAATCACCTGCGCCTCGCCGGCGCGGAACACGTCGGTCTTCTCGACGACGACGGGGTCGCTCGCCGACCAGTTATAGTCGCAGTGGGTGCGCGCGGCCTCGTGCTCGAGCTGGCGGACGATGCTCTGGAGGATGCCGTGTTCGTCGCCGATATCCATCGCGTTGAACTGGACGCTCCAGAACTCGTGGCGCGGGTCGGCGAGGACGATCACGTCGCGGTCCTCGTGGACGATCTCGATGGGGCCGTCGTCGATGCTGTCCTGGTGCTCGCTCCAGTAGTCGACGATGTCGGCGTTGATGGCGTCGAGGACGTCGCGGACCTCGTCGACGGTGTAGGCGTCGGGGTGGTCGGTGTCGTCGTTCGATTCGATCGCGGCTTCGATGTCGTCGTCGGTGATGTGTTCGGTCATTGGAATCACGCGTAGAACGGACTGTATTCGCCGTAGAACTCGTCTTTGAACGCCTCGACGGTCTCAAACTCGTCTTCCCAGCGGCAGTTCTCGTCAACGTTCGGGTTGTGGTCGCCGTTCCACGCGCCGTCAACCGCCCCGTCGAACTGGCCGGCCGCGCTGACGTCGACCGTGACGTCGCGAGCGCGGTCGTACGCCCAGCAGTGGATCGTGCCGTTGACCTCCGAGACTTTGAGGACGACGTCCTCGTTGGCCTCGAAGAAGTTGATTGAGTACTGGTTGCAGGTGCCGCGAGCCTCGTAGCTGGTGAGTTCGTCTGCGTCAACGGCGTCGGTGTTGAGTTCGAGGTCCGTCATTGTCCTTCGACAGTTGCATATACGCAAGCATGGGTCTTAAACCTTTTGCATATATGCAAGTGCTGGCCGGATATCGGCTTCCGAGAAACGGTGAGATTCGGCAACTGTCGACAGACAAATAGACGATTATCGATAACATAGTGGTATGACGACCTATACCGTCGTCTCGCGGGGCAAGATGTGGGACGTCGAAGCGAACGGGCGCGTCGTCTCGAAGCACCGGAAGAAGACACGTGCCGTCTCGAAAGCCCGCGACCTGGCTGACCGCAACGACTCGATTACCGTCCAGAACCGCAAGGGCCGCTTTCAGAAGCGAATCCGGAACCCGTAGCGGCGGGAACACTTTTGGCGGCCTGGTCGCAACGATCTGGTATGCACAGACAGGGTCGGCTGCTGACCATCGCGTTCGTGATATTCGGGCTCAAACGACGGGACAGCGACCACGGGCCGGCGATGCCCGCCCACTGCGAACGCTGCCGAAACGACGTGTTTCTGCATCCCTACGGCTGGCGAACGTGGTTTCACATCTTCTGGATCCCGCTGATCCCGTGGACCGCGACGCGGACGCTGACCTGCCCCGTCTGTGCCGAGGGGATCGAGATCAGCGAGCCGAGTTACGAGCGGTCGATCGAGATCTCGAAGCTCGCCGAGGCCGCCGCTGACGGTCGGTCGGACGGTCAAGAGTTCTGGACTGCGGTCGACGACGCCGACGAGATTTATGCCGAGCTGGGGCACGAGCCCAGCCAGGAGCGACTCTCGGCTGCGGACGCCGAGGGCGTCGCGCTCGACGAGGCCGACGTCGAATCTCGGGATTCGGGAGCGGCTGGTTGATCGCCGGGCTACCGCCGCGCCTTGCGCTTTGAGCCCATCTCGTTTCAGATTCATCACTTTCAGTTGTATAAAACCTCGGCGAGACTACGCTACAGATACGGTTTAGCGCGCATTCCGGTGTTTCACATTCACTGTCCGGGTACGGCCTGCTTATTCAATAACGCCGAGAGATATCCAATCCAATGATCACCGACGCTCGCGTCCTCCGTCCAGGGTTCGTCCCACAGGACCTTCACCATCGTCACGGCGCGATCGACGCGCTGGCGAGTTCATTCACCCAGTATCGAGGCTTCGACGAACCAGAGAACACGCTCTTGACCGGGCCGAGCGGGAGCGGGAAGACCACGCTCGCGAAGTTCGTTCTCGACCAACTCCAACGCGAGCGCCTGGATATCCGCTGGGGATACTGCTACTGCATCTCCGACTCGTCGGCGGCCGGCGCGCTCCACGCCCTGCTGCGTGACGCGAACCTCGGGGCCGACCTACGGCCACAGGGGACGCCCCGGTCGCTATATATCGATCGGCTCCGTGACTTCGACGGGAAGTTCGTCGCCGTGCTCGACGAGGTTGACGTCCTCGCGGATCGGTCGATCCTCCAGTCGCTGTACCAGTTGCGCGACGTCTCGATGATTATGATCACCGTCGAAGAGGACGCGTTCATGCACGATCTCGACCAGCGCGTCAAGTCGCGCATCCAGAGCGCCCGCAAACTACCGCTCAACCGCTACACCGACGCCGAACTACAGGATATCATCTGGAGTCGCGTCGACGCCGGGCTCGAATCCCGGCGCGTCCAGAGTGACGCTGTGGACCGTATCGTTGAGCGCGCCGACGGCGACGCGCGGCTGGCGATCGCCTATCTCCGCCGTGCGAGCAAGCACGTCATGCGACAGGGCTACGAGGACCTGACCTCCGGCGTCGTCGAGACGGTCGCCGCCGACGCCGAGGCCGCCATCGACGAGCGCCTGCGCGAGCAACTCAACACGCATCAGCGGTTGCTCCTCCGGGTCGTCCGCGAGGCCGGCGAGATCTCCGCGAGCGAGCTACACGAGCGCTACGAGCGCCAGGCGAGCACGACCAAATCACAGAGCCAGCGCCGGCGCTACCTGGCAAGTCTCGAACGGTACGATCTCATCGAATCGGAGGGCAGTGGTCGCGGCAAGCGGTTTTCCGTGCATGGATAGAATCGCCAGACGGCGGCACTTCCGTGCATACCATGCACGGAAAGGATTCTCTGGGTAGCGACGGCGAGCGTGGCGTTCGTGCCGGATACGTGCGTCTCCCGTGCCATTTCCGTGCATGCCCCGGTTAGCCTCTTTCCCATCGCCAGTCACGGCCAGGGTATGGGTGTGAAAACTGGTGCAAATCGTGTCGCCCCAATCGACGAGAAGAACCGCGCGATCATCGATGTCCTCGAAGACAGCGAGCATCGCGCTCGCGTCCACGTCACCGGGCCCGAGGGTCGGCGCTTCGAGTACGTCGTCACCGACGAGCACCGGGCCGAACCAGACGGCGTCTACGACGGGCGGGAGCTGCTCGGCGACGTCAAGGAACCGGACTGGATGGCCGACGTGCTGCGCTCGATCGGGCTGGAGGTCGAGCCGTGAAAACGCGAAACGGGATGGAGTGGAGTCGGGATCGGGGTTGGGGGAGACGAGTCCCGACCGTTCGGGAGGCCGTGCCGGGACTCGGTCAACATGTCTCGCCGCGCGAGAAAAAGAATTGCGACCGTTACGCCGTCAGTCGACGTGCAGCGCGTCGACGGGCTCGCTCCCGGTCGGTCGCCAGTTACAGCCGTTCCAGATGTCGACCTCGCGCAGCCAGCCGCCGTCCGACCGCGGTTCGAACCGCACGCGGCGAGCGGGGCCGCGAGCGGGTTCGTAGACGAACTCGAAGCGGTCGGCGCGCGAGTGGTTGGCCGGCGTCGGCGTCACGCCAGCCGGTCGAGCGTGTCCTCGGTCAGGTCGCTGACGACGTTGAACGTCTCCCAGGACTGCAGCGAGAGGTTCGTCGTTGCCGCGTCGACAAGGATCGTCCGTCGCGAGCGGTCGCTGTCTTCGAGCGTCGGTGCGTCAGTCGTGCCGGTGGTTTGATAACCGGCGAGCTTCGATTGGCTCATGGGTTAGTCAGGAACCCACGCGCCTGCCGTGCTTTGGACACGGTGGGCGACCTGACTTCTGCGGCCAGAATCGCCCGACAGCGCGTGTGTTCCTACTCGATCGTATGGGTCTATTGCACCGTAAAAGTTTCGCTTACAGACGAAAAGCAGTGTCGACAGTTACTCGTCTCGCCCGAGTCGAGCGCGGCCGTCGTCGGTGATAAAATAGTACGTTCGCCGGTCGGTGGCGTCCTCGGGAAGTGGTCTGACTTCGCCGTCGTCAAGCGCGTCTTTATCCACGCGCATGACCTGTCCGTTTTCGCGCAGGCGCTTCAGGATGTTTTGGACAGTACGATAGCTGAACGTGATGTTACGCTGGACCTTCAGCCCACGATAGATCGCCTTCGGCGGGAGCGCGATGCCATGCTCATCGAGGAATTCGAGGACGATTCGTTCGCGCTCCGAGGGTGGCACATCCCCGCTTTCTCCCGCCCCCATTTTATCACGTTCGGACTTGTCGTTTTGGTGTCTATTAACGCTTTGCGGTGTCTTTTGACCCATAGTTGCACCCATAGACGCAAAACATTAAGTGCTGTCGGTGGAAAATGGCGTTCAGACCGACACGACGCTCCTCGGGGCCGAGGTTGCCACGAAAACCGCGACCGACGCCCGTGGATCCAGCACGGGCGTCGTGTCGGTCTGGACGGTGACCGTACGATGACGCACGACCCCCACGCGAAAAAGAATTCCGACGCTACTGCCGGTGAGAATAGCTTACGCGACTGTTGCCCGACCTGCGACGAGCCCGTCGCCGCGACCGAGGTCGAGGGACCGGGCGTCGTGCGTGCAGTGCCGTGCGGTTGCAGACTTTCCGGAGTTGAACACAATGAGTGACAACCCCAACGCGGACGACAGCAGCACCGACTACCCGTCCGGCTACCCGGACATCGAACAACACGACGACGATTACTACGAGATTGCCATTCCGCTCGCCCGTGACGAGGGCGGGCGCCGCCAGTCGACCCACTGTGGCGGCGTCATCACCATCTGGCTGAGTTCCGACCAGCTTCGGTCCTGGCTTGACCGCATCGCTGACGAACTCGCTGCCGGCGATCTCCTCGACGACGCGCTCGCCAGCGCTGACGTGGATGTTCGCGATGCGCTCAGTGATTTCGCAGATGGGTCGTCTTCGACTGCGGGCCCGATTACCGACTCCCCTCCGACCACTCCGATCCTGGGGAATACTACGGTTGAAGAGACGTCGCCATCGTTGACCACTTCGCCCCGCGTCGGACCTGACGAGCGATTCGAGCGAACCGGGCACTCGCCGCCGAACCATCCCGACGAGGCGACCGTCGTCGAAGCGGTGGCTGAGTCCGTTCGTATCGGTAGCCATCACTGCCACCCCGTTACTGTCGAGACTGAGGAGTCGGAGCGTCAGATGTACGAGTGTATCAACTGCGGCGTCACCTCGAACAGCATCACGCGTTTTCGGCAGGATCACTGCGACGGCCTGGACTGCAACGATGCCGACGAGTGACGACACCAAGCATCTGCTCCGAGCGCAGAACTCGGAGAAGAAGCTCCACGACGACCCAGACTGTCCGCGCCTCTCGGGGATCGACACGCGACCGGTCGACCCCGCGAACCACCCGCACACAGACGAGTGTGAGGTCTGCGCCGGCAACTGGACGCCCGGCGACCAGGACCTCTCGCTATCCCATGCGCTGCACGACGAGAGTGTGACGAGCCTCGACGAGCTGGCCGACGCGCTGGACGGTGAGCGCGCATGACCGACGATGCTGGCCGAGAAGTTTCGTTCCAGACGATCACGCACTGTTTTTTCGCCGGCATGGCCTTCGCGATCGCATTCGCTGCGACCAGCGACCAGGGTGTGTCGGCGGCGCCGCTCGCTGAACTCGCGATGCTGGGAGCCGTCATCAGCATGGTCTGGAAGATAATTGACCACACGCTCGGCTACACGCAGCCAGGACGGCAGCTTGGCCGACGTGTCGAACAGCGACTGGAGCGTGTTTTCGAATGAGGGACGATCCCGTCCTCGCCACGTTGTTGGGCGCGTTGATCCTCCTGTGCGCACTGATCCTGGGTATGGTTATCCACAACGCAGCTCCCGTATCACCCCCAGTCGCGTTCCTTGCTGGCGTCGTATCTCTGCCGGTCATCATCGGCGTCTGCTACGCAGCCGGTCGCATCGCTACCGAACTCCATCACCAGATCACCGATGTCTGAACACACCACCCTCACCGACGACACGAGTATCGACGCCGTTACCAGCGACCTGCCGACCCGCTACGCGTTCGCGAGCGTCGTCACGGGCCGCTTCGAGATCGACATCGGCGGCCGCGATCGCGCACTCGACGGCGCCGTCCACCTCAACGCCGATGGCGACCGGCCCGTCGTCCAGCTGGACGTCCGCGCCGAGCAACCCGACTTCGAGGCGGGCGTCCTCGTCGGTCTCGACCCCGACGCCGCGCGCGAACTCGGCGAGCGACTGTTCGAGGCTGCCGACGACGTGCAAAATCGCGTCCGCGCCGACGGCGGTCGCCCGCCGTTGCTTCGGTTCACTGGCGAGTGTGGCTGTGGCCGGCGCGTCGTGACCGCCGTCCGCCGGCCGCCACAGGCGATGAGTTTTGACCCGACAACCCGGGCGCGCTGTCGCGGCTGTGGGTCGACCGTCGTCGTGACCGGCGACCCGCCGGGCGAGCAACGCGCGATCGCCGACGGCGGCCGCGACGTGCAGACCTTCGAGGTTGCCGAGGACCGCCCAGCCATCAGCTACGGCCCCGACCCCTATCGCGACGCCGCCTGGACGCTCGCCGCGACGACCGGCGAGGAGCGCGTCGAACTCCTGCTCGGCGAGCAGGCCATGTATCAGCTGTGGACCGAGGTCCAGAACGTTCCACGGCCGCGGTTCGACGACGAGAACGGTCGGCTCGTCCGGCAACTCGTCCATCTCGCGAACGGCGCCGACGAATCGATGCTTCGGGACGCGCTGGCCGTCCTCGGCGATCGCGACCACCGGGAACGCGAGCCCAGGGCAGACGGCGGCGACTATCCAGTTCCGGACGTGCTCGACGTCGTCGACGCGCCCGAAGGCGCTGTCTGTCAGATGTACGGTCGCGGCGAGGAACCGGAGCGCTGTCACGACGACGCCGAGAACCTCGTCGTCTACGACCGCCGCGTCGGCTCCGACGAGGTCGTCCCGGCGAACGTCCTGGCCTGCCCGCAGTGCTGGCGGAACCCTGGCCGTGACCTCGCGACTGACGGCGGCACGCACGACGCTCTCCAGGCACTCGCGAACGCCGACGACCGTGCGCTCCAGGCGCTCGCGGACGCCGAAGGTCTCGATCCCGAGACTCTCGACGACGCCGACCGGGAGCGTGTGGTCGCGATGTGCGACCGACTCGACGCACTGGAGAGTGACCTCAGCGAGCGCGTTCGCGAGAGTGCCCAGCGCGTCCGCGACGCCATCCGCGAGTCCGAAGGGGATCGCGATGCAGAGTGACGAGGGCGAGACCAGGGCCGTCCGTGCCTGCCCCGAGTGTGACTCGTCACAGCTGCATCGCAACGTTCCCGGCTCGTTCGGGAGTGCTGGCGACGGCGGCGACTCCGCGTGGCACTGTCGACACTGTGGCGCTCGCTTCGACGACCCTGTGCGTCGTGACCCTCACAACGGCGGCGAATCTCGGACCGGTCTCGCTGGCCGGCTGGCCAACCCCGACGTGACCGACGTCGACGACCTCGCGACCGACGGTGGTCGAGACGTTCAGTCCCTGAACGGTACTGAGCGCGGTGGATTTGACGAGAGCGTAGCCGAATGTCCCTTCTGCGAGTTCGGGAACCTCAAAGTCAACTGGGCAGGAATTAACGGAGAGGAGAAGGTTCTACGGTGTTCTTACGTTGACTGTGGTGCCCTCATAAAATCCTATCAGGATGAGTGGCCCGACCACGTTCCGCGGTCAGTCTACACGGGCACTGATCCCGTAGCGGAATCCAACGGAGATGTTACCGATGAGTGACGACGATGTTACAGCCACGACCGATAGTGAACGCCCGAACCACGAAGGCGTGCGGCCCGAAGAGGACGGGGACACACACCACCTCTTCCTCGGAAAGAGATGGGGAAATCACGCAGAGGAGAACATCGAGAAGTGGGGCAACCAGGAACCGAAGGTTCTGCTCCTTGCGATGGCCGAGGAATTGGCTGAAATCGCCGATGAACTCCTCGAAGACAACGGCCTGCCGCCGAACGCCTATCGAAACGACGCTGACCGAATCCTGAACGACATCAGGACAGACGGCTACCGAGCACGCGAATATCTCGAAGGCCACTGCGAGGACGATGATGGGTCTCCACTCCCGATGGACGAGCGTCCCGTTCACGACGGCGTATCTCAACCAGAGCGGGCGGCGAGCGAGACGGAAGACCTCGCTCCGCTCGTGTATCAACTCTACTGGTCGCTGGAAGATCGTTCACTGGACACGGATACTGAGCACTCGGAGGGGTCGCAGTGACTCACTCCTCGGCCAGCTCGCGGACAGCCTCATCGGTCCACGGCAGGAGCACTATCTCGTCGCCCGTGTCCCAGATTCGCACGTCGTCGCCGGGTTCGACGTCGAGTCGGTCGAGCGCGTCGTCGGGAAGTCGGACGCTCCCATCGTCGCGAATCGTCCGCCGGCCGTGCTCGGAGATGTCGTCGCTCATGCGCCGAACCGAGGGCGCTCGCGACAAACGTGTTACGGATCTGAGAGGGCTACGATGACAGCGCGATCCATCGTCGGCCCGAACGACGAGCCCGTCGCGCCGACGCACGCCTGCGACTGCTGTGGCGCTCGGTATCACGGTCGCGGCGCCGCGCTCGCCTGTTGCTCGCGCGTCCTGCCCGACGGTGGTGAGGTCGAGGACGTCGAGAAGACCGTGACCGAGACCGTCGACGAAGACGATCGGACGCGGACACGGACTCGCGAAGTCGTCGAGACGAACGTCGAGACCGTCGAAGAACAGGAGTTCCGCTGCCCGGTCTGTGAGCAGTGGTTCGCCGAAGCCGAGATGGTGTCTGTCGGCCTCGGCGTCGGAGACAATGACGAGATGGTGGGGCATCGCGCCTATCACGACGAGGACCAGCTGTGTGGTGGCTGTGCCGAGTCGCTGTTCGGCTACGACGGCCCGAGCGGGCTGTTCGACTACGCCGCCGCCGAGTGGCAGTCCATCGATTACCGAGATATCCTGACCGTCGCCGTGTCGATCTCGCTGGGGGTCGGGGCCGCGGGACTCCTCTTGCACGGATTCGGCAAAGGTCTGGAATCGATAAACAGACTGTCAGCAGATGGGGCTGTTGAAACGGCAGTGTTGGGGCCGTTCGCCGACCTGGCGGGTGTGCTTGGGTTTGCCTTCGTTATGCTGATGCTTTTCGGGGTGGTCCCCAGAATGCTCCAGATTATCGGAAAGGGTCGAATCTGACCATGGCCGAGGATCATACACGCCGGCGTCCGGATCCCGCGGAACTCAGCCCGCGCGAGGCCGTGGCGCGCTACCTGCGCCGGCGCAAGCCTGACTCGACGGAGAAAAGCATCGACGGCTGGGATTACCGTCTGAAGCTCTTTCACGAGTGGTGTTCGTCGGTCGGCATCGAGCAGGTCGGCCAGCTCCAGGGCTACGACACTGACGAATACTACGAGCACCGCAGTCGGGAGACCGAGCCCGTCACGCTGGAGGGTGAGATGTACACGCTCCGGACGTTCTGTGAGTTCCTCGAAGACCTCGGCGCCGTCGAGGAGGGTCTCGCCGACACGGTTCGGATCCCCGATCTCGATCCCGAGGAGCGCAGTAGCGACACGAAGCTCCACGCCGACGACGCCCAGGCGCTGCTGTCGTTCTTTCGCGAATCGGCCGAGTACCGTGGGACCCGTCGCCACGCGTTCCTCGAACTCGCGTGGTACACCGGTGCTCGGCAGGGCGGTCTCCGCGCGCTCGACATCCGGGACGTCTACCTCGACGACAATCCGTACGTCGAGTTTCGCCATCGACCGAACGTCGACACGCGACTCAAGAACGGCCGCAGCGGCGAGCGACCGGTCGGACTTCGCGACGAGACTGCCGAGGTGCTTCAGCGCTACGTCGACCACCACCGGTACGATAGCCGCGACGAGCACGGCCGCCAGCCGTTCCTCGCGAGTCGAGACGGCCGGCCGACGACGAACACGATGCGCGTGTGGAGCTACCTCGCGACCCAGCCCTGCCTGCACTCCGAGTGCCCGCATGGGAAAGAGCGCGAGACCTGCGAGTGGGTCGCGTATAGCCACGCGAGCAAGTGCCCGTCGACCCGCTCGCCCCACCACATCCGGACCGGGACGATCACCTGGCTCCTCAACAAGGGCTGGCCCCCCGAGGACGTCGCCGAGCGCGTCAACGCGACGGTCAAGACGATCGAACAGCACTACGACAAGGCCGACCCCGAGCAGCGCCGGCGCCGCCTGCGCGAGCGGATGGAACAGCGCCGCCGACCGCTGCTCGACCATCTCGAATTCGACGACGATGACAACTAACGATCACAGACAGATCAGCACGCGAACCGACACGAAACCACGCCGCCGTCTTCTAGTTCGGCGTCGCGCCGGCCCACTACATATTTACACTTTTTCCAGGTTCTACTTACAAGTTCGTCGTTTTTCGGGGGTGTTCTACGTGGCAATTGACCCCCCGCGCAGAACCGACGAGTACCCGCCAATCTGCAACTACTGCGGCGGCTTCATCGAAGCGCCCAGCCAGCGGTGCCCGGCGCGCGATACGGCTCGCTTGCCGGTCGCGTTGCGACGAGAATACGAGACCATCGACGAACTCCCAGATAAGAATTTTATTCTTACGGCCGTTCGCCTCTCGTATGAGCGAAACCACGCGAGTCACGGACAAGGGACAGACCACGATCCCGAAGGAACTACGCGAGAAGTACGGGATCAACCCCGGTGACGAAGTGATCTGGGTCGACACCGGCGACGGGCTCCGTCTCGTCCGCGCGGGGGACGACTCGGGCCGGGGGATGCTGGCCGAGGGACTCGACGAGGACGAGCGGGCCGAACTGGCCGAGTCGCTGACGAGCGACATCCGCGAGCAGCAACGCACGGAGTGGGACGTGTGAAACACTACACCACGGACGTGGTCGGGTTCCTCCGCTACCTCGTCGGCGAACTCGGGAGCGAGGCGGACAGGCTGTACTCACTGGCCGAACGCGGCGAGGTCGTCGTCGAACTGCCCGCGATCGCCGCCGCCGAAACGCTGTACCGTATCCAGAAAGGACACCCCTCGAAGGGGACCAGCTTACCCGGGTCGGCCGAGGACGTGGTGGCCGGACTCGGGAGCTTCCTCCCCGTCACGCTCGTGGAGACGACGCTCGACGAACTCCAGCACGTCGCCGACGCTCGCGGAACGTTCTCACTGCACGACGCGATGGTGGTCGCCAGCCACCGGGCCCGTGAGACGGAGGCCGTCATCACGACCGACACCGCCATCGACGAGCGAGGGGTCACCGTCGTCTGGGACTGACCGACCGATCGCCTCGCTCTTGTCCACGGAGCCACGAGTCCGGCTATGGACCGCGAGGGTTCGGGTGCGAGCACGGACTCCAAACAGGAAGAGGCAGTGTCGGTGACGGTCTACAGCCGCGAGCACTGTCACCTCTGTGACGAGGCGGTCGAGACACTCGAGGACGCGGCCGCGGCGGTCGACGTCCCGGTCGCGATCACCGAAGTCGATGTCGACGCCGACCCCGAACTGCGCGAGGAATACGGCGACCGCGTACCGTACGTCCTCGTCGACGACCGGCCGGCGTTCAAGTTCCGCGTCGACCCCGACGAGGCACAGCGTCGGTTTCGCGAAGCCGGCAACTGAAGAACGCTCGCTTCGCTCGTAGTCGGCTGTCGAGACATCCACGATATCGAGCGAGTGTGGCGCCGAGACCGCCAGGTCTCGGCAGAGCACGAGCGACGTGGCCGGCACCCACCGTCCGACACACACGCGACGAACACAGCACGAGCGAAGCGAGTGGTGTGTGAGTCGCAGGTATCCAAAACAGTATACCGGGCCCGCTCCGAGTGCGAGCCAGCATGGACGAACGGTTCTCGCGACGGACGGTTCTCCGCACCGCCGCGGTGGCAGGGGCGGTCGGCGCGGGGTCGGTGGCGGGCTGTTCGCTCCCGCGGCCGTCGGTCACCGGCGACCGGGTCGAGTTCGACGGTGATTCGCCCGCGACGACGGCGACGACGCAGTTCCGCGGCGGCCTCCGCCGCCAGGGCGTCTCCCCCGAGGCGAGGGTTCCGACGGACGTCGAGACTGCCTGGACGATTCCCGAAGTGAACACCGGCGACCACACGGCGGCGAAAGCCAGCGCGGTCGCGCTCCCCGGCGGCGACCTGCTGATCCCCGGCGACACGGGCGAACTGCGCCGCGTCACGCCCGGCGGCGAGGTGGTCTGGACGGCCGACGTCACCGACGCGGGGCGGGGCATCCACGGGACGCCGGCGGTCGCCAACGGCGCGGCCTACATCGGCGCTTACGACGGCGCGCTGTCGGCGCTCGACCTCGAGACGGGCGACCGGTACTGGCGCGCGGCGCTTGGCGACGCCATCGGGTCGAGTCCCGCCTACTACGACGGCACCGTCTACATCGCGGTCGAGTACAACGACCCCAGCGGTGCGATGTTCGCGGTCGACGCCGTCGACGGGAGCGTCGAGTGGGACGACCAGCGGCCCACCGACCACCCCCACTCGACGTGTGCCATCGACCGCGACGCCGGCCGTCTCGTCGTCGGTTCGAACGACGGCAAACTGTACGCCTGGTCGTTCCCCGACCTGGAGTTCCAGTGGACGTTCGAAACTGGCAGGGCGATCAAGGGACCGGTCGCCATCGCCGACGGGAGCGCCTTCTTCGGGTCGTGGAACCACCACGTCTACCGCGTGGCACTCGACGACGGCAACGAGGAGTGGAACTTCGAGACCGGCAATCTGGTGATGACCGGTCCCTCGGTCGAGCCGTCGACGGGCACCGTCTACGTCGGGAGCCACGACGACAACCTCTACGCGCTCGACATGAGCAGCGGCACGGAGCGGTGGCGGTTCAACACCGACGGACGGCTCATCGGCTGTCCGACCGTCACGAGCGACCACGTCCTCGCCGGGTCACACGACACCCGCCTCTACTGCGTCGACAAAGCGTCCGGAGAGGGCGTCTGGCAGGTCGACGCTGCGGGTACTGTCTCCAGTACACCCCTCGTCCAGGGGGGCGCGGTCTACTTCGCGGATCGTGCGTCCCCGAGTTACGTCGAGACCGGCGAGGGCGAGACCGGCAAGTTCCGCAAACTCGTCGCTCCCGAGTGAATCGAGGGGTGGATTCGGACGGAGGGCTGTTTTTCATTCGAACGGAACTGGAGCGACTGATCTTCGGAGGAGACCGGAAAATCCAACAGTGTGGCCAGAGGGATCTTGCATTGTGGAGAGGCCTCGGACGACTGGATAAGATGCCCACAGCCGACAGTCTAAACACACGTCCTGCAAATAGTTGGCACAAATGGAGAGCGGGCCGACTCGTCGGCAGGTCCTGCGGGCGACTGGTGGGGTAGTTGTCGGGGGTGGGTTGCTCTCCGGTTCTACAGGTGTCGGGAGCAGCCAGCAGACGGGCGAAGAGTGGCGACAGTTCGGCTACGACGCCGCCAACACGGGGTACGCACCGGACAATACCGGTCCAGACGGGGATATCTCAGAACAGTGGCGAGCCGAAACCGGCCATGTGGGCCCCTCGTCACCGGCGGTGGCGGACGGCACTGTCTACGTCGGGAATACCGACAACAGGGTGTACGCCCTGGACGCTGCCGATGGCACCGTACAGTGGCAGGTCGAGACCGGCGGTGGGGTGTTCTCGTCACCGGCGGTGGCCGACGGCACTGTCTACGTCGGGAGTAACGACAACAGCGTGTACGCTCTGAACGCTGGCGATGGCACCCGACAGTGGCAATTCCAAACCGGCGATGCGGTGCAGTCGTCTCCGGCAGTGGTCAACGGTACCGTCTACGTCGGGAGTTGGGACTACCATGTATACGCCCTAGACGCTGCCGATGGCACCGTACAGTGGCAATTCCAAACCGGCGATTTTGTCCGGTCATCACCGGCGGTGGCCGACGGCACCGTCTACGTCGGGAGTACCGACAACAGCGTGTACGCCCTGGACGCTGGCGACGGCACCCAACAGTGGCAATTCGAAACTGGCGACGGGGTTCGGTCGTCACCGGCGGTGGCCGACGGCACCGTCTACGTCGGGAGTAACGACCCAAGCGTGTACGCCCTGGACGCTGCCGATGGTACCGTACAGTGGCAATTCCAAACCGGCAGTTATGTCCAGTCATCACCGGCGGTGGCGGACGGCACTGTCTACGTCGGGAGTACCGACAACAGCGTGTACGCCCTGAGCGCTGGCGATGGTACCCAACAGTGGCAAGTCGAATCCGTCGGGAAGGTGTCTCCAGTAGTGGCCGACAGTACCGTCTACGTCGGGAGTGATGACTACCACGTGTATGCCCTAGACGCCGCCGATGGCACCGTACAGTGGCTGTTCGAAATCGGGGATGAGGTGTTCTCGTCACCGGCGGTGGCCGACGGCACCGTCTACGTCGGAAGCACCAACGTGTACGCGCTAACCGGTCGAACTCCCTCACCGACACAGACCGCCACCCCCTCACCAACATCCAGGGAAACGTCTATGCCCCCCCAAGGGGGACGACAGGACGAGGAGAGCGGCCTCGGCATACTCCCGGTCGTCGCGGGGCTAGGATTACTCGGCCTCGGCGGTGGCGGTGGTGCGCTCTGGCTGGCCCGGCGCGGTTCCGACGAAACTGGCACGACGGCGGCCGACAGTGATGCTCCTGACGACGGTACCGCCGACAGTGGTGGTGCTGCTGGCGAATCACCGACAATCACCGATCAGACGGACTCGTCTGCGTCACCACCGACTGCGGCGAGCAGCACCGAACCGCACCGCTCACCGACGCCAGCGACGCGCCGGATTCCCGAATCCATTCCCCGCGCACCTGACCTCACCGTCGAGTACGACGCCCTCACTGACGAGGAACCGCTCGGCAGCGGCGGGAACGCCGACGTGACGAAGGCGACGCTGCCGACGCCGGACGGCAACGTGCCGCTGGCGATCAAGAAACCCCGGATGAGCGGCACGCTCCACACCGACCAGGTCGAGCGTCTGCTCTCGGAAGCCGAGACGTGGGACAAACTCGACGACCACGACCACGTCGTCGGCGTCGTCGATTACGGCTCCGAACCGTTACCCTGGATCGCCATGGAGTACATGGACGCCGGCCACCTCGGCGAGCGAGCGGGTAGGATGGACCTCGACCAGGCGCTGTGGACGGCCATCGCCATCACCAAGGGGGTCCGTCACGCCCACGGCCGCGGGATCGCCCATCTCGACCTGAAGCCCCGCAACGTCCTGTTTCGCACCGTCGACGGGGCCTGGGACGCGCCGAAGGTCGCCGACTGGGGCCTCTCGAAACACCTGCTGGAGCACTCCAAGAGCATCGAGGGGATGACCGTCGAGTACGCCGCCCCCGAACAGTTCGACGACAGCTACGGCGTGAGCGACGACATCACGGATATCTACCAGCTCGGGGCGGTGTTCTACGAACTGTTTACCGGTCGCCCGCCGTTTGAGGGCCAGCCGTTCGAGGTCATCAAGCAAGTGGAACGCGAGCGACCTACGCCCCCGAGCGAGGTGGCAGACGTGCCGTCGGCGCTTGATGAGATCCTGCTCACAGCGCTCGCAAAGGAGAAGACCGACCGGTACGGCGACATCCTGTACCTTCGAGACGCCCTTCAGGACATTTTCGACGGAGCGTGAGTCGTCGGTCGTGGACTAGCATGAATTTCGCAACTGGTGTAAGGCCCGATCTTTCACTCACCTGTCCAGACCACGATTCACCGCGGCGCGCGCGACGGATCCGCCGGGTTTTCCCGCCGCGAGCGGTCGACGAACGTCCAGAAATAGCCGAGACAAACGTCGATTTTGTAGACGCATTACAACCTTATATCGATAATACTCTGCCATAGTTCCCACGAGCGTCCACAAAATCTATCGAACAACGTGTTTCGTAAAGCCACCCTTTTATGTAGTGGGATCTCGGACGGATATCCCGTAGCGAGAACGACGATCACGGTTCAGATTCCGGATTGGGTGGACGATCCGGGGCGACACCGAGCGAAAATCGAAAAAAACGAGAACGACATGATCGAACCGACGATACTGCAGACCGACCCCGCGGTACTGGAAACGGCACTCAACTACACGTGGATACTGGTGGTCACGTTCCTGATCTTCTTCATGCACGCCGGCTTCGCCATGCTGGAGGCGGGGCAGGTGCGCTCGAAGAACGTCTCGAACCAGCTGACGAAGAACCTGCTGACCTGGAGCGTCGGCGTGTCGGTGTTTTTCGTCATCGGCGCGGGCTTCGCGTCGCTGATGGGCGGGGGCGGTTTCACGCCCGCCTTCGATTCGGGCCCGACGGGCTGGATCGACTGGCTCTACGGTGCCGTCTTCGCGATGACCGCGGCGACCATCGTCTCGGGCGCGGTCGCCGGACGTGCGAAACTCCGCGCGTACATCGGCTACACGTTCCTGCTCGCGGCGGTCATCTACCCGATGGTCATCGGCTTCACCTGGAGCGTCGCCGAGGGGAACAACGGTCTCGTCTTCATCATCACCGAGGCAGTCCTGGGTGAGGGCGTCGTCTTCCAGGACTTCGCGGGCGGCATGATCGTCCACGGGATGGGCGGGATCGCCGGCCTCACCGCCGCCGCGGTGCTCGGCCCGCGTCTGGGCCGGTACAACGACGACGGCTCCTCGAACGTCATCCCCGGCCACTCGATGACCTTCGCCGTCCTCGGCACGCTAATGTTAGCCTTCGGCTGGTACGGCTTCAACGTCGGCACGTCCGCGGTGATGTCCGAGGGTGCCTTCCTCGGTGACCAGCTCGGGCGCGTCGCGATGACGACGACCATCGCCATGGCCGCCGGCGCGATGGGTGCCGGCGCGGTCGCCTGGGCCAAGACCGGCAAGGTGGACACGCTCTACGTCGCCAACGGCCTGCTCGCCGGACTCGTCGGCATCACGGCCATCCCGAACACGACGATCTGGCAGGGCGCGTTCGTCGTCGGCGGGCTCGCCGGGGCGCAGCTCCCCATCGTCTTCGAGTTCGTCGAGAAGCGCCTGCAGATCGACGACGTCTGTGCGGTCTTCCCGGTCCACGGCAGCGCCGGCGTGCTGGGCACGCTCATGTACTCGTTCGTCGCCGTCGGCAGCTGGGACGGCTTCGTCCCGAACGTCGGCTTCATGCTCGAAGGCCTGTTCGCACAGGCGGTCGGCGTCTTCGTCATCGGCGGCTGGACGATCACCGCGACCGCGCTCGTCTGGCTGGCGTTCAGGGCTGTCGGCCAGGCTCGCGTCTCCCGGGAACACGAAACCGAGGGCCTCGACGTCTCCGAACACGGCGTCGAGACCTACCCCGAGTTCGGCGACGAAGGTACCGCCGTCACCGACGGCGGATTTCAGCCCGACGGCGGTTTCGTGAGCACCGAGACCGAGAGTGTGAGTGCGAGCGCCAACGGGACTATGACGAGTGGCGACGAACCGGACAGCGACGGCACCTCCGGAGGATCCAAAGATGACTGACGAAAGCGAACCCAACGACGGCGAACTGAAGATGGTCGTGGCAGTGGTGCGACCGGACAAACTCAGCGACGTCAAGCAGGCGCTGGCCGAGACCGGCGCACCCTCGCTGACGGTGACGAACGTCTCGGGACGTGGCTCCCAGCCCGCCAAGAAGGGCCAGTGGCGCGGCGAGGAGTACGTCGTCGACCTGCACCAGAAAGTCAAGATCGAGTGCGTGGTGGCGGACATCCCGGCCCAGGACGTGGTCGACGCTATCGCCGACGCCGCCCAGACGGGCGAGCCCGGTGACGGCAAGATCTTCGTCCTGCCCGTCGACAGTGCACACCAGGTCCGCACCGGCAAGACCGGCCAGGACGCGGTCTGACGGGGCCCGGCCTGTCCCGACCCACGACGAGGTAATCCAACACTCACTTCTATGGACACTGACGGCACGCTCGACGACCTCGACGAGCGACTGGTGGCGGCGCTCCGGGCGGACGGCCGGGCAAGCGCCAGCGATCTCGCCCGCGCGACCGACGTCGCGACCTCGACAGCGACGCGGCGACTCCGCCGTCTTGAGGAAGCAGGCGTGGTCGGTGGCTACCGCCCGACCGTCGACTACGAGGCGCTGGGCTACGACGTGACGGCGGTCTTTCGCCTCGACATCGACGGCGACGGCCTCGCGGACGTGGTCGACGACCTGCGCGAGACCGGTCACATGGTCGGCGTCTACGAGGTGACCGGTAACGACGACGTCGTCGCAATCGGGAAGTTCGCCTCCACCGAGGAGTTGAACGCCCGTCTCAGGGCGGTACAGGATCACGACCACGTCCGCTCGGTGACGGGCAACGTCGTCCGTGACGTCGTCACCGAGGACGACATGCCGCCGCTCCCGGCCGAGGAGTGAGCGCGCTCGCGGTCCGGGGCAGCCGCGATTCGGCCCGGCGATCCGCGACCCAAGCCTGTTTGTACCGAGAACCCGACCTGACTGGCATGTCCGATTCCGACTCCGACACGCCGGACGCCTACGAGGAGTTGCAGGACCGCGTCGAACGGCTCACGCACCTCCGTGACGCCGGCGGGATCCTGGCCTGGGACCAGCAGGTCACGATGCCGGACGGGGGCGCGCCGGCCCGCGCGAAACAGCAGTCGGCGCTCTCGGGCGTCGTCCACGACCGTCTCGCCGACGACGAACTCGGCGCGCTCCTCGACGAACTCGCTGGCCCCGACGACGAAGACGAGTACGACGACGACCATGACGACGACGCTCTCACCGGCGACCAGCGGGCGGTCGTCCGCGAGACCCGCCGGGATTACGAGGAGGCCACCCGCGTCCCCGGCGACCTCGTCGAGGCGATCACCGAGACCTCCTCGGCCGCACAGGGGGTCTGGCAGGAGGCCAAAGCCGAGGACGACTTCGGGAGTTTCGCCCCCACGCTCGAGGATATCCGCGAGTTGCACGTCGAGCGCGCCGAACACGTCGACCCCGACCGCGACCCCTACCGCGTCATGTTCGAGGGCGTCGACCCGGACCTGGAACTCTCGACCGTCGAGGCGGTCTTCGCCGACCTCGAGGACGCGCTCGTCCCGCTCGTCGACGACCTGAAAGCCGCCGACCCGGACCTGGCGACGCTGCCCGACGACGAGTGGAGCGAGGAGACCGAACTCGCGCTGGACAGGGCCGCCCTCGAGGAACTGGGCTACGACTTCGAGCGCGGCCGCCTCGACACCTCGCCCCACCCGTTCACGTCGGGCACCCAGTTCGACTGCCGGGTCACGACGTGGGCCAAACCGACCGAACCCCTGAACTCCCTGCTGGCGACCATCCACGAGTACGGCCACGCGTCCTATCAGCTCGGATTACCCCGGGAACACTACGGCACACCGCTCGGGCAGGCCCGCGGGGAGATACACGAGTCACAGTCCCGCTTCTGGGAGAACCACGTCGCGCGGACCGAGGCCTTCTGGGAGTATTTCGCGCCGACGCTGAACGACCACCTCGGGACCGACCTCGCTCCCCGGGAGGTCTTCGAGGCCGCCAACCAGGTCTACCCCGAGAATCTCATCAGAGTGGAGGCCGACGAACTCACCTACCACCTGCACATCATCCTCCGGACCGAGGTCGAAAAGCAGTTCGTCCGTGGCGAGATCGAGGTCGACGAGATCCCCGGCGTCTGGAACGACCGGATGGACGACTATCTCGGTGTCCGCCCGGAGACCGACAGCGAGGGCTGTCTGCAGGACATCCACTGGACGAGCGGCTTCGCGGGCTTCCAGAGTTACACCGTCGGGAGCGTCCTCGCCGCCCAGCTCGACGCCGCGATGCGCGAGGACCTGGACGGGGACGTCGACGACCTCATCCGGGAGGGCGAGTTCGAACCACTCCTGACGTGGATGAACGAAAACGTCCACCAACACGGCCAGCGATACCCCACGGACGAACTGATCGAACGTGCGACCGGCGAACCGCTCACCGCCGAGTACTTCATCGACTACGCCCGCGAGAAGTTCGGCGAACTGTACGGGATCTGAGTCGAAGTCCCGGTAGCCGGGGCTACAGTTGTCGTGACTGCACAGCGTGGGACAGCGTTCCCGACCAGCCACCCCGGCGCGCGCCGTCGAGCGTGCCCGAACCTCGTGAGGGCCGCGAGACGTATCGTGCGAGGGATGAGGAGCGCAGGCGAGCGACCGCAGGGAGTGAGCCGAGCACCGCAAGAGGCTGGGGAGGCGTGAGGCATACAGCAGCGATCGAACCGTCCGGTGTCTGTCTGACCGCAGTCATCGTCGTGAGATGGAAGCCCTCGGCGCGCTCGCGGTCGCTGAGCGGGATATCCGCGCTCGGACACCCGCACCGCTCCGCACTCGCGCGGATAGGGCCCGCTCAGGCGACCACGGGGCTTCGCCCCGCGACCCCGTCTCGCCCTTCCAGTCCGCCAGGACCTGATTTGTGTGGACGGCTACTGATCATTCAACGTCGAAACGGCCTGTGACACGGATATTTCCCTGGCGGACTGAAAGGGCGAGGGCCGGTCGCGGCGAGCGAAGCGAGCGGAGTCGCCTGAGCGACCCCTATCCGCGCGGTGCGAGGCGCTACGGGCCTCGAAAGCGCACGGCGAAGCCGTAAGCGGGCGGTGCTGAGAGCGCGGATATGTCGCTCAGCGACCGCGAGCTGCGAGGCGCTACGCGCCTCTAATGCGAGCGGGGAGCGAAGCGACCCGCGAGCACGCCGAGGGCTTTCAACTCACACTGATGAGTGCGGTCGGGTCTGCGAAGAGTGCGGTTGCAGTCGCGTCTCCTCCAGCACCGAGAGAGCGGGCCGAAACCGGGACGCGCACCGAAAAATCACCACCCACCACCCTCAAACGACCACTGTAGCCAGGGGAAAACACTCAACTGCCGGGACAATACTCGACGGGAAATGACGCCCTCCACACCCTCACGACGGGCGATACTCGTCGGCGGCTTCGTCTGCCTGCTGCTCGGGAGTCTGCTGTCGGTTCCGCTCGCCCAGGGACGCGCAGTCAGCGCGGAGAGAGCGCACCTCACCGACCGGCTCTCGACCGCCTCGTGTCTCACCGACTGGGGTGTCAACGAGGGGGCCGGCCCGGAACAGAACGCGTCCGTGACTGGCATCACCCTCGGCGGACTCCAGGTGAGCGTCACCGTCCCGTACGCGTACTCGATGCCCTACGAGAACGAGACGCTCCACGCCGACGCGGGCTCGAACGCGGTCTACGAGGTGGGACTCACGAACGCCCGTCGCGTCAGCGGTGACGACGTCTCGCCGTGTTGAATTCCCCGGGTCGGACCCCGCTCAGGCCCCGAGCGATTCGGCGATGACCGCGATCCGCTCCGAATCCGCCTCGACGGTCCCGCCATGATAGCAGTGGACCGTCTCGATGTCGAGTGTCGCGAGCACGCCCACCGACTCGGCCGCTTCGGCCATGTCGAGCGTGAAGTGCTCGCTCGGACCCTGGAGTCCGTCCTCGTCGGCGGTCAGCGCGTCCGCCGCGACCAGCACCTTCGCGTCGGGGAAGTACAGCGAGATATGCCCGGGCGCGTGGCCCGGTGTGAACACGACGCGCATCGGCCCCGCGTTCGTCCGGAACCGCTCGCCGTCCACGAGTTCGACGTCGACGGGCACCGGCGGGTAGCGGTCGTCGCCCTCGCCCTTGATCGGGTCCTCGCGGCCGTCGACGTAGCGCGCACAGGTCTCGTGGGCGAAGACCACGGCGTCGGTCTCGGAGACGACGGTCGCGAGCGAGCCCGCGTGGTCGCCGTCCTGGTGGGTCAGGACCACCGCCCAGACGTCGCTCCAGTCGAAGCCGGCCGCGCCGAGTTCGTCAGCGAGCGTGTCGGCCTGGCCGGGCAGACCCACGTCCAGCAGGACGAGCCCGCGCTCGGTCTCGACGGCCGCCGGGTGGAACGCCCGCGAGCCCTCGTCGGTCTCGATGCTCTGGGTCAGCGCGTACACCGAATCGGTCAGTTCCTGCATACCGGCTGGTCGGACTGCAGGGGAATGAACGTGTGCCCCGACCCCACCGTCCGGAAGTCAGGGATCCCGTCGTTCCACGATGGTGCCGGCGTCACCGACAGCGACGGCGTACGACCCGGAGACTGCGACCCCACGCAGTGACGAGTTCGCCGGCGTGACCGCTTGCTCCCACTCGCAGTCTGCCCCGCGTTCGAACAGCGTACCCCCGTCGCCACAGGCGAGCCACCGCTCACCCTGGCCGGCCACCGCCAGGAGCCCGGTATCGGCAACTCGAACGGGCGTCCACGAGCCGTTGTCCTGGCGATAGACGACGCCGTCGTCGTCGCTGAGAGCCACCGCCGACTCCGTCACTCCGACGTCGGTCAGCGTGCCGGACGCGCCGTCGATCCCGGTCCGCGTGAACGTCTGCCCCCCGTCACCGGTCTCGAATACCCCCTGGCTGGTGTCACAGACCCATCCCTCGGCACCGGTTCGCAGTGCGATTCCGGCCACGCTCGACCCGCTGCCGGGCGTCACCGGCTCGGCCCAGACGACTTCCCCGTCCGCGTCGCGGTACTCGCCTCGACGGACGCGCCCCGAGCCGTCGGCGACGAGTACAGTCTCGACAGCGTCGTCGGTCCCGTCGGCCACAGCCACGTCGACCAGATTCGTCGTGTCGCCGGCCGGTTCGGCGTAGTCGACGTGGCGCCCGGTGTCGGGGTCGAGACGGGCGACCGTGCCGCTGTCACCGACGACCCAGACGCCGCCCGCGCCTGTGGCGTCGACGCCACGTAACGCGTTCGACCGTGCGCGTGGTCCGTCCGAGAGATACGTATCCCAGCCGTCCCCATCGGTCGCGAGGACGGTCCCGTCCGCGCCGACGGTGTACGCCTCACCACCAGCGACCACCACGTCGTGGAGCAGTTCGTCGGTCGGGACCGACGGGGTCGTCCACCGAACCGCCGGAGACGAGGTGGGGGTGGGTTCCGGAGCGGAGTCACCGGACGCGTCGGCAGCCGAACCAGCGACGTCTTCGGCGGGGGTGTCGCAGGCCGATTCGGCAGGCTCGTCCCCGGCGGTCTCGACGTTTACACCCCCTCTAACGTACAGCACGACCGGCGGCACGGCGTACGCCGCGAGGGCGACGGCGGCGAAGCGGTTGTCGACGACGGTCAGGGTCCCGAACGCCGTCAGCGCCGCCGTCGCGAGCGCGTGGACCCACGTCGTCGCGTATCGCCGGACGAACGTTGCTGGGTGCTCCCGGCCGGTCTGTTCCGTCGTCTATTCCGTCATCGGAGCCGGGTAGTCGTTCCCGACGGTCAGGTCTTTCGTCCCGTGTGACCGGGCCACACCCGGTAGTATCGTCCGGGAGCGCGGGGTTCAAAGCCCGCCCGCGTCGATTCCCGGTCGTGACCGAGACCGGCAGCGACCGCGCAGAGTCAGCAGGGCCACCGGGCGACCCCGACCTCGCCTGCGTCCACGCCGGGACCTCGCTATGACCGACGCCCCGCGGGGCCGCCGGGGCCTGTTCGTCTCGATCTGCGTGTTCTCCTTTCTCGTCAACTTCGGGCGGATCGCCTTCGCGCCGCTCGTGGACTTCTTCATCGAGTCCGGGGTCAGCCCCGCCACCGCCGGGCTGGCGGCGACGGCCGTCTGGGTCGGCAGCGCGCTCCCTCGTCTGCCGACGGGCTACCTGCTCACGTTCGTCAGCCGCCAGCGCGTCCTGCTGGGGATGGGCGTGGCGCTGACCGCCGCCGCCGCGTTCACGGCACTCTCGCCGAACGTCCGCGTCACGACCGCCGGCGCGCTGTTCGTCGGGTTGGCTTCGGGCGTCTTCTTCATCGCCGCCAACCCGCTCGTGAGCGAACTCTACCCCGAGCGCGTCGGCGTCGCCGTCGGCATCCGCGGGATGTCCTCGCAGGTCGCCGCGGTCGCCGCCCCCTTCCTGGTCGGCCTCGCCATCTCGCTGGGGTCGTGGCGCATCTCCTTCGGCGCGCTCGCCGCGCTGGCGCTCGTGATGACCGGCGTCTTCCTCCTGGCTGTCCGGCGCGCCGAGTTACCCGACGCCGGCGCCGAGGACAGGGACCTGATCGCGGGGATCCGCGCCCAGTGGCGGCTCGTCCTCGCGGGCGTGCTCTTCGTCGGCGTCACGGGCTTCGTCTGGCAGGGCGTGTTCAACTTCTACGTGACCTACCTCAGCGAGGCGAAAATGCTCGCCACCGGGACGGCCAACACGCTGCTGACGGTGACCTTCGCCGCGGGCGTGCCCTCGTTCGTCGTCGCCGGCCGCCTCGCCGACCGCTTCTCGTACCTCCCGCTCCTGACGGGGATCCTCGTCGGTTTCGTCGTCACCCTGGCCGCGCTCACGGCCGTCGAGGGCGTCCTCGCCATCGCGGCTGTCTCGATCGTCATGAGTCTCGTCATCCACAGTCTCTTCCCGGTCGCCGACGCCTACATGCTGGAGACCCTCCCGGACGCCAACCGGGCGAGCGCCTACTCGGGCTACAGCGCGACGATGATGCTCATCCAGGCCGGCGGGAGCGTCGTCGTCGGCACCCTCGCCGGCGCCGGTCTCACCTACACCGGCATCTTCCAGGGCGGTGCCGTCCTCGTCGGCGTCGTCGCCCTCGCCGTGGCCCTGCTCGCTCGTGACGGTCAGCTCCCGGCTGGAGGGTGAGCAGTTCCCGGTGAGCGGGGGTCAGTTCCCCGCCGCACGACCGGTCGACTCGCGGGCGACGGCGGGCGCACAGAGCGATTCGCGACGCCGCCACTCGTGGGCGACGTTTCGCATCAAAAGCGCGTCGTCGAACGCCACCGCGTCGGGCGGAAACCGCGTGCGAGACTCGAAGTAACTCGACTGTGCGGCGTCGACGGCGAGCGGTTCGACGTGCCACTCGTCGGTGACCAGTTCGACCCCGCGGTAGGTTCTCGACCCTGCTCCTGACGCTGACGCCGATGCCGACGTCGACCCTGGCCCCGTCACCGACCCCGATCCCGACTCGTCGGCGTCACCAGCGGCGTCTATCCCACCGCCGGCCGGTGCGTACCCGGTCGACCCGCGACGGAAGAACTCGGAGGCTGCTTCGAGCGAGTCGAACACCGAGTCCTCCGGGAGGGCATCGGCGACCCGCCCGCGAACGGCGACGCTCGTCGACCCGTCCCGACTCGTCATCGCGACGTCGTACTCGTCGCCGGACTCGGTGACGTCGAACCGCGCGTGGCCGTACCCGCCGCCGAACAGGTAGCCCCCGAAGGCCGCGTTCAGCCGCGACGAGGTGTCCCGCCGGGGGACGTAGACCCCGGTCTTCGTCTCGGACCCCTCCTCCCACGTAACCGCGATGCGGTGGGCGGCGTTCTCCGAGCCGACGCCGACGGCGGCCGGGAGTCGGCGTGGCCGGACGTCGCGCAACCGGATCAGACAGATCCCGCCGACACCCCACCCGTCGACCGTCATCGGCTCGAACGGCTCGGGCAGTGCGGCCGCCAGCGCGTCCGGACGTACCCGGTAGTTGACCAGTATCCGCCTGTCGATGACCCCCCGAACGTCGAGCATCCACGGGATTTCTCTCCCGGAGATAATAGTCGTGGCGCCGGTTCGCCGGCGTGAGGACTATCCCCACGGACCACCTACGGGGAGTGATGCCAGCACCGACCCCGGGGATCCACCACGTCACGGGGATCGTCGGCGACGCCCAGACGGCCGTCGACTTCTACGCGGGGGCGCTCGGACTCCGGTTCGTCAAACGGACCGTCAACTTCGAGGACGTCCTCCAGCACCACCTCTACTTCGGCGACGCCGGGGGGAACCCAGGAACCGTCTTCACCGCCTTCGCCGACCCGCACGGCGACGACGGCCGCGTCGGCAAGCCACAGGTCGAGGCCGTCACGTTCGTCGTTCCTGCGGGATCGCTGGAGTTCTGGCAGTCCCGTCTCGCCGACTTCGACGCCCCGGTCGAGGGGCCCGAGGAGCGCTTCGGCGAGCGCGTGCTCCGGACACAGGACCCTGCCGGAACCCGGGTCGAACTCACGGCGACTGACGGCGGCGCGGCCGGTGGGGCCGACGACGCCACGGCCGGCGCGGCGACCGGCGACGGTGCAACCGGTGCGGCGACCGGCGACGCTACGGCCGGCACCGACCGCTGGACCGACGGACCGGTTTCGGCCGACGCCGCAGTCAGGGGGATCGCCGGCGTCTCCGTCCTGTCGGTCAACCCTTTCGCGACGGCGGCGACACTGGAGACGCTCGGCTTCGATTACGACCGCGAGAGCGACGATCGCGTCCGGTATCGCGCCGGCGGCGACCTCGCGACGGCCGTCGACATCGTCCACCGCGAGACCGACTTCGGCCGGGAGGGCCCGGGCACCCTGCACCACGTCGCCGTTCGCGTCGACGCCGAGGACGACCTCCACGCGTGGCGCGAGCACTTCGACGACAACGGTTACGACGTCTCCCGCGTCAAGGACAGACACTTCTTTCACTCGCTGTACGTCCGCGAACCCGGCGGTATCCTGGTCGAACTCGCGACCGAGACCGGCGGGCTCGTCAGCGACCACCCGACGCCTGGCGCCGCGCTCGAACTCCCGTCGTTTTTCGAGGCCGACCGCGACATGATCGAGAGCCAACTCCCCGAACTCACGGTGCCCGACGGCCAGTCGCCCGGGCGGGCAACCAGCCGGGACGAAAGCGAAAACCCGTGACTCCGCCGGGACCCGCGATGGAGTCGGTGTCGGGGCCACACGCCGGCCAGCCGCTGGTGACGGCCGGTGCGCCGGCGGCCGCCGCGGAGGTCGCCCTCGTCGCGCTCCACGGCCGCGGTGCCACCGCACAGGGCGTGGTCAACCTGTTCGAACCCGCCCTCGGCCACGGTGTCGCGGTGTTCGCTCCCGAAGCCGCGCGGAGTCGGTGGTTCCCGCGGGCGTTCGACGCGCCTATCGAAGCCAACGAGCCCCATCTCACGTCGGGGGTCGAGTGTGTCGCGGCGGCGATAGCGCGGGCGGCGGCCATCGACCTCCCGCCCGACCGGGTCGTCGTCGCCGGCTTCTCGCAGGGGGCGTGTCTCGCCGCGGAGTTCGCCCGCCGGACTCCGGACCGCTACGGCGGCGTCGCCGTCCTCTCGGGCGCACTGCCCGCGCCGGTCGACCGCGATGGTGAGGGTGCCGCACCCGCCGAGGTCGCCAGTGGCTCCGGAACGCACCGCGACCTCGACGGCACACCGGTCTTTCTCGGCTGTGGTGCCGAGGACCCGCACGTCGACGCCCGGCAGCTCGAGGCGACCGCGGCAACCTTCGAGGAACTCGGTGCCAGCGTCACGACGCGCCGCTATCCGGGTCTGGGTCACGCGGTCACCGACGACGAGTTCGACGTGCTCCGGGACCTGCTCGACGGGGCGGCCGCCGTGGCGGAAGGCGAGTGACAGCCGGTCCGCGTCGAGAGGAGTCGAGTGACGGTCGGCAGGTGGCTACGGCGCTCGATACGCGACCACCGCGGACCCGACGGTCGTGAACGCGAGGTCGTCGGCGACGACGACGCCCGATCCGGTGTCGACGCCGGACGCCCACTGCCGGGAGCCGTCGGCCGGGTCGAACGACCGGAGTCCGTCGTCGGTCTGGAGTACGACCGCGTCGCTCCCGACGGCGGGTCGCGCGGTGATCGTCGCGGCGACGTCGGCCGTCCACTCCTCGCTCCCGCTCTCGGCCGAGAGTGCTGTCAGTCCCGGTTCGTCGTCGACGTTCGCGGTGTAGTAGACGCGCTCGTCGCCGACCGCGAGGAGTCCCCCGCCGCCCTCGCCGCCGGGCGGGACGCCCTGGTTCCAGTCCACGCCAGCGTCGGAGACCGGCTTCGCGTCGACGTTCCCGAAGAAGGCGTCGACGGCGTAGACCGTTCCCGCGCGGTAACACTGCTCGGCCGGGAAGTCCGCACCGCGTCGCGGCGGGTCGTTGTACTGCGTGCCGTCCCCGGCGTCGAGTCGCCAGTACCGGTTGTCGTAGGGGCCGCTGGAGACGAACACCCGGCTCTCGCTGGCGAAAATACGCGGTTCCCACGGGTCGGCGATGTCCGTCCGCCACTGTTCGCTCCCGTCCGCCGGCGAGAGTGCGACGACCGTCGGTCCGCTCTCGTCGATCCAGTACACCCCGTGGTCGGCGACGAGCGACCCTCGGCGGTTCGGCGTCTCGACGTACCAGTGTTCGTCCCCGTTCGCGGCGTCGAGTGCGACGATTCCGGACCCGAGCGGGGCGAACAGTCGACCGTCGACGACGCTCGGTGTTCCGGCGGTGTCACCGGTCGCGGCGTCCCACAGGCGGTCGCCGGTCGCCGCGTCGACGGCGTGGACCCGTCCGTCCGCTCGCCCGGCGTAGAGCGCCCCGTCCGCCAGCACGGGGTCGGAGAGTTCGGCCGGTGCCGAGAACCGCCAGAGTTCGGCGACCGCCTCGGTCGGCCCCGTCGCTCCGGGAACGGCGTTGCTGCGCCCCGAGTCAGCACCGGGTACCGGCCACTCGCTCTCGACGCTCGACGGTGTCGCCGGCGTCCCCTCGGGCGTCGATGCGTCGGTCCCCGTCGCCGGATCGTTTCCGGATGTATCCGTCTGCGATGGCGTGCCCGGGTCCGGATCCGTTCCGGACACCGTGTGGACGTCCGTGGGGCTCGTGGTCGGCGTCCCCGCTGGCGTCGGGGTACTCGTCGGCGTCCCGTCGTCGGGGTTACCGGTACCCGCTCCGGGGTCGTCGCTCAGACAGCCGGCCACCGCGGCGGTTCCGAGCGCCGCCAGGAGCGCCCGTCGCGACAATCTCTCGGTCATGTTCGACCGATACGGCGAGCCGGATAAGTGTCTCGTGGAGCCTGAAACAGTCGTTTGAACGTCTCACTTCGTTCGACGAACGCACCGCTCGCCTCGCGAGCGGTAAGTGAGTCGCCTGCCTACTCCCAGGGGTGGATCGTCGCCCGGTAGGACTCGCCGGCGGCCTGGGTCTCGTAGGCGTCGGTCACGCCGTCGAGGCCCACCCGGTAGTTCAGCAGGTCGCCGTAGGGGAACCGGTCGACCGTGCGTTCGAGCACCGAGATCGACGTGTCGAACTGGCCGGGCGGGTAGGCGAGACTCCCGTAGACGTCGAGCTGGCGATGGATGACGTCGCTGGGGTCGACCGCGGCCTCGCCCGCCGAGAAGTAGTGGCCCACCTCGACGACGGTGCCGCCGTTGCGCGGGATTTCGAGGGCCTGTTCGAACGCCGAGGGGTGGCCCACCGCTTCGACCGTCACGTCGGGGCCGTCGCCGCTCGGGGTCTGCTCGGCGATGGCGTCGGCGAACTCGTCGCCGTCGTAGTCGTCGAGGTCGATCGTGTCCGTCGCGCCGAAGCGTTCGGCCATCTCGAGGCGTTCGTCGACCATGTCGACGGCGATGACCTGTCCGGCCCCGACCGTCGTCGCAGCGGCTATCGTCAGGAGGCCGATGGGGCCGGCACCCTGGACGACGACGCTCTGGCCCATCCCGAGTCCCTCGCGGACGTGTGGGATCCCGGGCGGCTGTGCGCGCTCGACGGCGTGGGTCGCCACGGAGAGGGGTTCGACCAGCGCGCCCAGTTCCGTGTCGAGGCTGTCGGGGACTCTGTAGAAGTGCGCGCGGTCTTCGAGGACGAAGTACTCGCTCATGCCGCCGTGGAGGTGGGGCGGGTCCTCGACGCTGCGGAAGCCGTGGACGTCCCGGTCGTTGCAGGTCAGCGGCCGCGTCGGGACGTTCTCGCAGTACCAGCAGTCGCCACAGCTGATCCCCGGGACCACAGTCAGAGCGTCCCCGACGTCGATGGGACGGCGCGCAGAGTCGGTCGAGACGTTCGCGCCGACTTCCTCGACGATGCCGACGAACTCGTGGCCGGGGACGACCGGTGCGTCGCGTTCGCCGTGTCGCCACATGTGGACGTCCGACCCACAGACCCCCGAGAGTTCCACGCGTAACAGCACCTGGTCGGGGCCCGGGTCGTCCACCTCGACGGTGCGTCGTTCGAGCGTTCCGGACTCGGTGAGGACGATCGCGTTCGACTCCATACCCGATAGCGCGGCGAGCGAGCCAATATAGACCGGGGTCGCTGCAAGGTCGACCGGTGGTGAGGAGAGTGAGTCAGTGCTGAAGAGAGAGGATCCAGCGACCGTACCGCAGTCGACGTCGAGGGCTTCCATCTCACGACGATGGCTGCGGTTGCGGGATTTGACATCTATCGAATTGATACCTCTACACCCGGAACCCAACAGATCGCGTCCACCCATCGAATCTCCCGGCAACGCGGGCGTGGGGCCACAACACCGATACGACTGCCTGGAGACCGAGCAGCCATGGACAACCCGACAGTCGTCTTCCCCGGGCCACACGAAGTCGTCGTCGAGCACCGCGAACGACCCGAACCCGCCGCCGACGAGGTACTCGTCGAGACCGACACCTCGCTGGTCAGCATCGGCACCGAACTGACGATCCTCTCGGGCGACTACCCCGAGGGGTCGGTCTGGGACGACTACGGCACCTACCCGTTCGACGCGGGCTACGCGAACGTCGGGACCGTGGTCGAGGCCGGTGGCGACGCCGATATCTCGCCGGGGACGCGCGTCGCGACCTGGTCGTCCCACGCTGCCTACGTCACCGCCCGCGCCGGCGACTGCATCGTCGTGCCCGAGGCCGTCACCGACGACCAGGCGAGTCTCTTCGCCATCGCACAGATCGTCATGAACGGCGTCCGCCGGGGCCGCGTCGACTGGGGCGAGACGGTCGTCGTCTACGGGCTGGGTATCCTCGGCCAGCTCGCAGTCCGGATCTGTCACCTCGCGGGCGCGGAGACGGTCGTCGGCGTGGACCTGGCCGCCGAGCGCATCGAGTACCTCCCCGACGACCCCGGCGTGGTGGGTGTCGACGCGAGTGCGACCGACCCGGTGGAGGCCGTCGAAGACGCGACCGATGGCCGACTCGCCGATGTCGTCTTCGAGGTGACCGGGAACCCCGACGCCATCCCCGGGGAGTTCGACGTCCTCCGCGGGCAGGGGCGGCTGGTTCTCCTGTCGAGCCCCCACGGGAGGACGACACTGGACTTTCACGACGACGTGAACGCACCGAGCGTCGAGATAATCGGCGCACACCAGACGTCACACCCGCCCGTCGCGACGCCACAGACCCCCTGGACGAAAGCCCGTCACGCCGGCCTCTTTTTCTCGTACCTACGGCGTGACCGCCTGGCCGTCGACGACCTGTTCTCGCACAGCCGTCCCTACAGCGAGGCACCGGACCTCTACGCGTCGCTGCTCGACGACCGCACCGGCGCGATGGCCGTCCGACTCCAGTGGTAAACCGGGCGGTGAGCCGGGTGATGGACCGGACTGGAACGGACCGGACCAAACCTGACCGTTTCGAGACCCGACCGAACGGCTATACGCGTCAACCGCCTCGGGGTCAAGCCCCGAGGCTTGTCAGTGGACTCCCGTTCTAACCGAGTAACTCGGCAGGCGTGTAATCGCCGTTCACGTTCAATGCCCCTGACTTGAGGGCCAGTTGACTGGTGGCCCATCCACCGCGAGACTTCTGCCCGCGATGGATATACCCGCAGTAGCGGTTGGCGATGTTCTTCGCCGCGTTGTAATCCGCGTTCACCTTATACCCACACGACTGGCACTTGAACTGCTTGTCGTCGCGGTTGTCCTCGTGGGTAAACCCACAGTGCGAACACCGCTGACTCGTGTATGCCGGGTTCACCGTGTCCACGAACAACTCAGTGGACGTGACTTTGTACTCGACGAGTTCCACGAACTTGGCGTAGGCCCACTGCTGGAACTTCGACCCGTTGGCGATGTTCTCGCGGATGTGGTCAAGGGTCTCGAAAATGATGCCATCTACGTCTGCGTTTTGAGCCTCACCGATGAGGTTGTCGGCGCGGTTGTGTAACCAGTCCAGCGACCAATCGCTGAACTTGCTACCGATGGACTGGATGGTCAGGTGAGCCGACCGTGTCCCCGTCTGTTGGAGGCGGGCGCGACGTTGTTCGTACTTGTTGCGTTTGTGGGTAAGGTGGCCTGCACTGCCGATGAACGCTCCAGTGGAGGTGACGGCGAACGCGCCAGTCACGTTCAGGTCAACACCGAGAACCACTCCGTTCTCGGCACCGTCATCATCGTGACTGGCTTCTTGACGTTCCGTTCCGTCAACCGTGTGATCTGGATTCTTCAGTGTGACGTGCAGGTAGAACGTGTCGGCCTGCTCGTCGTACTGAAGCGTGGCACTTGAGGCATCCCAACTGTCGCTCTCGTAGTACCTGCCCAACGGCGTGTCTTCACGTTTGGTCTTGGGTGGGAGGACGTATTCGGCGGTGACTCTTCCGTTCGGTGTGGAGAGCGTTGCGTGGTCGTCGTTGAACGTCGCGGAGCGGTTGTCGTAGACGACGCTCCAGGAGTCGAACTCGGGCTGACTGGTCGGTTCGCCCTGTTTCAGTTTCTCGACGCCTGCATCGACGGCTTCGATGGCGCGTCGGATGCCTTTCTGGACGAGGTTGGCGGTGAGGTCGGTTTCCTCGCGCAACTCGCTGTAGAGAGCGTCTTCGGCTTTGCTCTTGCTGGTGACGCAGTAGTCGTCGTAGCGCCACGCCCACTCGCTGGTGCGGTTGGCACAGTGCAGGAATTGGGTTTTGGTTTGATGGAGGTCGCCACGACGCTCTTCAGGTACGTTGAGTTTGATGGGCACAGTGCGTCGTGGCGCGTCGTCCATCTGTGGTTCACATTTGTGATTGTTTCCTAATAATAGTTTATTTGTAGAGTGGGAGTCGGCGTTGCCATCGAGCGTGGTGAGTTTCACCGAGTGTCGGCTTCCTCCACGGGGTCAAGCCCCGTGGCATCCGCCTCCTACCGCCTGTGAATCCACTATCGTCGCGCATGACCACGGAGGACTCACGAGCGGCTGCGACAGCCGAGCGGGTCGTCGTCTCCTATCCCGCGGACCTCAGCCAGTGGGGGCGGGACACGCTCGACGGCGACCCGTTCCGCGCGTACCTGCGGAAGACGCTCGGAACCGTCGAACCGGGCGAGGAAGTCGAGGTGTTCGTCGGCGTCGGCTGCTGTGGCGACACGCTGGACGTGCCGCTCCGCGTCGAAGCGGTAGAGAGTGGAGACACCGTCACCGGAGCGACGACCGTCGCGTACGAGGTCCGCGAGGCCTGCGGCATCGACGGCGGCTGGGCGGTCCAGAGCGCCGGCAGTCCCTGACTCGCCGACAGTATAGCGCCGTTCTTTAAGTGCTTCTCGTCACAACGGTCTATAGTAGCGGGAGTCTTTTCGTGTTCTGCGGCGTGGATTTCGCGCAGGTCCGGACCAGCGGGAGCGTTCAGGCAGTCCTCGTAGTCGGCTGTCGGCATTCCCGCGAAACCGAGCGAACGTGGCGCCGAGACCGCTACGACACAGTCTCTGCGGTGAGTTCGCGCAACCGCCGGATCCGCTCGTGGGTCGGCGGGTGCGTCCAGGGGACCGGCAACGACCCGTAGCCCGCCGGGACGATACAGAACGCGTTGAACCCGGCCGAGAGGCGCATGTCGGTCTCCGGGGGGGCGCTCGCACCGTGGAGTTCGCCGAGTGCTCGCGCCAGCGCGGCGGGGTCGCCGGTAATCGCGACTGCACCGCGGTCGGCAGCGTACTCGCGGTACCGCGAGAGCACGAGCGTCCCCGGAAGCGTGACCAGCGCCAGCAGGAAGCTGACGACGGCCAGCGCCATCGCGACGCCGATGTACCCGAGGAAGAAGGCCTTGCCGTCCATGTTCTCGACGGCGGCGCCGAACGCACCGAGTGCGACCGTCGCCGGGAAGCCCGCGACCGTCAACACCGTGGAATCGCCGTTCTTGAGGTGGGCGAGTTCGTGGGCCAGCACCGCCTCGCGTTCGTCGCCGTCGAGTTCCTTCAGCAACCCGAGGGTCACACAGACGACGGTCCGGTTACCCGTCCCGGCCGACAGCGCGTTCGGTTCGTCGGCGGGGATCACGGCGATCGGGGGGCGCGACATATCGGCCTGGCTCGCCAGCCTGTCGACGGTATCGAACAGCTGGGGGTAGTCCTCGCGGTCGATCGCGACCGCTCGCGTGACGAGGTAGGCGAGTCGGTCGGCCTGGAGGGCGAGGCCACCCACGACGGCGACGACGAGTCCGACGACGACCAGTGCCGCCTGCCAGGGGAGCAACCAGACGACCGGACCGAGCAAGACGACGTACCCCAGCAGGGTCAGGAGGAGGGCGAGCGCCATCCGCCGGGTGAGGGCGCGATCGGGGGACCAGTCCATGTCGGTGCTTCCAGTCGCCCAGATATCAGGTTTGCGGTGGGAGAGGCTCCGTCGTCGTTTCGGAACGGCCGTGTCTCGTCGTCTCGGAACGACTGTGCCTCGTCGTGTCAGGAGGGTTGCGGGGAACCGGACGCCCGGGTCGTCTCCAGGTCGGTCGCGAGGTCGCGGAGTCGGCGGACCCGTTCGCGCGTCGGCGGGTGCGTCGAGGGCAGCGGAACCGGCGCGTAGTCCACGGGAACGATACAGAACGCGCTGAACCCGGCGATCCGCCGGAGGTCGGTGTCGGGCGCGTCGCTCTCGCCGTCGAGTCGTTCGAGGGCCCGCGCCAGCGCGGCGGGGTCGCCGGTCATCGCCACGGCACCGCGGTCGGCGGCGTACTCGCGATACCGGGAGAGCGCGAGCGTCCCCGGGAGACTCGCGACCAGTAACGGTACGCCGACGGCCGCGAGTAACAGGAGCACGAGAACGTACCCCAGGAGGTACGCCCACCCGTCGAAGTACTCGACAGCGACGCCCAGCAGCGCGAGTCCGACCGTCGCCGGGAAACCCGCGACCGTCATCACCGCCGAGTCGCCGTTCTCGAGGTGGGCGAGTTCGTGGGCCAGCACCGCTTCGAGTTCGTCGTCGTCGAGTTCGTTCAGGAGACCGACGGTCACGCAGACCACGGCCCGGTCGCCGATGCCGGCCGACAGCGCGTTCGGTTCGTAGCCGGGGATCACGGCGATTGCGGGGGACGATACGCCTGCCTGGTTCGCCAGTCTGTCGACCGTCTCGACCAGCTGTGGATAGTCCTCGCCGTCGATCGCGACCGGCTGGGTGACGAGATACAGCAGTCGGTCGGCCTGCGTCGCGAGGACGGCGACGAACCCGACGACCACGGCGGTCACGGCCAGCGCCGTCGGGAGCGGGAGATACCAGAACACCGGCCCGAGCAGAACGACGTACCCCAGCAGGGTCAGGAGGAGGGCGAGCGCCATCCGCCGGGTGAGGGCGCGGTCGGGGGACCAGTCCATACCCGTAGTTCAGGCCGTTCGGATATGGGATTTACGGTCAGCGGGGTCAGAAACGGGAACCAGCGACACAGGCGGCCGTTCAGGCAGTCTCCATCTCGCGTTCGAGGTCGCGCAGGCGCTCGATGCGCTTCTCCGTCGGCGGGTGGGTCTTGAAGAACTTCGCGATGGCACCCTTGCTGATCGGGACGATGAAGAACGCGTTCATCTCGGACTGGGAGCGCAGGTCCTCGTCGGGGACCTGGTCCATCCGGCCGTCGATGGTCATGAGCGCGGAGGCGAGCGCCGAGGGTTTCCCGGTGATGAGCGCCGCACCGCGGTCGGCGGAGTACTCGCGGTACCGGGAGAGCGCCCGGATGAGCAGGAACGAGACGATCCACACCACCAGCGAGGCGATGATGGCGACGAACACCTGAGCGCCGCCCTGACGGTCGCGGCCGCCGCCGCCGAACAGCCAGCCCCACCGGAGGATGAACATCGCGATGGTCGCCAAAAAGGAGGCGATGGTCATCACCATCACGTCGCGGTTCTTGACGTGGGCGAGTTCGTGGGCGATCACGCCCTCTAACTCCTCCTGGTCCAGGCTCTGGAGCAGTCCGGTCGTCACGCAGACGGTCGAACTGCTCTTGGAGCGCCCGGTCGCGAAGGCGTTGGGCGTGCGGGTGTCGGCGATTGCCACCGTCGGTTTCGGCAGGTCGGCCTGCTGGGCCAGTCGCGAGACCGTCCGGTGGAGTTGCGGGTACTCCTCCTCGCTGACCTCGTGGGCGCCCATGCTCTTCAGCGCCAGTTTGTCGCTGAAAAACAGCTGGGCGAACAGGAAGATACTCATGAAGACGACGATGACGAGGAACGACTCGACGTACAGCGTCAGGACGCCGAGGAATACGATGTAGAGGGCTGCGAGCAGGAACATCGTGAGAAACATCCGCCCGCGCAACCCCCAGTCTGCTCTCCATTCCATACCCGTACGTAGGGGCCGTCCGACTTATCAATCCGTCGCGTGCAGGCGGTCACAGTTCGGCGCGGCGGACTCCATCGCTCGCACGTGAGAGTTGCGTCCCGTCAGGAGAGCGGCAGGTCGACGAAGGCGGCGTCCTCGACTCCGACCAGTCGCGAGAGCGGGAACGAGTAGTGCCGGGACTGGCGCGGGTCGCCGGTCCGGCCGAGGTCACCGAGATACACCGCCTCGACTACGAGGTCGTCGGACGGGTACCCGTCGTTGGTGGCGTAGTCGGCGACGGTGGTGTCGGTCCCCTCGACGGACACCTCGTCGGCCAGGTCGGGCGTGACGCGGACGACGACGAGTCGGTCGTCGGTCTCTCGGTCGGTGACGACGTCGCCGGGGTCGAGCCGGCAGGCCTCACAGAGCGGCGGCTCCGCGTCCTCGCCGACGAACGCCTCGACGCCACAGGCAGCGCAGTTCGCGCGCCGCTCGCCGGGCGGGGGGACCCGACGAGTCGAGATCTCGATGGCGACGCGGCGCATGTGTTTGCAGGTCTCGCCGCGGATCCGGTGGTCGGGGCAGCTACAGCTGTGGTCGGCCAGGTCGACGACGTACGTGGCGCCGCTGGCGCTGTCGACGGCGTAGGCGGCGTCCCCGAGCGGGCGAACGGCCATGCGCTCGGTCCAGGCTCGCGCGGCCCGCTCGTTCAGGCGGCGGAGGTCCGGTGCGAGTGCGGTCTTGCGGGTACCGTCCCGCGGGCGAATGTCGTTCATGGGCGGTCGGACGCGGCTGTTTTGCGGTCTGCGTCCAGTGGAAACGTAGGTGCTCGACGGACCTAAATCCGTCGCCTGTGAGAGGACGGTGGATACCACTTGTCACACTCCTCGACCACGTGAGATCGGCCGCGAACAGGGACAGAACCGGTCCCTGGCGCGTTCCGGGGCAGTGCGAGTTCCTCGACGGTGCCGGGACGGCCTTCGAAGGCCTTTTGCCCGGTCCGGGGGAAGCCAGTCGCATGGTAGAGCGGAGAACGGTCGCCGAGTTGGCCCTCTCGGCGCTGGCTATCGTCGTGTTCGTCGCGGGCTCGTACGTCGTCAGCACGACTTACGCCGCACCCGGGAACGCGACGTCCAACGCCTCGGTCCCGCCCAGCGTCGTCCCCGAGGGCGGCCTCGCGCTCGTCGGCGTCATCGCCGCGTTCGTCCTCGTCGTCGCCGTCGCCGGCCTGCTCATGTATCGCCAGGACTTCGACGACGACGAGTGACGCCGCCGCTCCCTGTCCAGTTCTCGACTCGCGAGGATACCTCTCAGGCGCTCGATTCCGCCTCGTCGCTCGAACCGTCACCGTCGGCGTCGCTCTCGCGCCAGTCGACGAGGTCGTCCTCGTCTTCCTGGTCCAGCATGTGTTCGTAGTAGTTGAGCGGGTGTGACTCGTCGATGACGTCCTCGCAGACGTCGTCTTTGTTGTAACAGTCGCCGTAGGACTGCATCGTCGCACACGAGGGCGGGGAGTACTCCGTGGGACTGGTCGCGCCGCGGATGTGGTCGACCTGGTAGCGGGTGGCGTCCTCGCCGAACCCGGGGTTGACCTGGAACAGGTCGACGATCTCGTCGGTCGTCATGCCGATGCTCGTCAGGAACGAGGCGATGGCGAAGCGGGAGTGGTGTTCGAGGTGTTCGCCCTTCTGGACCTGGTCGAGCAGGTGTTTCATACACGGCGGGAACAGGTCGGGGACGACGGTGTCGATCTCCCGGGTGAGGTCGAGATTCGAGAGCGTCTCGCGGACCTGTGCGACCTCGTCGTCGAGGTGCTCGGCGATGGGGTTGGGCACGGAGAGCGGGAGACCGTCGGCGACGCGGTGGCGCACCGCCTGGCGGAGCAACTCGTGGAGTTCCTCTCCCGTCACGGTGACCTCGCCGTCCGCGAGGACGCGGTTGACCAGTCGCCACTCGTCGCCCCACTGGTCGGCCGCCAACTCGAGATAGGCGCCGACCTCCACGCGGTAGCCCCCGGGCGACTCCCGGACGGCACTGGTGAGGTCGAACTCCGCGAGCAGGTCCGCCTGGGTCAGTCGCTCGGAGCGGGTGCTCTTGTACTCGGCCGTGGCGGCGAACTCCTCGACGAAGCGCTCGTGGGCAGTGGCGGCCTCGGCGCGGGCGTACTTGCGGGTCAACACCCGTTCGTCGACCAGCGAGACGAGGACCCTGGCGACCGGGTAGGAGAGCAGTTCCACGCGCGTCCGGCGGTGGGGTTCGCCCACCTCGCCCTCGGTGAGCGCCCACTCGACGCGTTCGAGCCCGCGGGCGACGACCGACTCGTCGCTGGCGACCACCTCCGCGAGGTCGACGTCCGCCTCGTCGACGGCCCCGCGGGCGGCCGCCGTGAACGGGTAGCGCGCGTGGATCGGCTCGATGGCCATCTGCAACCGGGTTGCACACGTATCCGAATAAAGCCCGTGGTCGTGGTGGTCAGAACCCTCCGATGCGCCAGCCAGTTCCCAGTGAATGGGAATTCCTTCCGGCTGTTTTCCGCTGTACGTTCGAACTCCTCGGCATGTCGTCGCCGATCGATGCGTTACAGGGAGAACAGATGGACGAACAGGCGGTCGACGCGCTCCTGGCGGACAGCGGGGTCGGCGTGCTCTCCATGGCGGCCGGCAACGCCGGGTACGGGATCCCCCTCTCTTTCGGCTACGACGGGGACCGGCTGTACTTCCTCTTCGTCGGTCACTCCGAGGCGTGGAAGAAAGTTACGTACGCCGAACAGTCCGAGACGGCGAGTTTCCTCGTCTTCGAGGTCGAGGCCGACGGACAGTGGCGTAGCGTCATCGTCGAGGGACCGCTCGAACGGGTCACACCCGACGAGTGGGACGCCGCACGCGAGGCGATGGCCGACAACGCGTATCGTCCCGACCTGCTCACGGACGCCGACCCAACCGAGAACCCGCGGGTCTGGGTGCTTGACGCCCGGGAGAAGTCGGGTCGAGCGGTCGGGGCGGACTGATCCGACGGCAAACTACTACCGGGCGCCGGTCCCGGCGCCGAGTACGTCGACGGATGGAGCGACGACACGCCGCCACCGGTCTAAACACGGATGCCCCGCGCCACCGTCGCGGGGTACGTCACCCGCCGAACTCCTCGGTCAGCGCGGGCACCACCTCGAAGAGGTCGTCGACGATGCCGTAGTCGGCGATGTCGAAGATGGGCGCGCTGGGGTCGTCGTTGATAGCGATTATCGTGTCGGCGCCTTTCATCCCGGCGACGTGCTGGACGGCACCGGAGATCCCGATGGCGATGTAGACGTCGGGCGTGACGACCTTCCCCGACTGGCCGACCTGCCGGTTCTTCGGGAGCCAGCCGTTGTCGACGATCGGTCGGGACGCAGACACCGTGGCGTCGAGTGCCTCGGCCAGGTCGTGGATGATGTCGAGGTTCTCCTCCTCGCCGATGCCCCGTCCCACCGAGACGAGGACGTCCGCCTCGCTGATGTCGACGTCGCCACCGGCGACCTCCTCGAAGCCCGTGACTCGCGAGCGGACCGCCGACTCGTCGACAGGTGCGTCGAAGGCCTGGATCGCGGCGTCGCCGACACCCTCCGCGGTCGGCCACTCGGCCGGGCGTACCGTGACCAGTGCCCTGTCGGCGGGGAGTTCGAGCGTCGTCTCGACCTTCGAGCCGTACATCTCGCGGTCGACCACGAGCGTGTCACCGTCGGTGCGCAGGTCGACCGCGTCGGTCACCAGCGGGTAGTCGAGTCGGGAGGCCAGCGCCGGCGCGTAGTCCAGTCCGTTGACCGTGTGGGGCGCGAGCACGACCTGCGGACCGAGGTCACCAGCGAGCGCGTCGAGGACCTGGACGTAGACGTCGTGGTTGAACTCCTCGCCGTGGTCGACGGTGTGGACCGCGTCGACGCCCTCTCTGTTCAGTTCCCCGGCGAACTCCTCGACGTCGCCGCTGACGACCACGGCGTGCAGGTCGGTATCGAGCGCGTCGGCGAGGCGGCGCCCCGCCGTCAGGAGTTCGAGACTCACGTCGCGCAACTCGCCGCGTCGGTGCTCCGCGACGGCCAGCACAGTCATTGGCCCACCCCCTGCTCGCGGAGGACGGTAGCCAGTTCACCCGCCGTCGCCTCGGCATCACCCTCGAAGATCGTCGCGTCACCCTCGGCCTCGGGTTCGCGCGTGGCCGTCCACGAGAGCGGGGAGGCGAGGTCAGCCTCCTCGACCCCGAGGTCGGCGGGTGTCTGGACATCCAGGGGCTTGGTCTGGGCCTGTCGGATCCCGCGGAGACTCGCGTACCGGGGCTCGTTGATCCCCGTCTGGATCGTCAACACCGCCGGCAGGTCGAGTTCGGTCAGTTCCTCGACGCCGCCCTCCAGTTCGCGGTGGACGCTGACGACGCCCGATTCGGTGTCGAGGTCGAGCTGGTTGACGACCGCCGCCCACTCGAAGCCCAGGCGTTCGGCGAGCGTGACGCCGGTCGCGGCGAAGCCCGCGTCGCCCGACTGGACGCCCGTCAGTATCAGGTCGGGGTCGACGTCGCGGGCGACCGCCTCGATCAGCGCGGCCTTCGCCCGGGCGTCGAGCAGGTCACGGGCGGCGAGGTCGTCGTCCCAGACCCTGACCGCCCGGTCGGCACCCTTCGCGAGCGCCTGGCGGACCGTCTCCTCGACGCGCTCGGGGCCCACCGTGACGGTGACGACCTCGACGTCCTCGCCGGCCTCGGCGATCTGGACGGCCGCCTCGACGGCGTACTCGTCCCACTCGTTGATGTCGTAGGTCAGGTAGCGTTCGTCGACGGCGAGCCCGTCGATCTCGAACTCGTCGTCGACCGTCGCCGCGTCGGTCACCGGTACGAGAAGCTGCATACCCGTCTGTGGGACCGGTTCGCCGATAAACGTTTTCGCACGGCCGGAAACTCGCCCGCAGTGGAAGCGAGGGGAGCGAGCGTCGCGGGGTCACTCCGAGGAGGAGTCGATGTCGGTGACGTCCTCGTCGGGGAAGGAGATGAGGTTCTCGCGGCCGATGCGGAGCTTGTCGACGCGTCCGTCCTCGGCCATCGCCGAGAGCAGTTGCGAGACCTTGGCGTTCGACCAGCCCGTCTCCTTGACGATGGTCGCCTGTTTCATCCGCCCGCCGTTGCGTTCGAGCAACCGCTCGACGCGCTCCTCGTCGCTCAACAGTTCCTCGTCGATCCCGTCGTCGGCTCCGTCCGCACCGTCGCCGTCGCCGGCGTTTGCCCCGCCCACGTCGTCGTTCCCGGTCGCCACACCCGCTGCTCCGGTTCCGGCGGCGCTCCCGGCGGCATCGTCCGAACCACCGGCCGTGGCGCCGTCACTCGACGTTGCGGCGGTTCCGCCCGTGGCTCCGGCGCCGGAGCCCTCGTCACTGTCCGTCGCAGCGCCGGTCCCGCCCGCAGATCCGGCGGTCGTTCCGCCGTCGCCATCGCTGCCGTCGTCGCCGATCACCCCGCCGATACCGCCGGGGCCGTCCTCGCTGCGCATGTAGACGACGAGCACGGCCGCGCTCGCGCCGGCGACGACGGCCAGCGCGACGACCGGGAGGAACGACTCGAAGGGACTGCCGCCGGGCGTGTCGGGTCCGTCGGTACCGGTCCCCGTGCCGGGAGAGCCGGTGACGTTCGAGTCAGTCGGGGTCGGGGTCGGGGCGTCCCCCGAGTAGACGATCCACGGCTCGCGCCCCGTGAAGTCGTAGGGCCCGTCCCAGCGAGCAGCGCCGTCGACGATCCCGACCTCGGGGGCGCTGGTGACGCCGTAGCCCGACGGGGGAACGACCACGAGGGTCAACTGGTCGTGCAGCGACGGGAGCCACGTCCCGCGGGTCGTGTTGAACCCGTCGCCGACCGCGAGGCGGTTGCCGTCGACGCGGGCGAAGTTCGTCCACGTGAACGAGACGCTGAGGGTTCCGGTGCCGTTGACGGTACTCGTCGACCGCGAGACGTCCTCGATGGCCATCTCGCGACCGGTCTCGGCGCTGGCCGCGGCGGCCGCGCGGCGGAAGAACTCGTACTCCAGCGGGTTCTCGACGGTACCGAACTCGGCCGCGACGTCCTCGAACGCCGCCGCGTCCTCGGCGTTGCGTATCGGAATCGTCACCGATATCTGCCAGCGAGCGTCGCCGTCGGCTTCGAGTCGGAGTCGCCAGGTCTCCTCCGAGGGCGGGAGCGGGGCGCGGTCGGCCGGGGTCGCAGTGTCGGTACCACCGGGCGTCGTATCAGTGCCGTCCGGGGGGGCGTCGGTACCACCGGGTGTCCCGGCCGTTCCGGTGGGCGAACCCGCAGTCGGTGTCGCGGTCGCCTGCTGGGCCTGGACGGCCACCTGCTCGGTGGAGGAGACCCGGTCGAGTGTGTCCCCGGCAGGCGCTCCTGGCGGGGTGGGAGACCCCAGGCCGGCCGCCGGTGGGGCCAGCAGCGCGACGAGGACGAGGAGGGCGACGAACGACCGCGGGGGCATGTCCGGCACATCCCTTGCCGCGCTGAAAACCCTTTCCATTAAAACGTCTCGCCGCCGCATGAAAGGTTTCCGGGGCTCTCCGTGCGTCCGTGCCCCGCGGAGCATAGCTGGCTTTTTGTAATCGGGCACGGAAGTAGGAGCAGATGCGACAGACTAGCCCTCCCCTTCTCGCGCTCGTCGTCACGGTGCTGGTCCTGGCGCCGGCTATCGCCGGAGCGACGACGGCCGGCCCCGCAATCGCGGACGTGGCACCGTCCGACTCGCGGGTCGCCGACGGGACACCGGTCGCCGACGGGACGTCGGTCGGTCCGGCGGCCACAGCCCGGAATCCCACCCTCGACGCGGCCGGGACGATCCCGATCATCAGAGCCCAGGCGAACACGACCAACTACCTCGACATCCGCGGGCGTGACGTCCAGCGGGGCAGCTACGCCGAGGCATCGCTCGACGGGTCGACGGCGGTCGGGAACGCGGTCACGCGACTCCGCGGCGACTACGCCGTCCGCTCGTTCGAGGTCGCCTACGCCAACGCGACCACCGAGGAAGAGCGGACCGCCGTGATCCGCGCGGAGGTAAACCGCCTCGCGGGGCGGATCGACAGCCTCGAAGCGCGCCAGACCGCGGCGCTCGAAGAGTACAACGACGGCGACATCTCGTCGCGACGGTTCGTCGCCGAACTCGCGGCCGTCGACGCGGGCGCCCAGTCGGTCGAGACGCAGTTCGACCGCATCGTCGAGCGCGCCGGCGTGTTCATGCCCGGCGAACTCCAGACCCGGATCGACAATCTGCGGGCCGACCTCGTTCCCCTCCAGGGCGGCGTCCGCGAGCGAGCGGCCGCGGCGATCGCCGGAGAGACGGACGCGAGGGAGCTCTACACGCTCACCTCGCCGACGGGGATCGTCGTCACGACCACCGACGGCGAGCGGTTCTACCGGGAGGCGTACCTCGCGGCCAACCGTGACCCGGACGGCGAGGACAACTTCGTCACCGAGGAGGACTCGACGGGGATCAACCCCGCGAACGCCCGCGCGAGTGAACTCTACCCGTGGGCCTACAGCGAGGACAGTCCCGAGATCAGCCGACAGGGGACGACCGCCGTCTACACCTTCGTCATCGACCACAGCCAGGGCCAGCTCGTCACGAACCTCGACGGGGCGACGCGGAACGTCTTCCGCGAGCTGCAGGTCCTGCGGACCAACCGCGTCCCGACCAACACGTTCGAAAACGAGACCGAGACGCTGGCGGTGCGGGTCGAGAGCGCCTTCGGAACCGGCCCGATGGAGGTTGCCGTCACCGACCCCGCGACCGGGGAACCGCTGAACGCGACGGTCCACGTCGGCGAGTACCGCGCCGGCACGACCGGGTCCGACGGCAGTCTGTGGACGACTGCCACCCACCGGACGCGGGTCGTCACGGTTCGCACCGGAGACGGATCCGTCAGCGTCGAGGTCCCGACGCGGTAACGGTGGCTCGTCGTCGGCAGTAAGTGCCGCCTATTGCTTTTCTGGGACGTCGGTGACTGCTATTCGGGGACGTCCGCGACGGTCGTGATCGCGATATCGGGACTGTGCGGGGGACCCTGAGTCAGGTGACGAAACTCCTCGAAGCCGGCCTCGCGGAACATCCGGTCGGCCTCCTCGGCGTCGTAGAAGAGCATGATCGCGTCGGCCAGACGCTGGAAGACGCGTCGCGAGGGGTAGTTCGGGCCGACGACGAGTACCTGCCCGCCCGGTTTCGCGACACGGCGCATCTCGGCGAGGCCGGCGACCGGGTCGGGCCAGTACTCGATCGACCCCGACGACCAGACGACGTCGAACGTGTCGTCGGCGAACGGGAGCCGTTCGGCGTCGCCACGGTAGAAGCGCACGCGGTCGTGCTTGCCGAACTTCTCCCAGGCGCGTTCCATCTGGTCGACGCTCTGGTCCAGTCCGTGGACCGTGTCGACGTGCTGGAGGAGGCCCTCGGTACCGAAGCCGGTGCCACAGCCGACGTCGAGGACGCGGTCGTCGCGGTCGAGACTGAGCAGCCCCAGCGCCTCGGTCCGCATCTCCTCGGTCCAGATGAACCGGTTGACCTCGTCGTAGACCGTCGAGAGGTACCGGTAGAACAGCCGCGCACGGGACTTGTCTTCGAGGACGCCCATGAGTACTCCCATCGCCGGCGCTTGGTCCCAGCCCGGCATAATTCCCCCGTTTCCGCTGGTCGACGCTCGCTTCGCTCGCGTTGGGAGGAGGGGACAGGCCGCGTTCGGCCCGCTCGCTTTTCGAGGCGCGTAGCGCTCACCGCTCGCGTCGTAGCTGTCGATGATACGCTCTCACGCGTCGAACTCGGTGAGTTCGGGGGTGTGTTCGCCGTCGTCGCGGGTCTCGTGGTAGGCGCGGCGGTAGCGGTCGAGTTTCCAGTAGAGGACGAGCCCGAGGATCCCGTCGTAGACGACGACGAAGCCGACGAACGCCAGGAACCAGGGGACGTTGAAGACGTACGTGACGATACCGGGGACGACCGAGGACAGCGAGTTGTAGACCGCGTGGATGAGCGCGGCGAAGACGAGGCCCTTGAGGACGATCGGCCCCGCCCGCTCGGAGTTGAACTTCGCGAGACCGAGGTAGTAGCCGGCGAACGCGGAGTAGATGACGTGGCCGGGGCCGGCGAGTGCACGGACGGCAGTGATGGCGCTGCCCTCGGCGATGAGGTTCAGCGGGTCGGAGACGTTCTGGACCTGGCCCGAGATGTAGACGGCGTTCTCGATGGTGGCGAACCCGAGTCCGGCGACCGCGCCGTAGACGGCACCGTCGACCACGGCGTCGAAGCGCGAACTCCGGAAGGCATAGAGGTAGACGGCGAGCAACTTGACAGTCTCCTCGACGGGGCCGACGACGACGAAGAACGTGACGATCTGGAAGACGAAGCCGACGAAGCCCGTGGAGAGGCCCAGTTGCTGGAGAACGACGTTCGTGCCGGTGTTGAGGATCGCGGCGAACCCGGCAAAGAGGATGCCGAGGACGAACGTGACCGCGAGCAACGCGGGGGGTTCCGGCGTCGTGACGTCGGCGTACCAGACGTAGGTCGCCAGCGCGAGCGCCGGGACGATCGACAGGAGAGTGAACACCGCCACCTCCGGGCCGACGACCGCGCCGGCGAGCAGTTGCAGACCGAGGATGAGCAGTCCCAGGAGGACGAGGAACGCCCGGGCGCTCGACACCAGCAGCGAGTAACAGAACACCCAGAACCGGTCGAACACCGACTCGACTTCCCAGGTCGCCACCCCGTCCAGGTCGCGGTCGTCGTCCGCGCGACTCGCGACCGGGTCCCGTGGCGGTGACATACCCGTTTCTGTGTCCGGTTACACCTAACAGTTTGGCCCGCGGCGAGTAGTGGGACCGACTTACCCGGCGGTCCCGTCTCGCCGACCGGGCGAGCTCTCTCCTTCGCAGTCGCAACGGTTTCGGCCAGCGAGAGATTTTTCGCCGTGGAACCCACCATCTCGGGTATGACCATCGAAGCCGGCGTCATCGCCGTCCAGGGGGACGTCAGCGAGCACGCGACGGCCATCAGACGGGCCACACAGGCTCGCGGCGAGGACGTCACCGTGACGGAAATCCGGACGTCCGGGCACGTGCCCGACTGTGATCTGCTCCTGTTGCCCGGCGGCGAGTCGACGACGATCTCCCGGCACCTCCACCGGGAGGGGATCGCCGGGGAGGTCGTCGCCCACGTCGAGGCCGGCAAGCCGGTGCTGGCGACGTGTGCGGGGCTGATCGTCGCCGCGACCGACGCCAACGACGACCGCGTGGACACCCTCGACGTCGTCGACGTCAGCGTCGAGCGCAACGCCTTCGGCCGGCAGAAAGACAGCTTCGAGGCGCCCATCGACGTGACCGGCCTCGACGAGCCGTTTCCCGCCGTGTTCATCCGCGCGCCGGTCATCGACAGCGTGGGCGACGCCGAGGTGCTCGCGACCTGGGACGGCCGCCCGGTCGCGGTCCGTGACGGCCCCGTGGTGGGAACCTCGTTTCACCCCGAACTGACCGACGACTACCGGATCCACGACCTCGCGTTCTTCGCCGGGAACGTCGCGACACCGCCCTGAGCGTCGGGGACACCGCCCTGAGCGAGGAAGACACCGTCCCGAGCGTCGGCCGACACGGCGAACGGCGAACGCTCGGCCGAGCCACACCGTGAAGACTTAGCGGCAGGTGGACCCAGTGGCGGTAATGACCGACACCGACACCGACGACGTGCTCGACGAACTGTTCGCCGTCATCGAGGACCGAAAGGAGACGCTGCCGGAGGGCTCCTACACGGCGTCGCTGTTCACCCACGAGAAAGGCGAGAACGCCGTGCTGGAGAAACTCGGCGAAGAGACGACGGAACTCCTGCTGGCGGCCAAAGACGACGACGACGAGGAGGTCGCTCACGAATCGGCCGACATCGTCTATCACCTGCTCGTCTTGCTGGCGATGAAGGACATGGACCTGAGTGACCTGCGCGAAGAGTTGCGCGAGCGCCGATAGCAGGACTGTCGCCGCGTTCGTCGGGAATGTCGAAAACACGATCTGGAGACCGTACTGTACTCGTGGTCGTGTGATGGAAGCCCTCGGGCTGGTCGCTTGCCGTGAGACGAGACTCGACCGCAACCGCACTCATCGGTGAGAGTTGAAAGCCCTCGGGCCGCTCGCGGTCGCTGAGCGACATATTCTCCCTCGCTCCGCTCGGTCGAATAGGGGTCGCTCAGGCGACTAAAGTGGACGCGACCGGCCCTCGCCCTTTCAGTCCACCAGGGACGATATGTATCGCACAGGCTGTCTCGACGGTGAACGTTCGGTAGCCGGTACAACAGACACGCCCCTGGCGGACTGGAAGGGCGAGGCGTGCGTGGCGCCACGCGCCACTGGCCGAACGGGGAGGAACGACCCGTGAGGCGGGCTCGCGGGCCAAAGGCCGTAGTCGCTGCGCGGGCTCTATCCGCGCGGTGCGAGGCGCTACGGGCCTCGAAAGCACACGGCGTCCTGGCGAACGGAGTGAGCCAGGGCTCGAAAGTCGAGCGTAAGCGAGTCTTTCGGTGAAGCCGTAAGCGGGCGGTGCGGAGAGCGCGGATATCCCGCGCAACGACCGCGAGCTGCGAGGCGCTACGCGCCTCTAATGTGAGCGGGGAGCGAAGCGACCCGCGAGCGCGCCGAGGGCTTCCATCACACCACGTCGAGTGCGGTCGCCTCAGTTCAGCAGCCACCAGTTGTTGCGGAGACTCCCTCTCAACCCACGAGCGCCGTGAAGACGGCCTGTTCGATCTTCTGGAGGTGTTCGCTGACGGTCGCTGGCGAGCAGTCGAGGCGCTCGGCGACGGCCTCGTGGGTCGCCTCCCGGGGGGTCTCGTAGTACCCCGCCGCGACGGCCGCCTCCAGCACGTCGCGCTGGCGGGCCGTGAGCGCGTCGAGCAGGCGACCGCCCTCGGGGTGGTACTCGCCGGTGCGCTCGATGGAGATGTCGACGCCCTCGGGCGGGTCGTAGTCGGCGCGGGCGAACGCCTCCTCGGTCCCCACGAGCGTGATGCGCTGTCCGGCGTCCTCGGTGAGTTCGATCGGCATGTCGCGGACGAGTTCGAGTTCGCGGTCCCGTGCGAGCATGTACTCGGCGAGTTCGTTCGTCTCGGTCCGTGAGTAGCCGTAGGCGGTGTCGCCCTCCCCGTCGGCGACGGTAAATTCGTGGACTTCCGGCGACTCGGCGAGAATACTTCGGTAGCGGTCGGCCTCGCCCGAGACCTCGGCCAGCATCGTCACCGTCCCGTCGCCCAGGTCGTCCATCCGATGGATCGCCTCCGGCGTCAGCTCCGGGTCCCGCGCGATAGCCGAGCTCACCGGGTGAAAGCCCTGCCCCTCGACCGGGGTGACGAGCAGCGTCACGTACCGCATGGTCGTGCCTACTCCCGGACGCGCGAAAAATTCGTCGGGAGCGGTCGGTCACCGGGTGAGCGTCGAGGGCGGTCAGTCACCGGGTGAGGATCCCGACGTAGTCGCCGCCCGCGTCGGTCAGTTGCTCGTCGGGTTCGAGCGTCTCGGCGGGGTCCCAGGGTGTCTCCGCCGCGAGGTCGGCCATCGTCTCGGGCGCGGCCATGAGGTAGTCGTCCCACTCCGTCGCAAGCCCGCCGTAGCGGACGCGAATCCGGAGCGCACCCGGGAGTCGGCCGCGGTCGCGGTTGAACTCGTGGTACGAGCGGTGGTCCTCGTCGTCCGTGACCGTCGGATCGCGACTCTGGGCGACGAGCGTCGCGTCCTCGGTCGCCACCTCGGCCAGCGCGTCCAGGATCTCGGGTGCTCTGTCGGCGGTCCCGACCAGTCCGAAATTGTTGCCCATCATGATCACCGAGTCGAACGTGTCGGCGTCGAACGCCTCGGCAACGTCGGCCACGTCAACCTCCCGGACGTCTTCGACACCACGCTCGCGGGCCACCGCGACGGCGCCGGGTGAGAGGTCGATCCCGGTCACGTCGTGGCCTTCCTCCTGCAGGTAGAGCGCGTGTCGGCCGGCGCCACAGCCGACGTCGAGGATCCTTCCTTCGGCGTGGTCCATCGCCCGCCGTTCCAGGTCGGTCCACTCCTCGACGGGGGCGAAGTAGAACTCGCCGCCGGCGCTGGGGCCGATCCAGCCGTCGTCGCGCTCGATGATCTGGTACGTCTCCTCGCCCGCGTGGTGGTCGCGGAGCAACTCGCCGAACGCGTCGCCGATTTCGGGGCTACCGGGGCGCGCGCTCGTCCCGTCGTCCGCACCGGTGCCCGCACTGTCGGTCGTGGCGTCGTCCATGTGCTCGCTGGGTCGGCGCATCCACTAAACGCCGGGGGTGGCGTGCGATAGTGTGACACGTGCCGGTGTGACACATGCCGGCGTGCGAAAGCACAAGACGGGGCAGTCCAAGGCACTGGTATGTATCTCGGAGACCGGACCTGGCCGGAGCTGGGCGAGTACTTCGTCGACGAGTCGCTGGCCCTGGTTCCTCTCGGGTCGACCGAACAGCACGGCCCCCACCTCCCCGAATCCACCGACCACCGCATCGCCCAGGCGCTCGCCCGCGACGCCGCCGAACGGACCGGCTTTCTCTGCACTCCCACGGTCAACGTCGGCGTCAGCCCCCACCACCGCCAGTTCCACGGCACGATGTGGGTCGACGCACCCGTCTTCCGCGACTACGTCGAGTCGCTGACCCGGAATCTCACCTACCACGGGATCGACCGCGTCGTCTTCGTCAACGCCCACGGCGGCAACGTCCAGCATCTCCGTGAAGTCGGCCGGCGTGTGCGCGACGACGAGGTGGCCTACGCGGTGGAGTGGATGTGGGACGAGTCGATCCCGGACCTGGTCGACGAGGTCTTCGAGCACAATGGCCCCCACGGCGGGCCCAAGGAGACCGCGATGATGCTCCACATCGACGACGAACTCGTCCGGGAAGACCAGTTCGAGCGCGCCCGCGACGAGGGTATCAGGGACATCGAGGAGTTCGATGGCCGCAAATTCGGTTCGCGTACCTTCTACGACGCGATCGACAATACTGAGAGTGGGGTGCTGGGCGACCAGACCGACGCCACGCGGGAGAAAGGCGAGCGGATCTTCGAGGCCGCGAGCGACCAGCTCGTCAATCTGGCCGAGTGGCTCGACGACCAGGACTTCGAGGAGCTGATGCCGAAAGAGCACGTCTGAATCGCCTCGGGGTAACCGACCCCACCCGACTCGCTCACGGGGCCGTCACAGCGAGCAAGATTCCGAGATTCCAGAGCGTGACGACGACCCCCAGAAGTGCCAGTCCGAGCGGCACGCCCAGACGGTGTGGCCGCCGGGCGACGCGCCAGAGGGCGTAACAGCCTCCGAAGGCGACGAGTTTCAGTCCGAGCATGGCAGCGAAGCCGTACTGCTCGATGAGAAAGGCAGGGACGGCGTTCCGTTCGGTCACGCCGCCGACCTGGAGCCCGACGACCGTCGTCAGCAGGTCGCCGACGCCGAAACAGAGGACGCCGGTCGCCCAGAGAGCGGCCTGCCGGTCTCTGAGCGGCGCAACCGACGAGGCGCGCCTCTCGTGCATACGACACCTGCGGCGGGACCGAACTTCGTTAGGATTCGCTGATCGACTTGGAGAGTCGGTAACGAATGGCTAATCCCGGAGAAACGATGGAATCACACTCGATATGCGTCAGGATCGGGGTATGCGTGTCGGAGTATCCCGCCGGATTTCAGTGAACACCTGCTCCCTTCGCTTGCTGTGACTGGCGTCTGCTGTCGAGACCGGACCGGCGAGCCTCGATTCGAGAGGGAACAACTAATACTGTCCATTACTTGTGATTTTCTGATGAGAACGGACGAGAAAATGATTCGGAGGGAATATCTGGCAGGTCTCGCGTCAGTAGTTACCGTTGGGATCGCAGGCTGTCAGAACGGTGATTCGACCGGTGATGGAACTGATTCACCTGCTTCTGCGCCCACTCGAAGCAGAACTCGGGAAACTGTAGAGACAACTTCTGCTGATCGAACAGATGCCGGGCCGGATTCTACGACACAAGAGGAGACTGAGACTTCGACTCCAAGTCCTGTCGGCGAATATGTAGTTGATTTCACACTTACACTAGACGCAAGTGTAACAGATAGCGTCATTTTCGATTCTCAATATACTGACTCCTCCTCTCCAGAAGTAGAAATAGATCTCGAAGAGATGGATGAACTACGAAGAAATGACTTTGATGCCGTCGTTGAAGAAGGATTTCACGGAAGAGACTGGGTGCGATGGAGAGAGTCATTTAATGAACCTGAGGAGCTCCAGAAGTTAAAAGAGGAAACAGGGGCAAATGGCTTCAGCATTGAGGAACTACAGGGTTCACAATCTGTTAGAGAAGCAGTTGCAAAAACATTGACTTATGAAGGATGGATGAGGGCTTTGGGGGCAGATGCAAAAGAAGATGAACTGTCGGAGCCTAGTAGTATTTCTGATATACCATATGAAGCTATATTAACTGAGACGGGTATAAGAGAAGCTACTAGTTTTTCTGACTTTTGTAATATTGTTCATCCGATATATGACGAAAATCAGGATGATATGAGGCCGATGACTACGATTTTGGATGGGGAATCGGCTCAGACCGTAGTAGCAAGCATGAGAGGAACAATTGGAGGATCTAAATTTGATCAGCAGAAACTTATTGAACGGTTTGAGGGGGATGTCCATGATGTTGCTCCGGATCTTTCGAAGTCAATTTTCGCATTAGTTGAAAGATCAGTTTTTCTTCCTTATTATGGGAAGGCTGATTACAATATGAATGAGATTGAGGGGATTGACTGGGAGAGATATGATAGGGAACCTTTTACTGTCGATAAGATTGCTGAGACAGATGCTGCTCAAGATTATTGGCATCCATTAAGGTTTGGTGGTGTAGCTGAGGATACGCAGTTTTATCCAGAGGATTATCATGACCAGGGTACTCCCCGGGATCCGAATCCGAACGATGAGACCACGCCGACACCGTTCGAGGAGACTCCTGCGGATCCCGGAGAGAGTGAAAGCCCGCCGTGGGCCTTCCCGACGTATGACCGGTTCGACCTGGAGTACGAGGATGCTGCCCGCCTGGTCGGGACGATGTTGAGAAGAGTGGTGACTTCGAATCTGCCCGAGGACGACGACATCACTGTGACGATGCAGGAGACTGACAGCGTTGCTCTGACACAGGAATATGGGTTCAGTATCGCCCGTGAAATGAGAACTATGTCCAGTAGAGAGGATTACAAAGTGATAGAACACAATGCGAAAGCATTGCACAGAGTCGTCGAGAAGGCGGCAGCACGGGACGAGACCTACATCATACAGGGCACGTTGAGGAATCCCGAGGTGGCACGGACAGCGGAGGCGATCGATGGTGAAGGCGACGTTCAGGCGGTCTGGAACGACGAAAGGGGGGCACACAACGATTACATCGAAACCGATCTGGGGTCGGTAGTATCGTGAATCTCGGTGGCGGTCGTACTCTACATTCAGATCCTCTCTGACAGCCTCTGTCTCTTCGAAACTGATAGGAACACGACCCGGGAGGGTGAGCCCGGAAATCTGATCTTCATGGATTTCGAACAAACTGGTATGTCGCCATCCGTCTTTAGTTAGGAGACGATTCGCTTGACAGCAGCGGCTTATCGAGGCTTCTTTGCGAGAGGAATGAGGAGGCGGCGTCTGTGCACAACGATG